>Ga0214471_10003424_pt1 | contig 12310 bp, 11 predicted proteins | sample RVTome_5_FD_207665 | JGI IMG/M metagenome (GOLD analysis project Ga0214471, IMG submission 207665) | Soil microbial communities from uranium-contaminated site in the Upper Colorado River Basin, Wyoming, United States - RVT142D155 | ecosystem: Environmental > Terrestrial > Soil > Contaminated >... | reverse complement strand
CGCCCCACACCCCCTCCGGCGCCCCCGCGGGGGGCGCCACCTCCCCCTCCGGGGGAGGAAACCGCGCCTACGCCGTCGATGGTTCGTTCGCCGGGGAGGACCGCGACCCGGCCGGTTCGTCGAGAAGGACGGCGCCTACAGGGTCTACCTGGAGCGCACCGACCGGGTGATCCCGATCTTCGTGCTCGAACGACTCGACGACGGACCGTAGCGATTAGCCCTTGCGGCCGCGCGGGTCGGTGCCGTACGAGTTGCGCTCGCCGATCTTCCCGTCGGCGGTGTGGATGATGTGCTCGGTCTTGGCACGGCGAGCAGTTTCGCGACCTGCCTTGCGAGCAGCGGCCTTGGTGCTGAAGACCTTGCTCACTCGCTCACTGCCGGCACGCTTGTTGGCCCATCCCTTGTCGTGAGGGACGGTGTGCACGGGCGGGCTCGCCTTCGCCTTGGCCTTGGCCTTCGGTTTTGCGGCGGTGCGCTTCGGGGCCGGCTTGGCGCCTTTGGTGACCTTGGCCTTCGGGTGCGGCTTCCGCTCCGACATCGGCATCCGTGATCCGCTCTTCGAGGGCATCCTCTCCTCCTGGATGGTGGTTACGAGGATGATGACAGACGCGGCGCTCGCGAGCGGGTCAGAACCGGGCGAAGCGGGGGTGTTCTTCAGCTGCAGCCCATCGAGTTGCCGCAGTTGAGGCAGCGGTAGCAGGAGCCGTTGCGGACCGTGATGTGGCCGCAGGTGTCGCACAGCGGGGCGTCACCCATCATGTCCCCCAGAGCCGCCTGCACCGATGCCGTCTGCGTCGATGTCGCCGTTCCCTTGGCCGAGATTGCGACCGGGCCGGTCACCGCATGGGCATGGCCGTTGCCTTTGCCGTTGGCGTGGCTTTTTCCGTTCGCCGTCGGAGCCGGCTGCGACTTGGCCACCGCGGGGTGGCTGATCGGAGCCGTGGCGGGCATCTCCTCGTCGAGGCCCAACTGGATGCCGGCGTCGACCGCGATGCCAGTCGGAGGCTCGGGCAGCTCGCCGACGTCCTTGGGTGGGACCTGCACCAGGTCGGTGCGGCCCAGGTACTCCATCCCGAGCGCCCGGAACACGTAGTCGATGATCGAATTCGCCATCTTGATGTTCGGGTGCCCTTCGACCATGCCGCGGGGCTCGAACGTTTGGAAGGTGAACGACTCGACGTACTCCTCGAGGGGCACACCGTACTGGAGGCCCTTGGAGACCGCGATGGCGAAGCACCCGAGGATGCCGCGCAGCGTCGCTCCCTCCTTGGCGAGATCGATGAACAGCTCGCCGAGCGTGCCGTCGTCGTACTCGCCGGTGCGGAGGAAGATCTTGTGGCCTCCGACCTTGGCCTCCTGGGTCCACCCGTCACGACGGGAGGGGAGGAGGAACCGCGGCCGGCTCACCCCGTGGTACGCCGCCGTCGGGCTCACGCCCGGGGCGAACGTGCCGGTGACCAGCCGCGCCTCGCTGTCGATCGCCGCCACCAGCGCCTCGTCCTCGTCGTCGTGGGTGTCGCCCTCGCCGGTGGTCGACGACAGCGGCTGGCTCGCCTTGGATCCGTCGCGGTAGAGGGCCATGGCCTTGAGGCCCAGCTCGGCCGACATCGCGTAGGAGTCCTCGATGTCGCCGACCGTCACCTCGTTTGGCATGTTGATCGTCTTCGAGATCGCCCCCGAGATGAACGGCTGCGCCGCCGCCATCGCCCGGATGTGCCCGGTGTGATGGATGAAGCGGACGCCGTGCCTGCCGTTCTTGTTGGCGCAGTCGAACACCGGGAGGTGTTCGACTGTCAGGTGGGGGGCGCCTTCGATCGTCTGCGTGCCGCAAATCGTGCGGTTGGCCTCCTCGATCTGTGACGGGGTGAAGCCGAGCGTGCGCAGCAGCTCGAAGTCGAACGAGGTGTACTGGTCCTCGTCGTACCCGAGCCGCTGCAACCCCGCCTCGCCGACCACGAACACGTTGAAGGCGTGGCGCAGGTCGAAGACCCCCGGCAGGGTGCCCTCGATGGAGTCGATCTCCTCGTCGATGAACCCTTTCTCGAGAAGCGACTCACGGTTGATGTGGGGCGCCCCGTCGAGCGTCATGGTCCCGACGACGTAGTCGACGATCTCGCGACGCTGCTCGTCGTCGTACCCGAGCCGGCGAAGCGCCGGGTCGATCGACTGGTTGGCGATCTTGAAGTACCCGCCGCCGGCGAGCTTCTTGAACTTCACCAGGGCGAAATCGGGCTCGACTCCGGTGGTGTCCGCGTCCATAAGCAACCCGATTGTTCCGGTTGGAGCTATGCAACTTGATTGCGCGTTGCGGTAGCCGTGCTCCTCACCCATGGCGACGGCGTGGTCCCAGGACTCACGGGCTGCCGCCAGCAGGTCATCGGGACAGAGGTCGGGGTCGATGCCCATCACCGTGTGGGTGACCCCCTCGTACTCGGAGGGGTCGGCGTCGTAGGCGGCGCGACGGTGATTGCGCATCACCCGCAGCATCGACTCGCGGTTCTCGGAAAAGCGAGGGAACGGCCCCAGCACCGAGGCCATCTCGGCCGATGCCGCGTAAGCGTCACCGGTGAGGATCGCCGTGAGCGCACCGGTGACGGTGCGGCCCTCATCGGAGTCGTAGGGGATCCCCTGGCGCATCAGCAGCGAGCCGAGGTTGGCGTACCCAAGCCCGAGGGTGCGGTAGTCGAACGATCCCTGGGCGATCTCCTTCGACGGGAAGTGCGCCATTGTCACCGAGATCTCCAGCGCCATCGTCCACAGCCTGATGGCGTGCTTGTAGCCCTCGATGTCGAACGCGCCGGTCGCATCGTCATAGAACTTCACCACGTTGAGGCTGGCGAGGTTGCAGGCCGTGTTGTCGATGAACATGTATTCACTGCACGGGTTCGAGGCCCGGATCGGGCCCCCCGCCGGCGAGGTGTGCCACTGGTTGATCGTCGTGTCGAACTGGATACCTGGATCGGCGCACGCCCATGCCGCCTCGGCGATCTGCCGCCACAGGTCACGGGCCTTGACCGTCTTCATTACCTTGCCGTCGGTGCGGGCGGTCAGCTCCCACTCGCCATCGTCGGCGACGGCACGAAGAAAGTCCTCCGTCACCCGGACCGAGTTGTTCGAGTTCTGCCCCGAGACCGTCTGGTACGCCTCACCGTTGAAGTCGGACGGGTAGCCGGCGGCTATCAGCGCACGGACCTTTTCCTCCTCGACCTTCTTCCAGTTGATGAAGAGCTCGATGTCGGGATGGTCGATGTCGAGGATCACCATCTTGGCGGCGCGCCTCGTGGTGCCTCCTGACTTGATGGCCCCGGCGGCGCGGTCGCCGATCTTGAGGAAGGACATGATGCCCGAGGACTTGCCGCCACCGGACAGGGGCTCGTTCTCGGCGCGCAGGCTGGAGAAGTTGGTGCCCGTGCCCGACCCGAACTTGAAGAGCCGGGCCTCCCGGGTCCACAGGTCCATGATCCCGCCCTCGTTCACCAGGTCGTCGCGGACCGACTGGATGAAGCAGGCGTGCGGGGCGGGCCGGGTGTAGGAGTCCTCGGACTCGCGCAGTTCACCCGTCTCGTCGTCGACGAACCAGAAGCCCTGGGAGGGGCCGGTGATGCCGTAAGCGTGGTTGAGGCCGGTGTTGAACCACTGCGGGCTGTTCGGTGCGGCGATCTGATGCACCAGCATGTAGGAGAGCTCGTCTTCGAAGGCCTGGGCGTCGGCGTCGGTGGCGAAGTAGCCGTAGCGCTCGCCCCACATGCGCCAGGTGGAGGACAGGCGGGAGATCACCTGTCGGGCGCTGCGTTCCGGTCCCAGGACGGGGGCGCCGTCATCGTCGACGACGAGGTCGCCGTTGGCGTCGTGCTGAGGGACGCCTGCCTTGCGGAAGTATTTCGACACCATGATGTCGGCCGCGACCTGAGACCACGAGGCCGGGACCTCGGCGTCCTTCATCTCGAAGACCACAGACCCGTCGGGGTTGGCGATCCGCGAGGTGCGGGTACCCCATTCGGCGGTGTCGAGCGGATCGGTCCCGGCGTCCGTGAAGTACCGATTGATCTTGAGCCCGTCACCCATGAGGACCTCCCTGTCCTGGTTCTCTCCCGGCTTCCACTCCCAGGGACCGGTCGCCGGGGGAACCCGGCCAACTTGTCCACAGCCACAAGATGTGGTGGTCCGGGGAAGCGGTGACCACTACCTCTTGAGGTGGACACATCACTGTAATTACACGCGTGTCATGCCGTCAAGCAGTTCCGGCAGAAACTCGAGGGGGAAGCCCGCCCCGGGGAAGCGGGCGGTCGAGAGGGGTTGTACCGCGATCGGTGTGGGCGGGTCAAGCGGATGGGCTGGCTGGTTTTCGCGACTGAGGCGTTGCCCGTTCCCCGTTGCCCGTTGCCCGTGCACGGATCCGGCTGCCCTACGGGGTCAGTGGCGGCTCTACCCGCGGGTCTACCGCCGTCTCGTAGCCGGACGCCAGCCTGATCAGCGTTCCCTCGTCGAAGGCGCGCCCGAGCAGGTCGAGGCCGACGGGCATCCCCGTGGAGTCCAGGCCGGCAGGCACTGAGATCGCCGGCAGGCCCGCTACCGAGGCGGTGGCGCAGTTGTTCCCCTGCTGTTGCACGCCATTGGCCGCGGCGGTGTTCTGGATCGAGGGATATGCGAGCGCGTCCAGGTCGTGCTCTTCGAGGAGCGCGGTCACGGCGGCGGCGGCACTCGCTCGTGCCTCCACCGCGTTGCGGTAATCGGCGGTGTCGAGCGTCGTGACGCCGACAGCGCGCTGCAACTGCTGCCTCGTCTCGGATAGGTACTCGCCGCTCGCCAGGACGTCGTCGAGTGACGAGATCGGCGCGTCGGGGTGCGCGGCGAAGTAGTCCTCGGTGGCGAAGGCCCACTCACGCAGGAACACGGACGTGGCGTTGCCGAGAATCCCGGTGCGGTTGGGGATTTCGACGTGGACGATCGTCGCACCGGCATCCTCCATGCGGGCCAACGCTGCCCGGGTGGCCGTGGACACCGGCCCCGGTGATCCAAACAACGAGTCCATCACGCCGATCCTGGCTCCGGCCAGGCCGTCGGGATCGATGAAGTCGAGATACGACCCCGGCGTCACCGCGTCGGCAGTGGTCGGGTCGTCGGGGTCCGGGCCTGCCGTTGCGTCGAGCACGATGGCGAGGTCCACGACGGAGCGCGCCATGGGGCCGACGGTGTCCTCCGATGTCGACAAGGGGATGACCCCGGCGCGACTCGACAGGCCGATCGTGGGCCTCAACCCGAACAGGCTGTTGTAGGCGCTCGGGATCCGGATCGACCCGCAGGTGTCCGAGCCGAGTCCAGCCGCCGCCATCTCGGCGGTGACCGCCACCCCTGTGCCCCCGCTCGAGCCGCCGACGTTGCGATCGATCTCGTAGGGGCTCAGTGTGCGCCCGATGACCGACGAGTTGGTGTGGACGGACCGGGCCCACTCCTGCATGTTCACCTTGCCGAGGATGATCGCTCCGGCGGCTCGCAGTCGTGCTGCCTGGAAGGCGTCGTCAGAGGGGATGAACCCCTCGAGGGCCGCGGAGCCGGCAGTGGTCGGCATGTCCTGCGTGTTGATGTTGTCCTTGAGCACGACCGGAATGCCGTGGAGCGGGCCGCGCGGCCCGGATGCGACGCGCTCCTGGTCCAGGAGCATCGCCTGGGCACGGGCGTCCGGGTTGATCGTCACGAAGGCGTTGAGCGTCGGCCCGGCGTCGTCGTACGCGGCTATCCGCTCCAGGTGGAAGTCGACGAGCTCGAGCGCCGTCAGCGTCCCGTCGCTCATTGCCTGCTGCATCTCGAGGATCGTCGCCCCTTTGGGGTCGAAACGCGGCAGCGGGATGGTGGTGGTCGTCGTCGTCGTTGCACGTGCGGTCGAGGTCGTCGACGGGGAAGGCAGTGTCGTCACCGGCTGTGCCACGGTGGTGGTGATCTCGGGGGACGCCGGGCCTCCACAGGCAGCGACGACGATGGCGACGATCGTCAGGCGTCTCACGCCGCAGACGGTAGAGCGTCGCCACCAGGGCGCGGCGCGTGCTCAGCCGTCCAATTCTGCTGCACAGGCGAGCGCGGCGTCGAAGAACTCTGGAGGGGGCTCCTCGCCCCCTTCGATCACGACGCGGAAGATCTGCTCCTGGGTGAATCGCTCCTGGAGTTCGTCGAGGTAGCACACGCAGTAGGACTCCGACTGACCCTCGGTGCAGCTCTCCATGATGCTCGCCCGAAACTCCTCGCTGAACTCGCCGCCGCCTCCCCCGCCGCATGCCGAAGTCGCGAGGACCATCGAGAGCAGTGCGATGACGAGCCGTCGGGTCATGAGATCAGGGTAGTTACGGTCGCGAGTGCCCGGCCGCCCGCGATTGGCCGAGCGTCAATAGCCAATCACCAACTCTCATCCCCCGTTCACCGCCTGGACGATCGCCCAGGCCAGGACGTCGTATCCAATCGCCTTGGGGTGGATGTCGGGAACCGAGTCCAGCATGTGCGTCGTCGCCGCGGTCAGGCCCTGCATCGGGCGGAACCCATCGGCCACGAGGACACCCCGATCGGCGGCGATGTCGGTCGCGAGGGCGTTGTAGCCGAGCAGGATCTGATCGGTGCGCTGCTCGAAGCCCACGTCGGAGAAGCCGAGGCTGAAGGGGTTGTACGCGGTCAGGTAGACGATGGTGGCATCGGGTGCGGCGGCCGTCAGGCGGTCGAGGATCACCGCGAGGTTCTGCTCGAAGGTCTCGAAGGCCGCCTCGAGGCGACGGCTGCACGCCGGGGAGTCGATGTCGTCGGAGCAGTCTGTAGATCCAAGATGGCCGAGGAGGTCGTTCGCCCCGATGTCGATCGTGATGTAGGCGACGTCGACACCCTCCATATAGGAGGTGGCGAGGTCGAGCTGGCCTCCGCGGATAATCGTTCCGGTCGTCTCTCCCGAGATGCCGAAGTTGCGCAGCCCGTATGCGGCGTCGTCCCGACGCTGGAGCTCGGCGTGCACCCGCGACACGTATCCCTGTCTCGCCTGGTCGACGCCGACGTTTGCTGCCAGCGAGTCACCCAGTGCGATGACGACCGGAGAGCCTGGGGCCGAGACGCTGTCGACGACGCCGGGGCCGAGGCGTGACGGCGGCGGCTCGACATCGCCGACAGCCGCGGCCTGGGCCGCGATCGCTTCCAGGAGCGCCTCCGAGGTCACCACCGCCCCTCCGCCCTGGGTGCCGGTGACCACGAGCCGGTCCCTGCCGAGGGTGATCGACTGAACATCCGCATCGAGACCCAGCAGGGCCTCGTTGAGGTCGGCCACCTCGGCCAGGATGTCCTCGATGGCGTCCCGTCCCACCCCGGGAAGGTCCAGGTCGCCGAGCTCGAGCTTCAGCACCTCCACCTGGATCGCTCCGGCGTCGAGCTGAAACCCGATCGTCCCGCTGAAGTCGACCTCGCCGCTCTTGAAGCGCCCGGAAACGGAAAGCTCCCCGAGCCGCTCATCGCCGTTGGTGATGTCGACCTCGATCCGCCGGATCGGATTGCTCTCCACCTCCCTCAGACCGTCCTGGAGGAAGGCTCCGATCTCGTCCTCCGTCATTTCGATGCGGAAGCCGTTCTGTTCCGAGGCGCCGGCGATGGCGGAGCGGGCCGCGGCCACTGCATCCGGGTCGGCGGGGTCGACGGCGCCCTCTGTTGTGGAGATCGCCCGGTAGATCGCGATCGCCTGAGAGACGCCGTAGTAGAGACTGCCGCCGACAAGGGCGACCATGAGGAAGGCGATCGCGATCGACGGGCCGCGGGATGCCGCGATCGCCGAGTAGAGGGCCAGCGCGAACAGACCGATCGCGACCACCACGGCCCAGGCGGCGCTGCCGAAGCGGAGCCAGACGAGGGCGCCGACGAGGAGCGCAGCCGGAACGCCGAACAGCACCGACGCGGTGCGGGCTCCGGAGCTCTTGGCAGGGAGGGTGTAGTACCGCTGGCTCATGAGACGGGGCGGGCGCTGGTGCGCCCGCCCCGTGAATCTAGGAGTGCCCCGGACCTACCCGGCGGTCTCCTCGTCGTCGTCCGGGTCGCTGTCGGCCATGTCGTCGTCACCCATGTCGTCGCTGTCGGCGTCACCCATACGGGCCATCGGCTCCGCGGACCCCGCTGCGGGTGGCGGAGTCGATGCCGCCGTCGCCACGGGGGGCGGAGTCGATGCCGCTGTCGGCGCCGACGGTGCCGCGTACCCGGCCGGTGCGGTGCCCTTGGGCTTCTTCGGCGGGGCGAACAGCCCCCACAGGAGTCCCGCCACCGTGACCGCCGCCGTGTAGATGATCAGGTTCAATATCGACAGCTCGATGATCGAAAAGACCATCAGGAGACCGGTCACCCCGAGGCCTAACACCAGGCCCCAGATGACGCCCCGGATCGGATGTCGGTGCAGTGTCGTCTGGCTCGTCATGTCACTCCCTCCACGACAGGGCCGGCCTGGCGTTGAACAAGACACCCGTGAAGCCGGCTAGTGCCAGTGCGAGCGACACCGCTCCCGGGGTGGTGAAGAGCGGGTTGGCTCCCACGAACTGCACCCACCCCTCTCCGACGCAGTTGGGCTCCGGGTACGAGTCCATCTCGGGCAACTCGGCCGGGCCCCACTCGTCGACCCATGCCCCGTTGGCATGCACCAGCGCCGTGAACTCGAAGGGGAGCAGCTCGCCAAAGTTGACCGAACCGGCGTTGCGGTTCTTGTCACGTGGGTTGGGGTCGCCGCCGTCGTCCTTGAAGATCCCGGCCGCCTGGATGAACCAGCGGTGGTTGTGGAACGTGGCCGGCTGGCTGGACCCGAAGTAGAGCAGTACACCTCCGGTGTCGACCTTCATCGGGTTGCCCCGGGTCATCGCCTGATTGCCGAAGACGTCGATGAGCGGGTCACCCCCTCCGGTGTCGATGATGGCATCGACCGACATGCCGTCGGCGTCGTACGAGATGGCCACACCCTTGCACGGCCCGGTGAGGCTCGATCCCTTGTCCGCCTCCGCCAGGTCGGCCTCGATGGTCTGGTAGGTCTGGTCATCGACCTCGCCGAAGGCATCGTCCCAGATGCCACGCACGCCGGTCGGGCCCTCGACGGGGCCGTCGACGAAGTCCGGGATGCCATCGCCATTGATGTCATCGAACTGGTCCTGGAACTGCGCCGGTATGAAGTCGTTGAAGTCGATCACCGGTTCCTGCTCCGATCCGCCGGCGACGGCGAACGGCGCGATGGACATCAGGCCGAACAACGACACGGCGAAGACCAGATTGCGCCATCGTTTCACGGGCGGACCCCCTTGGTCTCGATCAGGGAGCGCAGTCTATGCGCGGTCCCTCCCGCTCGTCAGGCCCCGTCCTCTTCCTGGTCGTCGTCCTCCATCACGAGGTCGAACCGCGCCTCGCACATGCCACATAGGTAGGCGACTACGTCTCCGGGCTCGTAGCCCTCTTCCGGGGGATAGCCGACCCGCTGCGCGGGCGCGCCGCACTCGGGGCAGATGATCTCGTTGGGCACATCCATACTTCGAAGCGTACGCGTGCCGGCGCTTTCAGCCGGCGGGATCCTGGAGGGTCCGTAGGTAGGAGATCACGGCGAATATCTCGGCATCGGTGAGGTTGGGCCGGCCCCCTCGCGGCGGCATCGCCACGCCACTGGTGTTCTCGGGGTCGGCGGTGCCCCGGCCGGTGACGACGAAATCGAGCAGTTGCTGGTCGGTCCGCGATGCGACGAAATCCGAGTTGGCCAGGGGCTTGCCGAGACCCTCGATCCCTTCACCACCGGTGGCATGGCAGGCTATGCACGCGACCTCGTAGACCTCCTCGCCGACGGTGGTGGTCGGATCGAGGGTCGTCCCGGCATCGTCTCCGCAGGCCGCGAGCACCAGGGCGGCGAGGAGCACGGCGAGGAGGCGGGTCGCATGCATCGCGGGAAGTGTAAGAAGAGTCCCGAGTCTCGCCTGAGGCATGTGATTCCTCAATCGCGCCCTCGCCATCGGCAGGATGCGCAACAGCGTCGGCCACCCGGGAGACGGGAGACGGGAGACGGGTAACGGGTAACGGGTAACGCTCTACCCTGACCCTCCGCATGTCCCGAGCCATCTCTCTTCTGCTGGCGGCGGCGCTCGCCCTGTCGGCGTGTGCCTACGAGTCCGCGGGTACGACGACCACCACGACGGTCGCGGACGACGAGACGCCTCCGCCTACCGCGCCGGCAGAAATCGTGGTCTCCGACCAGATGATCGAGGGGTCGTCGCTGGTCGTGGACTCGGTCTCATTGCCCGCACCGGGCTTCGTGGTCGTGCGGATGGATGCGGGCGGCTCACCCGGAGAAGTGCTGGGCATCAGCGAGCTGCTGACGACCGGCTCGATCGCCCAGGTGCCGATCCCCTTCTTTGTCCCCCTGGTCGAGGAGGCCACCGTCCATGTGACGGTGCACATCGACCGAGACCGCGACGCCCGCTTCACGTATGAGCCGCCGGACGCCTTCGTGGACGAGATCGCGACCCGCGGGAATGGCGAACCGGCTACCACGACCGCCCTGCTCACCCTCCTCGCCCCGCTTTCGCCCGCCGACGTGTTCGTCGATCCCCAGACCAACAACGGCGGCACTTTGTTGGTGGCTTCAGCGAGCCTCCCGTCGCCAGGATGGGTGGGGATCCATCGAAGCGAAGGTGGCGAGCCCGGAGAGATCCTGGCCGTCTCCGATCTCCTGCCGGCAGGAGTCACCGACGATCTCGAGTTCACCATCGATCCGCCGCTCGAGGCTACGCAGGAGGTGTTCGTCGCGGTGTGGATCGACCGCGACGCGGACGGTGTGTTCGCACCAGAAGCCGGCGCCGACGAGATCGGAGTCCGCGACGACGGCGCCCTGGCGCTCGAGAACCCAGTGATCACAGTGCTCGCCCGGAATCCCGGCGATCTCTTCGTGCTCGACCAGGAGTCGGACGGATCGGCCATTCTCATCGAGTCGTTGCGTCTGCCTTCGCCCGGCTTCGTGGAGATCCTCGCCGACGACGGTGGTTCGCCCGGCGGCCGCCTGCAGGTGTCGGAGCTGCTGCCCGCCGGCGTCGCGCCTCAGGTCTCGATCGAACTCGACCCCGTCCTCACCGAGACGACGGTCCTCTGGGTGCGGCTGTGGATCGACTTCGATCAGGACGGCACGCTCTCGGCCGGCGATCTGACCGTGCTCGACGAGCCCGGCGGCGACGTGATCCAGGAGTCGTTGGAAATAGAGGTCGTGGGATAGGTCGGTCGGCTGGCGCCGACCTCCGGCAATTGGCAATTGGCAATTGGCAATTGGCGGCCTCGCCTTGCTCAGCCGCTATGCGCAATGCGCAATGAGCAGTGGTGCACGTTGCTGGTTGCTGGTTGCTGCCCACCGCCTGCTAACTGCTCGGCCAGCGTCCGGCGCGCGACGCCATGGCCGGGGGGGTTTCGTGACGCAACTCGCCCGCCAGCCACGCGCCGGTCTCGGTGAGTGAATCGATGTCGAGCCCGGTCTCGATGCCGGAACGCTCCAGCATCCACACCAGGTCTTCCGTGGCGACATTGCCGCCGGCCTGGGGGGAGAAGGGGCTGCCGCCGAATCCGCCGACCGAGGCGTCGAGGGCGTCGACGCCGGCGGCCAGAGCGGCTAAAGCGTTGGCGTATCCGGTGTTCCGGGTGTTGTGAAAGTGGCATCGGGTGCGTACCCCGGGGGCGGCGGCACGCACCAGGTCGAGGACCAGTGCGACATCCGCAGGCACGGCCGAGCCGATGGTATCGCCCAGGGCGATCTCGTTGGCCCCGGCAGTGGCCATGTCGCCGGCGATGACGGCGACCCGCTCCGGCGGCACATCGCCGTCGATCGGGTCACCGAATGCAACCGAGATCGTCACCGATGCCCCCAGCCCCGCCTCTCTAGCCCGGGTCACCAATCGGGCGGCCTCGGTGTTGCGGTCGTCGGCCGCGGTGCCGCTGTTCTTTTCCGCGTAGCCGTCGGAGGCGTACGCCACCACATTGATCTCGTCGAGATCCGAGGCGAGCGCTCGCTCGAGACCCTTGTCGTTGAGCACCAGGCCGATCGCGGAGAACGAGCGCTCACCCAGCGCCTCACAGATCTCCTCGGCACCAGCCATCTGCGGAACCAGCTTGGGGTGGGCGAACGAGACTGTCTCGATGCGGCTGGCGCCGGCGGCTTCGAGGCGCCGGATCAGGTGGACCCGCGTCGCCGTCGAGAGCACGGCCTCCTCGCTTTGCAGGCCGTCCCTGGGGCCGACCTCGACGATCTGGATCAAGACCCGTGCCAGTCGGCCATGGCGGCGTCAGACCTCAGTGGTTG
>Ga0214471_10003423_pt1 | contig 12311 bp, 10 predicted proteins | sample RVTome_5_FD_207665 | JGI IMG/M metagenome (GOLD analysis project Ga0214471, IMG submission 207665) | Soil microbial communities from uranium-contaminated site in the Upper Colorado River Basin, Wyoming, United States - RVT142D155 | ecosystem: Environmental > Terrestrial > Soil > Contaminated >... | reverse complement strand
AGGGCGGGGGCGGGGGCGCCGGCAGTGGTTCGAGTCCGGCGACATGAAGTATGTGATCCTGAAGGTGCTCCGCGAGAAGCCGATGCACGGCTACGAGGTCATGAAGGCGCTCGAGGAGCGCACGGGTGGCTGCTACAAGCCCTCACCCGGCACGGTCTACCCCACGCTCCAATGGCTCGAGGACGAGGGCCTCGTGCGCGCGGGCGAGGTCGAGGGAAAGAAGGTCTACGAGATCACCGACGCGGGCCGCGCGTTTCTCGACGAACACCGCGGCGTGGTGGACGAGATCTTTGACCGTATCACGGAGACCATTGACCGCGTGACCGCGGACCCGCTACCCGAGGTGAGCCGCGCCGTCGGCCGGCTGGTGTCGCAGGCCTACAAGACCACGTGGCGCCTCGGCGACGATCGGGCCCGCGCCAAGCGCGTGGTCGAGATCCTGGAGAAGGCGGCCGAGGACATGACCGGGGTGTGAGTGATGGCCGATTGCCGATAGCCGATAGCCGACGGCCGAACCGAACCCTCGGCAATCGGCTATCGGCCATCGGTTATCGCAAATTCAGTTCACCGCCCCGACGGCGTCGAGCATGAACGCGTACCGGAACGCGGCCTCGCGCAGGCGGTCGTAGCGGCCCGACGAGCCGCCGTGGCCGCCCTTCATGTTGATCCGGAAGTACAGCGGGTTCGGGTCGGTCTTGGTGGCGCGGAGCTTCGCCACCCACTTGGCCGGCTCCCAGTACATCACCTGCGAATCGTTCAGCGACGTCGTCACCAGCAACCGTGGATAGGGCTGGGCCGCCACGTTGTCGTACGGCGAGTAGGTCCGCATGTACGCGTAGTGCTCGGGATTCCGTGGATTGCCCCACTGCTCCCACTCCTGGGCCGTGAGCGGCAGGGACGCGTCGAGCATCGTGTTGATCACGTCCACGAAGGGGACGTCCGCCACCACCGCGCGGAACAGGTCGGGTCGCATGTTCACGACGGCGCCCATCAGCAGGCCGCCCGCGCTCCCGCCGTTCGCCACGAGCCGGTCGGCGCTGGTGTAGCGCTGCCGGATCAACTCCTCCGCGACATCCACGTAGTCGTTGAACGTGTTCACCTTCTTCATCATCTTGCCGTCGTCGTACCACTGCCGCCCCAGCTCCTGGCCGCCGCGGATGTGCGCGATCGCGTAGCTGAAGCCGCGGTCCACGAGGCTCAGCACGTTCGTGTTGAACGTGGGCTCCATCGTGGCCCCGTACGAGCCGTACGCGTAGAGCAGCAGCGGGCTCGATCCGTCGAGCGTCGTCCCCCGGGGGAGCAGGACGGACACCGGCACCCGCACGCCGTCCCGCGCCGGCGCCATGAGCCGCCGCACCTCGTAGCGACTCGCGTCGTAGCCGCTCGGGATCTCCTGCCGCTTGAGCAGCGTGCGTTCCTTCGTGCGCATGTCGTAGTCGAACACGGACGACGGCGTCACCAGCGACGAGTACTGGAACCGCAGGGTCGGCAGGTCGAACTCGGCGTTCCCCGTGGGAAAGACGCCGTACGCGGTTTCGGGGAACTCCACGTAGTGCGCGGCGTCGGTCGCGAGATCAATCACCCGCAGCTGCCGCAGCCCCCCCAACCGCTCCGCCACCACGACGTGCCCGCCGAAGACCTCGAAATACTCCACGAACACGCTGTCCCGGTGCGGCAGCCAGTCCTGCCACGCCGCCGGCGACGGATCGGTCTCGGGCGCGCGGGCGATCCGGAAGTTGCGGGCCCCCTCGTTCGTATGGATCAGGAACGCGCCCCGGATGTGATCCACGGCGTACTCGACGCCGGGGCGCCGCCGGGCGACCAGGCGGGGCGGCGCCGTGGGCGCTTCGAGGGGAATGACGCGCCACTCCGACGACGTGAACCCGTCCGCCGGGATGAACGCGAACAGGCCGCTCTTCGACCGGAACACGCTCACGTTGTAGAGGACGTTGTCTTCCTGGAACACCCTGGCATCCGGCTCCGTGGATCCCGTGACGTGGCGCCACACGGCATTGCCACGCTTGGCGGAGTCGGCGCGCATGTAGAAGAACGTGCGATTGTCGTTGGCCCAGGCGGTGCCGTTCCAGACCCCGCGGATCGAGTCCAGCAGCCGCCCCGTCCCGAGGTCCTTCACGTACAGCGTGTACTCCCGGAACGCGGTCGTGTCCTCGAGGAAGAGGAGCCGCGTGCCGTCGGGGCTCACGTCGAACCCTCCCAGGGCATGGAACGCGCGGCCCGCCGCGAGCGCGTTCTGGTCGAGGATCACCTCTTCCGGCGCGTCCGGCGACCCCTTCTTTCGGCAGAAGATCGGATATGACTTTCCCTGTTCGGTTCTCGTGTAGTACCAGTAGCCGCCTTCCCGGTACGGCACGGAGAGGTCGGATTCCTTGATCCGGCCCAGCATCTCATCATAGAGCCGCTCGCGCAGCGGATCGAGATGCCGCGTCATGGCCTCGGTGTACGCGTTCTCGGCCTCGAGGTACGCGATGACCTCGGGGTTGGCCTTCTCGCGGAGCCAGGAGTAGTCGTCCACGCGAACTTCGCCGTGGAGCGTGTCCACCTTGGGAATCCGGCGGGCCACCGGCGGCGCCTGTGCCGCGAGCGGCAGGGCGGTTGCGAGAACCAGGAGGAAGGGCAGTCGGCGCGTCATGGGTCCCTCGGGTACGAGTCCGCCGCCCACCACCGGGCGGCGTCCGGATTCTAGCTGCGGGGACGTTCCAGAACGAGGCCGGGCTCCAGCTCCGGATCGTGCGCCGGATCACATAATTGGATCTCCGGACAGCGTACTTTGAACCCTCGCAGCGCCGCGCCGATTGCTCCCGGAGGGTCTCCCATGTCCGTGTTTTCATCCAGCCGCCGCGGGGACCGCCCGTCCACCGCGGCTCCGCTGCCCGCGCAGTTGTCCGTCCTCGCCCGAGGCCTTCACGTCACCGGCGAGATCCAGAGTGACGGGATCGTCTCCATCGAAGGCCGCCTGGACGGGGTCATCCGGGGGACGCCCAAGGTGTTCGTGGCACCCGGTGGCGTCGTGGTCGGCGACGTCTCCGCGAACGAAGTCGTGGTGGGCGGGACGATCGAGGGGAACGTGTCCGCGACGACCCGCGTTGAGCTCCAGCCCGGCGCGGTGGTGCAGGGCGACGTCACCACGCCGCGCATCGTCGTGCACGAGGGCAGCGAGGTGAACGGCAACTTCCGGATGGCGCGGCCGCCGGCCATCCTCCCGGTGGCTACCGAGCAGCTGCGCCTCTCCGCCTAGGGGCGGGCTCCCGCCCTACTACCGCCCCGTCACCGGATAATCGAACCGCCGGTTCGGATACGGCGGCGGTGGCGGCACGGCCCGGGGATCCTCGGCGATCTTCCTCAACAGGTAATCCACCGCGGTGTCCAGCTGGGCATCGCTCCCGTTGAACGCGGCGTGCGGCAGGTTGTCCACTTCGATGTCCGGGATCACGCCGATCTGCTCGATCAGCCACTCGCCCTCCGGGCCGTAGACGCCCGTCATCGGGGCGCGGGCAATCCCGCGGTCGGTGAGCGTGTTCGACGAGCTGAGCCAGATCTCGCCGCCCCACGTCCGCATGCCGATCACGACGCCAAGTCCCAGCCGGCGGAATCCGTCCGCGAACGCCTCGCCGTCGGACGCCGTTCGCTGGTCCACGAGCACGACCATGTGCCCGCGGAACGCGTAGTGCATGTTCCAGTACGGCGCGCCCACCCGGCCCTGCCAGTACATCCATGCCTTCCGCATCAGCTTCTCGAGAATGAACGCGTCAATGTTGCCGCCACCGTTGTGCCGCACGTCCACGATGAGGCCCTGGCGATCGAAAACCGGGTAGAAGTCCCGGTACCAGGTGGTGAGGTCGCCGCCGCCCATGTTGCGGAGGTGCACGTAGCCGATCTTCCCGTCGCTCTTTTCCTCGACGGCCAGGCGGCGGGTGTACTCCCAGTCGCTGTAGCGGAGCCCGAACTCGCCGGCCGTCGGGACCACGATCACGTCGCGCGCCGTGGTGCCGGACCGCACGGTGAGGAGCACCTGCCGGCCCTCCTGGTTGCGCAGGAGCGCGCCGATGTCCGGGGGGTCCAGCGCGGGCACGCCGTTCACGGCGGTGATCACATCGCCCACCCGGATGCCCAGCGTGGGATCCGCGAGCGGTGACAGCTCGTCCGGATAGTCCGGGTCCGACTGGTAGACGTACTCGATGCGATAGCCGCCGGCCGCGGCATCGCGCGCCAACCGGGCGCCGAGGCCCGCCACGCGGACGTTGTCGCCGCCGCTGCGCAGGTCTCCACCCCTGACGCTCGTGTGCAGGGCCGACAGCTCGCCCACGAACCAGCCGATCAGATCGGATAGCTCGTCCCGCGTGGTAACGCGATCCACGAGTGGGAGGTACTTGGCCAACTGGGCGTCCCAGTCCACGCCGTGCATGCCGGGATCGTAGAAGTAGTCGCGCTCGAGCCGCCACGCGTCCACGAAAATCTGCCGCCAGTCGTCGCGCATGTTGATCGGGAACGTCCAGCCCCGCAGGTCCACCCGTGCGTCGGCCAGGTTGGCCTTGGCCGCCTTGGCGTCTGTCACGTACAGGTCCGAGCCCTTCCGGACCAGCAGCTTCTTCCCGTCCTGCGACATCTCGTACGACCGGATATCCTCCACCACCTGCTCGGCCTTGGGGTTCCGGTTGGTGAGCTTCACCGCCATGAGATGCGCCTTGGCGTCCGGCCCCGACTCACGGCTCACCATGAACAGCGCCTCGGCGTTCATCGAGAGACCGCTGTAGTTCCCCGCGGGCACCGGCACGCGCTCGATCCGCCGCGCCAGCCCCTCCGTCTCGATACTGACCGGCCGTACTCCCGTCGCACCCGTCGCTCCCGTCGCTCCCGCCAGCTCGTCATCCGCCCGAAACGGCAGCCGCCCGCCCGCTCGCAATGCCACCGCGTACACCTCCATCTGGCGGTCGAAGTACGGCTCCGGCTGCCGGGTGCCCCACGGGGCCCCGACAAGCGAGCGGAGGTTGCGATCGGACAGGAAGTAGAGGAACTCGCCCTTGGCATCCCAGGCGGGGCTGCCACTGTTGACCCGGTCGCTGGTGACGGCGGTGCGCTGCCCGCGCTCCATGTCGTACACCCAGAGCTGCGCGAACGAGTTGTGCGCCACTTCGACGTACGCCAGCCAGCGGCTGTCGGATGACCAGGCGACGTCGCCGGCGAACTCGCGGTGCTGCGAGACCGTGCGCTGCCGCGCGGTGGCCACCTCGAGCACCCAGAGATCCGCGTTGTTGTCGTTGTAGGCGACCCACTTCCCGTCCGGCGACGGTGTGCCGGTGAAGCGCAGGATCGTGCCGTCGTTGGTGATCCGCCGGTCGGGCCCGACGCCGTTGGCCGGAATGGACACGAACTCCAGCTCACCGGTCTCGTCCGACAGGCCTAGGAGCGTCGTGCCGTCCGGCATGAACACCACGTCGCGGAACCGGACGCTGTCCTTGCGGACCGCGCGGACCAGGCGGCCCTGCGTGGCAGGCGCCACGAACACCCGGCCGCGCGCGGTGAGGACGACCGCATCGCCTTTGGGGTGCAGGTGGGCGGAGGTCACGTACTCGATGGGATTCTGGACCCATTTCTCGCGCAGCTGATCGAAATCGGACGGCAGGGTGATGGGGATGACCCGATCCTGGCCGGACGCGATGTCGAGCAGCCGGAGGTCCGCGCCCAGTTGATACGCGATCCGGCCGTTGTGGAGCGACGTGCCGCGCACGTCCCAGCCGCCGTGCCGCGTCTGCTGGCGTACGTCGCCGCCCTGGGCGTCCATGGACCAGAGGTTCATGGTGCCGTCGCGGTCGGTCACGAAGTACACGCGGCCGTCCCACCACATGGGCGAGTGGCTCTCCCCGCGATAGTCCCCGGTCAGCTCGCGCGCCTCGTTCCGGCCGTCGAACATCCACACGTCCCGCGCCGTCCCGCCGGTATACCGCTTGGTCACGTTGTTGTGGAACGCGGGGCGCACGAAGTACAGCGTGCGGCCGGAGGCGTCGTATGTGCCCTCGGTGGCTTCGAACAGCGGGACCTGCGCATGGGTGTTGGTGGCGAGGTCCAACGTCACGAGGCGGGGCTTGGGCAGGCCGGAGTAGTACGTCGTCGTGTAGACGAGCTTGCCGTCGGGCGTCCATGTGGTGGCGATGGACGCGTCGGCCTGGTAGGTGCGCCGCACGGGCACGCCGCCGCTCAGCGGCATCGTGTAGACCTCCGCCGGACCTTCATAGCGCGCCGTGAAGGCGATCGTGCGGCCGTCCGGGGACACCACGGGACTCGTCTCGTCGCCGGGGTGCGTGGTGAGCCGGCGGGCCTCGCCGCCCGCGATGGCGACCTTCCAGAGGTCGCCCTCGGCGGCAAAGACGACGGTATCGCCGTGGAGCGCGGGGAACCGGTAGAAGCCCTGCGGCTGCTGGGCGTAGAGGACGGAGGGGAGCGCAAGGGCGACGACGCACAAGCCGAGCGCGGTGGTCACAGGACGAAACATGGACATGGCCGGGTTCCTGGAGGGGGCGAGCAGGAAGATGAAGATACGAGGGCCGCGGCGCGAGCCTGGACGCGGAGGCGCTCAGACTTGAGACGGTGTGAATGAGACGCCGAGACGCCGAGACGCGCGGTGGCCCTGAGCGATAAGCTGTGAGCCCAACCTGCCAGAACGGTCTCACAGCCGGCGACTTGGAGCCACTCAGCGTCTCGGCGACTCGGCGTCCAGTTCACACCGTCTCACCGTCTATCCGTCTCACCTCTCGCGGGCACGATGGGCCGGTACCGCGCGTCCCGCACGGCGATCTGCCCCTGCCGGGCGAAATCAAGCGCCTGACCCAGGACGCGCGCGGCTTCCTGCGGGGCGTGGAAGCCGGTCGAGTTCTCCGCCTCGACGAAGTCAATGTAGAACTGGGCGCGTCGCTGCATCTCCATCGCGGCCGCCAGGTCGGCGTCCGAGGTCCCGCGGCCCCGGGCGGCGGCGAGGTCGCCGATCAGGTCCATGAGCGCGTCCATGGCCTGGTTGCGCAGCGCGAACGTGTTCTCCTGGATGCGCTCGGCCCGGGCCCGCAGCTCGTCCTCCGCCACGGGGTGGCACGTCTGGCAGGCGTTGTTGATGTTGAGCAGCGGGCTCCGCACGTGGTGGTCGGAGATCTTCTGGGCCCCCACCCGCAGGTAGGGCATGTGGCAGTCCGCGCAGGCCACGCCGGCGCGCGCATGCACCCCCTGGTTCCACATCTCGAATTCGGGGTGCTGCGCCTTCAGCACCGGCGCGCCGGTCTCCGCGTGGGTCCAGTCGCTGAACCCGGACGCCCGGTAGTACGCGTAGATGTCTTCGGCCCGGAGGCCGTTGGCCCACGGGTAGACGAGCCGCTTCTCGGCGCCGCGGAAGTAGTACTCCACGTGGCATTGGCCGCAGACGAACGCCCGCATCTCCTGCCGGGTCGCCATCGTGTTGACGTCGTAGTCGGCGACGCCCTGTGCGGCCTTGTACGCGCGCATGCCCTCCATGAACGCGGGGCGGGTGATCCGGAGCCGCATGGTCTCGGGATCGTGGCAATCAATGCAGGCGATGGCCTGGCTCGCGTGCTCGCGGGCCTCCGCGTACGGCATCTGGTTGATGCGCTCGAATCCCACGGTGAGGTCGCCGTCACCGAGCGCGTTGTAGACCGCGTACATGGACGCGTGACAGTTGAGGCACGTGCCGGGCTGGGCGACCTGCTGGCGCTCGGTGAACGTCTGGTCGTCGAGCATGTAGGCATGGCCGCGCTCTTCCCGGAAGTCCCGCGAGAAGGCGTAGCCCGCCCACATGCGCTTGAGCCTCGGGTCTTCCTCGAGTTTCGATTGGGCGACGATCGAGCGCGGATCGGCGTCCGTGGGCGTCCGCGGCAGCGCCTCGCTCCCGCCGAACCGGGTGCGCACCTGATCCGTGGTGCGGAGGTAGAGATCGTACTGAAAGGGGAAGTTGGCGCCCCAGACGGCGGGGTTCTGCGTCGTGTCCGTCACCTCGGTCACGCGCACGAACGTCGTCCGCGCTTCCTGCTTGCGCTCGAAGATGTTCACGAGCAGCGCCAGCACACCCGCGGCCACCACGCCCGCCACCGCCACGCCGCCCAGGAACCACTTCGTGCCGGACCGCTGCGATCCATCAGTCATGATGCAACCCTCGTCCGTTCATGAGGCCCGCCGCGCTCAGTGCGGATGGCCGACCGACGCGTGGCAGGTGATGCACGAGCGGGGCTCCCCCCCGTCCGCGCCATCCACCACACGCGCCATCTCGGTGTGACAGTCGCGGCACCGCCGCTCGGTGACCGCGCGATTCGATTCCTTGATGCGGATGGGCTCGGCGAACCAGCCCGTCGTGAACGCGAACGAGTGCCAGAAGCCGTTCTTCCCTTTGACCGTGTACTTGCCCACGAGGTTGTGCGGCGTGTGGCAGTCGTTGCAGGTGGCCACGGACCGGTGGCTCGCTACGAGCCAGCCGTCGTACTGCGCGTACATGATGTGGCAGTTGGCGCACGCGGCCGGGTCGTTGGTCAGATAGGACGCGCCCTTGCCGTACCAGAACGTGAACCCGCCCACGCCGGCGGCGAGGCCCACCACGATGCCGGCCAGCACGGCTCCGCCTCGTCCCAACGTTCCCATGTAGCGCATGGCAGGACTCCACCGATCAGGGGCATGGCCCGCGGGCCCTGGTTGCCCGGTCGGCGTGTAAAATAGCGCGGGGTACGCGCCCTTGAACCCGTCCGGCGGGCCGAGTAGGCTTTGAACCCCAGCGGCAAACCACAATCCGGGAGATGATCATGCGAGTCGTGCTTGCCGGTCTTGTCCTCGCCCTCACCGCGTCGCCCGCCGCGGCGCAGGACATGGCCTGTCCGTTCCGCGCGGGCGCCGACCCCGCGGCCCGCCCCAGCCCGCTCGACTCCGTGTCGTTCACCGTGGGCGGCCAGGCGGTCAAGATCTGCTATGGCCGGCCGTCGCTCAAGGGCCGTCACATGGTGGGCGGCGACGCGGTGCCGTTCGGCAAGGTGTGGCGGACCGGGGCCAACGAGACCACGAAGTTCATCACGGCGGCGCGCGTGACGGTGGGGTCCATCGAGGTGCCGGCCGGGATGTATGCGCTCTACGCGGTTCCGGGCGAGCGGGAGTGGGTCCTGATCGTCAACAAGGCGCACGAGCAGTGGGGCCACGAGCGGAGCTACACCGACGAGATCATGGCCCAGGATCTCGGCCGCACGCCCGCGCCCGTCGAGCCGTTGGCCAGTCCGGTCGAGACGTTCACGATCCGGGCCGAGCCGCAGGCGGACGGCAGCGCGCACCTGATTCTGGAGTGGGAGACCACGCGCGTCCGCGTGCCCGTGACCCCCAAAACGATGTAGGGGCGACTCGGCGGGTCACGACGATCCCGCCGGGTCCCCGCGCGCCAGCACGTCCCGCGCCCAGTCCGACCGCTTCCAGTCCGGGATGGGCGTTTCGCACCCCGCGTGCGGGACGAAGCGCGACCGTTCCACCAGCTGGTACTTGTGGATGTACCGCGGGCAGTTGGGGAAGATCTCCCGCACGGCCACCCGCACCACGAACTGGGCTTCCGGGTACTGCGCCGTCAGGGGGTCGGCCGGATCAACGCTCGCGGTGCCGTTGAGCCGGAGGCGACGTTGCCGCTCGAAGTCGAGGAACAGCAGTCCCACGTGCGGATTGGCCAGCAGGTTCCCCATGGAGAGGTACATGCCGTTGCCGTCGTAGTTGGGGAACGCGATGGTGGTGGGGCTTACCACCCTGACGAACCCCGGGTCGCCCCCCTTGTAGGAGCAGTTGGGGCGCCCTTGCGAATCCGCGGTGGCGAGAAAGAACATGTCCCGCGCCTCGATGAAGGCGCGGTCGTCGTCCGTGACCGTGGCGTGCACCTTCACCTGCTCGAGCCGGTCGGCCAGCCGCGTGGTGTCGAATCGCGCCTGCAAGTCGCGCTGGCCTTCGTGGTATATGGATCCCATGAGCCCCCCGTGGCCGACAGGCCCAAACTTGTGCCTCACACCTCCGTGGCTTTGGCGTGGGCGAAGATGATCACCTGCTCCGGATCGCCGTCCGCGATGAGCACGCAGACCACCGGGCCGTCCTGCCAGAAGACCAGCGTGAGGTCCCCCAGACGGTAGACGTAGAAGTCAATGTCGTCGAGGGTGCGCACCTCCGTCGGATCCGTCAGCTCGGCAGTGGTGCCGTCGTACATCTCGCAGAGCATGCGCCCGCCGTCCACGCCCTCATACGCGAAGAGCGCGCGCACCCGGCCGTCGTCGCGGATCACGCTCCCCCCCGCCAGCCGGTATCCCATGCCGTCGAACAGGAAGACGGGCGTGGCAAACGGGACGCGTTCCTCCCGAAAGAACCGCAGCAGCTCCTCCGGCACGACGGTGGGGCGCCGGAGCTCCATGATGCCGGAGCGGTAGGCCGCGTAATCCGCCGCCACGGTCGGGACGATGTCCGCCGCGCGCTCGGCTCCGCGCGTCACGACGATCAGGAGCACCGCGGCCAGCGCCAGCGCAGCGGCCGCCGCGGCGGGACGGCGCAGGCCGAACGGCCGCCGGCGAGGGGCCGCGCCGCGCGCCACGGCTCGCAAGCGCGCCGCCAGCGCGTCCGGGGTCGCGACCTGGGGCAGGTGTTGGCGCAGCGCCGTCTTGACCCCGCGCGCGGCCTCCAACTCCCGGCGGCACCGCGCGCAGCCGGCGACATGCGCTTCAACCTCCGCCGCGCGCTCCGCTCCCAGGCGCCCGTCGAGCAGGCGGTGGAGGTCGTCGGCCGGATGTTCAACCATCGTCACGACCCCCTCGCCTGCGGAAAGCCCGCCCGGCGGGCGTAGTCCGCGAGCGCCGAGTGCAGCATGCGCCGGGCGCGGAAGACGCGGGACTGCAGGGTTCCCATCGGGCAGTCGAGCGCGGTCGCCGCTTCTTCATAGGACAGTTCCTCTACATCCACCAGCAGCACGGCGGCACGGAACACGTCCGGCAGGGCGAGCAGGGCCCGCTGGACCTCCGGCGGCCAGGACGCCCCCCAGGCCTCCGGCTGTCCCACCGCGTCGTGCGACGGCTGCTCGACGTAGAGCTGGAAGCGCTGTTCCAGCTCGTCCGGCGGCAGGGGGCCGACCTCGCGGCGCCGCTTCCGGCGACGGTTGATGAACACCGAATACAGAATGGTGAACAGCCAGGCCCTGGCGTTCGTTCCCGGGCGGAAGTTGTCGAACGTGCGGTAGGCCCTCAGATAGGTGTCCTGCAAGACATCCGCCGCGTCGTCCCCGTCTCCCGTGAGATGGAGCGCGGTGTTGTGGAGCCGCTGCATGAGGGGCAGTGCGATGGACTCGAACTGCCGCTGGCGCTCGTCGGGATTCGTGGGGCGCATTTCACTGGGTTCGGGAACGCTCAAAGCTAACCCTCCACCTCCCGTAGAGCACCCAGCGGACCGTCCCAGCGCAGCCGGGAATAAAGCGGCGCACTCGGGTGTTCACGGTACCGTGGCCGGCTCGCTCGGCACCCCGCTGGGTGTGCGCGGCTCGTTCCCGTCATCCTGGGGAGGATCTCCATGTTCAATCGCCGCGGTGTCACGATGGTCACAGGCCTGGTTCTGGCAACCGTCCTCGCGGGGTGCGCATCCGAGGCGCCGACCGCTCTGGCCGACGCCCCGTCGCTGGCCAAGGGAGGACGCGCGGGCCCCATCGGGGTCGTCTACGTGAGGAGTCAGGGCCTCTATTTCGATACCTTCGCCACGGCCGAGACCTTGCCTATGGAGGGCCCGTTCCAGCTGCTGGAAGATGGAGAGACCGACTTCGGCCCCGGTGATCCCGGCTACCGGGGGGGACGCTGGTGGGTGGACGCCAACGGTGATGGCATCCAGAACGCCGGTGATACCTTCTTTCTCTGTCCCCTGCTGCCGCCCGGCCGCCCGACGCCCTGACCCTGCCCTGACACTCCCGCCCCAGCACGCCACCCGTCCACAACGGGTTCGGCGTGCTGAGGGCGGAAGCAGCATCCGCCGCACCTCCGTCCCCGAGTCTAGATTCCCCACCCATGCCGGCCTCCCGCGCCCGCCTGGGCGTCATATTCCTCACGGTCTTCATTGATCTCGCCGGCTTCGGGCTGATCCTCCCGGTCCTGCCGTACTACGCCGAGCAATTCGGCGCCGTGGGGATCGGGTACGGCGCGCTGATCGGCATCTTCTCGCTGATGCAGTTCGTGGCGACCGTGGTGCTGGGTGGGCTGTCCGACCGCATCGGCCGGCGGCCGGTGCTGCTGGCGAGCATCCTGGTGGGAGCGGTCGGCTAC
>Ga0214471_10003422_pt1 | contig 12314 bp, 10 predicted proteins | sample RVTome_5_FD_207665 | JGI IMG/M metagenome (GOLD analysis project Ga0214471, IMG submission 207665) | Soil microbial communities from uranium-contaminated site in the Upper Colorado River Basin, Wyoming, United States - RVT142D155 | ecosystem: Environmental > Terrestrial > Soil > Contaminated >... | reverse complement strand
GATCGCAAGGTAACCCCTCGGTCGGAGGCCCGACACCCGCGGGTCCCATGCCCGTGGCCCCGCTCGTCAGGGCCCCGCGCTGCGCGAACGAGGTCCCGGCGCGTTGACCCCTCCGGGCGGGGTCGCGACTCTTCGCGCATGTCCGGATCGCTCACCGCCGCCGCGGACCGCGCCCTCGAGGCCGCGCTGGCCGAGACGGGCGCGCGCGACCCACGCGAGTTCTACCGCGAGCGCCTGCGCGAACTCAAGCAGGCCAGCCCGAAGGAGTACGAGGCCGCCGTCGCGTACTACACCGGCACGCTGATTCCCGATGTCGCGGGTGGCACCGCACACCCTCTCGACGCGTGGACCGAGTACGGCCGGAGGCTCGCCTCCGCGCTCGCGCCGGGGCGCACCATGAGCATCGACGAGACGGGCAGGGCGCACGCGTACGAGGGACCCGCACCCGACCGCCTCGTGCTGCACCTCCCAGACGACAAGGGCGCCCGGGCATTGCTCGTCGGCCTGCCACCCGTGCTGTCCGACGCACAGCGCGCGACGTACGACGTCCTGGTCGCGGGCAAGCAGCGCTTCAGCGGCGACCGGGAAGGCGCTTCGTAGGCAGGGTCCGGCCCGGCCGCGTCGGAATCGGCCTCAGTCCTCCACCAGCCAGGCGACACCCCAGGCGCCGATTCCCAGGTGCGTGGCGATGACGGGCGTCGCGGGAGCGGCGAGGATCTCCACGTGGTCCCCGTACTCGCTCCGCAGGCGACCCGAGATGGCGTCCACGATCTCCGGGATGCCGACCTGCACGATCCCGAAGCGGAGGCGACGGGCCTCAGAAGGGATCTGCTCCCGTAGGATCTCGAGCAGCGACGCCCGGGCGCGCTCGTTGCCGAGCGCCTTGCCGAATGTCGCTACCGTGCCGTCCGGCCCGAGCCCGAGGATCGGCTTGAGCCCCAGGGCCCGTCCGACGAGCGCGCGCCCGCGGCCTACCCGCCCGGACGCGATCAGGCGATCGAGCGTGTCCACCGTGAAGAGCAGACCCGACTGCGCGCGCACCCGGCGTAGCTCGGCCACGATCTCCTCCGGCCGTCGTCCCAGCTCGCCGAGCTCGGCGGCCTTGAGCACGAGCATGCCCTCGAGCAGCGAAGCCCCGAGGGAGTCGACGAAGTGGATGGGTCCGTCTGTGACGCGCGTCGCCGCCGCCTCCGCCGAGCGCAGGGTGCCGGTGAGCGTCGACCCGGCGAGGACGGCGACGACCGCCTCGGCCTCCTCGAATGCGCGGGCGTACGCCTCCAGGAACGCGGCCGGCGCCGGCTGGCTGGTCGTCGGCAGCGCGTCGGCGCGCCGTAGCCGATCGTGGAACTCCGTTGCCGTGATGTCGATACCGTCGCGGTATGTCCGGTCACCCTCGATGAGCGTGAGGGGCGTGACATGGATGCCGTGCGCGCGAATCACTTCTTCGGAGAGGTCGCACGCCGAGTCCGTGACCACCGATACCGGGCGCCTTGCGAGCTGGACATGTCCGCCCGCGGAGCGCCCGATGGTGGCGTGCTGCGCCTTCATGTCTTCGGCCTTGTGCGTGACGAGCGACCCCACGCTCCGCAGGTAGTCGAAGACCCGATCGGGCTCGTCCGTGTGTACGTGCACCTTGAGCACGTCGCCCGCCCGGATGACGATCAGCGAGTCGCCGATCTCACGCAGCGCGTCCTGGACCGCCTGCTGCGTGGGGAGCTCGGCTCCCCTCACAAGCGCCTCGGTGCAGAAGCGGAAGTGCTCCCCGTCCGCGGCGTAGTCCTCTCCGGCCATCACGGGCGCGGCAGATCCTGAAGATCCGTTGGGCTCCAGCGGCAATGCGACCGCGAAGTCCCCTCGCACGAACAGGCGCACGCCCTCGAGCAAGCTCACGAAGCCCTTGGCGCCGGCGTCGACCACGCCGGCCCTCTTGAGCATGGGGAGCAGGTCGGGTGTGGTCGCGAGCGAACGGCGCGCTTCCTCCACGACGTCGTCGACCAGCTCGACGAAGTCAGATGCCTCCGAGCGGCGCGCCGCGGTCGCGGAATCCCGGATTACCGTCAGGATCGTCCCCTCCACCGGACGCTCGAGCGCACCGGTCAACTTCTCCGCTCCGGCGGTGAGCGCGAGCCCGAACTCCCTGGTGCCGATGCGCTCGCTCGATCCCACGCCCTCGGCGAAGCCGAGCAGGAAGTGCGAGAGCATCATCCCGCAATTGCCACGCGCCCCGACGACCGCGCCCTGCGCGGCCTGATAGGCGACGACGGACACCTCCGCGTGACCCACCGGCCGCAGATGGTCGGCGATCGCCTGGAGCGTGAGCGAGAGGTTCGTTCCGGTGTCCCCGTCCGGCACGGGGAAGACGTTGATGCGATTGAGCTCCGCCCGCTGTCGCTGGGCGTATTCGCAAGCCGCGAGGAGGGCACGCCGGAGACGGGGGCCGTCCAGATACCGGATCTGCATGGGGCCGCAATGTACCCCGGATGGGAGCGCACGGCACACGAGAGGCGGCGTCTTCCGGCCCGCGCTTGCCGACGCGTATGTTGGGCACACCCCAGAGCACGAGCAGCAGCCTACACATCCCTCCTGGACTCCCGGAGACACGCGTGTCCGTCGAGCCGTTCTTGGGGCATTGGATGGTCGCCGTGGCCGAGGCCGCGGCCATCGCGGGAGTCGAGAGCCTGGACGAGGCCTCGGCTACCAAGATGTCGGAGGCGTGGGACCTCGTGTCCCAGGCCTCCGGCATGTCCCTCACGGCTCTCGCCCGCGATATCGCCGTGCAGCACCACCTCGAGGTCGCCACGGTGCGGAGCACAGACGCGCACGCGGTCACGCTCGTGCCTGCCGCGGTGGCGTGGAGACGCAACATCCTGCCCCTGAGGTGCTCCGAGAGGGACCTCGTCGTCGCCACGGCGAATCCGCTCTCGATCGACACCAAGCGAGAGCTCGCGCGGACATCGGGCCGCGTCGTGCACTTCGAGATCGCGCCGCCGCGCGAGATCAGCGCGGCGGTCATCGAGGCCTACGGTGCACCCAGCCAGGACGACCTGCGTGCGCGACCGTCGACGGACGAGCCGGCGGGGCCACACGTGCTCGTGGTCGACGACGAGCCGGGAGTGCGGGCCCTCTACCGCTCCGTCCTGGAAGAGCACGGCTTCCGGGTGAGCGTCGCGAAGGACGGCCCCGATGCGCTGGCGATGCTCGCCAAGGACTCCTCGTTCGACCTCGTGACGCTCGACTACTGGATGGACAAGATGAATGGCCTGCGGGTCCTCCAGCAGATCCACGCGCAGCCCACGCTCGCCGACATGCCCGTCATCATGGTCACCGGCGCGGACAACCGCGACGTCGAGCTGAGCCTCTTCGAGGCGGGCGTGGACGACTTCATCACCAAGCCAATCGACGTGCCGCTCTTCGTGCTCCGCATCCGGGCGGTGCTGCGCCGGCGACGGCTGCGTGGCGGCGCGCAGAGCGGCTAGGACTCACGCGCCACCGCGCGCGCCCTCCCTCAGTCGAGTGACTCGAAGACGCCCGTGTCGCGGTTCTTCACGACGTGGTCCCAGTCGAAGACACGTCCGTTCATCGCGATATGGACGCCCGGCGGTAGAACCTGCACGACGGAGAGCGCGCCGCCGAGGTTGAAGAGGCCGTCCGAGCTGCCGAACGCGATCGGGATCATCGCACCGGTGAGCACGATGGTCTTGTCCCGGACCGCCTCGGCGAGCACCCGAGCGGTGTCGACCATCGTATCGGTCCCGTGCGTGATCACGATGTTCGGCTCGGGTGCGTCGCGGCAGTTGCTCGCGATGAGCTCACGGTCGTCGTCGGTCATGTCGAGCGAGTCGACCATCATGAGCGTGCGCACGCGCACGTCGAGGCGCGATCGCGCCATGGCGAGCATCTCGGGGAGATGCGTGTCACGGAACTCGAGGGTTCCGTGGATCTCGTCGTACTCCTTGTCGAAGGTGCCGCCCGTGACGAAAAGCCTGATGGGACCGCCCCTCACCGGTGACACGTCGTCCGCCTTCCTCCGGGGATCATCGAAAAACGACCTCGCGTGGGAAGGTCTCCGAGACGCAGCGGCGCCGCCAGGGCGGCCCGGGCTGGCGGCCGGCAGACGAAGGCTCCACAGTTCGCGAGCAGCCACCGCACGTCCGACCGGAGTGGCCGGCGTGGCGGTCCGCGATCCCGATCTGACCGAGGTGAACGACATGAGACGCACGATTCTGCTGGCGCTGACGCTCACCCTGGGTGGTGTGGCTCCGGATTGGGTGGCCGCACAGGCCGCGCAGGTCCCGATCTTCAATACGGTCAAGGACAAGCTCGCCCGCGGCGAGCAGGTCGTCGGCGGCACCATCGACACGGCCGACCCCGACATCTACTGCGCGGTCGCGAACGCGGGCTTCGACTTCACCTGGATCGAAATGCAGCACAGCCCGCTGACCTACGCGGAGGTCGCGCGCATGATCTGGGCCTGCCGCGGCGCACCCGCGATCCCCTTCATCCGGGTCCCCGCCGCCAGCGAAGGGGACATCCAGAAGGCCACCGACATCGGCGCGCTCGGCATCATCGTGCCCATGGTCGACACCGTGGAGGAGATCCGCGACGCGGTGAGGTTCGCCCACTACCCGCCCATGGGTGTGCGAAGCCAGGGCGGCGGGCAGTACGGCGGGCTCTGGGGGAACGGGTATCGGGCCGCGGCCAACGACAACATCATGATCGTCGCGATGGTCGAGAATCCGGCGGGCGTGGCGATCGCTGACCAGATCGCCAACCTCGAGGGCGTCGACGTCGTCTTCGTCGCGAGCTCCGACCTCTCGAGCTTCACCGGTCTGCGGCAAGGCGACCCCGGATACGAGGCCCTCGTGACTCGCGTGAAGGACGCCACGCTCGCCGCGGGACGCACCGTCGCGGGGCCGCTCGCCTGGATGGCGACGCGCGAGGGGTACGGCTTCTTCCAGGGTCCGGGTGCCGGCGCGCTCATTCGCACGGGCGCGCGTATGACCCTGGAGCAGGCCGATCCCTGCCGGTTCCTGCCGGCGGGCACCGCGCCGGTGCCGGGGGAGGATCCGTGTGAGTGAGGGCGGGTTGGCGGGGTCGGTCATGGCCCGGTAGGCCCGGCACAGGCGCCGGCCCCTACTGGAACTCCCCTGGCACCGCTTCGTACATCTCCGCCGCGACCTCCTCGGCGGAGCGGAAGCGCGTCAGGTCGAGCTCGAAGTCGGGCCGGTCGGGGGCCTGGAGCTTCTCGACGAGCTCGCGGATCTCGCGCGGAGAGAGGCCGGCCTGCTTCATGGCGTCCTTCGTCACGGACGCGCCGACGCGCGCCACCAAACGGTCGTCCGACGCCTCGACCACGCGGGAGAGCACATCCCTCTCCGCGCGCGTGAGCGGACGCGACTCGAGGTCGTAGTCGACCCACGCCTCGTAGCTGAGCGGCGCGACGCGCTTCACCATCCCCGCGATCGCGCGGGCGAACTCCTGGATCTCCCACTGCGCGCGCGGGTCGACCCTGAGCGACAGGAAGTGGAGCAGATTGTGCAGGTCGATCTTCCAGTACCACTGCGTGTACATCGACACAGGCAGATCGATGCGCGCGATCTCGCGCGCCACGTCCTCCTCGAGCATCCACGCGTACGCCTCGCCGGCCGACGCACGCAGACTCTCCCAGCGCTCGACCGCCTCTCGGTACACGTCCGGGGGCGCGCCCCCTTCCCTGCCCTGCTTGTTGGAGCTGCTCTGGAGCTCGAAATGCTCCTGCTTCGGCGTGTAGAACAGGAGTGGCATGAGCGAATAACGTGCGGACAGCTCATTGATAGAGGCCATCCGGTGCCGTATCCACTGCCTCGCGACGAACATCGGCATCGCGCAGTGGAACTTGAACTCCACCATCTCGGACGGAGTCGTGTGACGGTGGCGACGCAGGTAGCGAACGAGCCCACGCGTCTCGGACACCTTCCTCGTCCCCGCGCCGTAGCTCACCCGCGCGGCCTGCTCCACGGCCGCGTCCGACCCCATGTAATCGACGAGCGCGACGAACCCGTGGTCGAGGACCGGATAGTAGAGGCCGAGGATCTCCTCCGCGGCCGGCACGGTGGGGCGCTTCGTTTCCATGGGTCCAGGGGCGAGGTGTTCGGAAGCCGCGGCCGCGGCGTGGATCGGTCGAATATAGCCCCCGCCTCAAGACCGGACTGAACCCCTCCGGCGACTCGTTCGTAGTATGGTTCGTGGGCACCCAGCAGGAGGGGACACCGTGATGCAATGCCGAGGAACGACCAAGAAGGGAGACCGCTGCAAGCGGGAGGCGCGGGAAGGCTCGGCCTTCTGCGCCATCCACGTCCATCAGGAGGGCCGGGAGTCGCAGGCGCACTCGGAAGAGTGGAACCGCGACGCGCTCGTGAAGGCCGCGATCGGCTTCGGGCTCGTCGCCGCGATCGTCCTCTTCCGCTTCAGGCGCTGAAGGGGCGGGAGCGCCGTTCCAGGCGACCGTCCGCCGCGGCGGCCCGCCTCAGAACGTATCGGGCCCGAGCGTGAAGCGGCGGCTGCGGAGCACGTCCGGGGTGAAGAAGCCCGACCGCAGCTTGTTCATCTCGAACGTCGCTCTGAAGATCGGACCGCCGCTGCTGGGTCCGATCGGGAAGGCGATGTCGGTCCTCCAGATGTGGCGCGTGCCGCGCGGCAGACCGATGCGGAGCCCGAACCCCAGCGCGGCCTGCCAGCCGGAGTCCAGGCCGAAGGGCGCGTCCCCAGGCCACACACGGCCGAGGTCGGAGAAGAAGGTCAGCCCGAGATCGGCGGTATCGTCGGGCCAGGGAAGCGCGATGCGGTCCTCGAGCACGAAGCGCACCGTCCGCCCGCCCGGGTAGCGATCCTCATCGAGCGAGCGCACGCCCTCGCGGCCGCCCAAGGCGAGCTGGAACGGCATCGTCGTTTGCCAGCCGCCCGCGGTCGAAGCCCTGAAGAACAGAGTGTGGCTCGCGAGCGCCTGAGCGCGTCCATACGCGACAAGATCCGCATCGGCAAGCACGTCGCGCCATCCTTCCGCGATGTGGCGGGCCTCGATGCTGGCGCCCCCATGGACGAGCGACAATCCGATCGGAAGCGTGACACTCACGTGGCCGCGCCCATAGAAATCGTCCTCGGCCGGTGCCCGGTTTGCCTCGAAGATCGGCAGCGTACGGCCGACCGTGATGCCCGCGAAGAGACCGAGGCCGACGAGGTCGGTGTGCCGCAGGTCGTCGAGGCCTGTGTAATCGACGTATCGGAACCTGCGCGTGCCGAGGTGGACCGCCGCGCGGGTCGCGGAGAAGGGTCTCAGCTGCCGCTGCATGTCTGCGGGTGGAGCTCCCGGAAAGGGCTCGCGAACGTCGAAGTCGCCGCCGTAGGTGACCTCGGGTCCGGTCCGGAAAGTGACGACGTCCCTGGTCAGGCTGGCCCCGAGAATGATCGAGGCGCCCGGGCGGCCGAACCTGTACGCGCCGGAGAGCTCGCCGAACTCGCGCCTTACCGGAACGAGTACCTGCTGGAACAGCAGCCCGGCACTGTCCGTGGTGTAGGCGTAGAAGTCCGTCCCCTGGTCGTACCCTTCGCGAACCGCGACGCGTCCGGCCTCGCCCACGAACGGATAGCGCCAGTACTGCTTGAGGAAGCCCCCCGGCCGTGCGCTCCCGGCGGCGATACCGGCGTCGGAGCGGCCGAAGAAGCGGGGTGTGCGCACACCGAACGACTGCGTCCGCGTCTCCCGCCGGGCGAAGTACGTGTACTCGCCGAACACGCCCGTCCCGAGGAAGTTCTCCTCGGTGACCTGGAGTCGCTCGAGGTTGAGCCCGTCGTCGTACGTCGGCCCGATGTCGACCTTCGTCGACCACTCGTCGCGCGTGGCGACCAGGATCCTGCGCCCACCGTTCCCGTCGTCGTGGTCGGTCATCTCCTCCACGTAGAGGAAGCCGTAACCGTCCAGGAGCCGATAGGACTCCTGGAGAAGGAAGGAGTCGAAACAATCTCCCTCCTCGAACAGCAGCTCGCCGCGAATGAACGTTTCGGTCGTGTTGACGTGGAGCAGGTTGAGGAGGCCGTACGTCCACGCCAGCGGCGCGATGCTCGTGGAGGCGGGGTCGTAGATCGAGCGGCTGTCGACGTCGATGGAGGAGATCACGCCGGTGGCGCACGCATCCGCGTCCGTGCTGTCCGCGGGGCTCGCATCGCCCGACGATACGCCGTTGTCCTGCGCGCCCACGGCGAGCGGCAATGCGGCGAGCCACGCCACGAGCAGGGCGATGGATAGGCGGGTAGAGATCATCGATTCCAAGGTACGTCGAGCACGCGCGCCAGGGGCATGTCCCTTCGGGCCCCAAGCCGCTTGTGCCCGAAGGTGCGAGCCGGGCCCGAGGGTTGCCAGCGTCGCCCGACGTTGAATACCGTTCCCGGCCCGCCGAGTTGCGCCGCCCACCGAATCCACGCCCGTATTCACGCCTTTGATCCCCTCTCTCATTTCGCTGTTGTACGCCGTCGCGGCGCTGCTCGGGGCGGCCTTCGCCCTGGTCGAGCTTCGCATGCTCGCCCGCTTCCTGAGGAACCGAAGCGCGATCATCGCTTCCTCGGGGGCCGCCAACTCCCCTGCCCGCCACCGCCCCGACGCCGACGCGCCGACCGTCACGATCCAGATTCCGCTCTACAACGAGCGGACGTTGGCCGAGCAGATCCTGCTGGCGGCGGCGGCTCAGGACTACCCGTCGGGTCGCTTCGACATCCAGGTTCTCGACGACTCCACGGACGAGACGTCCGCGCTCGTCGCCCGAGTGGTGGAGCAGGTGCGCGCGCGAGGCGTGCGCATGGAGCACCTGCATCGCGACAACCGCAGAGGATACAAGGCGGGAGCCCTCGCCGAAGGCCTGGAGCGCTCCACATGCGAGTACGTTGCGGTCTTCGACGCCGACTTCGTGCCCGAGCCGAGCTTCCTTCGGAGACTGCTGCTCGAATCGGACGCCTTCGACGATCCGAAGGTCGCCTTCGTCCAGGCTCGCTGGGCTTGGGGCTCGGCGGTCCAAGGCTGGCTCCCGTCGGCGCTGGCGCTGCTGCTCGACCGGCATTTCCGCGTGCAGAAGCCTACGCGGGCGTTCGCCGGCAACGTCACCACGTTCAACGGGTCCGGAGGCATCTGGCGCCGCGAGGCGATCGACGCCGCCGGAGGATGGACCGCGGACACGCTCACGGAGGACCTCGACCTGAGCTACCGGTGCGCGCTCGCCGGCTGGCACGGTCGTTACCTCCAGGACGTGAAAGTCCTCAACGAGCTGCCGGCGCACATCCGGGCGTTCAAGCTCCAACAGCAGCGATGGGCACGCGGCAACGCCCAGTGCTTCCGCAAGCTCACGGGGCGGGTGATGTCGTCTGGGAGGGTCGTGCGGGACCGCTGGGACGAGGCCTTCACCCTGGCGGGCTACGCCATCCATCCGCTCCTCCTCGCGAGCCTGCTCCTCTGGCCCTGGGCGGTGCTGTACGTGGATCGCACGCTCTTCTGGGTGCTGCAAGCATTCATGTCCCTCGGCATCGTCGCCGCCTTCCTCAGCTTCCTCATCACGCTGCGGGAGCGCGGCCAGCCACTCTCGCCGAGCGCCCTCGGACAGGTGACCGTCGGGCTCGCGGTGGGTATGGGCCTCATGGTGAACAACACGGTGGGGCAGCTGCAGGGCTTCGCCTCGTCCGGAGGTGAGTTCGTGCGGACCCCGAAGGGCAAGGCGCAATCATCGGCAGCCACCTCCAGCCCGCCCGGCGCCCCGATGGAGTACAAGACACCGCTCCATTGGACGTTCCTCGCCGAGATCCTGGTGATCGGTTACTGCGTCGCCGGAGCCGCCTTCCTCATCCAGCAGGGCGAGGGGCTCTGGTCTCTGGCGATGATCGGCTGGGCCGCGTGCCTCGGCCTCATGGTGCAGCAGCAGATCGCCCATCGCTCCGCCTGACCTCGAAGGACGACCCATGTCCGCCGCGAGTCGTGGATACCTGACGATGGCCGTCAGGAGAGCGCGCTATCTGGAGATGGCGATCGACATGGCGCTTTCCCTGCGTCGTCACACGCGGTATCCGATCTCACTCGCGGCCGACGAGGCGCTCGCCACCCACGCGCGTGCTCGCTATCCGCAGGTCTTCGACTCGATCGTCCTCGTCGAGGAGCGCTTCCTCGTGGGACGGGCCCTCAAGTACGGGACCGCCGCGGCTACGCCTTACGAAGAGACCATCTTCGTCGACGCCGACTGCCTGGTGCTGGGGAGCCTCGACGGACTCTGGCCCGTGCTGGATACGACTGACATGGCGATGGTCGGCCAGCACCTCACCGTGCAGGAGAACGAGAACCACCACGGCTTCTCGACCCGCCACCTCATCCGTCGCTTCGGGCTGGAGCGCTACCTCAAGACGAACAGCGGCCTGTTCTGCTTCCGCCGCACGCCGACGCTCGAGGTCATGCAGGACTGCCTCGAGTGCTACCTGCACGAGGCGCGCCCGAGGTTGCGCTGGTCGATCCTGCTGGGCGGCTGGCTGGGCGACGAGATCGCGTTCGGCATCGTCGGCGGACGGCGCGGGATCGACACGCTCCCCGAGCCGGCGCTCATGTTCTGGCCGCCAGAGTTCGCCGACCTCGAGCTCGACGCTCCCGCGAAACCGCTCCTGCACCTCATCTGGCCACCTCCGCCGGCGGCGCTCGAGGCGATGCTGCGCGGCACGCGCGAGCGCCGCCGCGATGCCGGGATCCCTGGGGACGCCGAGTCGCACTGGATCGAGGAGGTAGCTCGTCTCCAGCGCATGGTCGACCGACGGCGCTTCTTGGGGCGCTTCCAGCAGTGGGTGAGCCAGTCCGGGCACCGAGGATAGGCCCGACTCGCGGTGCTACTCCGCGTGTCGGCCAACCGTCGGACCGCGCTCCGTCAAGCCGTGACCGGCGCGTCCTTGCGGAACTGCGCCTCGTGGAGGCGGGCGAAGAAGCCGTCCCGCCTCACCAGCTCCTCCCACGATCCACGCTCGACCAGCCGTCCGTCGTGCATGACGAGGATCTGGTCGGCGTCGCGTATCGTGGAGAGACGATGCGCGATCACGACGAGCGTGCGCCCCTTGGCGCGCTGCTGGATCGCGCGCGCGACGCGCTGCTCGACCAGGCTGTCCAACGCGGACGTCGCTTCGTCCAGGATCAGGATCTCGGGATCACGCAGGAGCGCCCGCGCGAGGGCGAGGCGCTGCCGCTGCCCTCCGGAGAGACGGACGCCGCGGTCTCCGATCTCGGTATCGAGCCCCTCGCGGAGGCCTGCCACGAACTCGTGGAGCGCGACATCCTCCAGCGCGCGGTTCAGCTCTTCGTCCGCCGCGCTCCGCGCCAGACCGAACGTCAGGTTGTCGCGAATGGTGCGGTTCAGCAGCCAGACCTCCTGGCTCACGAGCGCCATGCGGGCGTGCAACGACGGAAGCGAGTACTCGCGGATGTCCACGTCGTCGAGCAGGATGCGACCCGGCTCGCAGTCGTAGAAGCGCGCGAGCAGATCGACGAACGTGGTCTTGCCGGCCCCGGTCCGCCCGACGATCGCCGTGACCTTTCCCGCTTCGATCGTTGCGTCGATCTCCTTCAGAGCATCGACGCCGGGCTGATACTGGAACGAGAGATCGCGGATGTGGATCGCGCGCGCGAGCCGCTCGAATTTCCGCGGCCCCGAGGGAACGATGAACTTCCCATCGTCCGTGAAGAGACCGGCCACCGCCTCGAGGCGCGGCCACTCCTCGGCGAGCTTGAGGCTGAACATGCTGACGAACTTGTAGTCGGGAAGCGCCTGCTGGAGAACCAGGAGGAACGCACCGAACGCAGCGAGGTCCCCCGGGGTGAAGTTCCCGGTGAAGTAGACGACAGCGCCCTGTACGACGAGCATCACCAGGAGGATGACCGTCTCTTCGACGGGGTACCGTAGGCTCACGACCCTGTCGCGGCGCACGGCGACGTCCTGCGCTTGGCGGAGCACTTCCGCGTACGTGTCGGAGGCCGCCTTCTCCTGCGAGTAGGCCTTCACCAACGGGATCGAGCCCAAGATGTCGAGGATGCGCGAGCGCACCCTGCGGTCGACCTCCACCCCCTCCACGGCGATGCGGCGCACGCGGTGGTTGATCGAGGTCATGAACCAGTGCACGAAAGGCAGCGTGACCACGAACGCGATCGACAGCGCCAGCGACATCGCCACCATGACGACCGCCTTGGCGACGAGCCCCACCACGTAGCGAATCAGCTCCTCGGCGGCGATCAGGAGCCCGATGACCGAGCTGGACCAGCCGATCTCCGCGTC
>Ga0214471_10003421_pt1 | contig 12315 bp, 9 predicted proteins | sample RVTome_5_FD_207665 | JGI IMG/M metagenome (GOLD analysis project Ga0214471, IMG submission 207665) | Soil microbial communities from uranium-contaminated site in the Upper Colorado River Basin, Wyoming, United States - RVT142D155 | ecosystem: Environmental > Terrestrial > Soil > Contaminated >... | reverse complement strand
GTCCGGGATGACAACCCCATCACAAATCCAGCATCAATTTGAGGTTCTGCACGGCGGCGCCGCTGGCGCCCTTGCCCAGGTTGTCCAGGCGCGCGATCAGCACCGCATGCTGGTAGTCCATGTTGGTGTACACGCGCAGTTCCATCTTGTTGGTGTCGTTCAAGGCCAGCGCATCGAGCTTGCCGTCCGCGGTCGGCGGCTCCACGCTCACCCATTCGCTGCCCGCATAGTGCCTGGCGAGCGCTTCGTGCAGATCGGCCGGCTTGGGCCGGCCCGGCAGGAGGTCCAGGTGCAGCGGCAGCTGGACGATCATGCCCTGCTTGAAGTTGCCCACGCAAGGAATGAAGATCGGCCGGCGCGTGAGGCCGGTGTACTTCATGATCTCCGGCAGGTGCTTGTGCTTCAGGCCCAGGGCATAGACCTCGTAGGCCGGGGCCGTCCCGTTCTCGTAGGCTTCGATCATGGACCGCCCGCCCCCCGAATAGCCGCTGACCGAAGGCAGCGACAAGGGCAAATCACGGGGCATGATGCCGGCATCGACCAGCGGCCGGATCAGGGCGATGGCGCCGGTCGCATAGCACCCCGGGTTGCTCACGCGCTGCGCCTTCGCGACCGCGTCGCGCTGGCCCGGCGCCAATTCAGGAAAACCATAAACCCAGCCCTCGGCCGTGCGATGGGCGGTGGAGGCGTCGATCACCCGCGGGCCGCGTCCCGTCGTCCTCAGGATTTCGTCGACGACAGCGACCGATTCGCGCGCGGCGTCGTCGTGCAGGCACAGGAAGACCAGGTCCACGCCGGCCATCAGGTCGCGCTTGGCCGCCGCATTCTTGCGCAGCTCCGGCGCGATGCTGACCAGCTCGATTTGCGGCATCTTCCCGAGCCACTCGCGGATCTGCAAGCCGGTGGTGCCGGCCTCGCCATCGATAAAGATCTTGGGCATCTCTCTTCCTGTGGGAACCATGTAGCCGACTGTAAGGCAAACGACCATTTTGGTGCGTTGCAGCATGATACAGTCCCAAGCTGCACATTGCAGGCGGGCCTTCCAAAAGGCCGGCGCCCGTCGCTGGGCAAACCCCCACACGTTCCTCGAGAGACACCTCATGAAGATTCACGAGTACCAAGGCAAGGAAATCTTGCGCAATTCCGGTGTGCCTGTGCCACGCGGCATTCCGGCCTTCACCGTGCAGGAGGCGGTGGAAGCCGCCCAGAAACTGGGCGGGCCCGTCTGGGTGGTCAAGGCCCAGATCCACGCGGGCGGCCGCGGGAAGGGGGGCGGCGTCAAGCTGGCCCGCTCCGTCGATGAAGTCAAGACGCTGGCCGGCCAGATCCTGGGCATGCAGCTGGTCACCCACCAGACCGGCCCCGAAGGCCAGAAGGTGCGGCGCCTGCTGATCGAGGACGGCGCCGACATCAAGAAGGAGTACTACGCTTCAGTGGTGACCGACCGTGCGTCCCAGCAGGTCGCGATCATGGCTTCCAGCGAAGGCGGCATGAACATCGAGGAAGTGGCCCACGCCACGCCCGAAAAAATCATCAAGGTGTTCGTCAATCCGCTGGTCGGGCTCAAGGACAGCCAGGCCAAGGAACTGGCCGACGGCATCGGCGTCCCGGCGGGCTCGACGGCCCAGGCGGTGGACGTCTTCAAGAAGCTGTACAAGGTGTACATGGACACCGACGCCACCCTGGTGGAGATCAATCCCCTGATCCTGGAAGGCAACGGCAACATCAAGGCGCTGGACGCCAAGTTCAACTTCGACGCGAACGCCCTGTTCCGCCATCCCGAGATCGTCGCGCTGCGCGACCTGGACGAGGAGGACCCGGCCGAAATCGAAGCGAGCAAGTACGACCTGGCCTATATCAGCCTGGACGGCAACATCGGATGCCTGGTCAATGGCGCCGGTCTGGCCATGGCGACCATGGACACCATCAAGCTGTTCGGCGCCGAGCCTGCCAACTTCCTGGACGTGGGCGGCGGCGCCACGCCCGAGAAAGTGACCGAAGCGTTCAAGATCATGCTGAAGAACAAGAACGTCAAGGCGATCCTCGTCAACATCTTCGGCGGCATCATGAAATGCGACACCATCGCCAGCGGCATCGTCGCGGCCTGCAAGGCGGTGAACCTCAGCGTGCCCCTGGTGGTGCGGATGAAGGGTACCAACGAAGAGATGGGCAAGAAGCTGCTGGCCGAGTCCGGCCTGCCGATCATCAGCGCGGACACCATGGCGGAAGCGGCCCAGAAGGTCGTGGCGGCAGTTCGGTGACTTTGCGGGACAGATCTTCAGCTCTGTCCTTTCAAGTGGCTTTGTGGGACAGATCTTCAGCTCTGTCCCCAACTAACTAGACTAGACAAATCAGGACGAATCATGTCGATCTACATCAACAAAGACACCAAGGTCATTACCCAGGGCATCACGGGCAAGACCGGCCAGTTCCACACCGAAAAGTGCCAGGAATACGCCAACGGCAAGAACTGCTTCGTCGCCGGCGTGAACCCCAAGAAGGCCGGCGAGAAGGTCTTCGACATTCCGATCTTCGCGTCGGTGAAGGAAGCCAAGGCGCAGACCGGCGCGACGGTGTCGGTCATCTACGTGCCCCCGGCGGGCGCAGCGGCCGCCATCTGGGAAGCTGCGGAGGCCGATCTGGACCTGGCGATCTGCATCACCGAAGGCATTCCGGTGCGCGACCTGCTCGAGGTGCGCAACAAGATCAAGGCCAAGGTGGCCGCCGGCGGCAAGGACACGCTGCTGCTGGGACCCAATTGCCCGGGCCTGATCACGCCCGACGAGATCAAGATCGGCATCATGCCCGGCCACATCCATCGCAAGGGCCGCATCGGGGTGGTGTCGCGCTCCGGCACGCTGACCTACGAAGCCGTCGCGCAGCTCACCGAGCTCGGGCTGGGCCAGTCCAGTGCCGTGGGCATCGGCGGCGACCCGATCAACGGCCTCAAGCACATCGACATCATGAAGGCCTTCAACGACGATCCCGACACCGACGCCGTGATCATGATCGGTGAAATCGGTGGCCCCGACGAAGCCGATGCCGCGCGCTGGTGCAAGGACCACATGAAAAAGCCGATCGTCGGCTTCATCGCAGGTGTCACCGCGCCGGCCGGCAAGCGCATGGGCCACGCGGGTGCGCTGATCTCCGGCGGGGCCGACACGGCCGAAGCCAAGCTGGCGATCATGGAAGAGTGCGGCTTCAAGGTCACCCGCAACCCGTCCGAGATGGGCAAACTGCTCAAGGCGCTGCTCTAGCGCGCCGCTGCGGTTACCCACAACAGACGGGCCGACTGTCGTCGCGGAAAATCGGTGGTCCTGTTTTTTTGTCTGAACGGTCGTTCGAGAGTCCCGCATGGAAGCAATGCTGCACGCCCCCTTCTGGATCGCCGTCGGCCAGATCATCCTGATCGACATCCTGCTGGGCGGCGACAACGCCGTGGTGATCGCCCTGGCGTGTCGGGGGCTGCCGCCCAAACAGCGCAAGCTGGGCATCATCTACGGCACGGCCGGCGCCATCGTCCTGCGCGTCATCCTGATCGCCTTCGCCCTGGCGCTGCTGGCCGTGCCCTACCTGAAGCTGGTCGGCGGCCTGCTGCTGATCTGGATCGGCGTGAAGCTGCTGGTGCCCGCCGACGACGAAGAAGACCATCTCAACATCAATACCAGCGACAAGCTGTGGGGCGCCGTCAAGACCGTGATCGTGGCCGACCTGGTGATGAGCGTGGACAACGTGCTGGCGATCGCGGGCGCGGCTGAAAACGCCGGCAAGAACCAGCTCTTCCTGGTGATCTTCGGCTTGCTGGTCAGCATCCCCATCATCGTCGCCGGCAGCCAGCTGGTGCTCAAGCTCATGGACCGCTTCCCGATCATCATCACGCTCGGGGCGATGTTGCTTGGGTGGATCGCAGGCCAGATGATGTACACCGACCCGGCCACGCACGCCCACCTGCCCGAGGGAAAGGTGTGGGAATACGCGACTGCGGTCTTCGGCGCCTTGCTGGTGCTGGGGATTGCCAAAATCGTTCAGGCCCGTCGCGCTGGCAAGCCCGACCCTGCATGACCGCCGGCGTACGCTTGATCGCTAAATTGCAACGAAACGTTTGGTGGGCGTGACAAAGTGCCTTGTCCGCTGCTGAGCGGTCTGTTAACGTCCCCGTGAGGAGGCCTGCACCCTTTTTCTGGCGTCGCGGGTGTGAAATGCCGCGCAAGCCGCGGAACGGAACGTTATCCTGGACAAGGGGCCGGCAGTGGGCAAATCATCATCGGCGAAGCGTCGCCAGTTCTGGCGCACGGACTGGTTCGTGGCCGGGCTGGTCATCCTCGCCGTCGTCGTCCTGCATCAGGCCACGGATGTGATCGGCACGGCCGAGCGGCGCTTCTATGACTTCGCCAGCACCAGCAGCGGCCGGCAACCGTCCGATCGCATCGCCGTCATCGCCATCGACGACCAGAGTATCGCGAACATAGGCCGCTGGCCCTGGCCGCGCGATGTCCATGCCCAGCTGATCGACCAGCTTTCGGCAGCCAAGGCCAAGACCATCGTCTACACGACTTTCTTCTTCGAGCCCCAGACCGATCGCGGACTGGTTTTCATTCGCAGGATCAAGGAAGCCCTCGGATCCGTGGCCGAAGGCCAGGGCGGGCCGGCAGAGCAGCTGGGCAAGGTCATCGAGGAGGCCGAACAGACCCTCGATACCGACGCCAAGCTCGCCGCCAGCATGGCCCGCGCGGGCAACGTGCTGCTGCCTTCCGTTTACGAACTGGGCGAACCGCAGGGCCGGGCGGACGGGAATCTTCCTGCCTATGTCGCTCGCAGCGCGATCGACGAAAGCAGCGGGTTTTCGGTGCCGGCGATCCGCGGCCAGTATCCGATCGCATCCATCGGCAGTGCGGCATCGGGCATCGGCCACCTGAACCAGCTCAGCGACGTCGACGGGGCCGTGCGCGACGACCCGCTGCTGGTCAACTACTACGGGAAAGCCGTGCCCTCGATGGCGTTGCTGGCCGCCGCCCGCAGCTTGAACCTGGGCCCCGGCGACATCAAGCTCAACCCGGGCGAGTCCGTCCAGATCGGAAAATTGCGCGTGAAGACCGACGACAGCGCCAGGATGCTGCCGCAGTTCTACAAGGGACGGGACGGCAAGCCCGCGTTCGCGGTGGACTCCTTCTACGACGTGCTGAGCGGCAAGATTCCGGCCGGCAAGTACGCCGACAAGATCGTGCTGATCGGCGCCACGGCCGCGGGAGTGGGCACCACGTTTGCGGCACCGGGCTATGCCGGGTTGTCGCCGGCCGAAATGATGGCCCACATCACGTCGAGCATCCTGGGCGAGCACTTCATTGTCCAGCCCGCCTGGGCGACCTGGGCCGCGCTGGCGGCATTCCTCCTGGTGGCCGCCTACCTGATCGCCCTGCTGCCCCGGCTGTCGGCTGGCATGGGGGCCGCCGCCACGGCCGCGCTGTTCCTCCTGCTGATCGGAAGCGAGTTCGTCCTTTTGTCGAGCGCGTCGCTCTGGCTGAACCTCGTGTTCCCGGCCGCCCTGCTGGTGATCGGCCATCTGGCGCTCACCACCAAGCGCTTCCTGGTCACAGAGGCCGGCAAACTGAAATCGGACGACGAGTCCGCCGAGACCAACCGCATGATGGGGCTGGCGCTGCAAGGCCAGGGCCAGCTCGATGCATCGTTCGACCGCTTCCGGCGCGTTCCCATGGGCGAAACGGTCATGGAGAACCTGTACAACCTCGCGCTCGATTTCGAGCGCAAGCGCCAGTTCAACAAGGCGCAAACGGTGTACGAGCACATGGCCGCGTGGAACAAGGATTTCAAGGACCTGCAATCCAAGCTCAATCGCGCCAGGAACCTGTCCGAAACCGTCATCCTCGGCGGTGGCGGCTCGCGTTCCGGCGGCACCATGCTGCTCGATGGCGGCGCCGTGGAAAAGCCCATGCTGGGCCGCTACCAGGTTGAGAAGGAACTCGGCAAGGGCGCGATGGGAGTCGTGTACCTCGGCAAGGATCCCAAGATCGGGCGCGTGGTGGCGATCAAGACCATGGCCCTTTCCGAAGAGTTCGAAGGCGAGGAATTGACCGACGCGCGCGAGCGCTTCTTCCGCGAGGCCGAGACGGCCGGGCGCCTGCAGCACCAGAACATCGTCACGATCTTCGACGCCGGCGAGGAGCACGACCTGGCCTACATCGCCATGGAGTTCCTCAAGGGCAAGGACCTGGTGGATTTCTGCAAGGATGGCCAGCTGCTGCCCATTCCCAAGGTGGTGGCTATCGTGATCCGGGTGGCCGAAGCGCTGGCCTATGCCCACAAACAGAATGTGGTGCACCGGGACATCAAGCCGGCCAACATCATGTACGAGTTCGAAAGCGACACGGTGAAAGTGACGGACTTCGGCATCGCCCGCATCACCGATTCAAGCAAGACCAGGACGGGGCTGGTCCTGGGCACGCCCAGCTTCATGTCGCCCGAGCAGATCGCCGGCAAGAAGGTGGACGGCCGCTCCGACCTCTACTCGCTGGGCGTCATGCTGTTCCAGATGCTCAGCGGCGTGCTTCCGTTCCGGGGCGAGTCGATGGCGGAACTGATGTACAAGATCGCCAACGAGGACGCGCCGGACGTGCGCAGCATCCGCAAGGACATCCCCGAGCGGCTCGCCAACATCGTGGCGCTTTCACTGAGCAAGCGGTCGGAGACCCGCTACCAGGATGGGGGCCAGTTCGCCGCCGACTTGCGCGCGGTTCTGGCCGAGATGTCGGGCGCGCCGGCTGCCTCCATCGCGTCGCCGGTGCGGCGCGAGCCGGTACCGGCCACGGCCCAGGACCAGACGGTGATCCTGGGCCCCGGAGGCGCCGGACTCGCGTTCGAACCCACCGTCGTCGGCAGGCCCGTGGCACCCGGCTATGATGCGGCGCAGGCATCGGAGGCGGGAAATGCTTTCGCCAAGACCGATGTGATCAGCAGGCCGGGCGCACCCGGCTCCCCCGCGGCGGGGGCCAGGAAGACCGATCCAGAGGCTTGACCCCGCAATTTATGAATTACGAGTTTTGCATACGCACCGACCCGGGTCTCGCGCGCGAGAACAACGAGGATTCGGTGACCCTCGACGAACCCGCCCGCCTGGGCATACTGGCCGACGGCATGGGCGGTTACAACGCCGGGGAAATCGCCAGCGGGATGGCTACCACCTTCATCAAGTCGGAATTGGGTCGCTGGCTCTCGCAGGCTGGACGGCACGCGAACGCGCGCGAAGTGCGCCGGGCGATGGAAATCTGCGTGGACAATGCCAACCGCTCGATCTTCAACGCCGCCAACTCGAACCCCCAGTACAGCGGCATGGGCACGACGCTGGTGCTGGGCGTGTTCCAGGACGGCCGGCTGATGCTGGGCCACATCGGCGATTCGCGTTGCTACCGGTTGCGTGGCAACGAATTCACACAGATCACCAAAGACCACTCCTTGCTGCAGGAGCAGATGGACGCCGGCCTGATCACGCCCGAGCAGGCCGCGACCTCGAGCAACAAGAACCTGGTGACGCGGGCGCTCGGAGTCGAGGACGCAGTGTTGCTGGAAGTCAACGAACACAAGGTCGAGCCGGCCGATATCTACCTGATGTGCTCGGACGGCCTGTCGGACATGGTGGATGATGAGGGCATTGGCAAGATACTGGCAAGCGACGCTCCACTGGAGCAGAGGGTGGCTCAACTGATCGATACGGCCAATGCCAACGGAGGGCGGGACAATATCTCCGTCCTGGTGGCTCAGGCCAACACCGGTTCGAAAAAACGCGGCTTGATTTCCAGATTGCTGGGAAAATAGCCTTTGGTATTAGTTTTCTGACACGAGTTACATAAGACAGGAGCGGACCATGCCGAAAATGATCGTTTCGATCGACGGTGTTGTCATCAAGGAAGTGCAGTTGACCAAGGACCGTACGACGCTGGGTCGCCGTCCTTACAACGATATCGTGATCGATAACCTGGCCGTCAGCGGCGAGCATGCCGTACTCCAGATGGCGGGCAACGAGGTCTATCTGGAAGACCTCAACAGCACGAACGGCACCTATGTGAACGGCAAGGCCGTGAAGAAGCAGCTGTTGCAAAATAGCGACACTGTCGAGATCGGCAAGTACAAGATCAAGTACATCAACGAAGCAGCCGGCCCTTCATTCGAAAAGACCATGATCATGAAGTCCGGCTCGGCCGGCATCGTGCCGCCTGCGCCAGTCCGGCCCGCCGTAGGCGCTGCTCCGGCCCAGGCGCCGGCGCCGGCGCCGGCCGCCGACTTGGCGCAGGGCCAGGCGGCCATCAAGGTGCTGTCGGGCGCAGCGGCCGGTCGGGAAGTGCCTCTGGTCAAGGTTGTGACCACGATCGGCAAGCCCGGAGTCGCCGTTGCGGCAATCACCAGGCGACCGCAGGGGTTCGTGGTGGCGCATGTGGAAGGTGTCAACAAGCCGACACTCAACGGCGCCGCGATCGGCGCGGAGCCGGTCACGCTGAAACACGGCGACCTGCTGGAATTGGCCGGAACGCAGATGCAGTTCGTGCAGGGCTGATTCCGGCGGGCGGGCACGCGCCGGCATCACGACAACGCGAGGGTCGCGAGCCTCATGGGTTTGTTCTCCAGGCACTGGCCCCGGATCGCGGTCACCCTGATTCCGCTGGTTTTCGCTCTGCTGCATGCGACCGGGATCTTGCACATCGGCATGTTGCAGCGCCTGGACGACATCATCTATGACGCTCGCCTGCGCGCGACCATGCCACGGGCATTGGATGAGCGAATCGTCATCGTCGACATCGACGAGAAGAGCCTGGCCGAAGTCGGGCATTGGCCCTGGGGCCGCAATCGGATGGCGGACCTGGTGCAGGAGCTGTTCGAGCGTCAGAATGCCGCGCTGCTGGGCTTCGACGTCGTGTTTGCCGAGGCCGATGAGAGCTCGGGCCTGACGCGCCTGCGGCAGTTGGCCCAGGCGGAACTGCGGGACCAGCCCGGCTTCGCCGAGAAGCTCGGCCAGCTCGAGGCGGCACTTGACTACGATGCACTGTTCGCCAAGGCGATCGAAAAACGCCCCGTGGTGCTGGGCTACTATTTCACGAGCGAGCGCGATGGCCGCAGCTCCGGCGTGCTGCCGGCTCCGGTCATGCAAAAGGAAGTCCTGCGCGGCCGGCCGATCAGGTTCACTTCCTGGAACGGCCATGGCGCCAACATCGAGCAGCTGGCGCGGGCGGCGCCCATGGCCGGCTTTTTCAACCCGATCGTCGATGGCGACGGCGTCGTTCGCTCGATTCCCCTCATCGCCGAATACAAGGGACAGTATTACGAAGCGCTGTCGCTGGCGATGTTCCGCATGCTGGTCGGCCTGCCCGCGGTGGAGCCGGGTTTTCCCCGCGATCGCTTCCTGTCGCGCAACTACCAGGGACTCGAGAGCATCCTGCTGCGGCAGGGCCAGCGGACGCTGGCTGTTCCGGTGGACGACCGGGTTGCCACGCTGGTGCCGTTTCGCGGTCCCGGTGGGGCCGGCAGCGGCATGTTCCGCTATGTCTCCGCCTGCGACGTGCTGGGCAAGCGACTGCCGGCCGGCAGCCTGAAGGACAAGATCGTCCTGGTGGGGACCACGGCGCCGGGCCTGCTCGATCTGCGGGTGACGCCGGTCGGCCAGACCTACCCGGGCGTGGAGACGCATGCCAACGTCATTTCCGGATTGCTGGACGGAAAGATCTTCGTCAAACCCGACTACGCCATCGGCTACGAGGTTGTCCTGCTGCTGGTGGCGGGCCTGACGCTGGCTTTCGCCTTGCCGATTCTCTCCGCCGCCCGCGCCGTGCTGGCCAGCATCGCGGTGCTCGCCGCCCTGCTTGCGCTGAATTTCTGGCTTTATGCCGGACACGGCCTGGTGCTGCCGTTGGCCGCGGCATTGGTGATGGCTTTCATGGCCTTCGCCCTGAACATGAGCTATGGCTATTTCGTCGAGAGCCGCGGCAAGCGGGAGCTGGCCAACCTGTTCGGCACCTATGTTCCGCCCGAACTGGTCGACGAGATGGTGAAAGACCCGGACAGCTACAGCATGAAGGCGGCCAACAAGCAGCTCACGGTGATGTTCTGCGACATGCGGGGCTTCACCAAGATGTCCGAAAAGATGGAGCCGACGCAGCTGCAGGAGCTGTTGAACGCGGTGTTCAGCCGGCTGACGGACCTGATCCGCGCCAACCGGGGAACGATCGACAAATACATGGGCGACTGCGTGATGGCGTTCTGGGGCGCGCCCGTGGAGATCCCGGATCACGCCCCGATGTCCGTCAAGACCGCCATGGAAATGGCGAGCGCCGTGCGCAGGATCAACGAGGAGCATCGCGCCAAAGGCATTCCCGAGATCGGCATAGGGATCGGCTTGAACACCGGCACGATGTGTGTCGGCGACATGGGCTCCCACGTGCGCCGCAGCTATACGGTGATCGGCGACGCTGTCAACCTCGGCTCGCGGCTGGAAGGCCTGTCCAAGGTCTACGGGGTGGACATCGTGGCGAGCGAAACGACCCGCCGGCTGGCGACCGGCTTTGCCTGGCAGGAACTGGACAAGGTACGGGTCAAGGGAAAGGAGCAGGCGGTAGGGATCTTCTGGCCGGTGGCGCCCGCCGATCGGCTGGACAAGGACAGCGCTGACGAGCTCCGGACCTGGCCGCTATTCCTGAAGGCCTATCGCGCCCAGGACTGGGACCAGTGCGACGTTCTGCTGCTCAATCTGCAGCGGATGAATGCGAAAAAATACCTTTACGAACTGTATTCACAACGTGTAGCCTCAATAAGATTGCTGCCCTTCGATCCCGAATGGGACGGCGCCACCAACTTCGAGACCAAATGACTCCCCCCCGAAGCGCCTTACGGTCGACGTGCCACTGCCAGAGGCAGTGGCTCTTCGGGCCGTCCAAACCTGCGCAGGCAGGCTTGGAGCCGCGGCCCTCAGCCCCCTCAAGGGGACGCCACCAGCGGCCCGGCAAAGCCGGTTCCGCGGTGGCCCCCGCACGGACCGCGCGATAATTCACCCTGACCCGAATCGGGCCCGCTTCGGCGGGCTTTTCTATTGACCCGAAAGATCCCCATGGCCGACCAGCAACAAGACCCCGTATTCCTGATCCAGCGCGTGTACCTCAAGGAGGCCTCGCTCGAGCAACCCAATTCCCCCGGCATCCTGCTGGACCAGGAGCAGCCCGCGGTGGACATCCAGCTGGCGGTGGAGGCTTCGCAGGCCGCCGATGGTGTGTACGAGGTATGCGTCACGGCCACCGTGACGACCAAGATCAAGGAAAAGACCGTGTTCCTGGTGGAGGCCAAGCAGGCCGGTATTTTCGAGATCCGCAACCTGCCGCCGGAACAGATGAGCCCGGTCATGGGCATCGCCTGCCCGCAGATCGTCTACCCGTATCTGCGCGGCAACGTGGCGGACATCATCACCCGCGCCGGATTTCCTCCGGTGCACCTGGCCGAAATCAATTTCCAGGCCATGTTCGAGCAGCAGCAGGCCGAGCAGCAGCAGGCGGCCGAGCCCTCGCGCATCATCACCACGGCTTGACGCCGAGGCCAGGGCCGACGCGTCCTGGTCGACGCCATTATGAAAATCCTGGTATTCGGAGCCGGCGCTTGGGGCACGGCGCTGGCCGTGAGTGCGGCCCCCCGGCATGAGGTGGCGCTGTGGGCCCGCGACCCCGCGCAGGCGAGCGCGTTGGCGGCGACGCGCGAGAACCTGCGTTACCTGCCCGGCGTTGCCTTGCCCGCCGGGGTTGCGGTTCGCGCCGACCCCGCCGAAAGGCTGGTCGACCTGGCCCGGGCCAGCGAGCTGGCGATCATCGCCACCCCGATGGCAGGGCTGCGCCAAGTGCTGTGCTCCTTGCGCGGCCACCTCGGGCCCGTCGCCTGGCTGTGCAAGGGATTCGAAGCGCCGGTGGCGGGCGGCTACGGACTGCTCGGCCATGAAATCAAGGCCGAGGTCGCCCCCGGCCTGAAAGCCGGCATCCTCAGCGGGCCGAGCTTCGCCCAGGAAGTGGCGCGGGGTCAGCCGACGGCGCTGGTGGCCGCCAGCGAACACGGCGAGGTGCGCGACGCCCTGGTGGCGGCTTTCCACGGCGATACCCTGCGGGTCTACGCCAATGACGACCTGCCGGGCGTCGAGGTCGGCGGTGCCGTGAAGAACGTGCTGGCGATCGCAACGGGCCTGTGCGACGGCCTGAACCTCGGACTGAACGCGCGGGCCGCGCTCATCACGCGCGGGCTGGCGGAGATGACGAGGCTGGGGGTCGCGCTGGGGGCGCGGCC
>Ga0214471_10003420_pt1 | contig 12318 bp, 11 predicted proteins | sample RVTome_5_FD_207665 | JGI IMG/M metagenome (GOLD analysis project Ga0214471, IMG submission 207665) | Soil microbial communities from uranium-contaminated site in the Upper Colorado River Basin, Wyoming, United States - RVT142D155 | ecosystem: Environmental > Terrestrial > Soil > Contaminated >... | reverse complement strand
AGCCGCGCCACCTGATAGTCGCGGACGATCCCCACGCGGAAGGCGCCGAGCGTCGCGACGATCGCGACCAGCGCCAGGATGCCGATGTGGCGGGCCCGCGCGCCCGATACCACGAGCATGCCGATCAGCAGCATCGCGAACACCATCGACGTCCCGACGTCGGGCTGAAGGAACACGAACACGAGCGGCGCGAGCGCGATGCCCGCTGCCCGCCAGACGTGATCGAGCTGCGGGCTCCCGCGAACCTCGGAGAGGTAGGCCGCCAGCATGGCCACGACCGCGAGCTTCGCGAACTCCGACGGCTGCAGCTGGAAGCCCGGCAGCGTGATCCAGCGCTGGGAGCCCGCGGTCTCGCTCCCGAGCGGCGTCAGCACGACGAACAGCAGGAAGAGCACCACGCCGTACCCGATGGGCGCGTAGACCTTCACCATCCGGTAGTCGAAGCTCGCCACCCCCAGCATCACGAGGAACCCGAGGACGGCGAACGCGAGCTGCTTCTTCAGGTAGAAGCCCGTGTCCTGGTTCAGCGCCTCGAGCGATGTGTGCGTCGCCGAGAACACCATCAGCATGCCGAACGTCAGGAGGCCCAGGACGGCGAGGATCAGGGTCCCGTCGAAGTGACGGATGGGGGCCATCTCCCCGAGCCAGCGACGCCGAACCGAGAGCTCCATGCCCACCCCTCAGTCCGTCGCCGGCGCGATGTTGATCTCGGTGCGCTCGAGGTCCAGGGCGTACTCGAGGATGTGCCGGACGATGGGGGCCGCCACCTCGGACCCGTGGCCCCCCTGCTCGACCATCGTCACCACGAGGAACCGAGGGTCCTCGACGGGCGCGAACGCGGCGAACCAGGAGTGATTGGTGTCTCGCCCGTCGACGATGACCTCCGCGGTCCCGGTCTTGCCCGCGAGCGACTGGCCGAACCCGGCGAACGCGCCCGTGGCGGTTCCGCCGTCGACCGAGACGGCCCCGCGCAGGCCCTCGATCACCATCCGCCGCGCGGTCGGGCTCATCCGGATGGTGCCCGCCTCGCTCGGAGGGAAGAGCTTCAGGACCTCGCCCGCCGGCGACTGGACCTGCTTCGCCAGCTGCGGCCGGTAGATCGTCCCGCCGTTCGCGAGCGCCGCGTACGCGACGGCGAGCTGAAGGGGCGTGACCAGCAGGTCGCCCTGTCCGATGGCCATGTTGATCGTGTCGCCCGGCAACCACAGCGGCTCGGGGTAGGCCTTCGGCGCGGCGTCGTGCACCGCCTGCTTCCAGTCCGGGTCGGGCACCCGTCCCTCGAGCTCGCCCGGCAGGTCGATGCCGGTGTCGACGTCGAACCCCCATTGACGCAGCTCTTGCTGCAATGCTTTCTCGCCGCGGAAGGAGCGCTCCTTGTAGAACTGGTAGCCGAACCGGTAGAAGACCGTGTCGCACGACTCGGTGAGCGCGCGCTGCAGGGAGATGTGGCCCGACGACGTCGACTTCCAGTTGTGGAAGACCGTCCCCGACGTGTCGCCGGGCACCTCGAACGTCGGCGGGCAGTCGAAGTACTCACCCGGCTTCGCGAGGCCGGCCTTGAGCGCGGCCGCGGCGATGAAGGGCTTGATCGTCGAGCCGGGCGGATACAGGCCCTGCACCGCTCGGTTGTTGAGTGGGTAGTTGGAGGACGGGCTCTGGAGCCGGCCCCAGAGCTCGTCGGTGACCTCCTCGTCGAAGATGCCGGGGTCGAACGTCGGGTAGGACGCCATCGCCAGCACCTCTCCCGTCATCGGGTCGAGCACAACGGCCGCGCCGGCGGGGGCCCGCAGGTAGCCCGTCTCGGTCGCGATCCCCCGCGCCGCCTGGATGCCCTGCGCGAGGCTCTCCTCGGCGATCTGCTGGATCCCGAGGTCGAGCGTGAGCACGAGGTCGTTCCCTCTCCCGGGTTCCTGGCGCCCGAGCCCCCCGAGCGACCTGCCCGCGGAGTCGACCTCGAGCTTCTGCCAGCCATCCTTTCCACGCAGGTAGCGCTCGTACTGCTGCTCCATGCCGCCCCGGCCGACCTCGTCGCCGGGCTGGTAGCCGTCGAAGACGGGCTCGTTCAGCTCCTCCCCGTTGATCTCTCCGAGGTAGCCCAGGACGTGCGCAGCGAGCGTGCCGTGCGAATGCTTGCGCACCCCCACCACCTGATAGCTCACCCCGGGGAACTCACGCCGATGCTCGGCGAGGTAGAAGACCAGACGCTCGGGGACGTCGTCGGCGACCGGGATCGGCTGGAACGGCAGGAACGTGGGGTCGTTGACCCGTTCGGCCATGTCCTCGACGCGCACGTCGAGGATGTCGGAAAGCTGCAGGAGCAGGGCTTCCATGTTCGGCACGAGCCGTGGGTTGACGGTCACCTGCAGGCTGTCGCGGTTGTCGACGAGGACCTCGCCGTTCCGATCGAGGATCTGCCCCCGCTGCCCCGAGATCGGAACCAGTCGCACCCGGTTCGTCTCGGCCCGCGCCTTGTACTCCTCCGCCGCCAGCACCTGCAGGAACCACAGGCGCGTCACGAGCGCCGCGAACAGGAACACGACGATGCCCGCGAGCACCTTGAGGCGTCCGCCGATCCCTGCCTCGGTCATGCCATCACCACCGGAAGACCTTCTTCGCTCTCGACGACTCGGCCACCCTTCGCAGGACCGGGTAGACGAGGGGGGTCAGCAGCGCATTGTAGAGGGCCGAGAGGACAGCGGTCTTGAAGAGGAACACGATCCCGCCGGGGAGCTGGCCGAGGAGGTAGGCCACGAGACCGTAGAAGAGGATCCCGCCTGCGGTGGCGGCAGCGACGAGCAGCACCGGCAGCGCGGGGCTCGGCGTCACGATGTACTGTCGGACGCGCCCGACCACATAGCCCAGGATCGTCAGCGTGAGCGCGTTGATCCCCTTCGGCTGGTTGAGCAGGAAGTCCTGACCCATCCCGGCCGCGAACCCGGAGATGGCTCCCGCCTCTGGCCCCTCGATCATCGCCATGATCACCGTGATCAGATACATGAGCTCGGGGGTGGCCCCTCCGAGCTTCACCTGCGCGAAGACCGTGGATTGAAGGAGCAGGGCCGTCACGACGACGACCGCCCAGGCGATGGCGCGGCGCATCCGCCTGAGTCTAGTCTTCGGGCAGGAAGTCGTCCGGGTCCGGCTGCTCTGCCAGGACCACCGAGACGACCGACAGGCGCGAGAAGTCCACGATCGGGCGCACGAGGATCTCGCGGTCGAGGCCCGACTCGTCCGGGATGATCTCGGCCACCTCGCCCACCAGGATGCCCGGCGGGAAGATGCGGTCCAGGCCCGGCGTGATCCGGCCCGAGGTCTCCACCGCCTCCCCGGGCTCGACGGGCGTGTCGATGTCGATGAGGTCGAGGAGGAGCGGCTGATCGCGGTGGCCGATGAGGAGGCCATGCTCGCCGGACTTCGACAGGCGGACCTCGACCCCCGAGCCCGGGTCGATCACCAGCTCGACCAGCGCCGCGCTCGACGTTGTGGCGACCACCCGGCCGGCGAGCCCGCCGGGCGCGAGCACCGGCATATCGACGCCGATCCCGTCGGAGGAGCCCTTGTCGATCGTCACCGTCCACTCGAAGTTCGAGAACTCCCCGCCGATGACGCGCGCGCCCACCGTCTCGAGCGCGTGCGCCTCCTCCAGCTCGAGGAGCAGCTCGTACTCGGCGTTCTCCCGCTCGAGTTGCTGCACGAGCTCCTGCTCGCCCTGGATCTCATCGAGCTTCCGCTTCAGCTCGGCGTTCTCGGCCTTGATCGAGCTGACCTGAAAGATGTCGGTGAAGAACGAGCCGATCGGCCTGATCACGTTGGAGACGGCGCGCTGGAGCGGCGTGATGATCTCGAGCGCCGCGTCGCCGAGGGCGGCGAGCGGACCGGTCTTGCCGCCGCGGAAGTCCGCGGTGATCGTGACGAGGCTCGCGAGGATCAGCCCGATCACCAGCAGGCGGGTGCCCCGGTCGCGTCGTGAGACGGCCACGTCTCTGGAGTCTATCGGGAGCTAGCGACGGGAGGAGGCGAGGACCTGGCGCAGGGCCTCGAACTCTTCCAGGCACTTGCCCGATCCGATCACGACGCACGCGAGGGGATTCTCGGCGACGTGGATCGGCATCCCGGTCTCGTGCTTCAGGCGCTCGTCGAGGCCGCGGATCAACGCCCCGCCCCCGGTCAGCACGACGCCCTGGTCCATGATGTCGGCCGCCAGCTCGGGCGGGCACCGGTCCAGGGTGTTCTTGATCGCGTCGACGATCGCGTTGACGGGCTCCTCGATGGCCTTGCGGATCTCCTCCGCGGACACGTGGATCGTCTTCGGGAGGCCGGTGACGAGGTCGCGTCCCTTGATCTCGGCGATCATCTCCTCGGGCATCGGGAACGCCGAGCCGATCGCGAGCTTGATCGCCTCCGCGGTCCGCTCGCCGAGGACGAGGGAGTACTCCTTCTTCACGTAGTTGATGATCGCCTCGTCGAGCTCGTCGCCGCCGACACGGATCGAGGTGGCGGTGACGATGCCGCCGAGCGAGATGATCGCGACTTCGGTCGTTCCGCCACCGATGTCGACCACCATGTTCCCGGTCGGCTCGTGGATCGGGAGCCCGGCGCCGATCGCGGCGGCCATCGGCTCCTCGATGATGTAGGCGGCGCGGGCCCCGGCCGAGATGGTGGCCTCCTCGACCGCCCGCTGCTCGACCCCCGTGATGCCTGAGGGAACGCAGACGACCACCCGCGGCTTGGCCAGGAAGCGTCGCGTGTGCACCTTCTGGATGAAGTAGCGGAGCATCTTCTCGGTGACGTCGAAGTCGGCGATGACGCCGTCCTTCAGGGGCCGGACGGCCTGGATGTGCGAGGGGGTGCGGCCGATCATCCGCTTGGCCTCCGAGCCCACGGCGAGCACGCTCTTGGTCTGGGTATTGATCGCGACGACTGAGGGTTCATCGAGGACGATGCCCCGGCCGCGAACGTAGACGAGCGTGTTCGCCGTCCCGAGGTCCACGGCCATGTCCCGGCCAAGGATGCCGGTCAGACCTTCAGGTCGTTCTCGTCGTGGGGAAGTTGGCATGAGTTCCTGATCGTCCTCGTCGCGAGGCATCGGCTCTTTCTACAGGACGGTCCCGGTCTTGGCAATCGAACGACCGGTTGGTCCGTTTCAGAGGCCGGGATGGGTCCCGGCACCAACCGCACAACCTACCAGATAGGAGGTTGCGCCACCAATGTAACCGTGCAACCTTGGCTTTGGTCTGTATCGTTGAGGGCGCAGGACACGGTTGGGTCGCGTCCCGCCGCGCCGTACCCCCCAGGCCACACGGAGGTTGAGGTTGAAGACTGCCATTCTCTTCCCGGGACAGGGCTCCCAGTTCCCGGGGATGGCCGATCCATGGGAGTCGCATCCCGCCGGCAAGGAAGCGCTGGCCGAATGCTCAGACGTCCTCGGCTACGACGTCGCCGAGGCGGCGCGCGATGACGACCGGCTTCGCCAGACGGACGTGGTGCAGCCGGTGCTCTTCGCGTGCGACCTGGCCGCGTTCCGGGTGGCCGAGGCCGAGGGTCTCGAGCCGGCGATGGCGGCGGGCCACTCGCTCGGCGAGTTCGTGGCGCTGGCCGCAGCGGGAACGCTCGAGGTTGGTCCGGCCCTGCACGCGGTGATCGAACGCGGTCTCGCGATGCAGGAGGCGAGCGACGTCTCGCCCGGCGGCATGACCGCGCTCGTCGGCATCTCCCCCGAGGAGGCCGCCGACGTGTGCCGCATCGCCGGCCGCGGCGACGTCCTCATGGTCGCCAACGAGAACAGCCCGAAGCAGACCGTGCTGTCCGGGTCGGTCGCGGCCATCGAGCGCGCGGAGGACCTCGCGCGCAGCCGGAAGGTGAAGGCCGTGCGACTCAAGGTCGCCGGCGCGTTCCACTCCCCGCTCATGGAGCCCGCGCTGCCGCGCGTCCGCGCCGCGATCGCGAAGCTCGACTTCCACGAGCCGAGGTTCCCGATCGTTCCGAACGCCAGCGGCAAGCCCGCCGACCGGCCGGCCGCGCTGCGCGACCTCCTGTCTCGACACCTCGTCTCCCCCGTCAGGTGGCAGCGCTCGATGACGGCGATGGCCGACGCCGGCATCGAGGCGTTCATCGAGGCCGGCCCGGGCGAGGTCCTGACGAAGCTCGCGAAGCGATGCATCCCGGGGGCGGCCGCGTTCGCCGCCGGCACCCCCGAGGAGATCAACGACGCACTGGAGGCAGCAAGATGAGTCCGGAGGTCACCGCACACGTTCCCACCACCCTTCGCGTTCTGGTCAGCCCGGGACGCGGTCGTCTGCGCTTCCTGCCGCCCGAGCGGTTCGAGGCCGGCCGCGAGCTCGTCACGGCCGGCCAGCCCATGGCCCGGCTGACCCAGTCGGGCACGGACGTGATCCTGTGCGCGCCGATCGACGGCACGGTGAGCTCGATCATCGGGCTCGAGGGCGAGCCGGTCGTCGCGGGCCAGGCGGTGCTCGCGATCGAGCCGATCGCGTCGTGACCCAGCGCCGCGCCCGCATCGCCGGCCTGGGCTCCGCGCTCCCGAAGCGACTCGTCACCAATGACGAGCTGAGCAAGACCGTCGACACCACCGACGAGTGGATCCACTCGCGAACGGGGATCCGCGCGCGACACTTCGCCGAGGGCGACGAGACGGCCTCCCGGCTCGGCGCCACCGCGGCCGAGCGCGCGCTCGCGGCGGCCGGCGTCGACCCGGCCGCCGTCGACCTGACGATCGTCGCGACGTTCACCGGCGACCAGCCGCTGCCGTCGACCGCCTCGTTCCTGCAGGCGCACCTGGGCATCACCGGGGCGGCCTTCGATCTCGCCGCCGCGTGCGCCGGCTTCATCTACGCGCTTGAGATCGCGTCGACCCAGATCGCCACCGGGGGGGCCGAGACGGCGCTCGTCGTGGGGACCGAGGTGATGTCGACATACCTCAACTTCGACGACCGAACCACGTGCGTGCTGTTCGGCGACGGCGCGGGCGCGGCCGTGCTTCGCCCGGGCGACGAGCCCGGGCTGCTGGGGTCCGTCCTCGAGAACGACGGCCGTCACACGGGCCTTCTCCAGATCCCCGCCGGAGGATCGCGGGCTCCGGCCTCGGAGACGACGCTCGCCGCGCGAGAGCACTTCGTGCACATGCCCGACGGCCGGGAGGTCTTCAAGCGAGCCGTCCGGGGGATGACGGAGGCCGGCTCGCGCCTGCTCGAGAAGGCGGGGATGAGCCTCGACGACGTGACGCTCCTCGTCCCCCACCAGGCCAACGCGCGCATCATCAAGGCGGTCGCCGATCGCCTGTCGTTCCCCCCCGATCGCATCTACATCGACCTCGAGGAGGTCGGCAACACGTCCGCCGCCTCGATCCCCATCGCCCTCGACCACGCCTGGCGCGAGGGACGCCTGCACCCCGGCGACGTGGTGATGACCGTCGCGTTCGGGGCGGGTCTGTCCTGGGGCGCGAACCTGATCCGCTGGACCGCCGAGCCCCCGCGGGAGGACGTGTGACGAGCCCGAGGGTTGGGATCGTCACGGGCGCCTCACGCGGCATCGGCCGAGCGGCCGCGATCGCACTCGCGGATCGGGGGGTCGCCGTGGCGTGCGCCTACGCCTCCGACGACGCGGGGGCCAAGGAGACGGTCGCCGCGATCGAGGCGGCGGGCGGCACCGCCGCGCCGTTCCGCGCCGACGTGGCCGACGAGGCACACGTCAAGGAACTCTTCCGCCAGGTGAAGGAGTGGCGGAGCGTGCCGCTGGTGCTGGTGGCGAACGCCGGCGTGCGCCGCGACGGGCCGTCGGTGAAGTACCCGCTCGACGAGCTGCGGCGAACGCTCGACGTCAACCTCATCGGCGGCTTCCTCTGCGCGCGAGAGGCCCTGCGTGGGATGCAGCTCGCGAGGTGGGGCCGCATCGTCTTCGTCTCGTCGGCGGCCGCCCTGCGAGGCAACCCCGGTCAGGCGGCCTACACCGCGTCGAAGGCCGGCCTCCACGGGCTCGTGCGATCCCTGGCGCATGAGGTGGCGAGCCGCGGCATCACGGTGAACGCCGTGGCGCCGGGGTTCGTCGACACCGACCTCACGGCCGAGCTCACCGACGACCAGCGGGCCCGGATGATCGAGGCGACGCCGGCGGGACGGCCGGGGACGCCGGAGGAGATCGCCGCCGCCATCGCGTTCCTCGCCGGGGACGAGGCGTCGTACGTGACAGGCGCCGTGCTCTCCGTCGACGGAGGAGCGACCGCATAGGATGCTGGACCGAACGCAAGGAGGGACAAACATGGAACGAACGGAGATCGAGGAGCGCGTCCGTAAGGTCTTGGCCGAGCAGCTCGCTCGCGACGTCAACGAGGTCACGATGGAGGCCAGGTTCGACGAGGACCTCGACGCCGACTCGCTCGACCTCGTGGAGGCCGTCCTCGCCCTCGAGGAGGAGTTCTCGATCGAGATCCCCGAGGAGGAGATGGAGGGCGTGAAGACGGTCAAGGAGGCCGTCGACCTCGCCGCCTCGAAGCTGGGATGACCGAGCGGAGCGTCGTCATCACCGGCATCGGGCCGGTCACGCCGGTCGGCATCGGCCGGGAGCCGTTCTGGGAGGCGCTGCGCGCGGGGCGCTCCGGGATCGGCGAGGTCACGCTGTTCGACCCGTCGGAGCATCCGGTGCGGATCGCGGGCGAGGTCAAGGACTTCGATCCGACCGCCTGGATGGAGCCGAAGGCCGCCAAGCGCACCGACCGTGTGGTCCACCTCGCCGTCGCGGCCGCGAAGCTCGCGTGGGACGACGCCGGCGCGCCCCAGGTGGAGCCCGAGCGCGCGGCCGTGGTGTTCTCCACGGGCGTCGGTGGCCTGCGCTACCTTGAGGATCAGATCAAGGTGCTGCAGACGCGCGGACCGGGCCGGGTATCCGCGTTCACGGTCCCGGCGATGATGCCGAACGCCGCGGCCGGCACGGTCGCGATGGAGCTCGGCTTCACCGGCCCGAACGCGTGCATCACCACCGCCTGCGCGGCCGGCGCCCACGGCGTCGGCGAGGGCTACCGCTACATCAGGCACGGCATGGCCGACGTCTGCGTCGCCGGTGGCTCCGAGGCCGCGATCACGCCGCTCGCGATGGCTGCCTTCGCCCAGATGCAGGCGCTCTCGAAGAACCCCGACCCGGCGAAGGCGTCGCGGCCGTTCGACGCGGGCCGCGACGGGTTCGTGATCGCCGAGGGCGCGTGCGCCCTGATCCTCGAGGAGCGCGAGCGCGCCGAGGCGCGCGGCGCGACGATCTACGCGGAGGTCGCGGGGTACGGGACCTCGGCCGACGCGTATCACATCACCCAGCCCGAGCCCGAGGGCGCGGGGGCGGTCGTCGCGATGCACATGGCGCTCGCCGGTGCCGGGGAGCCGGCCGAAGCGGTCGACTACGTGAACGCGCACGGGACCTCGACGCCGCTCAACGACGCGGCCGAGACGCGCGCCATCAAGAAGGCGCTCGGCGATCACGCGTACCGCACGGCGGTGTCGTCGACGAAGTCGATGACCGGGCACATGGTGGGGTCCGCGGGAGCGGTCGAGGCCGCCGTTTCGGCGCTGGCGATCCGCGATGGAATCATCCCCCCGACGATCAACTACGAGACGCCCGACCCCGAGTGCGACCTCGACTACGTGCCCAACGAGGCGCGCGAGGCCGACGTGCGGCTGGCGCTCTCGAACTCGTTCGGGTTCGGCGGGCAGAACGCCGTCCTGGCGATCCGCCGCCCGTAAGCGTCAGCCGCGAAGCTGCCGGGCCTCACCCTGCTCCCAGGCGAACGCGCCCCGCGCGCGCTCGCCGTAGTCCCCGAGCGCGCCGACCCGCTCACCGTTCAGGGTGAACACCACGGCACCCGCGTTGCGGGTCCAGACGTCGAGCCGCCGCGGCGCACGGAACGTGCGCGACCATCCCGGCTCCTTCGTGGCCTCGAGCAGCACGTCGCCGCCGCGTGTGACGCGGACGAGCGCCGGCGCGTTGCGCACCTTCACCTCGAGCACCACCCCGTGGTATCCGATGCTGCCACCCCCGCCCGTGGCGGTGGGGTCGGCCACGGGCGGGGCGATGGTCGGCCGCGCGGGGCGAGCGAGGTCGAGCTGGAGGGTGAAGGCGAGTGCGGTCGCGCCGGCGAGAAGGAGCGCGGCGGCGGCGGCGAGCCCGGCCCGTCTCGGCCACCGGCGGTCGCGGGCCGGCGGCGAGGGCACGAGCCGCAGGGGCTCCTGCATGTGGTGGGCCGTGCGATAGGCCTCGACGAGCGGTTCGGGGTCGAGTCCGATGCAGGTGGCGTACTCGCGGAGGAACGCGCGCGCGTAGATGGGAGCCTTGAAGGACCCCGGTGGCGCGTCGTGCTCGAGCGCCCGGAGGTAGCGGGGATGGATGCGGGTCCGGAGGGCGATCTCTTCCAGCGTGAGACCGAGCTCGCGCCGCGCCTGCCTGAGCGTTCCCCCGACCCCGGCCTTCGGGGACACCGATACAGCCATCTCGCTCCCTCGCTACGGTGCCCCTCCCCCTGCGCTGGATTATGGGAGACGGGACCGCCGCAGTCCAGCGTTTGCCGGCGTTCCACGGGTTGTCCCCGGCGGCGAGGATGTGGTCCGATGCGAGGGACCCCGCGTGCAAGGAGGACCCATGTCGCGCACGACGCCCGCCGCCGTCCTGATGCTGCTCCTGGGAGCCGCGTCGCTCCCACCCGCCACCGCCCAGGAGGGCCCGCCCGAGGTCCCCGACCACCTCCGCGCCTACTCGATCTTCCCGCCCGGCCAGGAGGGCAACGTCACCGCGCAGGAGCTGGCGGAGGGATCCTTCGGGCCTCACTACGACCAGTTCCTCGAGCGCTACGCGGGGCTCGTCGACGACGCCGTCATCACCGAGGCCGAGCTCCCGGGCTACTTCCACTCGATGCAGTTCGGGATCGGCGAGGACGAGACCATCGAGTCCACCTACTCCCCCACCGCCGGGGTGACCGTGTACCGCGACTCCGAGGGTATCCCCCACATCTACGGCGACTCGCTCGAGACCGCGAGCTTCGCCCTGGGCTACACGACGGCCGAGGACCGCATGTGGCAGATGGACGTGTTCCGGCACGCGGCGCGCGGAACGCTGGCCGAGCTCGTCGGGGCGGGCACCGACCGCGCGTACATCGACATGGACATCGCCACGCGCCGCGACGGGTACACCGACGCGGAGATGACGGCGATGTTCGACGCGCTGGACGACAAGTTCGGCGCGCTGGGCACGCAGGTGCAGGAAGGGCTCACCGCGTACGCGAACGGCGTGAACGCCTACATCGACGAGCTGAAGACCACGCGGCTCGACGAGCTCGCCGTCGAGTACGCCGCGACCGGCAACCCGTTCCCCGAGCATCCGCGGCCGTGGGTGCCGAACGACACGCTGTTCCTCGTGGTGCTGCAGCTCCGCGTCTTCGGAGAGATCGGCGGGCAGGAGCTGTCGAATGCCGCCGTCCTCGGCGACCTGGAGGACCGCCTGGGCAGGAAGCTCGGCGGGAAGGTGTTCGAGGACCTGTTCTTCGCCGAGGACCCACGACCCGCGATCACGATCCCCGCGAGCGAGGGATCGTTCCCCGACCAGAACCTCGGGAAGCTCGACCCCGACTCCGTCGCGATCCCCGACCAGGCCGAGGCGATGGCGAGGCGCGAGGCGAGGGAGCGAGCGCTGCGGCGGAAGGTCCTCGGCGCCATGGGCTTCCGGTCGCCGGCCTCGAACATGCTCGTGGTGGCTCCGGACGAGTCGAAGACGGGCAACACCCTGCACTTCGGCGCGCCGCAGGTGGGCTACGCGAACCCGTCGTTCTTCGTCGAGGTCGACGTGCACGCGCCCGGCGCGGACTTCCGCGGCCCGGCGGTGCCCGGCGCCTCGGCGCTGATCCCGCTCGGTCGCGGGACGGACTACGCGTGGTCGCTGACGACCGGAAACACCGACAACGTCGACGTGCGGGCCGAGCTGCTCTGCGATCCCGCCGGCGGTGACCCGACGCCGGACTCGACCGGCTACCTGTTCGACGGCGAGTGCGTGGAGATGGAGTCGCGCGACGAGACCTTCATCATCAAGCCGCAACCGGTGGACCCGGGACCGCCGGGGCTGGAGACGCACACGATCCACCGAACCGTCCACGGGCCGGTCTTCGATACCGGGACCGTGGACGGGGCGCCGGTCGCGTTCGTCCGCCAGCGCCCGTTCTGGATGCTCGAGATCGACTCGATCGCGAGCTTCCTCGAATGGAACATCGACGTGGGGTCGGTGGAGGAGTTCATCGCGGCGGCCGAGGACTTCACGATGACGTTCAACGCGTTC
>Ga0214471_10003418_pt1 | contig 12319 bp, 9 predicted proteins | sample RVTome_5_FD_207665 | JGI IMG/M metagenome (GOLD analysis project Ga0214471, IMG submission 207665) | Soil microbial communities from uranium-contaminated site in the Upper Colorado River Basin, Wyoming, United States - RVT142D155 | ecosystem: Environmental > Terrestrial > Soil > Contaminated >... | reverse complement strand
AAGCATCAGTCCGGCGAGGTCGACCGCACCGGGTGCATCAGCAAGGTTGGTGACGTCATGGTGCGAACGGCCCTCTATGAGGCCGCCAGCGTCATGCTCAGCCGGGTCGTGGGATTCTCAGCGCTCAAAGCCTGGGCCCTGCGAGTGGCACAGCGCCGGGGCACCAAGAAGGCCAAGGTCGCCTTGGCCCGAAAGCTCGCCGTCATCCTGCATCGCATCTGGGTCGACGGCACAACCTTCCGCTGGGGTTCCGAGCCGCAAGCCGCTCAGGCATAGGCCTGGCTCACGACCCTAGCGATCGATGTCCCCATGGGGACGAGGGTAGGGTGAAACCGTATCGGTGGTCGTGCCTGCAACAGAGCACGTCACGCAGCTTGGTTCACCCCTCCTCTCTAACCCGAGCAGGTGGCAGCACTGTCAAACCACAGGACGCTGACCACGGACAGAAGCCAGAGCCTCGTGGCGGGCATCAAAGACTGAGGAGCTTGACACCACACGCCCGATTACAGAAACCACCGATACCGACACTCGCTTAAAGCGCTGATTTAGCTATTAATTTCAGGCCCGCCTCCCTTTCCGACCCCGGCCTGTGCTACCGGTGGGCTACGATTGTAGCCATCTGGTCCGGTTGCTGCCGTAGACCGGACCACCGCCGACGGTCCGCCGACTTCGGCGTCGTGCCATATGCAGACATCAGCGAGATGCAAGCACGTCAATGACCGCCGGCGCAGATTATCACTGGCGCAGCAGTCACGCCTGACTACCCGTGTACGCTGTGTAGGAAAAAGGCCTCGACCGAACGACGGAATCCTTTCAGCGACAATTCGCCTGCCGGCTCCAACTCGGCCAATGTCTCGACCTCGGCACGCACTTTGCGATCAACGAGGATCTGACCACTTCCCGCCTCTCCGCAGAGCCGTGCCGCTAAGTTCACCACCGTTCCAATGGCCGAATAGTCGTAGCGCCCCTCGAATCCAATGCAGCCTAACGTAGCATAGCCGTGCGCAATTCCCACTCCGAACCCCAACCGATGGCCGCATTTACGCCAACTGACGGCCAGATCCGTAATATCGGCGCGCATGTCAATGGACATGCGTACGGCTCGCTCACAGGGATTCGGGCAGAGCACCGGATCGTTGAAAAGGATCATAACGCCGTCGCCGGCAAAATGCGCAAGGGTGCCTTCATACCTATGGATCAACTCCCCGAGGCTTTGATGGTAGCCCGTTAAGACAGTCATCACCTCTTCCGGCTCTGCCGTTTCGGCAAAGGCGGTGAACCCCCTCAGGTCGCAGAAAACCACAGTCACCTCGCGCCGGTGGCTTCCAAGCAGGCGATCCTCACCATCCGAAAGGACGAGTTTGGCTATCTGCGGTGGCAGAAACCGCCTCAACCGCTCCGCACGCTCGATCTCAGCCACCTGCTCAGTCACGCGCTGTTCCAGCGTCCGATTCCACGTCGCCAGGTCAGCAGCCTGGGCCTGCACCTGGTCGTGCAAAGCCTTGACGCGCAGGACCGATCTAACGCGCGCAACGAGCGCGGTTTGATCGATAGGCTTGGTCAGGTACTCGTCGGCGCCGGCCTCAAGCCCCGTAACGACGTCTTGGGTATCCGCCTTCGCCGTCACAAGAATGATCGGCATAAACGGCAGCGCAGGGTCATCCTTCAGGCGTCGGCATACCTCAATGCCGTCGAGCTTCGGCATCATCACGTCGAGCAGGATCAGATCAGGCAGATGCTCCTTGGCAATGGCGATTGCCTCTTCGCCGTCCGCCGCCTGCAACAACTCATAGCCATGTACGCTCAGCCGCGCATCCAGGATGTCGCGGTTGGTCTCGTTATCGTCGACGATCAAGATACGCGGTGGAGTATGCATGGCAATCCAGAGAAGACGCTACTCCCTCAGATACTCGCGAATTATCGTCAGCAGCTGACGCGGACTGTAAGGCTTTGTGATGTAGGCATCGCAGCCCGCCGCACGTGCCTTCTCCTCGTCGCCGCTCAGCGCATAGGAGGTGACGACGATAATCGGAATCGTCCTCAGCTCCGGATCCGCCTTGATGCGCCGTGTCGCCTCGTAGCCGTCGAGAAATGGCAACTGGATATCCATCAGGATCAGGTCGGGCCGCTCAGCAGCCGCCGCGGCAATGCCGTCTTCGCCGTTCTCCGCCTCCACCGTTTCGTAACCAATGCTTGCCAGCAGATCACGCAGGATGCGCCGATTGTCCTCTTGGTCTTCCACCACCAGAATGCGCTTGCTCATCGCAGCCCGGCCTGATGTTCGATGTTCACGGGAAGAGTGAATATGAAAGTCGACCCGCGGCCGACGTCGGACTCAACCCAAATGCGGCCGCGATGCATTTCAATAATGCGTTTCGAGATCGATAGGCCCAGGCCCGAACCACCCTTTTTGCGCGTGGACGAACTGTCGGCCTGCTGAAACTCCTCGAAGATCTTATGTTGGTCCGCAGTCGCAATTCCCGGTCCGGTATCGCAGACCGCGATTTTGAACGAGCCATTCGCAGCGCTTGCTCTGATCGCCACTTCGCCCGCATCTGTGAACTTGATGGCGTTACCTGTAAGGTTGAGGAGCACCTGGGCAATCCGCCGTTCATCACCGCGTCCTGCCGGCAGGTTCGCTGGCAATTCCACTTTGAAGATGAGCCGCTTCTCCGATGCCAGCGATTCCACCGCGCTGAAAACGCTTTGCACAACATCTGCGAGCGAATAGTCGGCGATCGACAGCGTCAGCTGCCCCGCTTCGATCTTCGACAGATCGAGGACATCGTTGATGAGGCCAAGAAGGTGCAGACCATTGCTTTGCACGCGCTCCAAGACGCTGCGCATCCTGTCGGGCACGTCGCCATAAATACTATCAAGGATGAGCTCGGTGTAGCCGAGAATGGCGTTCAGAGGCGTGCGCAGCTCGTGGCTCATGTTGGCGAGGAACTGCGACTTGTGCTTGCTCGCGACTTCCAGCTGCTGGCTTTTCTCTTCAATTTCCCGGAACAGGCGCGCGTTCTGAATCGCCATTACCGACTGAGCGGCAAACGTCTGGAGCGTGCCGATCACCTCGCTCGAGAAAGCACCGGGCTGGCGCCGTAGGATGACCAAGCCGCCAAGCACCCGCTCTTCTCGAACGAGTGGGATCGCGAGAAGCGATCGCAAGCCTTCCCGACTCAGAACTGCCCACACCTGGGGCGCTACCAAGTGCCTCTGGATCTCGATGTCTGCGACATCAAAGATTGTGCGGGTGACACCGGCTCGCCCGACGGCTCCTTCGCCCATCCGGACAGGCGCCGCCCGTAACGCCTCCAGGTGCTCTTCCGATATCCGGTGCGTGGCCTTGGCGCGAAACGTCTGATCAGATTCATCGAATTCATAGATGATGCCGCTGTAGCTTCCCGACAGGTCCACCGCGCGGGTGACGATGGTCGCGAGCACCGTTTCGACATCAAGCGTGGAGCTTACCGCCTGGCTGACTTCGCCAAGCGCCCTAAGCTCCTCCACCGAGCGTGCAAGGTCGCGGGTGCGCTGCTCGACCTGCTTCTCAAGCCGATCGGCGGCTTGCTCTTTCTCCGCCAGCAATTCATCGCGTTCCAACGTGTTCTTGCGGAAAATCTCGACCGCCCGGCCCATCGCTGCGATCTCGTCGGCTCCCTCGGCCGCCACCGGGGCATGCAGCCTGCCGCCGGCGATGGCGAGCATGCCGTCACTAAGCGCCGTCAGCCGACGGACGATATTGCGGCTGACGTAAAGCCACACGATTAGAACCGAAGTCAGGAGACTGAGCACAACGAGGCCGACGAGAACCCGGGTGCTCAGACGCTGGACCATCAGCGCGTCGCGGGTGGCGTCGCTGATGTCCTGCGCGGCCGTGTTCGCGAGCCGGTCGACCGCGGCGGTGAGCTCTCCCGAGAGGCTGGCGTTCTCGGCCAAGCGTGCATGGCCTTCGCCGACGAGCGCTAGTTCCCGCTTGCGCGCATCCGGAATCGAGTCCGGCCCCTCGGCGAATTCCCTGAGCTTCGCCGCCTGGTCCAGGAACAGCGGCCGCAGCTTTGGATCGAGGCCGGCCGCGGTCGCCTCAAGGTCGGCGAGCGCGCGGCCTAGCTGGAAGGCGAAGACCGGAAGGCGTCTAGCCTGGTCGGTGGTGGACGCTTCGGCCAGAATGTCTATGGCGGCGGAGACCTGCCGCTCGGCGCCCTCCGTTGCCTGCTGCAATCGGAAGAGCAAGGCCAGCTCGCGCGCCACCTCACGGGCGTCGTCTGCATCCGCCGCTTGTGCGCCCTCGAAGCGCGCAGCGATCTGGCCGTCGATCATCATCTGCCATGGCGCGAACAGGCGCTGGACCTCGTCGTTCGTTTGAAAGACATCGCGGCGCAAGGTTGCGACGCGCTCGCTTGCGTCAAGCCGCCGCGCGACCAGGTCCTCGAGCGCCGCGAGATTGGCCATCAACGACGATGCGATCGGTTCGATCTCGAGCAGCGGCGACAGTTCAGTTCGATCGCGCTTTAGATCGGCGAGCGCGCCGTTCAGGCGGCCGACCGCCGCCTCGAGCTCGGCCTTGACCTCGTCCCGTCGTTGTCGGTCGGTGGTCGCCAGCAGGGCGGGCGCTGCGGCGACAATGCGCTCGGCGGAGCGCAAGAGCTCAAGCGAACTCAGCGTTGGCTGAACCCGCGTCTCGACCATGTCTAGCCGGCCGCCTACTTCCCCGAAGGCGTAAATCCCGGCAGCGGCGGCAAGCACTGCAAAGGCGCTGATCCCGAAGAACGCAAGCAACAGCCGCGCACGCACGCCGAGACTTCGAGCTCTCGGCGGCGAAACCTCGACCCCTTCCGCTTCTGATGCTGTCACGGTCGATGGGCGCCCTTCCGCAAGGCAGATTTGAGAATAGCACGGCCCTAAATAAAATTAGCATATACCTACACAAAGTGGTGCAATAAAGCGTCTAACCGAATAGTACCCTCGCCTAGACAGATGGGGCAGCTCACGCGGCGAGAGAGAGGGAGGGGACATGAGGCGGCGGGACATTCTGGCCAGCGCGGGATCGTTGGCTGCTGGCGCGGCCTTGAGCTTTCCTGCACCCGCGATCGCCCAGGGCATCCGACAACTGACGATGGTGACGGACTGGCCTGAAACGGCGCCGGGCCTGCTTCCTAGCGCGCGCCGGTTGGCGGAGACGATCGGCACTGCCACCGGCGGCCGCATCAAGATCGAGGTGTTCGCCTCCGGCGCGCTCGTAAAGCCGTTCGAGACCTTCGACGCCGTGCAAGCCGGCGTGGCCGATATGTATCACTCGTTCGCCGGCTACTTCGAAAAAAAGTCGCCGGCGTTCCATTTCTATTCCGGCGTCCCGTTTGGCTTCACCGCGGACGAATTGTTCGCGTGGGTCCGCTACGGTGGCGGTCAGGACCTCTGGGATGAACTCAGCGCCCAATTCAACATAAAGCCCCTGCACTGCCTCAGCACCGGTTGTCAGATGGGCGGCTGGTTTAACAACGAGATCGCCTCGGTCGAAGGGTTCAAGGGACTGCGCTACCGGATGGCCGGACCCGGCGCCGAGGTGCTCCGGCGGCTCGGCGCCATCGTGGTCGTCCTGCCTGGCAGCGATATCAATTCGGCGCTCAAGTCCGGCGCCATCGATGCCTGTGAATGGATTGGACCCTGGCTAGACATGGCATTTGGCCTGCACGAGTCAGCCAGTTACTACTACTATCCGGGGTGGCACGAGCCGGGCACTGCGCAGACGCTGGGCATCAACATGGCTGTTTGGGAAAGCCTCGACGCGGACGATCAGCGTGTGATCGAGACTGCGGCGGCGAGCGAATACGCGGCGTCGTTGGCCGAGTTCAATACGAACAATGCCCTGTCGCTACGCAAACTGCGGGACGAAGGCACGGTAAAGATCATGAAGTTCGACGATTCTATGCTGAAGTCATTCTCTGAGATTGCCAACGACGTCCTCGCCGAGGCCGGCTCCGGCGACGACCTCTCCAGAAAAATCTATTCAAGCTACCAGGATTTCCGCGCATTGATCATGGGCTGGACCGACATCTCCGAACGCGCCTACTTAAACGGCCGTAAGCTCGCTTGATCTGAGTTGTTTCCTGTCGCCCTGCTCGCACATTTGATCTCCTGGCTCAGGCCGGGCAGCACAATCTCAGATCAACCGCGCACTGCGAAGTTCCGGTTGGGGTCAGCTTGAGACATAGCCTCGCCGGCACCTGGGTTCTAAATGTCTGAAATGATTTGAAAGCTGACATCTCCAGGATCAGCGCTCAGACCGATGTCATCCTTGCGCTCCTTCAGGCGAAGGAGGCAACCATGTCTAAATCCCGTAGTTCAGAGACCACAGGCACCTCGAAGCGTCCCTGGAACAAAGGCAAGCTTGTCGGCACAAAGCCACCTCTCCAGCCGAAACATGTCTGGGCGATCCGGACCCGCCTGCAGCTTGCTGGCCTACTCCGGGACCTGGCTCTCTTCAATCTCGCTGTAGACAGCAAGCTCCGAGCCTGTGACCTGGTACGGCTCCGAGTCGAGGACATAGCACCTCACGGCTACGCCGCCCGACGCGCTACCGTCCAACAGAGAAAGACTGGCCGACCCGTCCGGTTCGAAATCACAGAGCAAACCCGAGACGCCGTGGATGCCTATCTGGCGTCGACCAAGAGGAAATCCGAGCAGTGGCTGTTTCCTGGTCGTCGCGGCAAGCCAATGACCACCCGCCAGTATGCCCGCCTATTGGATCACTGGCTCGCGGAGATCGGTCTGGAGCCGGCTCTCTTTGGTACGCATTCCCTTAGAAGAACCAAGGCAACCCTGATCTACCGGCGAACCGGCAATCTCCGGGCCGTCCAGCTCCTGCTTGGCCATTCCAAAATTGAGAGCACCGTCCGCTACTTAGGTGTGGAGGTCGATGACGCCCTCGCCATTGCCGAGCAGGTCGACGTCTGATTCCTGGGGCAGAGCGGACACGCTCTGCCCTCCTCTCAAGGTCAGGGTCGTGCCATCTTGCGACATAGCACAGCCGGTGGCTCACAGCCTGACTTCCGGTCGCTTCCATCAGCGCACATTGCCGGTCCCGCCACTTGAGCTAAGCTCTCTGACGCAGCTGCCATCCCTGTCGAGCTCAGACCCCTAGCGGCTCCCGGAAAAGCAAACTGCCGTGTTGACGAACCGGATGCGGCCTTCGTTGCCACCATATGCACGCGCCGCTTCAGTGACCGCCTGCCAAGCGGCTTCGATCACGTCCGGGGGATGATGTTCGGCGAGCTGCGCGTCCAGCGTCGTCATGTCGCGGCGGAAGCGGGTGTAGTCCTCTGCCGAGGCAAACTCGAAGGCCACACGCAGTTCCTCGTGCGAGACGTCGCCAAGGCCGGCCTTCTTCATGGCACCGATCAAGATGTCCGGATCGGACAGTCGGAAGGGGTGGAGGGCGCCGGCTGGCGCAGGGGGCAGAGGTGCGCCCTTGGCGACAACCGAGGCAGATGTGTAGATCACCGGCACCTCGTCGGGCATGCCCCAGGCAGCAGCAGACAGACGCCCCCCTGGCTTCAGCAAGGCCGCGAGACGCCGCAACGACCCCTCCAGATCAGGAACAAACATGAATCCCCAGCGACAGAGGATGGAGTCGAATGCGATATGCTGGAGATCCGGTGTTTCGGCATCCATCTCCCGAAATTCGATATTGGACAGACCCGCTGCTTCAGCGCGAGTCGCCGCCTCACGCAACATCTCGGGCGCGCAGTCGGTCGCGATGACCCAGCCGTGAGGACCAACCCGACGTGCGGCAGTGATCGCGGGCTCTCCCAGGCCAGTCGCCAGATCCAGCACACTGTGACTAGCGGCCACTCCGGCAAGCGCCACGAGCCGATCGCTGACGGGCTGCGTGGCGCGCTCCCATACCTCCCACCAATGGGCCCAGCCGGAAGCCGCGGAATTCCACCTCCCGGCCGCCTGCTCCTGTGGATCATGAGTGACTGTCTTGCTCTCATTCACTGTGGGATTGTCGGCGTCTCGCATTGCCTCTACGAGCCCTTTGCCTTCGCGGATCGGAGTCGATCGATCGGGCCAGAGCCCCTTTCGACTTTTGGCATCTCGCACTTCCCTTGTGCCCGTTCCGCCGCATCGGCCTGGACCGGGCCTAAGCACGAACATGTACGGCAGGCGAACAGTTTTATCAGGTCAGCCCCGCCTTTTTCAGGCCCGTGATGTAGGTCTCCATCTGGTCGGCGCGCTTCAGATAGAAGAGATGCTCCATTGCGAAAGCCACCGAGAATTCGGGCTTCACCTGCAAGAGGTCCCTGATCGCGCATTTCGCCTGCTCGGTGTCTCCAAGGTGTCCCAGTGCCGCGACAAGATGCGCCTTCGCCCAATACTGCACGTTCGGCACTTGGACCGCCTTGCGCGCCCAGAGAACAGCCTCCTGGAATTCGCCGCGAAAGAGATGAGCGAGCGAACGGTAAGAGTAGAACCCCCAGCGGAAGGGATCATGCGGGCTCAGCCGGATAGCAATGTCGAACCGCTCGATCGCCTCGTCGAGCCGCCCCTCGTAAGCAAGGGAATCGCCGAGCCCGCAATAGGTCTGCGCGAGGCAGGGGTTGAGCTCCAAGGCGTGTTCGAGCGCGTCGATCGCTTGTTCATATTCACGACGAGCCAGGTGGACGCGACCGAGCGTGTAGTAGCCGTTCGCGTCCTGATCATCCAGCTCGATCGCGCGCCTGGCGGCCAGGAGCGCTTCATCGAGGCGCTCCTGGCAGGGAAGCTCGTCGAAATAGACCATGCCCAGCACAATAGCATAGGCGAGCCGCGAGTAGGCGCTGGCGAAGTCGGGATCCATTTCCAGGGCCTGCCCAAGCAGATCCTGACTGGTCAGATTCGCCTCGCGCGTGAACCTGTAGAATTCGGCGACGCCGAGCTGGTAGAGATCCCAGGCGCCCAGGTTCTTGCGTGGCCGCCGTTCGGCCTTCTGCTGTTCCGTCAGGTCGAGCTCCGCGCCGATGCGGGCCGCCACCAACTCCGTGATCTCATCCTGCAGATCGAAGATGTCGACAACGTCGCGATCGAAGCGCTCAGACCATAGGCTATGTTCAGTGTCGGCATCGACGACCTGAACCGTTATCCGGGTGCGCGTGCCGGCCTTCCGGACGCTTCCGACCACAATGTAATCCGCTTCGAGCTTCTGCCCGATCATTCTGATGCCGTCGGTAGAATGGCGGAAAGCGAAGGCGGAGTTGCGGGCGACCACCGTCAGCCAGCGATACTTCGAGAGCGCCGTCGTGATGTCCTCGGCGATGCCATCGGCGATGTAGTCCTCGTCCGGGTCGCGATTGGAATTTGTGAACGGCAGCACCGCGGCGCTGGGCTTCCTCCTGACTTCGGCAAGAGCGCGCGCCGCGGCGCCCTGGTCGGCCGCCGCGATCGGCGCAGGCGCGGCTTTCTCGACGGGGGCCAGGAAGCGGAAGCCGCGACCATGCACCGTCCGGATCATGTGCTGGGAAGAGCCGTCGTCGCCCAGCACCTTCCGCGCGGCCTTGATCTGGCTGCTGAGGGCGGCTTCCGAGACGACACGGTCGCCCCAGATCGCGCGGAAGACCTCGTCCTTCGTGACCGTCCGGTCACTGTTTTGCGCCAGATATACGAGAAGGTTGAAAACCTGCGGCTCGACGGCAATGCGCGTTCCGGCGCGACGCACCTCGAAGAGAGCGACGTCGAGCTCGAAATCGCCGAAGCGGATGACATTCGCGCCATCCATCGCAACGATGGTCGTCAGCTTCCGTTCCATAGCGCACCTCGCCACGAGCCGCCGGCCTTCGTCTCAGCCTGCATTACCATTGTATGGAGTTCCCCGCGCCTGATGAACCAAAAAACGTCGATCAGGATTGGTGTTCAAGCGATGCCGGATCGCTATAGAGAGACGCCCCTGGCCATTGGTCGGGGCGCCCCTCCGACCCGCGTCAGTCCTCGCCGTAGCCCTCGAAGAGCACCGTCGACAGATAGCGCTCCGCGCAATCGGGCAGCAGGGTGACGACCGTCTTCCCCTTCATTTCCTCGCGCGCGGCAACTCGCATGGCACAGGCAAGCGCCGCACCCGATGAAATGCCGGCTGGTATCCCCTCCAAAAGAGCCAGCCGACGGGCCGTCTCGATCGATTCTTCGTTGCTCACGGTCAGCACCTCGTCGATCAGATCGGTGTCGAGCACCTCGGGGATGAAGCCCGCGCCGATCCCCTGGACCATATGGGGCGAGTGCGTTCCGCCGGACAGCACAGGGCTGTTCTCCGGCTCGACCGCGACGATCCTGAGCTCTGGCCGGCGCTGCTTCAGGACCTCACCGACCCCGGTCAGCGTGCCCCCCGTGCCAACGCCGAGCACGATGACGTCGACCACACCGTTGGTGTCGCGCCAAATCTCCTCCGCGGTCGTGCGGCGATGGATCTCGGGATTCGCCGGATGGCCGAACTGCCAGGGCATGACGGCATTCTCGGTCTCGCCGATGATCTCCTTCGCCTTCTCGATGGCGCCGTTGATACCCTTTTCCCGCGGCGTCAACACCAGTTCCGCACCGAGGAACCTCATCAGCCTGCGCCGTTCGATCGAGAAGCTGTCCGGCATCGTCAGGATGCAGCGGTAGCCCTTGGTGGCGCAGGCGAAGGCGAGTCCGATGCCAGTGTTTCCCGACGTGGGTTCAACGATCACGCTGCCGGGGCCAATCGTCCCGTCAGCTTCCATGGCCTCGAGCATGGAAACGGCAATGCGATCCTTTACGCTTGCGAGCGGGTTGAAGAACTCGAGTTTCGCCAACACCTCCGCCTGGCATTCCTTCTCCCGGGCATACTTGCCGATGCGCACCAGCGGCGTGTTGCCGATCGTCTCAAGGATGCTGTCGTAGACCCTGCCGCGGCCGGGCTTGTCGAAGGTCAGTCGTGTCGTCTCGTAAGTGTCCATGGTCCCGTCTCCTCACCCTTCGGGGTTCGTTGCGCTGATTACCCACGAGGAGCTGTCCATCACGATGCCCTCGGACGAGATCTTCTGCCGGTTGATCGCTTCGGCCAGTGCGGCTTCGATCTGTTCGCGTTTCTCCTCGGCGTCCTTGCCCGCCTCGCGGAACACCTCTCCGGCAGGGCCGATGGCGAGCTGAAACGCGATCGCATCCTCGACGTCCTTGCCGACGAGCACCGGCGCATCGACGCGCCGGAACTCGATATCCTGGTAGCCGGCCACCTCCATCATGCGCCTGACGACGGTCTCGTCCGCCATCGAGAAGGGGCCCGGGCCGCAGGTCCGCGCGTCGGCGCCGGGCTCCGGCAGGAAGTGAAGGACGACATCCTTCGCCATCGACAGCCACGGGTTATCGGCGCGGTCGCGCCAGACGATATGGGCCATTCGGCCGCCCGGCCGCAGCGCCTTGCGCATGTTGCGCAGGCCCGCCACCGGATTGGCAAAGAACATCGTGCCGAAGCGGGCGAACACGAAGTCGAACCCACCGTTCGGCAGGGCAATCTCGGCGTCGGCCCTGAGGAAGGAGACGTTGGCCGCCCCCCTCTCCTCGGCGTCCTTGTGCGCGTAATCCAGGAAGGCGTCGCAGCAGTCCACCCCGACCACCTCGCCATCGGGCCCGACCAGGCTGGCGAGCTTGATCGCCGTGTCGCCAAAGCCGCATCCGACGTCCAGAACCCGATCCCCGGGACGCACTGGGAGGGTCGGGAAGATGGCCTCGCTGTGCTGGGTCAGCCCGCCTACGAGGATATGCTTGAAGCGAATGAACTTCGGCGCCAGCACCTCGTTCCAGAATTGCACATAGTCACTGTCCGTCACCGCTGTGGCGGCGAGCATCTCGGCATTGCTCATGAAGTACTGTCCTTTCCCGTTTCGACGCGATCCCGCGAACCGCCGACTGACGTTACTTCGCTGCAACCGTCGTCGGGCTGCCTTCTTCGCCAACGAACACCACGAGCACCTTCGCTGGCGCGCTGCCGATATTGAAGAGCTGATGGTTGAGATTGAGCGCCTCGATGTAGGCTTCGCCCGGGTTGTAGCGATGGGGTTCGCTGCCCTCGGATCGCAGCTCCACCTCTCCTTCGAGGATGTACACATAGACCGGCACGGGGTGCTGGTGCAGCGGCGTGCGGCCGCCAGGCTCGATCGTGCCGATGACCGAGATGATCTCCGGCTTGCCGGCCGGATAGGCGATCGGATCGCCGTCGCGGGTCACCGCCGTCTTCAGCACGGATTTGGTTTCGAATCCCGCAGGAAGGGCTTCGTTCTGAGCGCGGCTAGACGGTGGCAGTACAACGGAAAGCCCCGCTGCAACGATCAGG
>Ga0214471_10003415_pt1 | contig 12325 bp, 10 predicted proteins | sample RVTome_5_FD_207665 | JGI IMG/M metagenome (GOLD analysis project Ga0214471, IMG submission 207665) | Soil microbial communities from uranium-contaminated site in the Upper Colorado River Basin, Wyoming, United States - RVT142D155 | ecosystem: Environmental > Terrestrial > Soil > Contaminated >... | reverse complement strand
CGAGTCGTGGGCCGACGCCAAGGGATGATCATCCGCGCCGACCTCGGTCGGTAGCCTGTGCAGATCGGTGCGCCGCCGAGCGCCCGGTGGAAGGTGGAGGACAGCACGTGTCGAGCGAGTTCAAGCCGGGTCACCCCATCGTCTTCTGGGTGTTCGTGATCCTGCTCACCTTCGCGTTCTACTCCGGGGCGAAAGCCATGGTGACGCTGGACGACTGCGGCGAGGCAACAGCATCCAAGTCATGGAAGATCTGGCCGGGCGAGTGGGAGTGCAACTGACGGCACGTCCAGACGGCCCTTCGTCGCCGGCCCGTCACCACTGGTTCGAGGATGTCGCCGACCATCTCGGTGAGGCCTATCTCCGGTACTCCTTCACCAAGGGCACCACCCAGGAGGTCGCGTTCCTCGTCTCGACCCTGGGGCTGTCACCCGGTTCGCTGGTGGCCGACGTCGGCTGCGGGCCCGGCCGCCACACCCTGGGTCTCGCCGAGCGGGGCATCACCACCATCGGCGTCGACATCTCCGAACGGTTCGTTCGCCTCGGCGCATCAGCGGCCGGGCCACGAGCCCTGTTCGTCCGGGGCGACGCCTGCCGCCTCCCGCTCCGAAGCGCGGCCGACGCGGTGATCTCGGTCTGCCAGGGCGGGTTCGGCCTCCTCGGCCTCGATGGCGCCGACGGGACGGCTCTGGCCGAGATGACGTCGGCGCTTCGCCCCGGTGGTGGCCTGGTGTGCACGGCGTTCTCCGCCTACTTCCAGGTCCGCTACCTCGAGGAGTCCGACACCTTCGATGTCGATGCTGGTGTCAACCACGAGCGCACGTCGGTGCGGTCCCCGCACGGGGTCGACATGACAGCCGACCTGTGGACCACCTGCTTCACCCCCCGAGAGCTGCGTCTCATGGCCGCGGCGGCCGGCCTCGAAGTGGACCACATCTGGGGTGGCACCCCTGGCGCCTACTCGCCCCGGGCCCCCACGCTCGACGATCCCGAGCTGATCCTCGTCGCCCACCGACCTGGGTGAGCGAGGTGACGGGCGGCGTCGAGGATCGTCTCCCACTGACGCCGTCGCTTCAGTTGCGCAGGTGACGGGCGGGGAGGAGGGGAGTAGCCTTGCCAGTCGGCCCTCGTGCACACCGGCGCGGGGGTGACCCGATTGCCGGGCCCCGCCATCGCAGGGGTACCCGGCCAGCATCCTGACCGACCAAGGCGACTCAACTTGTCCGACAACCCCACGACCCACCCAGCGGCCCCAAACACCGACGACACCCCCGCCACCGACGCTCCCAGCGAGCCTTCGGCGGCTCCACCCGAGGTTCCCGCGGCCAGCGCTGAGGCTCCCAGCGAACCCCCTGCGGCTCCGGCGCCACCTCCCCCGCCCCCACCGGCTTCAGCGCCACCCCTGCCCCCGCCACCGCCTCCACCGGGGGGCACCGGCTCCCCACCGGAGGGTGAGGAGCTGAGCGCCCAGGACGCCGCGGCGGCGGCCGCCGAAGAGACGCACACCTACCGCGAGATCGTGGCCGACGACCTGGACATGTCGTTCGATGATGCCGTCGATGCCACCATCGTCGAGTTCGACGACCACTCCCTCGTCGAGGGCACCGTGGTCAAGATCGACAAAGACGAGGTGCTGCTCGACATCGGCTACAAGTCCGAGGGTGTCATCCCCGCCCGCGAGCTCGACATCCGCTCCGACGCCGATCCCGACGAGGTCGTCACGCTGGGCGACTCCGTCGAGGCGCTTGTCCTCCAGAAAGAGGACAAGGACGGCCGGCTCATCCTCAGCCGCAAGAGGGCCAAGTACGAGCGGGCCTGGGGCACGATCGAGGGCAAGAAGGCGGCCGACGAGGTCGTCACCGGCATGGTGATCGAGGTCGTCAAGGGTGGTCTCATCGTTGACATCGGACTGCGCGGCTTCCTGCCCGCCTCCCTCGTCGAGCTGCGCCGGGTCCGCGACCTCGAGCCCTATGTCGGTCGAGAGCTCGAGGCGAAGATCATCGAGCTTGACAAGAACCGCAACAACGTCGTCCTCAGCCGGCGTGCGTGGTTGGAGGAGACGCAGAAGGAACAGCGCGAGGAGTTCCTGGACAACCTCAAGCCGGGCGAGCGGCGCAAGGGCGTCGTGTCGAGCGTCGTGAACTTCGGTGCCTTCGTCGATCTCGGCGGCATGGACGGGCTCGTCCACGTCTCCGAGCTGTCGTGGAAGCACGTCGACCACCCCTCATCGGTGGTCACGGTGGGCGACGAGATCGACGTCGAGGTGCTCGAGGTCGACCGCGACCGCGAGCGAATCAGCCTCTCGCTCAAGGCGACGCAACAGGATCCATGGCAAGAGTTCGCCAGCGGCCACCAGGTGGGCGAGCTGGTCTATGGCCGGGTCACGAAGTTGGTGCCGTTCGGGTCCTTCGTGCAGGTGGGTGAGGGCATCGAAGGGTTGGTGCACATCTCGGAGATGGCCGAGCACCACGTCGACCTGCCCGAGCAGGTGGTAACGCCCGGTGAGGAGCTGTGGGTCAAGATCATCGACCTCGACCTTCAGCGCCGGAGGATCAGCCTGTCGATCAAGCAGGCGGCCGAGGGCGGCGTCGTGTCCGCCGAGTACCAGGAGCACTTCGGCGAGCACAACTACGACGAGCACGGCAATTACATCGGCGAGGTGTCCGAGCCCGAGTACACCGAGGAGGAAGCCGCCCAGGCTTGGGAGTCCTTCGCCGCCAAGTACGGCGTCGAAGCCCCCGAGGGCGTCACCACCGACGCCCCGCCCTCCGGCCAGGAGCCGCCCGCTGCCGCCGAGGACGCTCCGGCTGTCGAGGCTGTCGAGGCTGCCGAAGGGGCCGACGAGGGAACCGAACCCGTCACTCCTACTGACGCCGCCTGAGTCAGCGCACGAGCTCGAAGCTCGCGAAGAACGGGATTGCCACGGAGTCGTGGGGGTTGGGCTTGAGGTTCAGTGCGCCCAGGCCAGACATGTTCAGGAAGCGCGAGATGAACTGGGCGTTCAGCGGCTGCCCCACGTTTGCCTGGCCATTGAAGTCGACTGGAGCGTTGGGAGCGAAGAAGACACCTTCGGTTCGGCTCGAACCCACGCCCTTGATCGCCGAGGTCTCGCTTCCCTCGGTCCAGAGCGCGAGGTCCTCGAACGGGCTGACAGCGAAGTCGGGGTCCGCTCCGAAGACGTTCGGAGCGGACCAGTCGGCGTTACCGCTACCACCGGTGATGGCGATGTTGGCGCCGTTCGCTGATTGACCGCTGTTGGTGCCGTAGGGGCAGGGCAGCGCGACGCTGCAGTTGGGTCCAGCGGTGGTATCGGAGCGGCGTGCGTAGCTTCCGGTCCCGTTGTTCTCGCCGATGTAGAGCATGGTCTGGCACAGGCTGATCTGACCACCCTTGATATCGACCGGTCCGTTGAGCGTGGCGAGGACGCTGCCACTTTCCCCGAGGGGAGATCGACCATCGCAGGGCAGCAGGTCCGTCGGTGTGCCGACGGCTGAGGCGTTGATTCGGAGCTGGCCGGAGTTGCCATCCACCTTGATGGAGAAGTCGCCGGCGCCGGTGCAGCTGCTCACACAGCCCCGCACGTACACGCGTTCAGCGGAGGGCATCCAGAGTGCTTTGTTGTTGGGAATGTTGATCTTGCCGGTGAAGATCACGTCGGTGGCCTCGGGCCACACCGTCGCCGGGCCCGGCGTGAAGGTGTCGCAGTTCACGTAGATCCGGGATGCCGTGAGGAGGGCGGGATCGACGGGGTCGGTGCAGACGTTGATCTCGGTGTAGCCGGCTGGAAGGACGCCGGTCGTCGCGGTGTGAGCGGTCGAGTGGAGGTTGGCGATCGCCGGGGCCGACGACGGATTGTACTTGTCGTCGACGTGGATGCGGGAGGCGATCGCCCCCTTGGTGACCGTCGGCGGAGTGATGCCGGGGCCGAGCTCGGATGCGGTGTGTGTAGAGCCGACGGTCTCGGCGTACATCGAGAGGATTCCGGGGATGTCGTCAGCGGTTCCGAGAATGCCGTCAGGGCCAGGGGCCGCCTCGTTCACGAGCGACGGCCCCCCGCCCGGCGGGCATGGGCACGGCACCGCCGTGGCGTACACCACGTAGGCCGCGGCCTTTTGGCTGAGGTTGGGGTTGCAGGGCCTGCTGGTGCCGGTCTCGTTGCCGGCGCTATCGGCGTGAGTGATCCCTGGGTTGGTGCCCGACGCGGCCTGGATGATGACTTCACCCTGACCGCTGGTCTGGAACACCTCACACCCGTTCCGCTCCAGAAGGAGCAGTGCGGCCACGGCGCTGGCGTCGACCTCCGTCGTCACCCGCCCGACGGTGCGGATGGTAGAGCGAAGCTCCTCGTTCCCGATCACCGCCGAGAACCCGCGCTCGGTGCTCTCGCGGACGATGACCGCGAGCTGCTCGCAGGGGTTGTCACCGGTATCGCCACCTCCCAAAAGCCCGGAATCCTCTGAGAATGCCGGGTCGGGCAGCTCGTAGCCGCTGCGGATCTCGACGGCAACGTTGCCGTCCGGCGAGACGCCGCTCAGGACGCCCCAGGTGTCCTTGTTGGCGGTGCAGGCTTGGTTCTTGATGAGCAATTCGTCGGGATCGGCCGTGGTGCAGGGGTCGAACCCGAGCGCAGCTCCGCTGCCGGTTGTGAACGTCGCCGTCATCCCCTCGAACTTCGAGCTGTTGGACTCGAGGTAGTCCAACGCTCCGCAGATCCCGTGCCATGGGGCGGGCACGCCACTCGTGAACTCCAATGCCCTGAGCCCGGCGGCGGTGGCGAAGTCGGATGCGCTCTTGCTCTCCTGCCTGCCTTTGCGGACTGCACCGAACTCGAGGACGAACCCGATCGAGATCATCAGCACGACGAGCAGCAGGGCGAACATCACCAGGAAGAAGCCGCGCTCGTCGGCGGAGGAGGTGGCGGCCGTGGTGCCGGCGGCGGAGCGGCGCCTCCGCGTCGCGCTCATCGTTCGTACTCGCCGACGGCCTCGGCGCGCAGCGTCAGATCGGTGGCGAAGAAGATGACTTCGACCTTGGCCGTGGTCGACGCGCTCACCTTGACGACGCCGTTCCCGTCCGATCCGTTCGGATCGTCGACGCCACAGCTCGGTGGGCTGACGTCGGGGACCGTGACGAAGGCTACGCAGACCTCCCCGAGGGTGACGGTGCCGGCGGCGAGATCGACGACCCGCTGCTTGACGACTGCGGCGGCGGCGGCGGGGTCGTCGAAGGCGGACTCCATCGTGGTCCCGAAGCGGGTGCCGTCGCGCACGGCGTCCTCGAGTGACAGCCGCTCGAAGTAGGCCTGACCGAAGGTGATCAGTCCGAGTGTGAGGGCGAAGAACAGCGGCAGCAACAGAGCCGCTTCCACCAGCGCAGCCCCCGAGTCTCCACCCATCCGGCGACCAACCCGGCGACTTGGACGAGATGGCGCGAGATCCAGCGCCGGCGCCGGCCGCGGTTCCGGTGCGTGAATGGCTTCACGTTGTCTCATGCGCCGGCAGGCCTCTCGTCGTGAAGTGGACGTCAACTGATGAGACGCCATCTGAGAATCGTCATGGGGACGTGTTCGCTTGAGGTTTTCAGTGTACCGACGTCCTTGGACGCCGCAAAGGACCTGACGACTCATTCGGCTGCACGCGTCGGGAGACTCACACGCGACGCGCCGCGGTTCGCTAAGGTCCGCGGTCGTGTCATCGCCGGGCCGATGCACTTCGTCCCTGAGTTCCCTTGATACTGGCCTTCAACCGTCGACGATGACAACTGAGACCCCCCGCATTCTGAGAGGTGGAACGTGAGCTCAAGACGCACGCTCATCCTGATCGTCGCTCTGGTGATCGGCGCCATCGCGGCTGTCGCCCTGTGGAGCTACGTCGACGGCATCGAGGATCGTGCCTACGACAACGCCCGGCGGGTCAAGGTGTTCCGCGTCGAGCAGGACATCCCCAAAGGTCAACCCGGCGAGCAGGCCATCTCCGAGGAGTTCATCAAGTCGGCCGAGATCCCCGAGGAGTTCCGGCCCGGCACCTCGCTCACCGACCTCAACACCATCCGCGGCAAGGTCGCCCTCACCGACCTCTCGGCCGGCCAGGTCGTGGTCGACGGAATGTTCGTCGACCCCCGGGTGGCGCAGATCACCTTCAGCCAGCGCATCCCTGCCGGTCAGGTGGCCATCTCGGTGAGCATCGACAGCGTTCGGGGCGTCGCCGGCCTTCTCGTCCCTGGCGACAAGGTCAACGTCATCATCGACGACCCAACCGCGCCTGAGGCCACCAAGGCCCACCTGTTCCAGAACCTCAACATCTTGGCCATCGGCTCCACCGCTGCTCCCGAAGCCGGCGACACGTCCGCCGTCACGGCACCCGGCAGCGGGTTGCTCACGTTCGCGGTGCCGCCCCTCGCCGCCCAGCAGATAGCGTTCGTCGGCGGCGGTGGCATGTACCTCACGCTCGTGCCGCCCGACAACCAGCCGATCCAGATCCCGCCGACGACCGCACAGAACCTTCTCTCCGGCGGTCTGACTCCGTACCCTGACGAGGGCTGACTGGATTCCCCATCGACTTGACCCGTCCCATCCCCAGGACCGCCCGTGGCTGACTATCGCATCGTCGTCGTCGAGGAAGACCCCAAGACACGCGCCAAGCTCCAGATGCAGCTCGGGGAGGAGAACGTCGCCGCGGTGCCCAACATCGAGGCGCTGACCAGCGATTTCCCGCCGGGGACGCCGCTCGTTGCCGTGTTCGGTCCGTCGGTAGAGGGGGCCGAGGGCATCAGCGGCGTTGGTGCGTTCAACGCCCGCGGGCGCGAGGTGGGCACCGTCGTGATCGTCCGCGAGCTCACCACCGACGTCCTCCAGCAGGCCATGCGAGCCGGCGTGCGCGATGTGCTGGCCGATCCCGTCGACACCTCTCAGCTGAAGGAAGCGGTTGCCGGGGCGGCCGACTCCATCCGTGTCGAGCCCAGCCGTCCGGCGGTCGTCGATACCGAGGCCGCGGCCGGCAACAGCCGAGTCGTCACCGTCTTCAGCACCAAGGGCGGCGCCGGCAAGTCCGTGATCGCCTGCAACCTCGCCGTCGCCCTCAACAGCCGGGTCGAGGGCCCGGTGGTGCTCGTCGACGCCGATCTCCAGTTCGGTGATGTGGCCGTCATGCTCAAGCTCACGCCCCAGCACACGATCGTCGACGCTGTGCACGCCGGCGGGAACATCGATGGCAGCTACATGCGCAACCTGCTCGCCGAGCATCCTTCGGGGGTGTTGGTGCTCCCAGCGCCGATCGAGCCGGCCGCCGCTGATCAGATCAGCGATGCAGACATGAGACGGATCATCAGCGCGCTGCGCGAGTTCGCCGAGTACATCGTCGTCGACACCCCGGCCTACTTCAACGACATCGTGTTGGGGCTCCTCGACCTCAGCGAGGACATAGTGCTCGTCGGCGGCATGGACATCCCCAACATCAAGAACGTCAAGCTCGGGCTCCAGACGCTGCGGCTGCTCAACATGCCGATGTCGAAGCTGAAGCTCATCTTGAACCGGGCCAACTCCAAGGTGAAGCTCGACGTGGCCGAGGTGGAAAGGACGTTGGGGGTGAAGGCGGACTGCCTGATGCCGTCCGACATCGTCGTACCGCAATCAGTCAACAAGGGCGTCCCAGCGGTCATCGACGCACCCAAGTCGAGCGTTTCGAGATCGCTCGAGGCGTTCGCCGACCTGATCCTGGAGTCCGCCGCCCACGGCGGCTGATCCGGCCCGAGCGAGAGGAAGCACATTGTCGCTCTACAAGCGTCTGCACGAGGTGGCCCAGGGTGACGAGGACGGGGCCGAAGGCGTCCGTCGGCGCGACCCGGTGCTCGATGAGCTGCGTCAGAAGATCCACCACCACCTCATCGAGGAGCTCGGCCCGATCCTCTATGACAAGCGGCTCGGCGAGGACGACCTTCGTCGACGGGTGCAGGACGAGCTGCAACAGGCACTGGCCATGGAGCGGGCTCCACTGTCGGCTGCCGACAAGGCCCAGCTCATCCAGGACGTCGCCGACGACATCTTGGGTTACGGCCCCATCGACCGCCTGCTCAAGGACGGTGAGGTCACCGAGATCATGGTCAACGGTCCTGACCGGGTGTTCATCGAGCGTCATGGCAAGCTCACCAAGTCGACGGCCAGCTTCGTCGACGACACCCACCTCCGGCGGATCATCGACAAGATCGTCGCCCAGGTGGGCCGCCGCATCGACGAGGCCACCCCCATGGTCGACGCTCGCCTCCCCGACGGGTCCCGGGTCAACGCCGTCATCCACCCCATCTCCATCGGGGGGCCCTACCTGACGATCCGGAAGTTCTCGGCCGATCCGTTCCAGATCGACGACCTGATCCGCTTTGGCACCCTGTCGGAGCGGGTGGCCGAGTTCCTCAAGGCCTGCATCGTCGGCCGGCTCAACATCATCGTGGCCGGCGGCACCGGCACCGGTAAGACGACGACGCTGAACGTGCTGTCCTCGTTCATCCCTTCCGAAGAGCGAATCGTCACCGTCGAGGACGCCAAGGAGCTCCAGCTCCACCAGGAGCACGTCCTGCCGATGGAGGCTCGTCCGCCCAACATCGAGGGTCGAGGCGAGGTCACCATCCGCGATCTCGTTCGCAACTCCCTGCGCATGCGCCCTGATCGCATCGTGGTCGGCGAGTGTCGAGCCGGCGAGGCCCTCGACATGCTCCAGGCCATGAACACCGGCCACGACGGTTCCGTCACCACCGTCCACTCCAACAGCCCCCGCGACACCCTCGCCCGCATCGAGACGATGACCCTGATGGCGGGGTTCGACCTGCCGGTGCGCGCCATCCGCGAGCAGATGGCCTCGGCCCTCGACCTCATCGTGCAGATCACCCGACTCCGCGACGGCACGCGCCGCATCACCCACATCTCCGAGGTGCAGGGCATGGAGGGCGATGTGATCACCCTCCAGGACATCTTCCTGTTCGACTACGGCATGGGTGTCGACGACGAAGGTCGATTCAAGGGCCATCTCAAGTCCACCGGCATCCGGCCCAAGTTCTCCGAGCAGCTCCAGGACCTCGGCATCCGCCTGCCACCCGACCTGTTCCACGTCGAGCAGTTCGCCAAGCGGGCTCAGGCCTGATGCGAGTGGTCCGCCGGCTCAGTGTCGCCGCGGTGGTGCTTGGACTTCTCGTCTTGGCCGTTGCCGCCCCCGCCGGCGCCGACGACATCGCCATCAGAGAGATCGACGCCAGCACCTTCCCGCAGATGACGGCCAACGTCATCATCGACGGAGAGGCGCCCGACCTGGGTGAGTTCCAGCTCCGAGAGAACGGCCAGATCCTCCAGGAGTTCGAGGTCATCCCGATCGGCGAGACGCAGCAGCCGGTCGGCATCGTGTTGGTCATCGACATCTCGGGATCGATGAACTCCGGTGGCGCGCTCGATCGGGCGAAGGCCGCGGCTCGCACCTTCGTCGAGCAGCGGCTGGCCAACGACCGCATCGCCGTCGTCGCCTTCGGTTCCGATGCCCGGGTGGTGGTCAACTTCACGAGCGATGTGGGCCTGCTCAACGGGGCGATCGACGGCCTGATCGCCCAAGGCGAGACATCCCTCTACGACGGAGTCCGGACCGCAGCGGCGCTGTTCGCCGACACGCCCACGTTGCAGCCCAACCTGGTCGTACTCACCGACGGCCGGGACACCGTGTCCTCCACCACGCGCCGTCAAGCCGAAGCAGCCGCGGTCGATGCCAAGGCAACGGTGTTCACCGTGGGCATCGAGACCGGCGACTTCGACCCGTCGCCGCTCCAGGGCCTCGCTCAGGCCACCGGCGGGCGGTTCTTCTCCGCCGCTGACCCCTCCGACCTGGCCAGCGCCTACGGCTCGGTGCAAGCCACGCTCCAGAACCAGTACGAGGTCCGCTGGACGAGTGACGTGACCACGCCCTCCATCGAGGTCACCATCTCCGCACCTGGAGTGCAGGCCACCGGCCAGACCACGGTCGGCGGCCTGAGCACCGGCCGCAACACCCAGGTCGAGTTCATCGAGGGATCCAGCGGCTTCTCGGTCTTCGACAACGACTTCGGCAAGCTGCTCGGCATCGGCCTCGCCCTCGCCGCCGCAACCGGCATCACCTTCGTCGTGATCATGCTCTTCGTGCGCGAGCGGAGCGCTCTCGACACCGCCATCTCCGCCTACTCCGGTGAGGCAGAGGAGGCCGTCGGCACCGGGCGATTCGGCGGCGACCTCCTCCAGCAAGCATCGGGATTCGCCGAGGACTTCCTCGAGCGGCAGGGCCTACGCGAGCGCGTCGAGAAGCTGCTCGAGCAGGCCAACCTACCAGTTCGGGTGGGTGAGGCCCTCACCTTCTACGTCGCCATAGTGCTGGTTGGCGGCATCCTCGGGCTGGTCTTCACCCAGTCGCTCATCGGCGCGCTCGTGACGCTGGTGATCTTCGCGCTGGTGCCACCAGCGGTCCTGAACTTCCTCGCCGGCCGGCGCAAGAAGCAGTTCATGCGTCAGCTCCCAGACATGCTCCAGCTGCTGTCGGGCTCGCTCCGTGCCGGCTACTCGCTGATGCAGGGGGTCGAGGCGGTGAGCCAGGAGATCGAGGATCCGATGGGCTACGAGCTTCGCCGGATCGTGGCCGAGTCCAGACTGGGGAAGCAGCTCGATGTCGCTCTCGACGATGCCGCGACGCGCATGGGGTCTGACGACTTCGGCTGGGCGGTGATGGCCATCAAGATCCAGCGTGAGGTGGGCGGCAACCTGGCTGAGCTCCTCGACACCGTGGCCGAGACGATGCTCCAGCGCGAGCGGCTCCGGCGTGAGGTGTCAGCGCTCACCGCTGAAGGACGGATCAGCGCGATCATCCTCGGGGCGTTGCCCGTCGGCATGATGGCGATCCTGTATGCCATCAACCGTGAGTACATCCAACTCCTCTTCGACGAGAGGCTCGGCCAAGTGATGCTGGGCGGCTCGTTCGTCATGGCAGTGCTCGGCTTCTATTGGATGAAGAAGATCATCGAGATCGAGATCTGAGGGGCTGAGGAGGCGACATGCTTGAAGTCGGATTGATCGGAGTCGCACTCTGCGTGGCGCTCGCCGTCTGGGCCTTCGGATCCCAGGCTGACGAGCGCTCAACCATCCGAGCATCGCTCGAGCAGCTTGGTGATTACGAGATCACCAGCATCCGCGACCAGGAGCTGCTCCCGCCGCTGCGGCAGCGTGCCATCAAGCCGGTCACGGAGGCGTTGACCGGACTCGGCGCTCGATTCACCCCCTCGGGGTACGTCGACAACATCCGGCGCAAGCTCACGCTGGCCGGCATGACCGACCCTGACACCCTCGACCGGTTCCTGGCCGTGCGAGTCCTCACCATCGCCGCCATCCCGGTGTGGATGCTGTTCAGCATCTTCGTCTTGAGCTTCGAGGGCACGCTCGGCCTGGCATCGCTGTTGTTCGTCCCGCTCCTTCTCTTCCTCGGCCCCGACGCCATCTTGAACCGACGGGTCGAGGAGCGTCAGCACGCCATCAGGGTGAAGCTTCCCGACATCCTCGATCTCCTGGTCATCTCGGTGGAGGCCGGCCTCGGCTTCGAGCAGGCACTCGACCGGACCACGGCCTCGGTCCCGGGGCCACTCAGCGACGAGTTCGTGCGAATGCTGGGAGAGGTCCGGGCGGGATCCACTCGTGCCGAGGCCATGCGCGCGCTCGACAATCGCATCGGGGTGACCGAGATCCGGTCGTTCGTCCTGGCCATCCTCCAGGCCGACACGTTCGGCGTCTCCATTGGCCGGGTGCTGCGCAGCCAGGCTGATGAGATGCGGATCCGCCGCCGCCAGCTCGCGCAGGAGGAGGCGCAGAAGGCACCGGTGAAGATGATGATCCCCATGGTGTTCTGCATCTTCCCGGCGTTGTTCGCTGTGGTGCTCGGTCCGGCCGTGATCAACATCTACGAGAACTTCTCCTAGCCCCGAACGCGGCTGCCGGCGACGTCGAGGGTGCTGGGTTGCTCTCGCCGGCTCGACCGTCGGTGGTGGTCGGGGGGGCGCTCACGCTGTGGGGTGCGATCATCGGGCTGGCCCCGCTCAGCGACAACAGCTTCTTGACCCACCTGGCCACGGGCCGGTTGATCCTCGCCGACGGTGTGCCCGGGTCCGACCCCTACTCGTGGACGGCAGCCGGTGAGCCGTGGGTGGTGCAGAGCTGGTTGGCGTCGGCGCTCTACGCGGTCGTGGAGTGGGCGACAGGCCCGGTCGGACTCGTCGCTGTCCACGCCGCCACCACGGCCGCGCTGGCTGGGTTGCTGTGGCGCCTCAGCCGGCCGGCGGGCTCCCT
>Ga0214471_10003413_pt1 | contig 12333 bp, 10 predicted proteins | sample RVTome_5_FD_207665 | JGI IMG/M metagenome (GOLD analysis project Ga0214471, IMG submission 207665) | Soil microbial communities from uranium-contaminated site in the Upper Colorado River Basin, Wyoming, United States - RVT142D155 | ecosystem: Environmental > Terrestrial > Soil > Contaminated >... | reverse complement strand
TGGCATCCCACGGACCCTCCTACCATCCGGACGCGCCCCCACCCGCAGAGGTTGCACGCCAGGAGGACCCGTGGGCCAACCCCCAGCCCGTCCAGGACCGCCCGCGGCCCGGATCCCCGCCGGTGTTCTGGTCGGCCAGGGCACCGTGCCGGTCGATGCAGCGACCGTGCTGCTGCTGCGGGACGGCGCCGACGGGCTCGAGGTGGCGATGCTGGAACGCCACCTGGAGTCGGATTTCGCCGGCGGGGCCTGGGTGTTCCCCGGTGGGCGGGTGGAGCGCTCGGACGGCGAGCTGGACCCCGCGCTGTGGACCGGGGTCCACGATCCGACCGCGGCGGCCGGGGCCGATGACGAGCGCCAGGCGCTCGCATTCCTGGTGGCCACCGTGCGCGAGACGTTCGAGGAGGCGGGCGTGCTGCTGGCCCACCATGGCGACCGCGGACCCCTGACCCGTGCCGACCTCGCCTCGGCCGGCTTCGTCGAGGCACGCCGTCGCCTCAACGACCGCGACGACGCCTTCGACTGGCACACCTGGCTGGTCGACCAGCGCCTGGTGCTCGATCTGGGCGCGCTGGCGCTGTGGTCGTGGTGGGTGACCCCCGACGGGCTGCACAAGCGCTTCGACACGCGCTTCTTCATCGCCCACGCCCCGCCCGAGCAGGTCGTGGCCCACGACGAGCTGGAGGTGACGAGTTCCCGGTGGACCACCCCACGGGGGGCACTGGCCGCCGAGGCGGCCGGCCGCGTCACGATCATCTACCCCACGCGCAAGACGCTGGAGCAGCTCGCCGCCTACGGGTCGGCCGGCGACGCGTGGGCGGCCGCCGCGCAGGGCCGGACCGACACCCGCCGGCTGGTGCCTCGCATCGTCGAGGCGCCCGACGGCGAGCTGCTGATCGCGCACCCCGACGGCGGCCCCCTGGAACGTGGATGAGCAGCGACGCGCTGGGTGAAGCGGTGGGTGAGGCGCTGGCCGAGCTGGACGCGCCGGTGGACCCGCGCGCGTCCTGGGCGCTGCCGGCGTTCGGGACCCTGCCGGCCGTGACCGAGCTCGACGAGGTGGTCACGCGCGTGCTCGCACCCAACCCGTCGCTGATGACCCTGGACGGGACCAACACCTACGTGCTGGGGCAACCGGGGACCGGCACCGCGATCGTGGTCGACCCCGGTCCCGACGACGACGGGCACCTGGCCCGCGTCGAGCAGGTGCTGGCCGACCGCGACCTGGGCTGCGAGCTGGTGCTGGTCACCCACCACCACCACGACCACAGCGAGGCGGCCCAGCGGTGGGCGCGACGGTTCGGGTGCCGCGTCGCCGCCTCGACCCCGGAGGTGGCCGGCGACGGCGGCTGGCTGGTCAGCGAGGCCGACCGCGTCGAGCTCGTCCCGGGCCTGCGGGTCGAGGTCGTCGCGACGCCCGGTCACACCCGCGACCACCTGGCGTTCCGGCTGGGGCACGGGCCGGTGCTGACCGGCGACCACATCCTGGGACGCGGCACCTCGGTCGTGGCGCACCCGGACGGCGACCTCGTGGCCTACCTGGACTCGCTGGGCAAGGTCCTGGCCCTGGGACCGGACGCGCTGTACCCCGGGCACGGGCCCGAGCTGGCCGACGGCGATCCCACCGAGGTGGTGGCCTTCTACCTCGCCCACCGCCGCTACCGCGAGCGGCAGCTCCTGACGGTCCTGTCGTTCGGGCCGCGCACCCCGCGGCAGCTCGTCGAGGTGGTCTATGCCGGCTACGACCCTTCGCTGTGGGACGCGGCCGAGCGCTCCACCCGCGCCGCGATCCAGAAGCTCGTGGCCCAGGGTCAGGTGCGGGTCGCCGACGGCGCCGTCCACCGCGCGTGAGCCCCGACCCGCAAGCGTCGCGGGAACTGGGTCGGCGGGCTGGCGTTCGGCATCATCACGGGGCGCAGGATCCCGACCATGGAGGCAGCGTGAGGCGGACGCGGAGGCTGGCGGCGCTGGCGGCGGCAGGGACCCTGCTGGCGGTGGCCTGCAGCGAGGGCGCTGACCCGTCGGCCTCGCCGACGCCTCGCGACACGTTGACCGCCAGCCCCGAGGACTCGCCGCAGCCGGCGCCCTCGGACTCGCTGCCCCCACCTGCCCCCTCGGACTCCGCGTCACCCAGCCCATCGCCCACGGGGCCGGCCGAGCCCACGGACACCGACCGGGCCCGGTTCATCGCCGGCTACTCGCCCGAGGGCGCCAGCGACCTCGAGCACGCCGCCGAGGACGTCGACGGCGACGGCATCGACGAGATCGTGTTCGTGTACGCGCGCACCGGCGCCCGCGTCTCGCACGTGGACGTCGCGTGGTGGGACGCCGACGAGCAGGTCTACGCGATCGAGTGGGGCGACGACGGCGGGCCGGCGGAGCGGATCGAACGGCTGCGCATCTCCGACGTCAACGACGACGGCCGGATCGAGCTGAGCATCGGCCAGGCGGTGGGCTCGACGGGTGCGTCGCTGAGCCTGTGGCGCGCCAACGAGGGTGTGCACAGCTTCCAGCCCCTGATCGCCAGCGGTGGGTGCCACAGCGGCTCGAACACCTACGGGGTGATCGGCGCCGAGTTGCGCAACGACGACGACGACGCCGCGCTCGAGGTGTTCGCGACCTGCGACGACAGCCCGCTGCCTCCGGGCGCCTGGAACACCGACGTCTACGACTGGACCGACGGGGTCTACGCGTACTCGCGCACCGAACTCGCCGACCGCTGACATGGGGACCCCTCCCGGGTTGGGGGACACCGGGAGGGGTCCGTGGTGGAGGTCGAGAGCGGGAGAGGGGATGGGGAGATACCCGCTCCACGAGCCTTGGCCCACCGTCCGGCACGACACGAGGGGGAGGTCGCACCGGGTCAGAGCGGCGCCGGCGCCGGATCTCCCCACCGACGGCTGGTGCCTCATCTGCGACGGTAGGTGCGCGGCGCAGCCGTGTCCCTGGTCCGGATGGGTGGTTCGGGATGGTCACGACGGGTCAGGCGCCGCGGCCCGGATGGACGCGGTGCCCGAAGGGCAGGCGGGCGCCCCGAGAGGGCTCTAGGCTGAGCAGGGGCTGAGCACGCCGGGAGCAACTGGCGCTCGGGCCGGGCGGGCGAGACGAAAGGGTTCACGTGGCCGAGTTCCTCGACACGTTCGACGTCGAGCGGGGGATCCTGCTCCAGGCCGTCGATCACTTCGAGCAGGTGTGGGCGCGCTTCCAGGAACGCCGTGCGCTGGACCTCGAGGGCAGCGAGCTGTCGGACTCGATGATCGCGTCCGAGCTGATCCTGGTCCGCCGCGAGCTCGAGGCCAAGCAGTTCACGGTCGGCGTGTTCGGGCTGATCAAGCGCGGCAAGTCGACCCTGATGAACTCGATGGTGGGCCAGCAGGTCAGCGAGATGCACGTCACCCCCGAGACCGCGGTGCCGGTCTACGTGACGTACGCCGACTCGCCGCAGGCCACCATCCACTTCGCGGACGGCGACGTGCGCCACGTCGCGGTCGAGGACGTGGCCCAGTACACCAGCCAGAAGCACAATCAGAACAACCGGCTCGGCGTCACGTACGTGCACCAGGAGGTGCCGGTCGGGTTCCTCAAGAACGGCACCCGGCTGATCGACACGCCGGGCCTCGACGACGCGGAGGCCGACGAGGTCTACACCGAGCGCACGATGCAGGAACTCGACGTCTGTGACGCCGGCGTGATCGTGTTCCTCTCGCCGCCGACGGTGGGCGCGACCGAGCTGGGTTTCCTCGAGAAGGTGGTCGGGCGCGACCTCAAGAAGACCTTCCTGGTCTGCAACATGTACCCGCAGCACTTCCACGACCCCGAGACCAGGACGGCCGTGCTGAACTACGTCGGCCAGCGCATCGTGGAGGCATCGATCCGGGCCGGCAAGCGCGGTGAGGTCCGGGTGTACCCGGTGTGTGCGCTCGAGGCGTGGCAGGCGCGGGCGGACGACGACATCGATCTGTGGAAGAAGTCCGGCGCGGACCGGCTGATGCGCGACATCGAGCTGTACCTGTCGGACCGTGCGGGAGCGCAGGCGCTGCAGGAGGCGGCCGAGCGGGTGGTGCACGCAGCCGACATGGCCACCGGCGAGGTGCAGGTCCGCCAGCGGCTGCTCGAGGACCGTGAGCAGCTCGCGGAGCATCGAGCCAAGCTGGACGAGCGGGTGCGCGAGCTCGAAGGGCAGTTCAAGCAGGCGGTCTCGCTGGCGTTGCAGGACATCGGTCCCCTGAAGATGCGCATCCGGGGTCTGATGCTGCAACCGTTCCCGGCCGCCAAGCGCAAGGTGGACGGGCTCGAATCGATCGAAGAGGTGGAGCAGTTCGCCAAGCGGTTCAAGCGTGAGGTCGAGGTCGCTGGCGAGCTGGCGTCGCGCCAGTTCGCCGACGGTTTCAACACCGTCGTGGAGCGGATCCGCACGACGCTCGAGAACCAGTTCCAGGCGTTGATGGGCGACTTCGCGCCCAACCTTCCGGCGATCTCGATCGGCAAGGGGAGCCTGCTGGTCACGCCGGATCAGCTCAAGGCGCTGCAGGAGTCGACCAAGCGGTCCAAGGGCGCGGCCCTGGCCTCGTCCGCGGTGGCGGGCCTGGCCGGTGGCGGGCTGGCCCTGACGGCGGCCAGCGCCCTGCTGGGTCCGATCGGGCTGCTGGGGGGCGCGCTGGTGGGGTGGAAGCTGTCGGACGTGGTCGTGGGAGGCAAGGGCCTCGGAGCCGCCAGGGAGTCGATCAAGCAGCGCGTCGACGAGATCAGTCTCCAGCTCACCGCCGACTTCGACAAGCAGGTCGACGAGGCCGTCGACACCCTGCGCAAGGCGGTCGACCGGCGACAGAAGCTGTTCGCCGCCGATCTGTACAAGCAGTTCGAGCTGGTCGAGTCGCTGTCGGACGACCCGGCGCTGGTGGATTCCTACACCCGCGACGCCGAGCGCTTCGTCGCCGCCTTCAAGGCGTGCGCCAGCCGCGCCCGCAACGCGGTCTCGCTGCAGCCGGTGGTGTGATCAGGTCGTGCGGCGGGTGCGCTTGATGCCGGCCGCCGCGAGGTCGGCGGCGGGAACCCCGGCCTCGCGCCACGCGGTGTAGCTGATCTTCTTGCGCTCGGAGTAGGGCTTGACCGCGTCGACGAAGGCCGCACGCAGCGCCTCGACGTTCGGCGCGTCCCCGATGTTGGCGAGCCGCGCCTCGTAGTCCAGCCGCTTCTGGATCAGCTCCACCCGCCTGGCGGGGTCGTCTTCGACCTCGATGTCAGCCCCCAACTGCGAGATCTTGCCCGCGATCTCCTCTTTGGACAGCCGCCGTCCTGGCTTGCGGTCACGGTCGAGGTAGGCGAGGTAGTCGCGCACCGCTGCGGCCTGCTGGCGTCCTTCTGCCAGCGCCTTCTTGTGCTCGTTGGTCATCTGTTTCGGCGCCAAACCCTGCTCCTCATCTGTGGTGGACTTGGTTCGAACCCCGGCGTTGTTCCTGCGCCCATGGAGGGTGAACCGCACGCAGTCTGCCCACCTGCACGGTCATCGTCAACGTCACCTGCCCGGGCGGCAACGTGCGGGCGGCGCGGCGCGCGGACCAGGCCGTGACCGTCGTGACCAGGTTCGTGCGTCACCTGGGCGCCCGTGGGTCGTTGGACGGGGGGACCGCGACCCCTGAGCGGGCTGCACAGAGGTCGGACGGTCGGCAGGAACAACCTCTCGACGGGCGGAGCCATGACCGATCAGCACGCACCGGGCGCGGCCGGGGACGACGACGCGTCGGCCTCGCCTGCGCCGGCACTGCTGCTGACCGCGGACGACGAGGTGTACGCCGACGTGGCGGCGGCACTGGCCCACGACGGCCAGGTGCGGTCGCTGCGGCGGGCTCGCACGCTGGGCAGCGCGCGCAACGCCCTGCCCGGATCCCTCGCGGTGCTCGCCGATCCCCGCGTGCAGGACGCCACGGTGGGGCAGGTGGCGGCCTGGCTGCGGACGCTGGTCGAGCCGGTGCTGGTCCTGGTGCCGGCGGCCGCCGCGGACCGGTGCCTGCCGGCGGTCCACCGTGACCTGGCGCACCACGTTCTCACGCCGGGTGCGCCGGGTGAGCTGCTGGCGGTGGCCCTGGGGCGGCTGCTGGACCAGCAACGCGAGGAGCGGGGGACGGTCGTGCGTGACGAGGGACTGCGCGACCGGTTGGCGGTCGTGCGACACGAGATGGCCACGCCGCTGACCGCCATCGAGGGGTTCCTCGAGGGGCTGATCGCCTACGGGGAACGGATGAGCCCGCAGCGCCGCCGCGAGTCGCTCGAGGCCACCCACCGCAACGCAGGGCGGCTGAGGCGGCTGGTGGCCGAGCTCAACGCGCTCGTGAAGTCGGCCGGAGCGGGTGGCGACACCAGCACGCACCTGTCCGAGCTGCGGCCGCTGGTGGTCCGTCTGGTGGAGGATCTGGGCCCCCGTAGCGAACGCGTCGAGGTGCACGTCCCCGAGGGTCTGCAGGCGCGCGTGGACGACGACCACATCACGGCCATCCTCAGCAACCTGATCGACAACGCCACCAAGTACGGCCAGCCGCCGATCGAGGTGCGCGCGGCGACGCGCGGCGCGATCATCGAGGTCGCCGTGGTCGACCACGGTGCCGGCGTGCCCGACGAGTTCGTCCCGCGCATGTTCCAGCGCTACGCGCGAGCACGTGAGGCGGTACGCGCGGGGCAGCCCGGCAGCGGCATCGGGCTGAACCTGTGCCTGCAGCTCGCCCAGGCCATGGGCGGGACGCTGCGCTACGAGACCGGTGCGGACGGTGGATCGGTGTTCGTGCTGGAGCTGGTGGGCGCCGGCCAGCCCGAGGGGGGACGACCCGACGAAGGCGACGAGGTCATCGACCTGGCGACCTCCGAGGAGTCGCGACCCGCGCAGACGACGCCGCTCGCGCCGGCAGAGGGCGTGCCGTCCAGCGGGCACGGGCGCCGGCGCCCGGTGGCCGGCGACCTGGAGGTCGTGCGCGACGGGTTGCGCGCGTACACCACGGTCGGGCTGGAGATCGGTGACCGCCGGGTCGAGGGGCGTGCGACCGGCGCGATGACCCTGGACGCGGGCGCTCGAGCGGTGGTTCGGGCCACCCTGGACGCCGTGGAGGTCTGCGTGGAGGGCGCAGCGCGGTTCGACGTGGAGGGGGTCCGCCTCGAAGGCAGCGGCGACAACGAGCACGTCACGGTGACGATCACGGTGGTCACGGCCGAAGGGTTCGAACGCCTGGTGGGATCCGCGCTGATCAGGTCAGATCCCCAGCGTGCCGCCATGCACGCCACCCTCGACGCGCTCAACCGACGCATCGAGCGCCTGCTGGTGTGACCGGCCGGTGCCCGAGGCCACGCCGTGCGGGATGAGCACCTGGAAGCGGGCGCCGCCGCCCTCGCGGTCCTCGACCCAGACCCGGCCCGCGTGGAGCTGGGTGAGGCGCAGGACCAGCTCGTGGGAGCCCGCGGTCAGAGGGGGGAGTTGATCCAGGCCCAGAGGCGGGACGCCAGGCTGGCGCGGTAGCGGACCTCCACGTGCACGTCCTGGGTGGCCGCACCCCGGATCCGGACGGTGTCGCCGCCGGCCCCGACGGTGCGCACGGGCTGGTTGTCGCTCCCGCCCACGCCCATGCCCTGGCCGTCGCCCCCACCCTCGAGGGTGACCTCGGCGACCTCCCACCCGTCGGGGCCGGTGATGGTCAGGTCGAGGTGGTCGGGGATCGCCTTGGCCTGCCGCCACACGGTCAGCCGGTAGATCAGGTCCGGCCCGTCACGCACCAGCTCCACCGGCCCCGACAGGTCGACCTCGAAGTGGTTGGACGACTCGGGCTGGGTCTCGAGGAAGTGGTCGGTGGCGTGATGGCCGTGGATGACGCCCGCCCCGAGGGCCAGCGGATCGCCGTCCGCGTCGCGCCCGGCCGTGAACCCGGTCGCCCTGGGCGTCCAGAGCGTGAACCAGGTCCGGTTGACCCCCTTCGGGCCGTCGAAGCACTGGTTGCCGAACCGGTCGACGAGGCAGTTGCCGATGATGTAGGTGTCCATCCCCGCCGCGGGCAACGGGTTCTCGAGCTCGACCCGGGCGGCCACCTCGCGGGTCGCCCAGGGGCCGGCTTCGGCGTGGCGCACCTGACCGAGCCGGATGGCGGCGGCCAGGCGGTGAGCCACGTGCACGTCCATCTTGCCGCCGACCGCGTTGTTGCCGACCAGCGACAACAGGTCGGACCTCGGGGCGCGGGTCTGCATCGCGCCGGCGATGCCCAGGGTCTCGAGCTGCTGTTGCTCCTGCGGGTCGGCGCTGTAGATCTGCAGGCTGCGACGGCCTGCCGCCCGGGCCACGTGACGCGACATCTGCACGCCGTCCCAGCCACCGGCCAGGACCTGCTCGAACATCGAGATCCCGAACGCCTTCAGGAACGGGTCGCGGTCGCCGCTGCGGCCCATCCCCATGACCTCGTAGACGTGCCAGGTGGCCCACTCGGCCACCTCGTCGGCGGGGATGGTCTCGGGGACCTGGGGGTCCGTGCGGCCCGCGGCGGGGATGCCGACGCCGTGCCCGGTCGCCTGCACCAGCAGCTCCATCGCGACGGGATCGAGCAGGATCACGCCGTCGATGCGGTTGCCGGTGCGCTTCTCGTACAGCCGGTGCAGGACGTCGCCGGTCATCGGCAGGTGCGGGTCGACGTTGACGTTGCTCATCAGACCGGCGGCGCCGCGCAGCCCGTACCGGGCCTCGAACTCCGGCGGGGCGTCCACCGGGTCCTGCCACCCACCGGACAGGGTGCTGGCCAGGGCGTCCTCGGCCGGCGGGGTCTTCTCGTCGGTCTGGTCGACCGCGTCGTACACGATCGGCGGGCGCAGCGTCAGCCGGCCGTCGTCGGCGTGCAGCTCGGTGAGGTAGCCGACGAGCCCACCGGTGGCCCGCAGCTCGGCCGAGGTCTGGACGGCCACGACCCAGGTGCGCTGCCCACCCGACCCGAGGATCGCCGGCAGCACGCTGGTCAGGTGCCCGGCGGTCGTCAGCGTGTCCAGCGCGAGGTCGGCCAGGCCCAGCGCGCCGCGCCTGCCCGCGCGCGCGAGCTCGGGGACCCACGTGTCGGGCGAGCCGGCCAGCGCCTCCCGCGCCGCGACCAGCTCTCCGGTCGACAGCTCGTTGATGACCCGGTTGGCCAGGCGCATCGGCGTGAGGTCGACGCGCCCGTCGGTGATCGACACCTCGATCGAGCCGTCGTCACCGAGGAACGGCTCGCCCTGGGCCACCGCCTCGCCAGCGATCGTGATCGCGGCGTCCCCCACGTCCACCACGCGGACCAGCAGCTCTAGCGTGCGACCCAGCAGCGGCACGCGCCGGGTGAGCGCCCAGATCGGCCCGTCGACCCGGGTCCGGGCCGCGTCGATCGCGGCGCGCCCTTCGTCCAGCGCTGCGGAGGCACCGGCGACGTCGCCCTCGCCCAGCACCCGCACGGCCCGGCGCGCCTGATCCTGGGCGGCCTCCAGCGCGTCCTTGGCCGCCAGCGCGTCCCGGACGAGCAGCACGCCGGCGATGAGCAGCACCGCGGCGATGAGCAGTACGCCCAGCACGATGGCGACCCGTGGGCGACGCAGCGCCGAGAGGCGGTCGGACAAGCGCACCCCTCAGCGGCTCGGGATCGGGCGTGCGGGAGTGTACGACCCGAGGTCGCCACCCACGGCGGCCGGTTCATCGCGCGGCGCGAACTCGAGTCAACCCAACGGCGAGCAGGTCACACCGCTGCGGGAGCGTGGTACCGCGGCTCGGGGATGTCGCCGCCGCGCGCGCGCACGGCCGCGAGCCACGCATCCTTGGCATCGAGGACCTCGGCCAGAGCTTCCTCGGGGGTTGCTCCGAAGGCGCTGCAGGCTCGGAGATCGGGGATGTCGGCCATCCAGCCGCCATCCTCGTCGCTGTAGAAGAGGTTGATGTGGTACGCGGTCATCGTTCGCCCTCCCGCTCGAGAGGGTACTCGCGGCTCGCTTGGAGGGTGCTGGAGGGCCGCTGGTAGAGTTCGGGCACTCCCGGGTTGGCTCTCCTGCGCCCGTCACGGTCCCCACCGGCGCCCCGCCAGCTCGCATTCACCGTCCGACCCTCCTGCCAGGAGCACACCCGTGGCCTTCGAGCTTCCGCCTGCCAAATCCGTGGAGGTCAACCCCACCCAGGAGCAGTTGCGCGAGTGGGCGCTCGAGCTGCTGCCGCGCACGGTGGTCACCGAGTTCGACAACGTCAACTACACCGCCGAGGTCAGGGCGCGCCTGGGGCCCTCGACCTTCTTCGTGTCCGACACGCCCACGGGCAAGCCGACGATTAGCCGCGACGAGGCCGACGGGTGGGCGACCATGCAGGCCGAGCACATCGCCGAGAAGGAGATGATCCTGGTCGAGGGCTACATCGGCCCCGATCCGGGGTTCCGGACCGGCGCGCGGGTGTTCATCGAGAAGGCCCAGGCCAACATCCCGGCGATGCAGCAGCAGCTCTTCTTCGACAAGGACCAGGACTGGGAGCCCGAGTTCACCGTCGTCTACACGCCGTCGCTGGACGCCCCGGGCAAGCCCAACGACAAGCTGATCATCATCGACCTCGACAACTACGTCACCCGCGTGTTCGGCTCGGACTACTTCGGTGAGTCCAAGATGGGCGGCCTGCGGATGTGGAACAAGCTGGTCTACGACCGCGGTGGCCTGGCCATGCACAGCGGCGCGAAGGTGTTCCCGGCCGAGCAGACCCGCTCGGGCTTCGAGGAGCTCGCGCTCATCATCGGGCTGAGCGGCACCGGCAAGACCACCACGACGTTCCGCAACGTCAAGGGCTCGCTGCCGGTGCAGGACGACTTCATCGCGCTGATGCCCGACGGCACGGTCCACACCACCGAGGACGGCTGCTTCGCCAAGACCTTCGGGCTGGACCCCGACGACGAGCCCACCGTCTATGGCGGGGCGACCAGCTCGCAGGCCTGGCTCGAGTCGGTTGCGGTCGATCCCGAGACGGGCAAGGTCGACTTCTTCGACGACAGCTACACCGCCAACGGGCGCTGCACGTTCGGGCTCCAGATGATCCGTCACCGTGACCCGCGCGATCTGCCCAAGGCCAAGTACCTGTTCATCCTCAATCGCAACGAGGACATCATCCCCGCGGTGGCCAAGCTCAAGCCCGAGCAGGCCGCGTACTACTTCATGCTGGGCGAGACCAAGGGCACCAGCGCCGGCGGGGCGGCCGAGGCCGGCAAGAAGCTGCGGGTGCCGGGCACCAACCCGTTCTGGTTCGAGACCGACAGCTCGCAGGCCAACCGGCTGCTGGAGCTGCTCGAGACCCACGACCTCGAGGTCTACCTGCTCAACACCGGCCGCGTGGGCGGCACCGACGAGGCCACCTCGAGGAAGGTCGCGATCGTGGACTCGGCGGCGGTCCAGGGTGGCATCGTCGACGGCACCATCGAGTGGGTGCAGGACCCCGACTTCGGCTACTACGTGGCCGCCGGTGGCCTGGACGTCGAGGCCGAGAAGCTGCAGCCGCGCAAGCTCTACGCGGCCCAGGGTCGGCAGGCCGAGTACGAGCGGATCGTGGCCGACCTCAAGGCCCAGCGCCAGGAGTACCTGGCCCAGTTCGACGGCCTCGACGACCGCGTCGCCGCCGCCGCGGACTGAGTGACGGCCCGCGCGCGGCGCACCTCGGCGGCCGGCTGCGACCCGCCGATGCCAGGAGGACGACGTGGATGACGACGACGGTCCCGACGAGGCGTTCGTGGACGAGCTGGTCGAACACCTGCTGGAGGACCACGGGTTCGACGAGCGCAAGGTCACGTGGCTGCTCACGCTCGGCAGGGCGATCGAGAGGGCTGCCAACGCCATCCTGCAGGTGTCGCTCGAACAGGGGTTGGATCCCGACGACCTGGAGGCGCTGACCGCGGACGAGGAGCAGGCGGCGCTGGCTCAGCCCTTGCACGAGCTGTTCGGCGGGATCGACACCGAGGTGGTCGACGCGCTGACCAGCCTGCTGGGCGACCAGGAGACGTCGGTCGCGATCGTCCACGACGTGGTCGGCGCGGACCCGCTGGCGGCCGCGACCATGCTGGCGCTGGTGGATGTGGCCGACCTCGACCTGGACCGCAGGGCCCGGGCGAACCGGCACTGGCTGCGGGCACGCCTGCTCGAGTTCGTCGCCGACGACCACAGCGTCGTCGAGCCCGAGCTGCGCCGGGCCCTGGACCTGGACGCCGGCCACGGTGAAGCGCTGTTCGACCTGGCGCGCTACCGCGCCGACCGCAGCGAGGCAGGCGCTGCCCTGGGGCTGCTGCGTCAGCTCGAGGACAGCGGTGGTGACCGCGGGTGGCTGGACGTGCTGGAGCG
>Ga0214471_10003412_pt1 | contig 12333 bp, 11 predicted proteins | sample RVTome_5_FD_207665 | JGI IMG/M metagenome (GOLD analysis project Ga0214471, IMG submission 207665) | Soil microbial communities from uranium-contaminated site in the Upper Colorado River Basin, Wyoming, United States - RVT142D155 | ecosystem: Environmental > Terrestrial > Soil > Contaminated >... | reverse complement strand
CGGTGGTCCAGAGTCGGGACGTGTCGCCGTCGTAGTGCTCGACGACGAATCTGGCCAGTTCGTGGGTCCGTTTGGCAAAGGCTCCGGGAAAACGATGAATGGCCGGCGGTCCCTTGAAGATGGGGTCGAGATCGGCCGGTTCCATCGATGCAATCCGGGCGGGATCGAGCGGCTCACCGATGCGCTGCTGAAGTAGGAAGGGACCATAGAAAGCCCGCTCCATTGGAAACTGCTGATCGAGGAGCATCCCCATGAGAAGTGCGAAGGGGTTCGCGGCCAGCAGCCTATCGGCGTCCGGGTCACCGGTCCACGGCAACGACTCCACACCCATCGGCAGAAACCTAGTGACGCCGGAGTGACGGTGCGTTGTGGCGGACCCGGCATGGTCCCTGAAAGCGTGAACTGTCATACTGCGGTCGCATGACCAGCGCCGACTATTCGGTCGGCCAGTTCTACGAGGGCTGGCAGACTTACAACGAGCGGATTATCGAAGTCGTGCGGGAGCTTTCTGCCGAGCAACTGCAAGTGCGGCCCGCCCCGGAGCGGTGGCCGATGTGGGCAACCTTGGGGCACACCGCCGGGGTGCGGGTGTACTGGCTATGCGGCGTTTTCGGGGAGCCCGGAGCAGAGGCAACGCCGTTTGCAGATCCACTGAACGGTCTCCCGTGGGAGGATGACCTCGATACACCTCGGACAGCCGACGAGCTCACCGAGGCGCTCACAACAACCTGGCAGGTCATTGCCGGCTGCCTCCAGCGGTGGACGCCGGCCGTCTTATTCGAGCAGTTCGAGCCGCTGGCCGACAAGAGAACGCAGGTCCACACGCGCCAGGCAGTGTTGATGCGCATCATCAGCCACGACGCCTACCACTGTGGCGAGTTGTCTCAGACGCTCGGCATTAATGCCATGCCGCAGATCGACCTCTGGCGTCCGGACTGATCTTGTTGAGGCGATAGAGGTGCGGTGGCCGCACGGGAAGGCGGCATGACAAGAGCCTCGGACCAGAAGTTCTGATTCAGGTCAATGACCGAATGAGAACCCAAACGATCAGGGCGCCAACAGGGAGAAGGTCGAGCGGTATCCGGCTGGATCGGTTCTTCATGTTGAACCAGAGCGCCGACCCGGTGGCTTGATACTCGTCGAACGTGGAGCTAGAGCGAGCGGATGACGACCGTCAACACCCAGATCGCCAGGAGGACCACCGGGGCGGTTTGAAGAATGCTGATTGCGTCGAAGGAGCGGGAGTGTCGATTCATGGTGCTGTCCTTTGGACGTGCCGGGGGTGGCCGCGGTTTCATCGGCAGGCCGGATTTCGAGCAAAGAGGTCTCTAGACCTACGACTCGTTTTCTATTCGCGATCCCGGCCTCCAGAGGAGGGCGGGCCCTCCCCTCACTACCCTCCCGGCGATGCAAGTCCTCCCCACCAAAGTCGAACGCTCAAGTGAGGATTTCGCGTCCAACCGCCAGGTCATGCTCGACAAGCTGGCCGAGTTCGAACAGCTCCAAGCGCAGGCCCGATTAGGAGGCGGCCAGAAGTACATCGATCGCCATCGGGCCAGGGGCAAGCTCCTGGTGCGGGAGCGGATCGAGTTGCTGGTCGACCGCGACACCCCCTTCCTCGAGTTGTCGACGCTGGCCGCCTGGGGAACCGATAAGAACCTTGGTGCCAACGCCGTCACGGGGATCGGAGTCGTCTCCGGAGTCGAGTGCGTCATCTCGGCAAACGACCCGACAAGTCAGGCCGGTTCCTCCAACCGGTACAGCCTGGCCAAGACTCTCCGGGCCCAGGACATCGCCATGGAGAACCGCCTGCCGCTGATCAATCTCGTCGAGTCGGGCGGAGCCGACCTGCCCGATCAAGCCGAGGTGTTCATCACCGGCGGCAAGTGGTTTCGCAACCTTACCTGGATGTCGCGCATGGGAATTCCGACGATTGCCCTGGTCTTCGGCAACTCGACGGCTGGTGGCGCCTATGTCCCGGCGATGTGCGACTACTCGGTGATGGTCAAGGAGCGCGCCAAGGTGTTTCTGGGAGGTCCACCCCTGGTCAAGATGGCCACCGGGGAGGAGTCGACCGACGAGGAACTCGGTGGGGCTGAGATGCACTCCCGGGTATCCGGGCTCTCGGACTACTTCGCCCAGGACGAACACGACGCTCTGCGGATCGGGCGTGAGATCGTCGCCCATCTGAACTGGCGCAAACTCGGGTTCGGACCAACACGACCGGCCGATCCGCCGATCCACGACCCCGAAGATCTGCTCGGCATCATTCCCCAGGATCTCCGAATTCCCTTCGACATGCGCGAAGTACTAGGGCGGATCGTCGATGGTTCGAGGTTCGAGGAATACAAAGCCCTCTACGGATCCTCGCTGGTGGTCGGTTGGGCATCGATACACGGATTTGCGATCGGCGTCATCGCCAATCAGCAGGGGGTGATCTTCTCCGAGGAAGCCCAGAAGGCTACGGAGTTCATCCAACTCTGCAATCGCTACGACACGCCGCTGCTGTTCATCCACAACACCACCGGCTACATGGTGGGCAAGTCATACGAGCAACGAGGAATCATCAAGGACGGCGCCAAGATGATCAACGCCGTTGCCAATTCCACAGTGCCTCACATCGCTTTGATGGCCGGGGTGTCGTACGGGGCCGGCAACTACGGAATGTCAGGCAAGTCCTACAACCCGCGCTTCGTCTTCGGATGGCCCAACCACAAGGTTGCGGTGATGGGGCCCAAGCAATTGGCCGGGGTGATGTCAATCATCGCCCGCCAGGCCGCCGAAGAGCAGGGTCGGGAGTTCGACGTCGAGACCGATGAGCAGCGGAGGGCATTGATCGAGGCTCAGATCGGATACGAGGAGCAGGCCTACTTCTCGACCGCTCGAATTCGTGACGACGGCCTCTTCGACCCCCGCGGCACGAGAACGGTGCTGGGCATCGCCCTCTCGGCGGTCCACTCCAACGAAGTCAAAGGCACGGCGGAGTTCGGCGTCTTCAGAATGTGAAGGTAGAGCGTGGTGCGTGGTGCGTGCACATGTGGCTCTCAGGCGCCAGACGCCAGAATCTCAAACCTCGGACCTTTATCGTCGGATCGAGAGGCCGGTCGTTTCGGAGCGCCATTTGATCGAGCAACCCATGGACGGGACCTGATCGATCGTCACCTCTTTGCTTGCCAGGACCGCATCGACCGCGTCCCGGAGGCTCTCTCCGGTAACCGGAACTGTGTTGCCGGGTCGGGCGTCGTCGAACTGGCCCCGGTACGCAAGCCGGCCGTCGGCAGTGAAGAGAAAGAAGTCCGGCGTGCAGGCTGCGGTGAATGCCCTCGCCACCTCCTGGGTCTCGTCGTACAGGACCGGGAACGTGTAGCCGACCTCGGCGGCCACTTTGGCCTGGTTCTCTGGACCGTCCTCGGGGTGGGAGGTGGCGTCGTTGGAGGCAATGGCCAGAATCGCGAGGTTCGAGTTCTGATAGTCGCGGCCGAATTCGGCCAGACCCTCCTGGATTCGTTTCACGTAAGGGCAATGGACGCACAGGAAAACCACCAGCATCGGACGCCCTGCGAAGTCATCCGATCCCACAGTTCCGGCTGTTCGCACGTCCGGAAGTTTGAACTCGGGGAGCACCGTCCCCAGTGCGAGCATGGTCGACGAAGCCACCTGACACCTCCTTGCTGCCATTCGATCATACGACCCGTCAAGGTCGAGTAGTTCGCGCCGATCATGTCTCAGTGAGGTCAGCGCGCCCCTACCTGCTCCTCGCCCTGCTGCTGTTGACCACCGCAGCCCTCGGGCCGGGTGGAACCTTTGTCGACGACAACGGCAACCTCCACGAACCCAACATCGAAGCAATCTTCGCCGCCGGGATCACAACCGGGTGTTCGGTTTCCCCATCCCTCTTTTGCCCGACTCAGCCAGTGACCCGCGGGCAGATGGCGGCCTTCGTCACCAGAGCCCTCGAGCTCTCCGCCCCCGATCGCGACTACTTCACCGACGACAGCGGGTCGATCTTCGAGGACCAGATCAACCGGCTCGCAACAGCCGGGATCACCGGGGGATGCAGCGTCGGAATCTTCTGCCCCAACGACACAATCACTCGCGAGCAAATGGCTGCCTTCCTGGTGAGGGCCTACGACTATGCCGCTCCAGGGGTCGACCAGTTCACAGACGACCAGGGGTCGCAGTTCGAGACCGAGATCAACTCTCTCGCTGAAGCGGGAATCACGACGGGATGCGCCTCCGACCGCTTCTGCCCCGCCAACCCGGTGCTCCGCGATCAGATGGCGACATTCCTGGCCAGAGCCGAATTACTCGAGCCCATCCTCGTCCCGGTCGGGTGTTCGATCCTCCCCGCCGACAACATTTGGAACACCCGTGTCGACAGCCTCCCGGTCCATTCCCGTTCTGGCGCATATGTCTCTTCGATCGGCACCGACTCGAACATGCATCCGGACTTCGGATCCGGGGTCTGGCCGCCCGGTTCGACCAGCCCGATTGGCATTCCAGTGACCGAAGTCGGAGCCGGCCAACCGACGGTCGAGATCATCTATACCGATTACGGCGACGAGAGCGACCCGGGACCGTTCCCGATCCCATCGAGCGCCAGCATCGAAGGTGGGCCCAGCGGCGGGGGTGACCGCCATGTGATCGTCGTCGATCGCGCCGCCTGCCGTCTCTACGAATTGTTCTATGCCTGGCCCCACGAGAACGGGTCTTGGGAAGCGTCGTCGGGCGCTGCCTACGACCTTCGGTCCAACGCCCTCCGACCGGACGGCTGGACCTCGGCCGATGCCGCCGGCCTTCCGATCTTCCCGGGCCTCGTCACCTACGACGAAGTCGCGGCCGGCTTCATCGGCCATGCAATCCGATTCACCGCCTCGGAGACCCAGCGGGCCTATGTATGGCCGGCCCGTCATTTCGCCTCATCGGACACAAGCCTCGACCTGCCACCGATGGGCCAGCGCTTCCGCCTGAAGGCCGGCTTCGACATCTCGGGTTTCGCACCGGAGATTCAGGTCATCCTGACGGCCTTCAAGCAACACGGTCTGATCCTGGCCGACAACGGTTCATCGTGGTACGTCTCGGGCGCGCCCGATCCCCGCTGGGACAACGACGTGCTCGGTGAACTCAAGACAATCCCAGGTTCCGCCTTCGAAGCCGTCGACGTCTCGTCGCTCCAGGTGAACCCAGATTCGGGCCAGGCCGGGTAGCCGTTAGATTCGGGCCATCGCACCCGAACCCAGCTCCGGCCTAGTCGCGATCGTTACTGCCGCCGGCAAGGGCATCGGCGCTGGCATCGCCCGGCGTCTGGCCGCCGACGGGTACCGTTTGGCACTGCTATCCAATGGTGGTGGTGCCGCCGACCTCGCGAGTCAACTCGGACCTGAGGTCGCCATCGCCCACACCGGGTCGGTTACCGATGCGGATGTGCTCGGCGAGTTGGTCGACTCAACAATCAGCACCTTCGGCCGGGTCGACGCGGTCGTCAACAACACCGGCCACCCGCCCAAAGGAGATCTGCTCTTCATCTCCGATGCCGACTGGCATCTCGGCATGGATCTCTTGCTCCTGAATGTCGTGAGGATGGCGAGGTTGGTCACTCCAGTTATGGAGCGGCAGCGGGGCGGTTCGATCGTCAACATCTCGACTTACGCGGCATTCGAACCCGATCTTGCTTTCCCGGTGTCGAGTTCTTTGCGAGCGGCGTTAGGCGACTTCACCAAGCTCTACGCCGACCGTTACGCGAGTTCGGGGATCCGGATGAACAACGTCCTTCCCGGCTTTACCGAGAGCTACCCCGAGAACCCCGAGAACGTGGCCCGGATTCCGATGGGCCGTTATGGCCTGATAGATGAGATCGCGGCCGCGGTGGCTTTCCTGCTTTCAAAGGATGCGGGATACGTAACCGGTCAGAACCTGCGAGTGGACGGTGGCCTAAGCCGGTCGATTTGAACCGATCGGTTTGAAAGGCTATCGGTATAGATCTCCGACGAGGTACTTGAGACCGCTATCGACCTGGACAGTCACGACCGTCGATCCGGGACCGAGGCGGGTGGCAATCCTCTCCGCGGCAACAAGGTTGGCGCCCGTCGACGGGCCTGAAAAAACACCCCATTCCCGGGCGGCGGCCCGAGCCTTGGTGAAAGCTTCCTTGGTCGAGACAGTGACGACCTCGTCGTAATGCTCGGAAGAGAGTTGTGGCGGAACGAAGCCGGCTCCCCCACCCTCGATCCGGTGAGTCCCGGGCGGCTGGCCCGAGATGACCGCCGACTCGGATGGTTCGACCACGGCAAGGTGGATATCGGGCCATGATTCCCGCAACGACCTGCTGACACCGAGGAAGCATCCCGCGGTTCCTACGTAGGAGCAGTACGCGTCGGCCCCGGGCAACATCGCCACGATCTCGCGTCCCATTTCCTCGTACCCATCGACCATGTCGTGATTGTTGAACTGGTCAGTCTGGTAGGCGCCGATCTCTTCGGCGAGCTGAGCTGCCCGGGCCCGCATCCTGGGTATCAGGTCGGCCGTGATGCCCTCCGGGGAGGGAATCACCTCCATCACGGCTCCAAACGCCTCGATGGTCCGCAGCTTCTCCGCAGCGAACGCGTCCGACGTGACGATGTGCAATGGATGTCCGGTCAAGGCACAGACCATGGCGAGGGAACTACCGGTGCTGCCGCCCGTGTACTCCACGACGGCCTGACCTGGCGCTAGGCGTCCCGCTTGCTCGGCCCCCCGAACCATCGCCAAAGCCATTCGATCCTTGTACGAACCGGTGGGATTGCCGCCCTCGAGTTTCACCCAGATCTCTCCCCGGCCGGGGCTCTCGGGCAGGTGAATCAACGGGGTGTTGCCGATGGCGTTGAGCAGGCTCATGTCTTCGACGCTAGCGGGGAGACCGCGTGTCTTACGATTCCCAACGTGACGAATCAGACCGTCCGAGTCACGCTGGTTTTCGCCCTGGTGTTCGCTGCCTGTTCGTCAAGCAGTACCACTACGTCGACCGCTATCGCTTGTCTCGAACCTCACGCTGATCAGGTCGTGGACACCGGAGCCCTCTGGTTGGAGATTCTTCCCAATCCAGCTGCCAGCGGAACCGTGGTTGAGCTCTTCACCGATGAAATCCGCCTCCCCGAGACACCGATCGTCGGTGTGGGCCTCGATCTGCAGTGCTGGACTGAGGCCGGATGGACCAACCTGTATCGGCTCACCCGCGATTCCATCGGCGAGCCGACTGCGATCCCGTACGGGACGGGCGCTACCTTCGCCGAGCCCGATCTCGGCGTGCAACTGCCGAATCTGTCAAGAATCCTCGTACCGGATCTGGCTCCGGGCATCTACCGAATCTCCGATGCCGCCGTCTTAGCCGGCAGGGAATTTCCCGGGTTCACCTACCTCGAAATCGTGGCGCCGTAGGTGCCGGGACCGAGGGGATGTTGTCGGGTGGCTACTCTCGCCGACCGTGATTCGAAAGGTCCTCGTCGCCAACCGGGGGGAGATCGCCAGGCGGATCTTCCGGACATGTCGTTCGATGGGGATCGGCACAGTGGCCGTCTTCTCCGACGTGGATCGTCACGCGCCGTTCGTTCAAGAAGCAGACGAGGCGGTGGCGCTCGGAGGGGCCATGCCTTCCGAGTCGTATCTCTCCATCGACCTGTTGATCGACGCCGCCAGCGAGTCCGGCGCTGACGCGGTCCATCCGGGCTACGGCTTTCTAGCCGAGAACGCCGACTTCGCCAGGGCTGTGATCGATGCCGGCCTGACCTGGATTGGCCCCTCTCCCGAGGCGATGACGGCGATGGGCTCCAAGCTCGAGTCGAAGCGTCTCGTCGGCGAGGCGGGGGTCCTGACTTTGCCTTCGGTCGATCTGACCGGCCTCAGCGGCGACCAGGTTCTCGACGCTGCCGGGGAGATCGGATATCCGGTTTTCGTCAAGGCGTCAGCTGGGGGCGGAGGGAAGGGCATGCGCATCGTGGCAGGTCCCGACGAACTTCTTGATGCCGTGGAGGGCGCCCGCCGCGAGGCCGGTGCCGCCTTCGGTGACGACACCATCTTCCTCGAACGCCATCTGTTAGCGCCGCGCCACATCGAGATCCAGGTGTTCGGTGACACCCATGGCAACGTCGTTCCGATGTTCGAGCGCGAGTGCTCGATCCAGCGCCGGCATCAGAAGATCATCGAAGAAGCACCCTCTCCGATCATCGACATTGTGACTCGCGATCACATGGGAGCCGCCGCTGTCGCCGCTGCCCGGTCGGTCGGATACATCGGAGCCGGGACGGTCGAGTTCCTATACGACGGCAGTCAGTTCTTCTTCCTCGAGATGAACACGCGCCTTCAGGTGGAGCACGCGGTGACGGAGGAGATAACCGCGCTCGACCTGGTCCGTTTGCAGTTGCTCGTCGCTCAGGGAGAGGCCCTGCCTGAAGATGCCCTGAACCCGGCCATGGTGGGACATGCGATCGAAGCGAGGCTCTACACCGAGGATCCACTGCACGACTTCCTGCCCGTGGCGGGGAGAGTGGATCGCTTCGAGTTTCCGAACCTCCCGGGCCTCAGGATCGACTCGGGAGTCGAGAGCGGTAGCGAGGTGTCACCCTTCTATGACCCGATGATCGCCAAGGTTGTGGCATGGGCCGAGACGCGTCGTGAGGCCGCCACCCTGCTGGCAGAGGGCCTCCAGAGAGCCCGCATCCACGGCCTGGTCACCAACCGTGAGTTGCTGGTGCGCGTCCTCCGCCATCCCGAGTTCCTGTCAGGGGCCATCGATACCCACTTTCTTGAGAGGCACTCACCGGCTGACCTGGGAGGTTCTCTCCCCGGCGAGACCGAAATCCGAATAGGCGCCGTAGCCGCGGCGCTGGCCGCCCAGAGCGAGCGACGTGCCCATTCGGACCTACTCGCATCGATTCCTTCGGGATGGAGGAACAGTCCCTCGCAACTCCAGGAGGTTGACTTCGATCTTGATGGTGCGCTCATCAACGTCGGCTACCGCTTCGAGGCTCGCGGAGGCGTCACCATTGCCATCGATGACGAGAACATTGCGGACGTCGATTTGATCGGAGTGAGCGGAGACCGGGTCGGCCTGCAGGTCAGGTCGCAACTGCGCTGGTTCGATGTCGCTCGCAACGGTTGGGTCCATCACGTCGACGGGCCTGGTGGATATGTGCGACTCGTCGAAAGGCCCCGATTTCCCGAGGCCGCCCGCGAGGAGGACCCAGGGTCTTTGCACGCCCCAATGCCGGGAAGAATCGTCAAGGTAATGGTCGGCGAGGGCGACGACGTCACCGACGGGCAGGTGGTCATCGTCCTCGAAGCGATGAAGATGGAGCACACTCTGCGCGCTCCCTACGACGGAGTGGTCCGCTCAATGACAGCCGCCCCCGGCGTCCAAGTCGAAGCGGGCACCGTCCTCGCCGTCGTCGAACCGCGAACCTAATGCTATGGCGTGCGCCAGGTTCCCAGTGATTTGGCGCCGCTTATTGCCTTCAGATTCCCCAATCTGAATGCAGGATCAGGCGCCAAGTTCCCGGTGATTTGGCGCCGGACATAGCATTAGGTTTCGGGTTGGACACGGACATCGGTGTAGCCGAGTCCGAGCAGGAAGTTGGTCAGGACTTCGATGGCGTTATCGGCGGCGTCGTCAATGATGCCGGTTGCCAGGGCCTGGTCGAGGAGGACCCCTTCGGCCACCTGGCGGGCGTCGGTCTCGAGGCGGGGATCGCCCTTGGTGAAGAGGCCGGTGGAGCGATCGAGCACCTGGGTGGCATCGTTGTCGACGGCGATGTACTGGATCTCCGCCTCTGGCAGGAAGATGGTCACGACCCCGGTGTCCTGATTGACGTCGAAGGAGTCAGCCTCGAGGGTTGAGAGATCGACGCCGGCCCCGATGCGGGCGACAGCCAAAAGGGTCAGCGAGTCGCCGGTGGCCCAGTTGAGGATTCCCGACTGGGTGCCCTTCTCGACGATCGTGTACTCAACGTATTCGACAGTGGTGAGATTGGCAAGGCTGCGGATGCTCCGCACCACCGTTGGGCCGATGTTCTCAAAGGGCTCTGGAGCGAGTGCCGATGTGACGTCGTCGATGGTTGGGATGCGATTGATGACCGCACGTATGCCGAAAATCACACCCAGCACGGTCAGGACCATCAGCACCCAGAGGATGATCATCGCCCAGCTCAGGCTGGAGCCCCGCGGGCGAGATTCCTGTTCGGTCACGGGCCTTCAAGCTAACCGATATCGTGCCCTAGCGATGAGCAAACTCAAATGACGGATCGCCTCGGATTCGCTGGAATCGGGATCATGGGATCGGGCATGGCCTCCAACCTGATCGGCAAGGGTCATCCTCTGACCGTGTGGAACCGAACGAGGGCCAAGGCCGAAGCCATCAAGGGTGCCGAAGTGGCCAACACGCTCGAGGATCTGGCCGCGGCCGTCGACATCATCATGATCTGCGTCTCTGACAGCCCCGACGTCGTGGCCGTTGTCGAGGGCGGCCTGCTGCCCGGACTCCGGGATGGCCAGCTGATCGTCGACCACTCCACCATCAGCCCCGCCGTCACTCGCGACCTAGCCGCACGGGTGGCGGCCAAGGGCGTGGGTTGGATCGACGCGCCGGTGAGCGGAGGATCGGAAGGGGCGCTCAACGGGACCCTTTCGACAATGGTGGGCGGCTCGGCCGAGAACCTCGCGCGAGTCCGTCCGTATCTCCAGACCTTTTCGACAACCATCACCCACGTCGGGCCGATCGGTTCAGGCCAACTAGTCAAACTCGTCAATCAAATCCTCGTCGTCGGCAACCAGATGGCGGTGTCCGAGGCTCTCCTCTTTGCCCGCCGAGCGGGCCTTGACCTTGAGGCAACCCTGAACGCGGTCAAAGGCGGTGCAGCGGGATCGTGGATGCTTGCCAATCGCGGTCCTCAGATGATCGCCGACGACTGGCGTCCGGGTTTCACCATCGACCTCCAGCAGAAGGATCTGCGTCTGGTGCTCGACGCTGCGGACGATCACGGCACTCCCTTGCCCGCGACCAGTCTCATCTTCCAGTTGTACCGTGCCCTCCAGGCCAGCGGGCACGGTCACGAAGGCAACCATGCCCTGATCAAGGCACTCGAGCAGATGACCGGGATGGAACGCGACTGATCGTGCGCGACTTGATCAACGCCCTCCGAGCCGAGCAGGAAGACCTGGACCGGATGCTGGACGCATTGGACGATCCCGCCTGGGACACGATGACACCGGCCGAACCGTGGACGATTCGCGACACGATCTCACACCTTGCCTTCTTCGATGAAAGAGAGACCCAGGCGATCTCCGACCCGGAGGTATTCGCCAACGAAATCAACGAACGCCTGACCGGTGGGATCGACAGCTACATGGCACTCGGCCTCGATCGAGGTCGGTCGATGACGCCTTCTCAGGTGTTGACCTGGTGGCGCGCAGCCAGGGCGGCCGAAGTGAGGGCATTCGAGGGCGTCGACCCCGACACCCAGCTCCCCTGGTACGGCCCGCCGATGAAGGCTCCCTCCGCGGTCGTTGCACGCCTCATGGAGACCTGGGCTCACGGCCACGACGTCACCGAAGCCCTCGGCCTAACGAGAGCCCCGACGGAGCGGCTCTTCCACATCGCCGAACTCGGGGTGAAGACGTTCTCGTGGAGCTACATCAACCGCTGGTTGGAGGTGCCGGCCGAGAGAGTGCGGGTGGCACTGCGAGGCCCGAGCGGTCGCACCAGGGTTTGGAACGACCAGATGTCCAACTCGATCACCGGTCCCGTCGAAGAGTTCTGCCTGGTTGTTGCTCAGCGGCGCAACTACCTCGACACGTCGCTCGTCATCGAAGGAGAGGTCGCTCGAAGCTGGATGGAGGTCGCGCAGATTTTCGCCGGTCCCCCCGGCCCCGGCCGCCCACCCGTAGCCCAAACCGCCGATGTCCTACCGACAGATTCCTAGCCAATAGATCGATCCGTCCTGGACCGCGAACTGGGCCTGGCCTTCGAAGGGGGCACCCTGGTAAACGAAGCTGATCGGACCGCTGTACAGATCGTCGACCTCGAACGTCCCTCTCTCGGTTGAGATCGTGGCCGAACTAGGCCCGACCAGCGGCCCGGTGAGTTCGTAGCTCTCGAGGGCGGCGATCTCCCGCTCCACCCACTCACGGCAGAGGTCGGACCCATACCCGTCCTTGACACCCGGATGTAGCCAATCGAAGAGAAAGGCGACATCGTCGTTATCGAGGGCTACTCGATAGTCCTCCACGAATACCTCGATGGCGCCCGCGCCCAGCACAATCGTCGTCGTGGTGACAGCAGTGGTCGTCGTGGTGGGCGCCGTCGTG
>Ga0214471_10003411_pt1 | contig 12336 bp, 9 predicted proteins | sample RVTome_5_FD_207665 | JGI IMG/M metagenome (GOLD analysis project Ga0214471, IMG submission 207665) | Soil microbial communities from uranium-contaminated site in the Upper Colorado River Basin, Wyoming, United States - RVT142D155 | ecosystem: Environmental > Terrestrial > Soil > Contaminated >... | reverse complement strand
GCCGAGGCCTTTTTATGGAACTATTTAAAAGCAAGGAAATTTGAAGGCAAAAGGTTCACAAAACAACATAGTATACAGAACTATATTGTAGACTTTTACTGTGCCTCCGAAAAACTGATCATTGAACTGGATGGCGAAGTTCACAACAATGCAATATCTCAAGCCTATGATTTAAATCGAACACGGGAACTGGAAAAACTGGGATATACGGTCATACGCTTTGAAAACAAAATGGTGTTTGACAATTTACCTTCTGTATTGATGGAAATAAAAGAAAATTTTAAAAGTTAGTAGCAAACCCTCCAGTTTTTGCTAAGGCAAAAACCACCTCCCTTTATCTAAAGGGAGGAGCACTTAGGAACTCTTATTCCACTTTGAACCAAGGCCCTGAAACTTATAGAATATCAAAAAAGCTCCCCTCTTCAGTTGAAGAGGGGAATGAATCCTGCTTTTTAGCAGGAGAAAGGGGAGTTTGAAAAAAACAAACCCTCCGCTTTTTGCAAAGGCAAAAACCACCTCTATTTCGACTGGCTCAATACAACGCCTTTGACTAAAGGGAGGAGCACTTTGGAACGCTTATGACACTTTGAACCAAAGCCCTGAAACTTTCTGAACATTAAAGAAGCAACTCCCCTCCCTGGAGGGGTGTCCGCAGGGCGGGGTGGGTAACTGCAAACTGAGACTGCAAACTGAGACTGAAAACTTTCTAAAGCCTCGCATCCACATCACCTTTCGGCAGCACCGCTTTCACATCAAAAACAACCCCATGTTCTCCTTTCAAATCCTTCAAATCAAGACCTACAAATTCATGGTGTGAAACCGCAACAATGACGGCATCATAACCAAATCCCAACTCTGAAAAGGAGCACTTCAAATCCAGCCCATACTCCTGTTTCACCTCTTCCTTGGAAGCCCAAGGGTCCAAAACATCCACACACACCTGATAGGTTTCAAGTTCCTTAATGATATCAATGACTCTGGAATTGCGGATATCGGGACAGTTTTCCTTAAAGGTGATCCCTAACACCAAAACTTTGGAATTTTTAATAGTGGCTCCCTTTTTGATCATCATCTTTACCGTTTCTTGGGCCACATAGCTCCCCATACTGTCATTCATTTTACGCCCCGCCAATATAATTTCTGGATTATAGCCGCTTTCAATGGCCTTTTGGGCCAGATAATAGGGGTCCACCCCTATACAATGTCCGCCCACCAGTCCGGGCCTAAAATTGATAAAGTTCCACTTGGTACCCGCAGCCTCCAACACGGCTTGGGTGTCAATATCCAAGATCCTAAAGATTTTCGACAGTTCGTTCACAAAGGCAATATTGATATCCCGCTGGGCATTTTCGATTGCTTTTGCGGCTTCGGCCACTCTAATGGAAGGTGCCAAATGGGTCCCTGCTGCAATAACCGTTTTATAAAGATCATCCACCCGTTGGGCCACTTCGGGAGTCGATCCCGAAGTCACTTTTAAAATCTTGGTCACCGTATGCGTTTTATCACCGGGATTGATACGTTCTGGCGAATAGCCGGCAAAAAAATCCTGGTTAAAGGTGAGCCCGGAATGTTTGGCCAAAATAGGGACACAAATATCTTCGGTAACGCCCGGATATACCGTGGATTCATAAATAACAAGATCCCCGGATTTTAAAACCTTACCTACCGTTTCACTGGCAGCAATCAAATGGCTGAAATCAGGTTTATTGAGCTCGTCGGTTGGCGTTGGTACGGTAACAATATAGATATTGGAAGTGCCAAGGTCGGTACGATCCCCAGAAATAAGCAAGCCTTTTTTGGTCTTTGTGTCTTTGGTAAGAACAGCCTTTAAATCCTTTGGGGAAACCTCCAAAGTGTGATCGGTTCCAGCTTGTAATTCAGCCACTCGCTTGGGGTTGATATCAAAACCTACAACAACATAGTGTTTGGCAAATTCTACAGCTAAAGGTAACCCTACATAGCCTAATCCTATAATGGCAATCTTGGTATGGTCATTCATATATTAAAAATTATGGATTGGTAGATAGACCTCAAATCTAAATAAAATCGGCAACTCTGCACCTACTTTTTATGGATTTCAATGGTATTGGCAAAAAAACAAACCCTCCGTCCAGACGCTCGTGATGTGTCCAGCCCGCCAGCTCGCCCCTCGTTAAAACAGTCCACTGGACTGTTTCTTTACACTCGGTCGCCCTTTGACTAAAGGGAGGAGCCTATTATATAAATTCATGCTCATAACCGCTCCCCTCTTCAGATGAAGAGGGGTGTCTGCCTTAGCAGACGGGGAGTTTGAAAACAATAAGAGAGTTTGAAAAAAACAAACCCTCCGTCCAGACGCTCACGGTCTGGACACCTCCCTTTGACTAAAGGGAGGAGCACTTTGGAACGCTTATTCCACTTTGAAACAAAACTTAATATAGACCATCAATATAAGCTCCCCTCTTCAGTCGAAGAGGGGAATGAATCCCCTGCCTGTCGCCTGCCTGTCGGCAGACAGGGCAGACAGGCGCTTTTGGGCGGGAGAAAGGGGAGTTTGAAAAAAAGACATTAAGTTTGACAAAATTTATCTATTTTTAAACATGTCCAAACAAAACACCCATTCAAGAACCGAACTCAAACAATTCAGAAAGGAATTACGTCAAAAGTTAACACCTTCTGAAGCATTTCTATGGACACATCTGAAATCAAGACAACTTAATAACAAAAGGTTCACAAAACAACATAGTATACAGAACTATATTGTAGACTTTTACTGTGCTTCCGAAAAACTGATCATTGAACTGGATGGCGAAGTTCACAATAACCCTATAGCACAAGCCTATGATTTAAATCGGACACGGGAACTGGAAAAACTGGGATATACGGTCATACGCTTTGAAAACAAAATGGTGTTTGACAATTTACCTTCTGTTTTAAAAGAAATTAAGGACAATTTCAAAACTAGCTGCTCCCCTCCCTGCCTGCCGTTAGGTAGGTTTAGATGAAGAGGGGTGTCTGCCTTAGCAGACGGGGAGTTTGAAAACAATAAGAGAGTTTGAAAAAAACAAACCCTCCGTCCAGACGCTCACGGTCTGGACACCTCCCTTTAACTAAAAGGGAGGAGCACTTTGGAACGTTTATGACACTTTGAGCCAAAGCCCTGAAACTATAGAAAGTCAAACAAGCCCGCTTTTGGGCGGGAGAAAGGGGGAGTTTGAAAAAGTAGATTGGGAGTTTGAATATTTAAAAATCAAACCCTCCGTATCCCGCTTTAGCGGGACCCACCTCCCTTTAGCTAAAGGGAGGAGCACTTTGGAACGCTTATGACACTTTGAAACTAAAACTTAATATAGACCATCAATACAAGCTCCCCTCTTCAGTCGAAGAGGGGAATGAATCCCGCTTTCGGGCGGGAGAAAGGGGAGTTTGAAAACACATGAGAGAGTCTAAAAAAGCAAAAACGCATCCAAGCTTAAAGCCATTTCATAAAACGACGTATTTTTTTCCACAAACTTGATTGACCTTGGTCGTGATAGGCATTGCCATAAGCACCGTAACCATACCCATAGCCATACCCATACCCATAGCCATAACCGTAGTTATGATGGGTCTTGTGTTTATAAAAGTTCAACAAGAAACTGATATTCTTAAGTTCTCCAATGCGATGTTTGGCATTCACAAGGGCAAGCATCCCTTTTTTGGTATAATCCAAACGGACCAAAAACAGGGTGGCATCCGAATATTGGGTAAGTTCCAAGGCATCGGTAACCAGACCAATGGGTGGGGTATCCAAAATGATCATATCATAGGTTTGGCGCAACCTATCCATAAGAGCATTCATGGCATCACCCATCAAGAGTTCCGAAGGATTGGGTGGCACAGGACCCGAAGGAATAATATCCAAATTATCGATGTGTGTACCGCAGATAACATCCCCAATGGGGTGTTCACCGATTAAATAATTGACGATACCCTTTTCGTTATTGACCTTAAAATCCCCAAAGATTTTGGGCTTGCGCAAATCCAATCCCAACAGAATGGTCTTCTTCCCCGATAGGGCGTAAACGGTGGCAATATTGATGGCGCAAAAGGTCTTCCCTTCCCCACTTACCGAAGACGTGACCATCAGGCTATGGCCTAGTTTAGTGGCCCCTTGCCGTTTATAGATAAATTGCAAACTGGAGCGAATGGCCCTAAAGGATTCCGAAACAGCCGACTTGGGTTTCTCAAAAACCACAAGGTTATTTTTATAGTTGTACTTGCCAATCAGCCCAATAATGGGGATATTGGACAAGCGTTCCACCTCGTCAGAACCATGAATGGTATTGTCCAAAAGAAAGATGACAAAGATCAAAAACATGGGGGCAAAAAACCCGACCATAAGGGCCATCATATAGTTCAAACTCTTATTGGGCCCTATGGGCGCATTCCCGATATCCTTGGCGGCATCCACCACAGTGATATCCGAAACATTGGCAGCCTTCACAATGGCAGCTTCACTGCGCTTGGCCTGGTACACATCATAAGCTTCCTGACTGATGTCCAATTTGCGTTGGATCCTTAAATATTGCTGCTCATCTTCAGGCAAGGTACTGAGTTGGGCCTCATAAGAAGCAATGGTTTTGTTAATGGTATTGAGTTGGATGCCTATGGTCTGTTTTGTGGCATCAATGGTTTCCAAAAGCACACGTTTTTCCGAATCAATACGCCGATCAAGTTCATCAAACAGGACTGAACCTTCTTTGGTAGTATAGGATAGATTCTGGCGCTCAATGGCAAGATTGGTAATTTTTGAGACACTGCTCAATATATTGCCTTCGGTAATCCCTACAGAGGTAGGGGCTGCAATATTGGTGTAATCGGTTTTGGTACGTAAGTATTGTTCCAGTGAATTCAAATAATTGAGCTTTGAATTTTCAGCTTCCTTTTGCAGTTCAATAGTCTTTAACTTATTGGAAATTTCCAACATCTCGGCACTCACATCAAACACCTTATTCTGTTTTCGAAAGGCATTCATCTCATCGTTAAAAAGTTTTAAATTGACATCAACATCGGCAAGGCTGCTATCAATAAACTTTATGGTATTGGAAGCATAAAGATTTTTGCGCTCCAGTTCCGTTCTACTCAATATGGCTGAAGTAGCATTGAGATAATCCACAATTTTAGCCTTATTGGTTCCGGTAAGGGTGAGTTGAAGCACAGAGGACGAACCTTGGAAAGGGGAAATATTGACGGCAAACTGATAACCGCGAACAACACCATCAAAATTCAAATGCCTAACAAAAAATTCGGAGTTGGGAAGTATGCGTTTCCCATCCCGTTTGGTAATGGTGGCATTAAAAAAAGGAAGGGTTATGGTCTGTCCAAAAGTAAAGACTTGCTTGAACGGACCTTGAGGCACGGTGACGGCATAGGTGGCTTTATCCAAATAACGTTGAACCTGGACAGAAGTGGATTCAAAATCGGTAAAAATCTCAAATTGGGTATCATCAATAAAACGGATTCCAATAGGTTTTCCAAGCATTTGCCCCTTACTTCGATCCAAAGTGACCACAAATGGGGCACCTTTATAAATATCCACCAAACGATACTTCCCCTGTAATAGATATTGCATATAAAATTGCAGGGAATCCACCACCTTTTCATTATGCGTTCGGGTACGGATGGTCGTAATGATTTTACCCACTTTCCCCGAGACACCGCCCCAATTAAAGGAAATACTGGTATTGGCGGTAAAAAAGGGATTTTGTTCACTCTCTACGGAAATCAGGGAATCCAAGCGATAAACATTTTCTTTTCGGATATTGATAAGATACGCAATGATCAAGGCGATACCTATGGAGACAAAAACAAGCTTCCATAAGTTTAAGGCCTTGAACAAAAACCCCTTAAAATCAAAGGTCATGGCGGAACTTTTTTGGGCTTCAAAATCTTGATATTCAAATTCTGCCATGACCTATAATCTATCGATTAACAAAATAGTGGTGGTTATAAATCCCAAAACTGAAACAATGGTTGAAAACGTTTCTTTCCCCGTTGTGCCTGTACCCCAAGTTTTTTGTCTAAGCGGTTTGACGTAAATAATGTCATTGGGCTGTATATAATAGTATGGCGACTCCATAACTTTGATATCGGTAAGATCCAGATGATGGATCTGCTGTCCTTGTGGATATTGTCGAATGATCAAGACATCTTTTTTATCCCCCGTAATAGGTATCTCGCCCACGTTGGCAATGGCCTCATAAATATTGACCCGCTCCTGGAAAAGGGTCCGTGTTCCCGGACTACCAATTTCACCACTGGCGGTAAAGCGCAATCCCGCAAGCTTGACCGTAACAAAAATATTGGCCGTTTCCTTAAACTGTTCTTGCAACAAGCGTTTTTCAATCATGTTCTGGATCTCTTCAGTGGTATAACCAAGTACATTAAGCTCCCCCAAGGTTGGGATTCTAATATTGCCATGTAAATCCACGGTAAACCCATCAAAGTAAGCACGCTCAGCAGATGTTGCATTTAAATTGGTATCCCCTGTAGGGTTAAAGATGGCCACATTATTTTGGTCCAAAGCTTTGACCCGTATATTCAATATATCATTGATCTGAACCCGATAAGGTTGTTGTTTGGTGATTAAATTTTGGAGCGTGTCATTGGCAGCGGTCTCCTTATTTTGATAATATACAATATCTTTATGCGCGATACAGGATGTTAAGAATACCGTAAAAAGAAATCCAATAAAGAGTAACGGTTGTTTCATATTATAAGAAGCTTGCTGCCTCACAAATATAGCGTATCACTAGGAATATCAAAACTATTCTCTCTTTTTTAAGATAAACGGTTTAAAAAACAATTGCTTTTCCATTTTGGTACCAAACCCATAAATCATCTTTTAATAGGATTTTCCTTCCCTTTAGGGTTAGGGCAAAGGAAAATCCGCCGAAATCCCATTGCCCCATTCCCTAAAGGGCGTGGAACTTTTATCTTGGCACTAAGAATTAAGAATTAAGAATTAAGAATTAAAGAGGATTTTCATTCCCTTTAGGGCCAGGGTTAAGGAAAATCCGCCGAAATCCCATTGCCCCATTCCCTGAAGGGTGTGGAATTTTCATCTTAGCATTAAGAGATGAACTACCTCGTGGCAAAGCCATCGAGCTAAATGAATCAAGACGGCTGCGCTACAAGTCCCGAAGCATCGGGACAAGAAACTAGACCTCTCTATGCTTTCGACTCTAGACTCTAGGTTCTAGGTTCTTGACGCTTTGTATAATCTGGTTATCAATACCCCACACCCGAGGCAGTCCCGATCCCGATGGCTATCGGGACGCCGGGGAATTCGTTTGATTAAATATGCTCGGTTTACCCTGTCCTTTTTTGGTTTATTTCCGTTATTTGCAAAAAAGCTATTGTGAATTATATAACTGTTGAACAGATTTCAAAATCGTATGGCGAACTGGAGCTCTTCAGGGACCTCTCGTTCAGTATCCATAAGGATCAGAAAATTGCCTTTGTGGCCAAAAACGGAAGTGGTAAAACTTCGATTCTAAACATACTCGCCGGCAGTGACACACCCGATACGGGACAAGTGGTGATGCGCAATGGTTTGCGTTTGGGTTTTTTGCCACAATCGCCCCAGTTCGACGAAACCCAAACGGTGGCATCCACCCTGTTCAATGCCGACCTTCCCGTTTTAAAGATTGTTGCCGAATACGAAAACGCATTACAACATCCGGAAGATGAAAAGGCTTACCAAAAGGCTTTCGAACAGATGGACCTCCATAACGCCTGGGAATTTGAATTGCAGTGCAAACAGATCTTGTTTCAGCTAAAACTGGAGCAACTGGATCAAAAAATTAGCACTTTGTCGGGTGGACAGAAAAAACGGTTGGCACTGGCCAAAACCTTAATGGTGAATCCTGATGTCCTGGTGCTGGACGAACCGACCAACCACCTCGATCTGGAAATGATCGAATGGCTGGAGCGCTATTTTATTAAAGAACAGTTCACCTTGTTCATGGTAACCCACGACCGCTATTTTCTGGAACGAATCTGCAATGAGATCATCGAGTTGGACCATGGCCAATTGTATACCTATAAAGGCAACTATTCCTATTACTTGGAGCAAAAAGAAGCACGTATCACCTTGGAGCAGACCGAAACCGGAAAAGCCAAACAGCTCTTCAAAAAAGAGCTGGAATGGATGCGTCGGCAACCCAAGGCACGAACCACAAAATCAAAATCCCGTATTGATGATTTCCACGAGATCAAGACCCGTGCAAGTCAACGCCGTAAAGACCATAAGGTACAATTGGAACTCAATATTGAACGCCTTGGCAGCAAGATCGTGGAGTTGCATAAGGTCTCCAAAGCTTATGGGGACAAAGTGATTTTAAATGGTTTTGATTATACCTTCAAAAAAGGGGAACGTATTGGCATCATCGGAAAGAACGGCACGGGAAAATCGACCTTTTTGAACCTGCTTACCAAATCGGTTGTTCCCGATTCCGGTAAAATTGTGATTGGCGATACGGTCAAGTTTGGCTATTATACGCAGTCTGGCATTAGGGTGAAACCAGAACAAAAGGTCATTGAGGTCATTAGGGAATTTGGGGATTATATCCCATTGACCAAGGGGCGGCAAATCAGTGCCAAACAATTGCTGGAACGCTTTTTATTCGACAGCAAAAAACAATACGATTACGTCGAAAAGTTAAGTGGTGGCGAACAAAAACGACTGTACCTCTGTACGGTCTTGATCCAAAATCCAAACTTCTTGATTTTGGATGAGCCCACCAACGATTTGGATATTGTGACCCTAAACGTCTTGGAAGATTTTTTGTTGGATTTCCCGGGCTGCCTCTTGGTGGTATCCCATGACCGCTATTTTATGGACAAGATTGTGGACCATCTGTTCGTGTTCAATGGCGATGGAGATGTTCAGGATTTTCCGGGCAACTATTCAGATTATAGAACGTATGAGGCCTCTGCACCCGCAGAAGAGAAGCCAAAAGAAAACCTTTCAAACATTGCAAGTGTCAAAGAAAATGAAGCCCAAAAACTGTCATTTAATGAACAGAAAGAACTCAAAAACTTAGAAAGCAAGATCCGTTCCTTGGAATTGGACAAAAAAGCCTTGGAAAAACAATTCAATGACACCGCCCTGACACAGGATAAGATTGAAAGGTTATCCGAAAAATTACAGCATATCATGGATGACATCACCACAAAAGAAGCACGATGGTTTGAGCTCTCTGAAAAATTGGAGTAAATTAGTCCCTCCCTGTCTGCCCTGTTTGCCGACAGGCAGGCGGCCGGCAGGTCTGCGTTCCATTATTTTCGACATGATGAAATTTGCCGTACACCCAATAAAAAAGAACGCAGATGACGCTGATTAGGCAGATTTTAATTGATACAAACTGCGCAAATCATAAAAATCAGTGTCATCTGCGTTCCATTATTTGCAATTAAGATAAAATTTGTCACACTCACTTTCAGACACCCTTTGGCAGGCTCGGTTTGACATCTTTTAGTTAGTTTTGTCAACGTTAATGTACCAAGCTTTACAATATATAAAATTCCTCCTCACCTCCACCAACCAACACGGGGTCCACTCCCCTTTTGTCTATGATTTGGTGACCAAATGTTTTTATGACAAGGCAAACCACGAAAGCTACCCAAAGTTAAAATCCTACAGAAAAGCATTGCGCTCCAACACAGATAAAATAACCATTACCGATTTAGGTGCAGGCTCGAGACGGTTCAATGCCGAAGAAAGGCCTGTCAATAAGCTCGCAAAAACCTCTGGTACAACCTTAAAAAGAGCCAAACTCCTGTTTAGGATCGTAAAGTATCTCAAACCAAAACACATCTTGGAATTGGGAACCTCCCTTGGAATAGCGACACAGGCCATGGCTTTGGGAAATCATGAAGCTACGGTCACAAGCATAGAAGGTTGCCCAAATGTTTCAACCCTTGCAAAACAACACTTGGACAGTTTTCAAGTTCAAAATGCAGTGCTGAAAACAGGACGTTTTGAAGACCATTTGCCAATGTTAAGCCAACACCAATGGGACCTTATCTTCTTTGATGGCAACCATCAAAAGGAAGCGACACTTCAGTATTTTGAGCAGCTTTTGCCCTCGGCCCACAATGGCTCGGTATTTATTTTTGACGACATTTACTGGTCCAAATCCATGACCGAAGCTTGGGAGACCATAAAACAGCACCCTAAAGTGACCGTAACCATAGACACGTTTTTTTGGGGAATGGTCTTCTTCAGAAAAGAGCAGGCCAAGGAAAATTTTAAAATAAGGCTGTAACATCTCCTTCACTTTAACGTCATACTAAAAGTGAAATAAGTATCTTGCACCATGTTTTTAAGTTTACAAAACAATAATCTTGAAAAGAATTTTAACTTATACCATAGTGACGTCCAACTTCTAACTTCTAACTTTTAACTTCTAACTTTAAGATGGGTAATAATATCATTAAAATAAGAAACATCATCAGGGATTTTCAATTGGGCCAGGAGACGGTCCATGTACTTAAAGATATTGATCTGGACATTGATAAAGGCGAATATGTGGCCATAATGGGACCTTCAGGTTCCGGAAAATCAACACTTATGAATTTGATCGGTTGTTTGGATACGCCTACGGCAGGCAGTTATGTGCTAAATGGGAAAGATGTCAGTCAAATGTCAGATGATGAATTGGCAGATATCAGGAACAAAGAAATCGGTTTTGTGTTCCAAACCTTTAACCTGTTGCCTCGAACGACCGCCTTGGATAATGTGGCACTGCCGATGGTGTATGCAGGAGCTTCAAAAAAAGACCGAACAGAAAGGGCTGTACAAGTACTCGCCGATGTTGGATTGTCTGATCGTATGGACCACAGACCCAATCAACTCTCAGGTGGTCAGCGCCAACGTGTGGCAGTAGGTAGAGCTTTGGTGAACAAACCCTCCATTATTTTGGCCGATGAGCCAACCGGAAACCTGGATTCCAAAACAGGGGTTGAAATCATGAATTTGTTTGAGGACATCCATAAAGCCGGCAACACCATCATTGTTGTCACCCATGAAGAAGAAATCGCTTCGCATGCCCAAAGGGTCATTCGTTTACGTGATGGTATGATTGAAAGCGATACCCGAAAATAGTATTCAGTGTTCAGTGTTCAGTGGCAGTTATTTGCGTTTTTAGAAACAATTCGTGAATTCGTACTAAAATACTTTTAACTTCTTGTTTCTAATATTTACCTTTGGGATATGAATATCTATACTAAAACCGGCGATAAAGGCACTACGGCTTTATTTGGTGGCACAAGAGTGCCAAAACACCACATCCGTATTGAAAGCTATGGCACAGTTGATGAGCTAAACTCACACATCGGCTTACTTCGGGACCAAGACATCCAGCAACATTATAAGGACGTGCTGATTAACATTCAAGACAAATTATTTACCATTGGAGCCATATTGGCCACAGATCCTGAAAAATCGATTCTTAAAAGTGGCAAGGAGCGTTTGAACATCCCCAAAATTTCTGAACCGGATATCAAACAACTCGAAGACGAGATGGATGCCATGAACGAGGCCTTACCCGAAATGACACACTTTATTCTCCCCGGGGGACATCAGACGGTGTCATTCTGTCATATAGTGCGCTGTGTATGCCGTAGAGCGGAGCGTTTAGCTTCGGCCCTTAATGAATTGGAGCCTTTTCAACCCGAAACCTTGATATATCTCAACCGTCTTTCTGACTACCTTTTTGTGTTGGCACGGAAGTTGTCCTACGACTTGAAAGCCAATGAAATCAAATGGATTCCAAAAAAAGAGTCTTGAATTTTATGGAATAAAAAATGGGCTTTTAAACACGTTCTAACGACTTAAAAATCAATAGAAATTGACGTTCTTTTTTTTTATTAAAAATAATTCATTTTTTTCTTGCCTTTTTGAACTAAAAATTTATTTTTGCACAAATTTAAATCGCATAAGAAATGTATTGGACATTAGAATTGGCATCCTATTTAAGTGATGCGCCTTGGCCAGCAACTAAAGACGAATTAATAGATTATGCTATCCGTACCGGAGCCCCTTTGGAGGTTGTTGAAAATCTTCAAGCCATTGAAGATGAAGGAGATTCTTACGATTCTATCGAAGAAATCTGGTCAGACTACCCAACAGACGAAGATTACCTCTGGAATGAGGACGAATACTAATAACGTTTTTAGTAACGTTTGATAAACCAAATGAAAAGTTAAAAAGTCTCGTGTTGAGACTTTTTTTGTACGCTTTTTTTTTAATAAACCTCGCACAAATGGTATCTTTGTTAGCCTTAAAAAAAAGCAAGACAACAAAAAACA
>Ga0214471_10003409_pt1 | contig 12338 bp, 18 predicted proteins | sample RVTome_5_FD_207665 | JGI IMG/M metagenome (GOLD analysis project Ga0214471, IMG submission 207665) | Soil microbial communities from uranium-contaminated site in the Upper Colorado River Basin, Wyoming, United States - RVT142D155 | ecosystem: Environmental > Terrestrial > Soil > Contaminated >... | reverse complement strand
CAATCGACGTACCCGAGACGCCGCCCATCGCCTTGAGCTTGGTCTGCATCGACGCCAGCGCGTCACGGTTGGAGGCGGCGTCGGTCACGTCAACCTCCGTGTCGCTCTCTTGTAAACTTTTCCGGCGAACTCTCGCGAGAGGCGGGTAATGTGCTGGCGCGTCTTGCGCCAAATCCGGTAGCCCTTGAAGCGGTGCTGGGCGTTCCGCGAAGAGGATCCTTCCAGCCAGTTGCCGATGATCGCCGTCTTCTTCGTGCCGTCGTTGCCGATGCCGCCGTGAAGGTCGCTCATCACCGTCCCGTGGATCGTGCTCTTGTAATGGCCGGTGAGGACGCCGTGGCCGGAGTACAGTTGCGCCTCGGCCTTCGCCTCCCCCTCCCTGACCATGTCCCGCACCCACTCCCGGTTAGCCTCCCGCATCACCTTCTGGGACGCGCCGAAGAACGGCCCCGCGACGCTGGTGTCGATCGTGACGCGCGCCACTAGAGCGAAACCACCCCGAACGCCTCGATGCACTGCATCCGCAGCCGCTCGATCTCGTTGGCGTTGATGTTGACCGCCGAGTCCCCGGAGATTTGGCCGGTGTAGCCGGACGCGCCCTCCTTGACCGCCAGGATCGCCATCGCCCGCACCCACTTCGCCAGCAGCGCCGCCGGAGCGTACTTCACGATCGCCGTGCTGTCAGCGTGCACCGCCGCGGTCGTACCGTTCGCGCCCCTCACAACCGTCAGGGTCCGCGCGACGTAGACCGTGATGCCGGTGGAGTGCGCCGCCAGGACGGAGCCATCGACCCCCCGCTCGACCGTCACGTCGTTGCCGCTGATCGCCTCAACCCGGACCTTCTCCGAGTCCAGCAGCAGCACCTCCCCCACGTTGACCGCCGCCCCGGACGCCAGCGTGATCGTGACGTCGCTCAGGGATTCGGTGACGGTGGCGTCGTTGACCGTGGTGCCGGAGCTCACGAACGCGCGCCCGGACACGAACAGCGCCTCGGTCTCGATCAGCAGGGTGTCCCCGACGTCGATCAACGCGGCGTTGGAACAGACGAACGTGGCGGCGGCGGCATCTGAGGCCAGCCCGCTCGCCACGGTCCCCGCCGCCTTGGTGGCCTCGGAGTAGCCAAACCGCCCCGTGGCGACGACGCTCTGTTGCGTAGTGTCGCCCGCCTGGAACGCCGCCGATGTAGACAGGTCGATCTCGATCTGGCGGTAGGGCGGCTCGTTGACCGGCTCAAGGAAGATGCTCCCCAGGGCGATCGCCGTCCCGCCGGCGGTCAGCGCCGTCAGCGCGAGGATGTCCTCTCGCGGCTCGTAGAGGATTGCGCTGCGCCCCGCCTTCTGCGGCCAGTCGTAGTAGCGAGTTTCGGTGACGGGAATGAATGTGCGGTTCAGAACCTGCTCAGCCGTTTCGCTGGCAGCCTCGATCTGCGTGTCTATTACGGCGTCGATGCCGCTGCCGCTTAAACCGGCCGCAGCCTTAGCCGCTTCCCGTGAGGTGTACCACCTCGTAGCATTGCTCACCTAATACTCCCTGCTTTCGAGGAGAAGGGGAGCGACGCAGGTATTCCGTTTATGTCCCCTGCGTCGTCGCTCCCTCCGTTGTTCGATAGTGACCAAGCGGGCAATTCAAGATGCCGTCCCGGTTGTCCAGTAGTTCGCCGCAGAGCGGGCAGGCAGCGTTCTCCTGTTGCTTGTCCTGCTCCTCCAGGTCGCGGGCCTCTTCCTTGATGGCCGCGTACTGCTCCCAGCTCACGACAGTCCCACCATCGGATTCATCAGGTTGTAGAGCTGCGACACCTCGGCGGCGGACAGCTCCTTACCGGTGATGAACGGCATGGCAATCCGTCCGTGAAACTCCGTCGTCGGCGTGGCCGTAACGCCCCCGCACCCGATGGTCAGCGGTGCGTCCGTGTCCTCCATCGCCACGTAGGAACCGTCCTCAACGGTGAGCCCGTCGTTAACGAGTTGTCCGTCGACGTAGAGGTTCACTTCCGGCGCCGTCTGCGTGCCGTCATAGGTGGCAACGACGAACTGAAGGAGCCCGACCGTGAGCGCCGCATCCGACACCGCGATCTCAGTAGCCGACGCCGAAGCGTCATGCAGTTCCAGGTCGAGCTTGCCGTCGCCGTCAATCCAGAACCGCCACTCCTCCTTCATCCCGGCGGAGTCGTACTTAGCGAGCAGCACGTTCGAGGCGATGGCGTTGGGCCGAATCCAGCAGCCCACGGAAAACGCGGAGTCCACGGACCCGTCCCCGAAGGAGTAGTCTGTGGAGTCGATCCCCTTTAGGTGATGGTCGCCCGTGGGGTGGAAGTGGTACGAGAACAGCCCGCACGGAAGCAGCAGCGGCGAGAAGTCATCCTCAAGCGCCTCTGCCGTGCCGCTTGTTTCCGCCGGGATCAGATCCCCGACGCCGATACCGGTGACAAGTACGCCCGTCTTTTCCCAGAACGGCCATAGCGAACGCTTGGTCGTCCCGAGAATCCCGAGGATCGTGTCGAGCTTGGCCTCTAGGCCAGGGTTGTAACCGGCCATTTACGCCGCCTCGATGTATGCGCCTTCGTCGAGCGGGATGTACGTCAGCAGCCAGGCGATCTCCAGGGTCGCGTCGTCGCCCGTCTGCACAAGCTGGATGGCGTCGAGCGTCCCCGGGCGTCCCAGAATGACCGGCGAGGACGGCATGCCCGTCAGGTTCGCCCCCACATCGATGATCGGCGTGTTGCCGGTGCCGTTCAGGATCACCGCAACCTCGCCCGTCAGGAAGTAGGTCGTGCCGATCGCGTCACTGGTTACGGTCGTGGCGGCGCAAAGGTCGATCGTGTTGGTCTCCGTCTGGAGTTTGATAGTCGTCGCGCCACCGTCACCAGCCGCCGTCACGGAACCCGTGAGCAAGGTCACGAGGTTGCGCCCGTAGACCGTGAAGATGTTCGCGTCCGCGAGCGCGGCCAGCGTCTTGTTGACGACGATGCCCAGGGTCGTCTCGCGGACTGCCTGCCCTTGACTTGGGTTGCTCATGTGCTACTCCTTCGGCCCCTCTTGGGCTTAGATCGTGCTGGCTCTTCCGGCGGCGCGTCGCCAGGCTCTTCAAAGCCGCCCGCGATCACGCCCTCAGTGGGCTCCTCTTCGGTCTCCTCGATCGTGCCGTCCACCGTCTCAGCTTCCTCAACCTCCGGTTCCGGGTCAGTCTCCGGAACCGGGGCCGCGGCCACTGCCCCGAGCGCCCTCACCTTCGCTTCCAGCGGGTGCTCGTAGCCGTACTTGTTCTTGATGTAGTCCGCCGCGCCGTCAAAGTCGCCCTCATCCAGGCATCGGTACACGTCATGCCCTTGCGGGAATCGAGACGTAAGCCGGGCGCGAATGTCAGCGCTCATCAACTACACCCCCGAAGCAGGCAGGTTCTCGGGCGCGCGCTGCACTGCGAGGTCATGGATGATGGCGATGCAGATACCGGCGCCGTCGATGGTGCATTCGACCGAATCGAATCCGTCCGAAAGCTCGTCCGCGCCGATGTAGATCGCGGCGCAGTCAAACAGCGTGGTGTCCTTCTTCTCCACCGTGGAGTTGTCATCCAGCGCGGCCGCGCTGTCCGAGGTCTCACGGGTCCAGACGCCGCCGATGCCGTTGCTGGCGTAGAGTTCGTTGACCGTGGTGAGCGCCTGCCCGCTGGCCCCGCCGATGCTTTCGACGAAGACGATCTGCTGGTCGCCGCCGTCCTCATAAAGGACAAATGTGACGCCGCCCGCATCCTTCAGCGAGACGTGAATCCCACTCGCAACCGGGATGACGTTGAATCCCTTCCCGAGACCCTTCATGTCTTTTCCTCCTTGCGCCGGAGGGGTTTATTGCTCCGGTGCGCTAGCCCCGGCAGGGGGCTTATTGCCTGCCGGGGTTGGATCGCTTGATTAACGCGCCGCCAGCGTGACGAACGGGCTCACGGTGTCGCCGTTCACCGGCTGAAATGCGCTCTGAATCCAGGGCCGGCCATCCACGCGAGAGATCACGCGTAGCAGCGTCTCGTCGTTCAGGAACCGCGCGTGCTCGCTCGTCTCCATCGAGACGGCCTGCCGGTCGCCCACCAGGTAGTAGGAGAAGTCGAGCAGGTTCAGGTCGCCCTGGTCGCCGAGCACCGGCACCTTCTCCGTGATGATCAGCGGGCGGCCCAGCATGGTCGCAAACGGCTGGCTCCGAATGTCCACCAGCGCGACCGAGGACCCGCCCGTACCAACCGGTAGGGAGAGGGTCATGAGCTCAGTGAAGGTCGTCTGGTTCGTGACCCAGACCGCCGTAGGAAGCGAGCTCGGCAGGCAGCGGGAGTACATGTTGAGCACGTTGTTGAGCACGATGGTGTCGGCAGTCTGGCCGCCCTCCGCCGCCACAACCACCGTGGCGGCCGCGTTCAAGATGCCCTGCGGCTCCCCCGCGCCGGTGCCGGTGAAGAACGCCAGGTCTTCGAAGAACGCGAGGCCGCGCGGGAGCGCCTGCATCAGCCAGCTTGAGAGCGCGGGGGCGTCGGCCCACAGTTCGTTCGGGACGGCAGCGCCACCGGTCAGCTTGTTCGCTTCGAGCTTCAAGCGCCCGAACTTGGCCTCCGTCATGGTGATGTCGCCGGACTCCGGGGTCCAGTAGAAGATCATCCCGCCGAACACGGAACCGACGTTGGTAGTCGAGTCCACGTAGGGCATGAGCTGGGTCAGGCTGGACATCGTAATGACGGTCGCCCGCTGGCGGACGATTGAGCCCTCGATGGCCAACTGCATGATCTCGGAGCGCATCGTCTCCGGGATCAGGAACCCGCCCGCAGACGGCTCCACCGAACTGAAGGCGTTCATCACTTCCTGCGCCTGAGCGCGCCGCTCATCCTTGCGCGGGTTCTTGTGCCAGACGGCCCTCGCGAAGTCCCCGAGGCTGGCGAAGCCGACCTCGTTCATCGCCACGCCGGGCGCGAGCGGGTTGTACGCCGCGTTCAGGTCGGCGCCGGTGCCGGGTGCGCTAGCAGCGCCAGGGCGAGAGACGCCGAACTCGCCGAGGATGGTCTTCATCTGGTCCTTGACCTCGTTGCCTACGGTTGACTTGATCGTCTCCTGGCCCGCGAGGATTGCGGACACCTGCTCCGCCACCTGTGCCGCGAGTTCGCCGCGCTTGTCGGTGATTTCGGCGTACTTGGCGACGACCTCCTGGAAGCGGCCCGCGGCCATCAGGGCGCCGACCTTTTCCGTGTCGTTCATCAGCTCTTCGAGATCGGCCTGCGTCTCCGGGATGGCGATGGTCTTGCCGTCGAGTGTGGTTGTTGCCACTGGTTTAACCTCCTCGGCCTAAGCCGGTTCTGATTGCCTCGGCATAAGCCGGGGTTGCTGGCTTGCTTCTCTGCGCGGCGCGGAGAGCCGTTGCGTAGTCGTAATCGGGGAGCTTGTTCGCGGCCTCGCGCCCGTCGATGGCGTCGGCCAGGCCGCAGTCCACGGCCTCCTCATCGGAGAACCAGCTTTCGGCCTTCATGCGCTCGCGCCACTCCGCGACGGTGGAGTCCGTCCGCTCGGCGTAGATCGCCGCGATGTTGTCCGACGCCTTATCCAGAAAGTCCGCCATCTCCCGCATGTCCCCCGCGTTGCCCAGTGCGAGCCCGTGCGCGTCGTGGATGAATAGCTGGGAGTGGGGGGACATCAGCACCTTGTCAGCGGCCATCACGACGAACGAAGCCGCCGATGCCGCTACGCCGTCCACGAACGCTTCAAACGTGGCCTTGTGGCGGCGGATGGCGTTGTAGATGGCGAGCGCTTCGAACACGTTCCCGCCGGGGGAGTTCACGCGGAGGTGTACCTTCTGCGCCTTGATCTCCCGCAGTTCCTCGATGAACTCAGCCGCCCGGACGCCGAACTCGCCGATGGCGTCGAAGATGTAGACCTCGGGGATGTCGGCGTTGTGGATGGCGTACCACTGGCGGCCCTCAGCGGTCGGGCTGGCGGCTAGAATCGCCTCCAGCTTCGGCAAGTCCCGTATCGGCTGTGTGCTCGTAAAGCGTTGGAACAATCGCCCCTCCGGACAAAAGAAAAAGCGCCCATCCTGGACGCTCTCCGGTCCGAAGATAGGCGCTTTCGGCCTGTTGCTATTTAGTTGTCTGAATTATCAGGTTAACAGTTAGAAGTTGTCAAGAGAGCCCCGCAGGGCGAGGTTAGGCTGCATGGAAGCGGCCAACCCTGCGGGGCTCGTTCCAAACTTACCACGCCGGACCATGCCCCACCCTGCCGAGCCGAGCCTTGCCGAACCTGCCGTACCACGCCGTGCCTGGCCAAACCTAGCCAGGCCGCGCCTCGCCACGCCCCACCTGCCGAACCACGCCAAACCTAGCCTCGCCGGGACACGCCAAGCCAAGCCTGACCTGCCACACCCGACCTGACCAAACCACGCCTGACCGAGCCGAGCCTTGCCTTGCCGCGCCGAGCCTGCCGAACCACGCCAGACCTAGCCCTACCCGGCCGCGCCTTGCCCCGCCTTGCCTTAAGCTGCGATGTCCGCCAGCACCATCTCCACGAACTCAGCGAACTGACCGTAACGCTGCTTCATCTGCTTCCATTCGCGCTCCATGTCGCGCAGCACGATCTCTCGTAGAAGTGGGTTGCTGGCGATGTCCTCGGACGGCTCATAGACATACCCATCTTCCAGACGCACCGCCTGGAATGCGCGGATGTCTCGGTTGTGCCCTCGGTGGCTGTAGCTGATACGAACCGACTGGATCAGGTCGTGCGCCTGCTCGCGCCGGTAGGCCGCGCCCGCTATCGCGTCATTCCACTCAAACCGGTGATGCAGCGGGTGACTTTCCTTGCGGGCCTCGTTGACCACGATCTCCGGCGTAAGCTTGCCACGCTTACGCCGGATCGCCTGTAGCTCATCTCGCAGACTCACCTAGACCACCTCCACGTTCTTGGCGGTGTCGATCTGGTACGTGCCGTAAACGCCGGACTTCTCCGGCCTCCACTCGCCGACGCCAACGCCCAAGCCGCCCGCGTCGATCAATGACAGCACCGAATCACGCGACACGGCGCTCGTAACGTAGGTGACCTTGAGAACCGTTGACCACTCCGTGAACATCGGGCGATACCGCAGGTCCGTTGATCGACCGGAGAGTCGCACCACGTCTTCGCGCATCACCGGTTCGCCGCCGACGATGCGGGCCATCTGCTCGCCGCCGATGCCAGGTTCTCCGTGGAAGAATAGGAATTGGCGAAGGGCAGTCATGGTAACGTCCTTGCCGTAGAACCGGGCCGCGCTGATCGTCGCGGCCTTGAAGCCGGTGATGGGGAACCCATAGCCGCCATCCGCGAGCCGGTGCATCGCCGCCTCGAAGTCTGCCTGGGGATCGCGGGTGGTCTTTGGGGACTTGCGCCCCTGCTGCCCGTCGAGCAGTTGGCGCTTGGCCTTCTCCCCGAACCGGTTGATGATCAACGGACTCGTGCCGATGATCGGGACTTCAATCGTCTCAGCCGCAATCCGGCTGATCTGAACGATAGGCGCATCAACAGACTCAGACGCGCCGTTAAGGGTGGTGGTTGCCATGTTTTACCTCCCATGGCTAGAGGTGGCACTACTCCCCTTGAGCAGCCTAACCTCACATTGAACTATACCACCGCGATGCCGTTACGCAACCCCTGCCCCGTTGCTCGACACCACGAACGGCTGCTTGCACTGGCGGCAGAACACCTCGCCGCCCTCCTGGATGTTGCGGCCGCTACGGTTGGCGCACCGAGGACAGCGCGGCGCCTCAACGATCAGCGGCGACCCAACGATCAACGTCCCCGGGTTGCCGTTCCGCCAGCGCTCGCCAGCCTCGTAATTCTTCGCGGGCCGCGCCCCTTCCGGCTCCTCCGGGTTGCCGCCGCCAGCGCCTTCCTCGATCTCCGCGAGGGGCTTCTTGTCGAGGTCTTTGTACCTCCGCGCAACCAGGTATTCCGGAAACATAAACCACCCCTCGGGGTCGTTCGGGTTAAGCCCGATCTCGTCCCGCGTCTCTTCAAAGGCCGCTACCCCGGCCTGGAACGCCTTGAGCGCCCGCGCCTGGCGCTTGTCCACGTCCTCCTGCAGCGCCTTGATGTCTGACAGGTCGAAGTACACCTCGTCAATTTGGCCGAACTCCGGCACCAGCGACAGGTTCAGAACATCGTCCATCTCGGACAGCATCGGCGTCATGGTCAAGTCCCACAGCACCTCCCAGTCTTGCCGCTTGTTCGCGTAGGAGGAACTTTCGTAGCCGATCAGCAGCCCGACGATCGAGCCGGGGATGCCGAACGCCATTGCGATCCGGGCCTCCTGCATGGCGTTGACTTCTTTCGGCAGCGCGTCCCGCAGTCCACGGTCAAGGCCCATCGGGGTGTAGGTGGCTTCGGCCTGGTCGAGGACAAGCAGTTCGTGGAACCCCGCCGACCCGCCGAACTGACGCTTGAACTTGTCGCGGATCGAGTCCTTCGCCTCCGGGGTCAGGCGCTGCTTGATCGCCAGCACCGCGCCCGGGCCAGTCCCGCCGCGCTCGAAGAACGTCTTCAAAAACGACTTCATGTAGTTGTCGATGTCCACGCGGCCCGCGATCGCCATCAGCTTCGGCATCCCGAGGTAGTCGTCGAGCGGGTTCCGGTTGCGGAAGTGGATCACGTCCTCGGCGGGGAAGGTGACGGCGTTGGGGCCGGTGCCGTACTCATAGGACGCCGCCTTGCCCGCCACTCTCGGATCGGGGTTGACCTTCACCCGGTCAGGCCGCAAGCGCCACAGCTCCGCCACCTTCCCGCGCAGCGGCCCGCCCTGGTAGCGCCCCTTTAGGAGGAACGCGTTGCCGGCCAGGCACTTGTCCATGACGACCGTTCCCCACAGTTGGCCGCGCGACATGAACGGGTTGGGGGCGTTGAGGAGCGTTACCAGTGGGTGACTCGGAAGTTGCTCGACGTACCCGTTGCGGACAAGGAAGTTGCGTACCTGAGCTCGCGTCTGTCCCTTCGACATGCGCTCGGATTCGATGTTCCGGACGGTCTCGGCGTTGACCTCGAACTCGTGCATCTGTCCGTTCTCTGCCCGGATCGTCGCCTTGTTCCGCCGCCACCTTCGGCCCGCAATGTGCGGCTCCCCGGCGGAAGATGCGAGGAGTTCGATGCAGGCGTAGACGATCTCGTTGCCGGAGTAGCCGTGGCGGGCAAACGACTGGTACGACCCCGCCACGCTTCCGCCGCCCGTGTTGACGAACGGCATGGTTGTTACCGGCGCCTGGTTTCTTACGAGTGGTGCGAATAGCTTTGTCATGTCATCGCCTCCTCCGGCGGCTCTGGCGCTGCGTCTATCGCCTCTTCCGCCGTTTCGTAGTAGCCGATGGGCAGCCCGTCCTTCGCTAGCACCCACGGGCGCTTGTAGCCCTGCTTGGGGCCAATGCGTAGCCCTAAAATTTCCTGTCGGCGCTGCAGGCTGGATGGCAGATCACGCTTGAATACTCGGTATGTCATGACCGCCGTGCCCTCTTCGCTGTCTCAAGGAATCGCACAGCGTAACGCGGCGGGACGCCAGCGCTTACCGCTAGGTCGAGGTGTCGCCTGTCCTCCGGCCCCAAGTTGCGCTTGCGCCACCAGCCTTCTAAGCGGAACCATAATCGCTTCACGTCAGCCCCCTTGTCGCCTCGAACAGCGCCCACGATATGCCCAGCGCGGCCCCCGCCAGCGCAACCGCCACGATTAGCAGCAGCCCGTACACCGCCGCCCGGAATAGGATCGTTGCGTCCTCGCGGTCAATCATGGCGTGTCTCCATGTCACTGCTCACTTTTCCCTCCCGAACGCCGCGCCTAGCATCGCTCCCTGGTACGCCAGCGTCAGCGTGAGCGCCGCCGACCCGTCGAAGCCCTGCTCGATCAGCGAGTCGTAGTACGTCTTTAGCTGGCGGGCCATCATCGCGACAGCCGCACCAACCTGGTCATCGTTAGCAATCTTCCGCAAGTATGCCTCCATGCCCTCCGTACCCTCCCTCACAGGAACATCACGCCGGCCGAATCGTCCTCCGGCTCTTCCAGCCCCCTACCTATCGCCATGATAAGCGCCTCGATTCCGTAGATCAGGCCGGAGCTCTGGTCCCTGTCCGGCCGCATATTCTCCTCCGCGTCTGTCTTCACCGCCACGTTGTAAGCGTGGGCCTTGAGCACCGGATGCCCGCCGTGCCGCATCCCCTTGTCCGCGAGCATCTTCTCCAGCTCCTTCGAGCCCGCCGACATGTCCTTCATCCCGTCACCGCACCGCACGACATCGAACCCGTCGCCCTCATCCAGCATAATCCCTAATTGCAGCGCCAGCCCCCACCGCTTCATAGCGATTTGTTGGACGTGGTGCTCCTGCTCGATCTCGTTGACCTTCTTCCGGATGGCGTCGATGTCGATCACGTTCCCCGAGGTGGGGATCAGCACGTCCTCGCTGATCCACGCCTGGTATTCCGGGTGATCCTCCGCGAACTCTTCCGGGACCCAGAAGTACGGCACAACCGATTTCGTCTTCGGATACCACAGCACCAGCGCGGAGATGTCCTTTTCCGAGTTCACGATGATGCCGGCGAAGGCGTTGCCGTCCGGCTCGGGCGCCGCGTCGTTGGCGTTCCACACCTCATCCGAGATCCACCGCGTAGACTGGTTCGTCCAGATGCAGAAGTTAAGGCGCTGCACGATGTTCCGCTTCCCCACCATCGCGATCGCGTCTGACACCTGCGAGCGAACGTACTTCCAAGACACCGCCGAGCCAAGAAGGGGGTTGGCCTTTATCCAAACAGATTCGTCTTTCCAATCATCGCAGTCCGGGCACTTGTCATCCGGAACCAGCAGTCCCTCGCCGCGGTGCTTGTCGCAGGGGTCGAGGCCGCAGATATAGAAGAACCAGTCATCCTTTTCAGTAGCGCCCTCAAGCACCCGTACCCCCAGTTCGTGGTGCTGATAGCAAACCGATGTCCGGTCGTACCCCGAGTTGGTGATCTCAACAATAAGGGACTCTGCGCCCTTCGCGTTGGCGTGCATCATGTCAACCATGATTGCCGAGGGGTGTTCGTGAACCTCGTCCAACAGGCCACAGTGAACCCGAAACCCCGACTTCCCCCGCCCGCCAGTGTGCTCGGAGGAAATCGGGCGGAAGTACGATCCGGTCACAGGATCGTATAGATTCCATTCCCTGGCCTTCCCGCCGGAGCGCTCCAATCGTTCAGAAAGCATAGGCGAGCGGTCAACCATCGCAACGGCATCCCGGAACAGGATTTGCGCCTGCTCACGATCTACAGCGGCGGAATAGACCTGTGCGCGATCCTTGCCGTCCGCAATCGTCATATACAGACCGATCCCCCCAGCGAGCGGGCTCTTGCCATTCGACTTGGCCTCTTCGATATAGGCCACCCGGAACCGCCGCAGCCCATCTAGCCTCTTCCACCCGAACACCGCTCCGATAATGAACTGCTGGGAAGGCTCTAGCATAAACGGCTTATCGCCCTCATCTCCGCCTGACAGAACGAGGTAGCCAAAGAAGTCGATGGCGAACTGCGCCGCCGCCTCGTCGAAGTGGACGTCCGTGCGCGCGAGGTCGCGCAGGTGACGCTCCGCCGCCAGCCGGACGTATCGCCCCGTCACCACCTGGCCGCTTGTCACGGCTTCGGCGTAGGCGGTCACGGGGGACTTAACGGCGGTCGTCACTTGGCCCTTTACCGCTCGCGAGTGGTGCCCTGAAAATCCCCACGGGCTTTTTGTCATCGCTTCCGTCGATCAGCTCGCGCTCCCGCGCTGTGAGGTAGGGCGGGAGGAATCGCGCCAGGTCCGCTATCGGCTGCATGGGGTTCGCGGTCTTCATGCAGAAACGCCGCTCTTCTTCATCGAGCGGTCGATGATGTCCAGCCACTCACGGATCAGGTCGCGTGTCAGGTGCACCATAAACAGGTCGTCGCAATTGGCCTCGGCCTCGGCGATTTCCAACTGCAGCCTCAGCGACATCAGCACCGCCGCCAGGTTCCCCGCCTCCACTCGCATGTCCTCAACTTGCCGATTGAGGGCGGAGCTTTCACGCAGGGTTGCGCCGAACACCTTCCAGTGAACCTCACATTTGTACATGATTAGATCCGACACGCTGTCCGTGTAGAAGCACCGGCACATGTCCTGAACCTTAGCCATCCCTCTTCCCCGTTCCAGGTCGCCCAAGATGGCTCGTGCCATGGCCTCTGTTGGATGCATGAGGAGCCGCCACCGCCTCGATCAAGTCAGCCGCGATCCGTTGCGCAGCATCTGCGAATTTCTGCAGCTCCCGCACCCCACAATCCCAATGTCCTGCCTCATCCATAAACCGGTGATTCATCGGCCCTCC
>Ga0214471_10003406_pt1 | contig 12344 bp, 10 predicted proteins | sample RVTome_5_FD_207665 | JGI IMG/M metagenome (GOLD analysis project Ga0214471, IMG submission 207665) | Soil microbial communities from uranium-contaminated site in the Upper Colorado River Basin, Wyoming, United States - RVT142D155 | ecosystem: Environmental > Terrestrial > Soil > Contaminated >... | reverse complement strand
TCAGCAGCTTGGTCTTATACTCGGTGGGGAAGTTCATCATTAGGCGGACTGCGGCAGCGACTCAGCCTTCTCCAGAACCTCGGCGGGCGAGGCCGTCCCGGTGCCCTTCTTCATTATCGTAATGCCCGAGACCAGCACGCCGAGGCGGACGGCTGCCTCGATGTCGCCGGTCACATGCAGCGCCAGCGCGAGCCCCGCCGCGAAGCTGTCGCCCGCCCCGCAGGTGTCGATTGGCTGCTCCGTGGGGGGCGCCGGGATCTGCGTTTCCCCTTTTTCGGTGACCAGCGTCGCCCCCTCGGCGCCCCGCGTGACCACCAGCGGGCGCGAGCCGATCGCCTTCCGCAATCGAACGTAGTCGATCACGCCGATCACCTTGCGGCAGGCGCGGTCGGCCTCCTGCCCGTTGGGCTTGGCGATCACGTTGCGGAACTGCTCGATGCGGTTGCGGGAATCCGCGATCACAATTTTTTCCGGGTGCCGCTCCGCCACGTCGCAGATCATTTCGCGCAACGCCGGCGAGACGACTCCGCCGTGGTCGGTCTCGGCCTGATCGGAAATCAGAATGATGTCGAAATCGCGGTACGTCGAGTGGAAATTGGCGATGAGCTGATCCTCGACCTCGTCGGGCAGCGTGCGCGTGTTGATGTGATCGACGCGCGGCTTGTCCTCGACACCGGTCGCGTCGTTGATGAGCTTGGTATAGGTAAAGGTCTGAATGCGCGGCGAGGCGACCAGCAGATGATAGTCGATGCGCCGCTCGCCGAGCGCCCGCTCGAGTTCAAACGCAAACCCATCCTGCCCGATGGCGCCCAACACGGCGATCCGCCCGGCGCCTAGCGCCGCCACGTTGCTGGCGACCGTGCCGCCGGCTCCGGGCGTCATTTCCGTGCCGATGACTCCGATCCTCGCGATGCCCGTCTCGCGCGAGATGTCGGCCTCGGCCGGGTCGTACCGGCACCAGCGGTCCAGACAAATATCTCCCACCACCAGCACGCGGGAGGCGGAAAACCTGTCGATGATTTCACTCCAGTTCACGCCCTCACCTCGTTCAGAACCGCGCGCGCCAGAGCGGGGAAGCTGGCGCGGTGGTCACCACAAATATAGAAACTTTCCCCGCCGTCCGCTACTGTCCGGACCAGGATTGTCTTGTGCGGGCGGAAGTAATAGCCCGGATCGGTCTTCGGAAGCTCCTTGTGGTAGTTCCCCTGAATCGGCACCAGATCGAACACCGCCGTCGTGAAATGGCAAATCGTGCGGCCCTGCTGGTGAGCCACGTTGCGGGCCATCGCCAGGGCTTTCAGATAGACCTCGGGGCCCATAATCGACGACCCGATATTGAGCATGACGCCGCCCTCCAGCCGCTCAATGGTGTGCGTGTAGATCAGGAAATCGCGATAGCTGGCCTTGCCCAGCGCCCCACCGTCGCAGTTGGGGTGCTCGTGAATGATGTCGTAGCCGATCCCGACGTGCAGCGTCACCGGAATGGACAGCTCATACGCCGCGGCCAAAATGCTCACGCCGGTGTGCGGATAACCGCTCTCCAGAATGCGCCGGCCGACGTTTTCGCCGAAGCCCAGATCGAGATCGGCCGCCTCACGCGCCCATTCGTTCAGCAATCCGGTTTCCCGCCACAACCCGAACTCGCCGCTGCGAATGTACCGCGCAACGCTTTCCGTCGTCGCTCCGATGCGGGCGAGTTCGTAGTCGTGGATAGCGCCCGCCCCGTTCATCGCCACGTGGGTGAAGACCCCTTTTCGCAGCAGCTCGATGACATACCGCGACACGCCCATCTTGATGACGTGAGCGCCCATCATCAGCAGCCGCGCCGAGCCGCGCTCGCGAGCCTCGCGAAGCCGCTCGGCGATCACCGGCAGCGCTGGGTCCTCAAACTCCTCGGTCGGGTCGTCGAGCCGCAGCACGTAGCCCACATCCATGTCGTGGTCGCGCTCCTGAAGCGGTCGCAGCTTCAGGCGGCGGCGGTCGAAAACGGGGTATTTTGACTTCATGACGGAAACAGCGCGCCCATGAGCTCTTCGTGCGCGTTGAAGTTGGGCACAATCCAGTCGGCGCCGACCTCGATCAGGCGCTTGCGCTTGACCAGGTTGACCTGGACGCAGTCCGGCTCGTCGGAGGCCACCCCGACCGCCATGCCGCCCACTTCCTTGACGTTCTGAATCTCGACAAAGCCGTCGCCGAACCCTAAAAACTCCTCGCCGGCGAATTCGCTTTCGCGGATCAGCTTCTCGATCAGGATCTTCTTGGAGAAACTCTTGTAGTCGTCGAGAGCGCCGTAGACTCCGTCGAAGTGACGGTCGACCTCGAGCAGGGCGGCTTCTTCGCGCATGAACTGCTGATCGGTGCCGCTGGCGAGATAAAGCGTCAAGCCGCGTTCCCTGAGCGCCTCGACGAGGCGCCGGCCGCCGGGCACGATCATCTCGTCGGGCGCGATGCGGCCCGCCCGCAGGCCCTCGCGGCGGTCCTTGATCTTCTCCATCAGACGGTCGCTGTAGATATGCTTGTACGCGAGCGGTTCGAGCGGCTTGCCGCCGCGCTTCTTCATCTGCTCGGTGAACTCGATCATCTGATACATCGTCTGGCGGCCGGTCAGGCGGCCGACAAAGTCTTCGACGACGGCGCGTAGTTCGTCTTCGGTCTCGCCGCTGTTCAGCTCCAGCAGCAACTCCACCATCATCGGCACCATCACGGCTTCCCACCCGGCGCGAATCAGCGAGAGAGTACCGTCGAAGTCGAACAGCGCCACCCGCGCCCCGAGGGCGTTGGCGTCCGGGCTGCGGAATTCGATCGCCGCGCCGGCTCGGGAAGTGGTTTGTGCTGTCATCTCCTGTGTTGTCACATCCGAGGTCAAAGCTGCCGGATGGGGACAGTCACCCGGCGCGCGATCTCGCGCATCTCGCAAGTTGTGGGGTCGGGTGACTGTCCCCGGCAGCACCCAGCCGGGCGCGGGACGGAATGCGTTTCACGGAGCATCCAGCGTTTGAATAGGGCCCGCGCCGCACTCCGTGCTGGGCGTTCCCCTCAAACGAAGATCGTCAAACTGCCCCGTATTGTCGAAGGAGCCCACGCCCACGAGCCCATAACCATGAGTGCGGTCGGTCACCTGGAAGCGAGGCTCGGCATCGTCGTCGAGGAAAAGCTGGATCTCTCCCGATTGCGTATTTCGCAGGACCCGGACGCGGCGCCACTCTTCGTCCGGCAAGGCCGGGCGGGCGCCGGTTCCCGCAATGCGCTCGCGATCGCCGCCGTTGACCCGGAAGAGCCCGTTGTGCACCGCCACGTTGCCATCGTCACTCGACAAGTGGGCGTAGTAGAAATGCAGCTTGTCCTGGAAGCCGAAGATGACCAGCACATCGCCTTCCGTTTGCAGAATCGGGTCGCGCTTGACCCGAACTTCGAGATCAAAACTACCGACACAGCCGGGTTTCCACAAGGCAAACTTAACCGGACGGCGCGGCCTGGCGCCGACCGGGCCGGCCCTGTCCAGTCGCAGGACGTGGTTGCCTCCGTGCTCGACGATCTTCCAGTCGCCGGGCACGGCCAGATACCATTCGGCGAGGCTGCCGTCTTCGAAATCGGCCGCCCAGCGGCCGGCTTCGGCCGCGGCCAGCGGGCTGACGGCGACTAGCAACCCCGTAAAGAGCAACAGTTTGCGCATCGTGCTAATGTCCCTTTGTACCAAAATCGAATCGCGGCGGGCTATGGGGTAAATGCTCGACCGCCCCGCTGGCGCTAGCTCAACGATGACCATTCCTGTCGAAAAACGCGACTTGCGCCTGATGCGCCGGATGTTCAGCGACATCGCGCCGCGTTACGATTTCATCACCCGCGCGCTGTCGCTCGGCATGGACTCGGGTTGGAAGCGGCGCGCCGTCGAGCAGGCTCCGTTGCCGCCCGCGGCCTGGGTGCTCGATCTCGCCTGCGGCACCGGGGATTTCTCGCTGCTTGTATCCGGCCGGAACAGCGATGCGCGGCCCGTCGCGGCTGATCTGACCCCGCGCATGCTCGGACTGGCGCGGCGGCGCGGCGTGCGGCGTGCGGTTTGCTCCGACGCCATGCGCCTGCCATTCGCCGACCGCCAGTTCGACGCCGTCTTCGTCGGCTATGGGCTGCGCAATTTCCCCAAACTCGAGGAATCGCTGCGCGAGATCCTGCGGATCACCAAGCCGGGCGGGTTTCTCGTCTGCCTCGATTTTTCTCTGCCGGCGCGCCCGCTACTGCGACAGCTCTACCTCGCCGTGCTCTACCTGCAGGGTGCGTTCTGGGGCCTGTGTCTGCACGGCAACCCGGGCCATTACACCTACATCTCGAAATCACTGCGCGGTTTTGTGACCAGCTCGGGCCTGGCCGAATTGCTCGCGCGGCTGGGCTACCGTGAGGTGCGGGTCACGGAGTACATCTTCGGCGGCATTGCAGTGCACTCGGCTGCTAAGCGCGAGCTCTGAGCACTTCCATCGCCTGGACCTCGTTCGCCAGCCGCGCCACGGACTCAACGGTGCGCTTTGCTGGACTCGCGAAGCTCGGCCTCCCGGCACGGCTCCGTAAGGTTCGTAACACGGCTATCGGTTACGGTGCGGCGCACGGACGACGTGGGCATGTGTACCCGGCTCGCGCGATAGACGGCCTCCGCAGCCCACGGCACGCGATTCAACAGCCAGACTGCGAAATTTCCTGTGGCCGCGTGGCACAACACGCTCGACGCCGGCCGGCTCAACCCCCGCACTTGCCTGCCGCGCCGCCACCAGCGCTCGTAATCATGGCGGGCCTGCTCGAAGTCAATGGAACCCTCGAGCCAGCGCCCTACCGCATCGGCACACGCCAGGGCGGAGCCCAGTGCGTTAGCGACGCCGATGCCCAGAAAGGGCGCCGTGACGCCGGCGCTGTCACCCGCCAGGAATACGCCCTGCACCACCGGCTCTTTGGGGGCGAACGAGATGCGGCTGATCGCCCTCAGGCTGTCAGGAACAGCCACGGCCCGGTCGAGCCATGCGCGCAGCCCGGGATTGCAGACTCGCGCTCGTTCGATCAACCCGTCAGGGCGGTCACCGCACTCTTTGAGCGCCCGCCGCCCGGCAAGCAGGGCGAGTGTCGTCAGACCGTCCTCGGCGCTCACCGCGCCGCAGTAGCCTCCCGGAAACAGGTAGAGGGCCACGGCGTCGCCTCGATCCACGCCGCGATAATGCTTGCGGACACCAACCCACTCGCTGTTGAGCGGGTGGAAGCGGCGGCCGAGCGCGCGGTCCACGGCGGAGCGTTTGCCGTGGGCTCCGATGACGGCGCGCGCGGAAAAAACATGGCCGCGCTCGCCATCCGCGATTGCTTCCACGCGAAAGCCTCGTCCAGGCCCTCCCCAAACGGCGTTCACATGCATTCGTGCGAACAACATGGCACCGTCCTGAACAGCCCGACCGAGCAGGGCCCAGTCCAGCGTGCGGCGCGTCAGGCCAAAACCCCCTGCCGACAGCGATAACGAAAAACACCCGCCACTGACCGCGTGCAGTTCCAGGCGGCGAATCGGATTCGCGCCCAATGCGGCCAAGCTAGCGCTCAACCCGAGCTGCGCGAGCGCCCCCCGCGTCTCGCCCGAGACGAACTCGCCGCAGAACCGCGCCTGGCTGGGCGCGCGTTCGAGCAACACGACGCACAGGCCTTTATGCCGCAGCGCGATGGCCGCCGCGCAGCCGGCAGCGCCGGCCCCGATGACGACCACATCGCTGTCAGTGACGCGATCATTCGGCATGAGGTTCGATCAATACGGTCATCCGGTGGTAGAGCCCGTGGGTGTAAATGCGGGCGCGCGGCAGATCCGCGGCGTCGAGGATCTCGCGGATCTCAGGCGGCGTGTAGGCCTGCGCGATCGAGGCCAGTCCGTCGTGGAGGGTCAGGCGATTCTGGGAAAACAAGGGGGCCCCGCGGCGAAACAGAAAGGCCGAAGCGGGGCTGCGGACGATGTCGTTGAGAATGATTGGCCCGCGGCAGACGCTTCTCAGAGCGCGCAAGGTGGAGGTCAGCTCCGCGGGATCGAGGTGGTGCAGGAACTGCGTCGAAATCACGAAATCGAACGAGCCGGGCCGCAACGGGAGTTGGCGGGCGTCGGCCGCAAGCCGCGAGATCTCGGCGTGGCAATCCAGCTCGTCGCGAACTACGCCCAGCAGGCGGCGGCTGGCGTCGAGCGCCACGATGCGCAGGCTGATGCGCCGACGGCGAGCCCACGCGGCGAGCAGCAGCGGGGTGTGGCCGGCGCCGCACGCCAGATCCAGCACCCGCAGCGGCGCGCTGCCCGCGGCCCGGCGAAGGCGGGGCAACAAGAAACGCCGCAGCGAGGCGTGGCCCCCGAGCCAGCGGTTGGCGCGGTGCATGTCGCGGAGGTTTTGGCGGATCTCCTCGGCCGTGCCTTCGCCGAGATCGAGCAGTTCGGGTTGCTCGACGCGCGGCGGCGCAACGGTCCATTGCCTGAGCAGCCTGGGCATTGGGAATCGCGGCTTCGAGGCGGAATCGTTCGTGTCGATGCGGCCCATGGGCGCTCCGTGGAGTCAGTCGCAGCCCGGTTTGTCACCAGGAAACGTTCCCCTAAGGACTGCTTTCCAGACGCTGCCTTGCCGGCGGATGCTGCGTCTATTCGCGCCGCAACGCCCGTAGCTGCGTTGTCCGAACCGCGCAGGCCGTGGACCAACCCCACCTTTCTGCTTCGAGCATAGCGAACTGTCAGGCTCTTCGTGGTGTTGCAAGAGTGCCGATTTCTTGACAGCTTCTGAGGGAGCGGTGGCGTCGACCGGCTCAATCCCTGTTGATGGAGAGCCAACAAGCCACCGCTTGCTCACGCGCGCGGCTCTGCTTGCTTCGCGAACGAGAACAGAATTCTCGCAACGCGCCGCATGGCGGTCTAACGGCCGCAGGGGCTGCGGCTCAGTTCGAGCGGGCTGGCTTTCCATGAAGAAGCCGCCAGGAAGGGCGAAAGACAGAGTTCAGCGGCGAGAATGTGGACTTTTCGGGACGGGCCGCGGTGTTGCTTAGAATGGAAAGACCATGCGCTGGGTTTTTTCGCGGGCGGTGCCGGTTCCGACACGGGTGCTGCTGCTCGAGAGCGGCCCCCGGGCTGTGGCGGCGCGCTTGATTCCACGCCTGCGAGAGGTTTTTGGTCAGCAGATCCGGATCGATCTGCTGACCTGCCTTCCCCCTGATCCCGACAGCCTGCCGCTGGAACCAGGCCCTGGCAGGCCTCAAGTCTGGCGTGTTACTGACTGCGTGGATCGGCGCTCGCGCTGGCGGTTACTGCGCGAAATCCGCTCGCGGCGCTATCCCGTCACCGCCGTTCTGTGCGCCAATAGCCCCTTGATGGCTTCGTGGCGCACTGCGGCGCTGCTCTTGTTTCCTTCCAAGTTCTTGATTGTCAACGAGAACGCGGATTTTTTCTGGCTCGACCGCGGGCATTGGCGCAATCTGCTGCAACTTTGGATGCGCCGCTCCGGCGTTTTTGAGGAGTCGGCGGTGCGCGCGGCGGCGCGGCTGGCGGCCTTTCCGTTTACTTTGGCTTTCCTGTTGGGGTATGCGTTGTACGTGCACCTGGTTCGGGGAGTGCGCCTGATGGTGCGCCGCATCGCCGGGAAGTCGCCCAGTCTACTGTCACAGAGATAAGTGAATGAAGTCGGGACATAGATCGACGCTGGACAGTTGGATCGCCGGCTCTGCGCCGGGCATCGCCGCAGGCGATCCGAGCCCCACCCGCGAGGGTGGGGTACCAGCCCCTGGCGACGAATCGCAAGGCGACAAACCTGGGGTTCACGCCACGGGTGCGACGTCACGCTTCTGAACTGGAAGCCAGGGCTTGCTCCAGATCCTCGAGGATATCTTCCACGGCCTCGATACCGACCGACAGGCGCAGGAGATTCTCACGGATGCCCAGGCGTTCGAGGTGCTTGGGGGCGAGGTCGCGGTGTGAACTCATGACCGGGTGCAGGATCATCGAGTGAACGTCGCCGAGACTCGTGGCGCGCACGACCATCTTGAGGGCGTTCAGGAAGGCGAAGACCTGCTCGCGGCCGGCGTCTTTCAGCTCGAAGCTGACCATCCCGCCGCCCGAGCCGTGGGCGAACAAGCGTTTGACGGTCTCGTGGTCCGGGTGCGCCGGGTCGCCGGGGAAGTAAACCCGCTCGATGCGCGGATGGTCTTTCAGCCGGGCCGCTACGCGGCAGGCGTTCTGGCAATGGCGCTCAATGCGCAACGGCAGCGTCTTGACGCCGCGCATGGTCAGATAGGCCTCGAAGGGGCCCATGTTCGGACCGAGGCTGCGGCTGAGGACTTGCAGGACCGGCTGGAATTCCTCGCGGGTAACGAGGATGCCGCCCAAGACGTCGCCGTGACCGGCGAGGTATTTGGTGACGCTGTGGACGACGATATCGGCGCCGGCGCTGAGCGGCTGCAACAGAGCGGGCGAGGTGAAGCTGGCGTCCACCACGACCAAAGCCCCGTGGGCGTGGGCGATTTCCGCAATGCGGTCGAGCGGAGCGACCCGCAATAGAGGGTTCGAGACGGTCTCAACGAGCACGGCTGCTGGTTTCGCGGCGGCCACCTCCGCCTCGAAGGCTTTCAGGTCGCAGGGGTCGGCGAAGTGGACTTCGAGACCGCCCGGCTCGAGGACTTTCATCAGCAGCGTCAGCGTCTGGCCGTAGAGCACTTTGGCCGCCACCACGCACTTGCGGCGGTCGGTGAGGGCCGCCAACAGGGCCAGGTGAATGGCGGCCATCCCCGAGGACGTCGCCACCGCTAGATCGCCGCCCTCGAGTGCCGCAACTTGCTCCTCGAGCGCCTGGACGGTGGGATTGCCGTAGCGCGCGTACATCGGTCCCGGCCTTTCGCCTCCGAAAACCCGGTCCAGATCTTCGATGTTTTCGTAGACGTAGCTTGCCGCTCCGTGAATGGGCGTGGTTACCGGAATGTAGTCGCCTGGTTTTTTGCGATCGCCGGCGTGGACCGCAAGGGTTGGAAGCTTCATGGGAGTTCCTGGAGTGGAAAAGCGCCGCCTTGCTCGAAAAGCTGTGCGCGAGAGGCCGTGGTGTGATTATAAACCGTGGCTGTTGGCGGCACGGAAGCGGGAACGGTCAAGCGCGGGCATTGTCGCGTGAAAGTGGAAAAAGCGGCGGTGAACGGCTTGAGCGCGGACGACGGTTTGCCCGGCAGGGCGTGGCTGTTGGAGCGGATGGAAGAACGGAAATCGCGTCAGCAACCCGTCGGAGCTACCCGGCGTCTTAACAATGGCGAGTTGCGGCTCGCAGGGAGAGTTGTGCCTCTGCTCACGGCAGGATAGTCGTCGCGTTTACAGTCGCTTTGCGGCGTGTGTTTCTAGCCTGGTGTGTTTCTAGCCTGCGCGCGGCGAAGGACCGGGAGTTTCGGTCCGCCGGTGGCAGTCTGGAGCCGCGGAGCCCTGCGGTACAATAATTTCAAGCTTTCCGGCGGCCCATTTCCATCATGTTAGACACCGTTCTGGCCAAGGTTTTTGGCACCAAGCACGAGCGCGAAGTCAAGCGGTTGCTGCCCCAGGTCGCGGCGGTCAACGAAGTGGAGCCGCGCATGCAGGCGCTGAGTGACGCCGAGCTGGCCGGCAAGACCGCCGAATTCAAGCAACGCCTGGCCAACGGCGAACCGCTCGACGATCTGTTAGTGGAAGCCTTCGCGGCTTGCCGCGAGGCGGCGCGGCGGACCGTCAATATGCGCCACTTCGACGTGCAGCTTATCGGCGGCATGGTGCTGCACGAAGGCAAGATCGCCGAGATGAAGACCGGCGAAGGAAAAACGCTGGTCGCGACGCTGCCGGCTTATCTCAATGCGCTGGAAGGGAAGGGCGTTCACGTCGTCACGGTGAACGACTACCTGGCGCGGCGCGATTCCGAGTGGATGGGCAAGATCTACCGATTTCTCGGCATGGCGGTCGGCGTCATCGTGCACGATCTTTCGGATCAGGAGCGCCGCGCCAGCTACGGTTCGGACATCACCTACGGCACCAACAACGAGTTCGGCTTCGACTATTTGCGCGACAACATGAAGTTCGACCGCGCCGACATGGTGCAGCGTTCTCATCATTACGCCATCGTCGACGAGGTGGACTCGATTCTGATCGACGAGGCCCGCACGCCGCTGATCATTTCGGGGCCGAGCGAGCAGTCCACCGACAAGTACTACAAGGTCAACCGCATCATCCCCAAGCTCGAACGAGGCGAAGTCATCGAGGGCGACGAGCCGCGCGACCGCACCTACACCAACGATTACATCATCGACGAGAAGCACCGCACGGTGTTTTTGACGGAGCAGGGCGAAAGCAAGGTCGAGGAGCTGCTCGGCATCGGCAACATCAACGACCTGGTGAACTACGAGACCAAGCACTGCGTCGAGCAGGCGCTGAAAGCCCACGTGAACTTCCACCGCGACAAGGACTACGTGGTCAAGGAAGGCCAGGTCATCATCGTCGATGAGTTCACCGGACGCCTGATGCCCGGGCGGCGCTGGAGCGACGGGCTGCACCAGGCGGTCGAGGCCAAGGAACGCGTCAAAATCGAGCGCGAGAACCAGACGCTGGCGACGATCACGTTCCAGAACTACTTCCGCATGTACAAGAAGCTGGCCGGCATGACCGGCACGGCCGACACCGAAGCGGCCGAGTTCGGCAAGATCTACAAGCTTGACGTCGATGTGATTCCGACCAACCAGCCGATGATCCGCAAGGAATTCTCGGACATCGTCTACCGCACGGAAGAGGAAAAATACCGCAACGCCGCTAAAGAGATCAAAGAGCTCACCGAGCAGGGGCAACCGGTGCTGGTGGGCACGATCTCGATCGAGAAATCAGAAAAGCTTTCCAAGCTGCTCAAGAAAATGGGCGTCAAGCACGAAGTGCTCAACGCCAAGCAGCACGAGCGCGAGGCGAAGATCGTGGCGCAGGCGGGCCGCAAAGCGGCGGTGACGGTATCGACGAACATGGCCGGCCGCGGCACTGACATTTTGCTCGGCGGCAACGCCGAGTTCATGGCCCGCGAGCATCTGATGAAGAAGGGCAAGAATCCGGATCTGATTCCGCGCGAGGAGTGGGACGCGGTCTACAAGGAATTCAAGGCGGAGACCGACCGCGAGCACGACGAGGTGGTCGGGCTGGGCGGCCTGCACATTCTTGGCACCGAGCGGCATGAGTCCCGGCGCATCGACAACCAGCTTCGCGGCCGCGCCGGACGCCAGGGCGACCCGGGCAGCTCGCGTTTTTATCTCTCGTTGCAGGACGACCTGCTGCGCATCTTCGGCGGCGAGAAGGTGCAGAACCTGATGCTGCGGCTGGGCATGGAAGAAGACGTGCCCATCGAGTCGAAGCTCATCACCAAGCGCATCGAAGCGGCGCAGAAGGCGGTCGAGGCGCAGAACTTCGAAGCCCGCAAGCACCTGCTCGAGTACGACGACGTGATGAACAAGCAGCGCGAGGCGGTCTACGGAACGCGCCGCAAGCTGCTGGAAGGCAAGGACCAGAAGGAATACATCCTCAATCTGGTCGGCGACATCGTCGGCGGATTCGTCGAGACGCGATGCCCCGAGAAAGCGCATAGGGACACGTTCGATCTGGCCGGGCTGCGTACGGATATCGAGAACCAGTACGGCCTCAAGATCGACCACCTCGAGCTGGAGTCGCTTGATCGCCAGGCCACTGCGGACGAGATCACCGAGTACCTCTGCAAGAGGTACGACGAAAAGGAAGCCCAGATTGGGACCGAGCGGCTGCGCTATTCCGAGCGCATGATCATGCTGCAGATCCTCGACTCGCAGTGGAAAGACCACCTGCTGTCGATGGACCATTTGAAAGAGGGCATCGGGCTGCGGGGCTACGGTCAGAAAGACCCGCTGGTCGAGTACAAGAAGGAATCGTTCACGCTGTTCCAGGACATGATGGTGCGCTTTGAAGAGGAGACCATCAAGTTCCTGTTCTATCTGCAAGCGGGCCCGCCGCAGACAAGCCCGCCGCAGGGGATGATGGCGCGCCGGCCGGAGCCTCCCGAAGGCCCGCAGGTGGAGGGCGCCGCCGAGGAAGAGCCCGTGGCGGTCGCCGCGACGGTCGAGGCCGCGGGCGGGACGATCGAGGACTTCACGCGCGACATCCGGCGCCAGAAGGAGCGCGAGCTGGCGCAGGTACGGCTGGCCGGCGCCGGCGATGGAGCCGCGGAAGTCAAGCAGGTCATCAAAGGAAAGAAAGTCGGACGCAACGATCCGTGCCCCTGCGGCAGCGGCAAGAAATACAAGAAGTGCTGCGGCCATGCCGCGTAAACGATGAGGAAACTGATCGCGTTTCTTTTGCTCTT
>Ga0214471_10003405_pt1 | contig 12344 bp, 11 predicted proteins | sample RVTome_5_FD_207665 | JGI IMG/M metagenome (GOLD analysis project Ga0214471, IMG submission 207665) | Soil microbial communities from uranium-contaminated site in the Upper Colorado River Basin, Wyoming, United States - RVT142D155 | ecosystem: Environmental > Terrestrial > Soil > Contaminated >... | reverse complement strand
CCGGCTGCATCCCCTCGGGCCGATGGTGCTGAGCGGGCCGGTGTTCCATCCGGCGGCGCGCGCGCGTGACGTGCTGCGCTTCTACCGCGAGTTCAGCGCGGGCGAGCCCGACGAGCTGACGACGTACGCCGGCCTGCTCACCGGCCCGGACGGCGCGCCGCTGGTCGGCCTCGTGCCGTGCTTTGCCGGGCCGCCCGAGCAGGGCGAGAAGCTCGTCGAGCGCCTGCGCAAGTTCGGCCCGCCGGCCGTCGACATGCTCGGGCCCATGCCCTACGTGGCCGTCCAGCGCATGTTCAACGACGCCTTTCCGCCCGGCCGCTACAACTACTGGAAGTCGAGCCTGACCCCCGAGATCACGGACCAGCTCATCGACACGGTCGTCGAGCACATGGCCCGGGTGCCCTCCCCCCACTCGGCGGTGATGCTCGAGCACTACCACGGCGCCTACAGCCGCCCGGCGCCGACCGCGACGGCCTACAGCCATCGCCGCCCCACGTACGACGTCGTCATCATCGCGAACTGGACGAACCCGGCGGATAGCGAGCGGAACATCGCCTGGGCGCGCGGGCTGTTCGCGGCCGTGCAGCCGCAGGTCTCCCGGGCGGCGTACGTGAACTTCCTCGACAGCGACGACGGCGCCGACCGCGTCCGCGCCGCCTACGGCGAGAACTACGACCGCCTGGTGGCCCTCAAGCGCAAGTACGACCCGAAGAACTTCTTCCGCATGAACCAGAACGTGCGGCCGGACTGAACTACCGGTCACCAGACGGAGCTGCTCGCGGCATGGGACAGGCTGCAGGGCGGCCGCCTCCCCGGTAAGATTGAGCCACTCCGGTAGGAGGGAGAGCGGGTGGGGCATCCGGTCCACAAGGTCAAGGGGTTCGAGATCGTCGGCCCGTACCGGCTGCGGATCGGAGTTCGCGGATGGCCTGGTCCGGGACGAGTCGGTCCGCGTCCCTGCCCAGGACGCCTTGCTGAGATGTCGCGAAAATTGGACAGACGAGCCATCATGGGCGTGGGTGGGACCTGGCCAAGGCCACTGCGAACGTCCGGAAGCACGGCGTCTCTCACTCCGAGGACGGGGAGCGGGCAATCACGATCGGCCGGTCCGCACGGCAGCGGGTTATCTTCGTGGCGCACACCGAGCGAGAGGACCGCCTCCGGATCATCAGCGCGCGGCGGGCGACCCGCCAGGAGCAAGCACAGTATGAGGAAGGAATCGATGAAGCGACGCCGTGACGAGCTCCGGCCGGAATACGATCTCGCGCGCCTGAAGGGTGGTGTTCGCGGCAAGTACTACCAACGGGCTACGGCGGGGACCAACTTGGTTCTCCTGGAACCTGACATTGCCCGTGCGTTCCCGGACAGCAACTCCGTAAATCGTGCGCTCCGCTTGCTCCGTGATGTGGCCACGAAGAGCACCAGCCGGACGCGAAAGGCAACGAACGGTCGCCGCAGAGCGACCGGCTAAGCCCGGCTCACTCCCCATACCCCACGAGCTCGACGTACCCCTGCCCCCCGACCGGCCGCCCCGCGCTCGACCCCGCCACACCCACCGCGCCCTCCCAGTACCGCGTCCCCACCCGCAGCTCCTGATCCGCCAGCCGGGGCTCGATCTCCAGCCGCAGCTCCGCCGACGGCACGCTGAGTCGCCACCGCGCCGGATACCGCACCCCGCTGTGCGGGCTGGTCCAGTGCGCGAGCGGCTCGATGCGGACGTCCGCCGCCTCCAGGCGCCGCGCGGTGCCGTCGGCAGCGACGAGCGTGCCGGCGCTGAACGGATCCATCGTGCCGGCGCGGCGGCGGAGCTGGTAGACCATCAGCTCGCGGCCGTCGTCGAGCTGCAGGGCGAACCAGTCCCAGCCCTCGACGTCGGCGCCCAGCGCGCTCGTGCTCCATTCCCGGTCCATCCAGGCCTCGCCCGAGACCTCGAGCGTCTCGGCGCCCAGGCGGACGGTGCCGCGCGCGGGCATCCGGGTGAAGGAATAGTAGAGCGACGCGTTGCCGGGCTCGGGGCCCTTCTGGCTGAGGCCGCGGTCGCCCTGCAGCACCACCGGCTTCGCTGGCGAGACGATGAGGTCGATGGCCACGTCGCCTTCCTGAGCGCGCAGCCGCGTGGCGCCTCCCTCCCCTTCGGCGGACCAGCTCTCGACCCAGACGCGGAACGGCGCCGGCTGGGCGCCGGCCAGGCCCAGCGCCGCGCGACTGGCGCGGCTGGCGGCGTGGAAGCGGCCACCGGTGGCGTCGGTGACGGCGAAGTGGGCGACGTAGAGCTGGCGCGTGGCCCACGCCGACGCGCGCGGCTCCTCCTCGGGCGACAGCGCGACGCGGAAGAACGTGAGCTGGAAGCCGACGTGGCGTCCGGCCGGCGTCTGCAGATTGCCCGTGTAGTACCACCACTCCGTCCGGAAGTCCGGGTGCGGCCCGTGGTCCTCCGGAAACGACAGCGGGCGCGGGGCGAGAGCCCGCGCGAAGCCGGCGCGATCCTCGGCGAGCGCCTCGCGCACCGCGACCGTCGCCTGGATAGGATGGCGCGGCGAGGACGGCCACAGCGCGTAGGCCGCGGCGGCGCCCACGACGGCGAGGGCGACGGCCAGCGCCACCCTACTCATCGCGCAGCGTCTCCGCCGGCTCCGCCCGCGCCATGCGCCAGGCGGGATAGAGCCCGGCCAGCAGCGCGGCCAGCACCGCGAGCGCCACGCCCTGGAGCAAGATCGACGGCGACGGGTCCAGCGACATCGTCCAGCCGAACGAGCGGCGGTTGATGACGAAGACCAGGACGGCGGCCAGCAGCAGGCCGCTCGGCACCGCGAGCACGCCGGACAGCAGGCCGATGATGCCGGTCTGTGCGGTGACGAGGCCCCAGACCTGACGGGGCGTGAGGCCGAGCGTGCGCAGCACGCCGATCTCCCGCGTGCGTTCCAGCTGGAGCGCCATGAGGGCGGCCAGCATGCCGACGAAGGCGACCGCCACGCTCAGCGTGCGGAGCACGCCGGTGATGGCGAAGGTGCGGTCGAAGATCTCGAGCGAGGCCTCGCGCAGCGCGCGGTTGGAGCGGACGACCAGCCGGGGGCCGCCGCCCGCGCGCTCGCGCACGGCCGCCACCAGCGCGTCGACGTCGACGCCCGGCGCGGCCTCCAGCGCCAGGCCCGAGATGCGGCGGTCGTCCCACGCGCGGTCGTAGGTGCGGCGGCTCATCACGACGACGCCGGCGCTGGAGCCGTAGTCGTAGAAGACGCCGGCCACGCGGAAGTCCTGCTGGCCGCGGTCGGTGCGCAGCCGCACGGGGGCGCCGGCGCCGGTGCCGTGGCGATTGGCGTACGGCTCGGAGACGATGACGGCGTCGCCGTCCCAGACGCCGTCGGCGCTGCCCTCGCGGAACCGCCAGCGCGGCGGGCGGGCGGGATCGACGGCGAGCGCGACCACCTGCACCGGCCCCCGGGCGCTCTGCACGACCACGCCGCGCGAGGTGCTGGCGCGCGCGACGCCGGGGGTCGCGGCCAGATGCGCCACGAGCGCGGGATCGAGCGTGGTGTCCGGGCGGCCGCCCACCAGGCTCGGGGCGGACACGTACACGTCCGCGCGGAGCGTGCCCTCGAGCCAGCTCGTCACGGCCTCGCGGAAGCTGGCGATCATCACGCCGACGCCGATGGCGGCGGCCACGGCGATCGTCAGCGCCGCCATCGCGACCGAGGTGCGCGAGAGCGCGGCCACGATGCCCCGGGTGGCCAGGCGTCCGAGCAATCCAAAAGCGGCGCCGGCCACGCCATGGATCGGACGCAGAAGCATCACCGCCGCTGCCGGCGTCATCAGCGCGCAGCCCACCACCACGACGAAGAGCCCGGCGAAGCCCAGGGCGATCCCGCCGGGCACGGCGAGGACGGCGCCGCCCGCGGCGAGGGCGCCGAGGCCGAGCCAGCCGGCCCGCCGCGTGCCGCGGCGGGCGCCGCTCTCGAGCGAGGCGCGGCTCATCACGATGCGCGGCGGGGCGGCGGTGGCCTCGAGCGCGGGTGCCAGCGCCGCCAGCGCGGTGACACCGATGCCGAGCAGCGCGCTCTTGGCGAGCGCGGGCAGGTCCAGCGCCACGTCGCGCACGGCGAGGACGAAGTAGAGGTCGTTGATCGTGCGCGTCACCAGCCGCAGCAGGCCCTGCGCCATGCCGAACCCCAGGGCGATTCCGGCCAGGGTGCCCACGACGCCGATGACCAGCGCCTCGCTCATCACGAGCGCGAACACCTCGCCGCGGGTGACGCCGAGGGCCCGCAGGGAGCCGATCAGCGGCCGCCGCTGCACGACCGAGAACGTCATGGTCTGGTAGATGAGGAACATGCCGACGACCAGCGCCAGCAGCGAGAGCGCGGTGAGGTTCCACTGGAACGCCAGGATCATGCGCGCGGTGGCGCCGGCCTGCGCGCCCGCGCCCACGAGGTCGGCGCCGGCGGGCAGCGCCTGGCCGATGCGCGCCAGCAGCGTGTCGTCCTCGGCCATGAGGTCGATGCGCGTGAGGTGGCCGGCGACGCCGAACAGCTCCTGGGCCGTGGCGATGTCGGTCACGAGCAGATCCTCCAGCGCGCGGGCGCTGCCGGCATCGGCCGGCTGGAGGAGGCCGACGATCGTCAGCGTGCGGCGGGCGCCGGCCACGTCGACCGCGAGCTCGCGCCCGATGGCGAGGCCCAGGTCGCGCGCGGTGGAGGCGGCGATCAGCGCCGTGCCGCCCCGGCCGACCAGATCCGACGCGCGCGCGAGCAGGTCGCGGCCGCGCGCCTCGCCGCGGTCCTGGCCGTCGAGGTAGGGCCGGAAGTCGGCGTCGGCGAACGGATCGATCCCGAGGACGTGCAGCGTCCGCCCGGCGTGGCCCGCCACCGCCACGTCGCCCTCGACGATCGGCGCGGCGCGGCGCACGCCGAGCTCGAGCCGCAGGCGGCGATAGACCTCCTCGGGCAGCCCGGACGGCCCACCCACGATCTGGTGCGTCGCCCGGCCGCTGACCGCCTCCGTGGACAGCCGGAACGCGCGGAGCGCGCTGGAGTTGGCGAGGTCGATGGACACGGCGACCGCCACCCCGAGCGCGATGCCGAGGATGGCCAGGCCGAGCTGCCAGGGGTGCGAGGAGAGCTGCCGCACCGCCAGCCGGGCGAGCTGGCCGGTCAGCATGGCGGACGCTCGACCAGCGCGCCGCGCTCGATGGTGAAGATGCGGTCGGCCACGCCGATCACCTCGCGGCTGTGGGTGGCCATCAGCACGGTCCGGCCGGCCTCGCGGGCGAGGGCGTCGAGGAGGTCGAGGACGCCGGCGGCGGTGTCGGCGTCCAGGTTGCCGGTGGGCTCGTCGGCCAGGATGATGTCGGGCTCGTGGATCAGCGCCCGGGCGATGGCGACGCGCTGCTGCTCGCCGCCCGACAGCCGCTCGGGAAAGCTGTCACCGCGGCCGGCGAGCCCCACCCGCTCCAGCAGCGCGCGGGCCCGGGCCACGCCCTTCTCGTCGGCGCGGCCGTTGAGGTCGAGCGGCAGCAGGAGGTTCTCCTCCACGGTCAGGAGGGGGATGAGGTTGAAGAACTGGAAGACGAAGCCGATGTGCCGGCGGCGGAAGCGCGTGCGCGCCTGCTCGTCGAGCGCCGTGAGGTCGGTGCCGTTGACGGCCACGGTCCCGGCCGTGGGCCGGTCGATGCCCGCGATGAGGTTCAGCAGCGTGGACTTGCCGGAGCCGCTGCGCCCGACCAGCACGACGATCTCGCCGCCGGCGATCGTCAGCGACACGTCGCGCAGCACGACGCGCTCGGCCTCGCCTTCGCGATACGTCTTGCCGAGGTGCCGGAGCTCGACGGCGGGCGGGGCCATGCCCGCTCATTCTACGTGGTCGCGTTCGTGGGCTTCGAGTCCGAAGCCGGCTACAGGAGCGGAAGCAGCTCGGTGAGGTCGCGGATCTCGTGGTCGGGCGCGGGCACCTCGGGGCGGCGTGGCCGTCCCGCTCGGTTGAGCCACGCGACGCGCAGGCCGGCCGCCTGCGCGCCCTTGACGTCGTCGATGTCGCTGTCGCCGACGTGCAGCACCTCATGCGGCTGGAGGCCCAGCTGCTGCAACGCCCGCCGGAACACGCGCGGGTCGGGCTTGTAGGCTTGCACGGCCTCGGAGACGAGGACGAACTGCACCGGCCACTTGAAGGTCCAGGCGGCGACGTGCTCGTGATCGGCGTTGGACACGATGGCCGCGAGCACGGACCCGAGCGCGTTCAGCACCTCGAGCGCCTCCGGGTAGAGCTCCACCTTCGTCGTCACCTGGAAGAACAGGTCGACATACGGCGAGGCGTCGGCGACGATGCCGAGCTGCCGCAGCACGCGCGGCAGGATGTGTCCCTCGATCTCCCGCAGTGTCTGGAACGGCGCCAGCTGCGTCGCCTCGTGGTAGAGATCGATCCACGTCCGCAAGACGTCGTCGGTGCTCACGGACAGGCCGTGATCGGCCACGATGCGGCGGGGAATCACGGTCAGATCCTCGTTCCGCAGCAGGGTGCCGTAGGCGTCGAAGGTCACGGCCCGGATCGGCATCTCGCTGCTCTCATACCACAGGTTCGTCTCCCGGGGGTCGCCCGAGCGCCTCGCGACCCTGGTCGAGGCGGCCCGGGGGAAGGGCCCGCGGCTGTAGAAAAGGATACCCTGATCGTCACAGATGGAGTCGCGTGCCGGCCTCGCTCGCGTTCTCGCCCTGGGCGCCGTCCTCCTCGCCGCCGCCGTGGCGCCCGCCGCCACCCCACGGCCCGGAGGGACCCTCCGCATGGCGCTCTCGGCCGATCCGCCGACGCTCGATCCCGCCCTCGCCACCGACCTCACCTCGGCGGCGGTCGTGCGCCAGCTCTTCGACACGCTCGTCGAGCTCGACGAGGGGCTCACGCCGGGCCCCGCTCTCGCCCGGAGCTGGACGGTCTCTCCCGATCGCCGCGTGTACACCTTCCTCCTGCGCCGCGACGTGCGGTTCCACAACGGCCGGCTGCTGGAGGCCGCCGACGTGAAGTACGCGTGGGAGCGCGCGGCCCGCGGCAAGCGGCCGTGGGTCTTCGAGAAGATCGCCGGCGCGCGGGAGTTCATCGAGGGCCGGGCCCGGGAGATCGCCGGCCTGCGCGTGGCGGATCCCGCGACGCTCGAGGTACGGCTCGCCGCCCCCTTCGCGCCGTTCCTCTATCTCGTCGCCTACGACGCGGCGGCCGTCGTGCCCCGCGAGGAGGTCGAGCGGCTCGGCGCCGACTTCGCCACGAACCCGGTCGGCACCGGCGCCTTCCGGCTCGCCCGGTGGCGGCGCGACGATGAGCTGGTGCTCGAGCGCTTCCCCGGCCACTTCCGCGGACCGGCGCTGCTCGACGCCGTCGCGTTTCGCATCCTGCCCGAGGACCTGACCCGCCTGAACGAGTACCGCGCGGGCCAGCTCGACGTCACCGGCGTCCCGGCCTCCTACTGCCGCGTGGTGGAGGCGGACGCGCGCCTGCGCGGCGACCTCGTCACCTGGGCGACGCTCGGCACCCAGGGCCTCCGGTTCAACGTGGAGAGCGCCCCGTGGACGGACGTGCGCGCGCGCCAGGCGGTGGCGCACGCCATCGACGCGTCGCTGGTCGTCAAGACGGTGCAGTACGGCTGCGGCGTGCCGGCGCGCGGCATCCTGCCGCCCGCGATTCCGGGGGCGCCCGCCGCCGCGGCGCGCCTGCCCTACGACCCCGAGCGGGCCCGCCGTCTGCTCGCCGAGGCCGGCGTGACGGGCGGCCCGGGCCGTCCGCGCCTGACCTACCACTACAACACGGGCACGCCGAACCAGCGGCTGGCCGAGCTGCTGCAGGCCCAGCTGCGCGACGTCGGCATCGACCTCCAGCTGCGGCGGCTCGACTGGGCCGCCTACCTGACGCTCGTGGACGAGGGGCGGACCGGCTTCTACCGGCAGGCGTGGATCGCGGACTACCCGGATCCCGAGAACTTCCTGACCGTGCTCTTCCACTCCCGCAACGTCGGGGCGGCCGGCAACACGTCGCGCTATCGCAGCCCGGTCGTCGACCGCTGGCTCGACGAGGCCGACGCGATGGCCCCGGGCCCCGAGCGCAACCGGCGCTATGCCGAGGCCGAGCGACGGATCGTCGACGACGCGGTCTACATCCCGCTCTATCACCTGACCAGCCGCGCGCTCGTCCGCGAGGACGTCGAGCAGCTCGAGCGCTCGCCGCTGTCGTCGGCGCCCGAGTTCCTGTCGCCGCTGCGGAAGGTCTGGCTCGCGCGATGACCGGCGAGCTCGGACGCATCCTGGCCGGCCGGGTCGGCGCGCTGGTGCCCGTGCTGTTCGGCGTCACCCTCCTCGTGTGGGCGATGAGCGCGCTGGCGCTGGGCGATCCGGCCCGCGCGTCCATGGGGCAGCGCGCCGACCCCGCCGCGGTGGAGCGGATCCGCCGGGAGCTGGAGCTGGACCGGCCCGCGCCCGTCCGGTACGTGCGCTGGGTCGGGCGCCTCGTGCGCGGCGACCTCGGGCGCTCGCTGCGCGACCGGCGTCCCGTGACCGCGGTCATCGCCGAGCGGTTGCCGGCGACCGTGCGGCTGGCCGTGGCGGCCACGCTGGTGTCGATCGCCGTCGGGGTGCCGGTGGGCGTGGTGGCCGCCGCCCGGCGGCGCTCGCTGCTCGATCACGCGCTCATGGCGGGCGCCGTCCTCGGCATCTCCACGCCGGTCTTTTGGCTCGGGATGATGCTCTCGCTCGTCTTCGCCGTCTGGCTCGGGTGGTTGCCGGTGTCCGGCTACGGCGGCGGCGACTGGCTGCACCTGATCCTCCCCGCGCTCACGCTGGGCGCGCTCCACACGGGCGTGGTGGCGCGGATGACGCGGGCGAGCCTCCTCGAGGTCGCGCGCCAGGAGTTCCTGCAGACGGCGCGCGCCAAGGGCCTCTCGGAGTTCACCGTGGTCATGAAGCACGCCTTCCGCAACGCGGCGATCCCGGTGGTGACCGTCATCGGGCTCGGCCTCGGCAATCTCCTCGTCGGCGCTCCCCTCACCGAGACGGTGTTCGCGTGGCCGGGGCTGGGCCGGCTGCTGGTCGTGTCGGTCGATCAGCGCGACGTCCCCGTCGCCATGGGCGTGGTGCTCGTCTTCGCGCTCGTCTACGTCCTCGGCAGCCTCCTGGTGGACCTGGTCTACCTCGCCGTCGACCCGCGAACCCGGCATGCCGCCGCCCGGTAGCCGGGTGCACCGCGGGCTCGCCGCCGGGGCCGCGCTCCTGGCCGTCTTCGCGCTCGCCGCCGTGCTGGCGCCGTGGCTGGCGCCCCACGACCCGCTCGCCGTCGCGGACGCGTCGACGCCGGTGGCGCTGCAGCCGCCGTCGGCACACCATCCGCTCGGCACCGATGCGCTCGGTCGCGACATCCTGGCGCGCGTGCTCTTCGGCGGCAGGGTGTCGCTGGCAGTCGGCGTGGGCGTCGAGCTGGTCGTCGTCGCGCTCGGCAGCGTCATCGGGCTGCTCGCCGGCTACTACGGCGGCGCCCTCGACGCCACGCTGATGCGCCTGACCGACGTGGTGATGGCCTTCCCCTCGCTCGTGCTCGCCATCGGGCTGATCGCCGTCTTCGAGGCGCCGGGCCTGGCCAACGTCTTCGTCGTCCTCATCCTGCTCGGCTGGACGACGATGGCGCGGGTGGTGCGAGGGACCGTGCTGACCCTGAAGAGCCTGGACTACGTCCAGGCGGCCCGCGCGCTCGGCGTCAGGGACCGGACGATCCTCCTCCGTCACGTCCTTCCGAACGCGCTCGGGCCGCTGCTGGTGGCCGCCACGCTCGGCGTGGGCGGCAACATGGTCGCGGAAGCGGGGCTGTCGTTCCTCGGCCTCGGCTCGCAACCGCCGACGATCTCGTGGGGGGCGATGCTCGCCGACGGGCAGTCGGACCTGATGACGGCGCCCTGGGCGGCCGTCTTCCCGGGCCTGGCGCTCCTCCTGGCGGTCCTCGGCGTGAATCTCGTCGGCGATGGCCTGCGGGACCTGCTCGATCCGCGCACCAGCGGCGAGTGAGGCCTCGCTTGACGCGGCGCGCTGGGCGTGCCACACTTCGTCGTGGATCTGGTTCAATTGTTCGGTAGCTCGGTTCGATAGCACCGAGAGACACGCCGCGCGAGACCCAGCTCGCGCGGCGTTTTTGTTTGCCCTCCCATCGCGGAGGTCAACCCGCCGTGGGCGGGAATAACAGGGGGGGAACCCCAGAAGGATCGGCATCATGGCTCAGGGTCGAGTGAAGTGGTTCAACGATGCGAAGGGTTTCGGATTCATCACGCAGGAGAGCGGCGACGACGTGTTCGTGCACTTCAGCGCGGTGGTCGCGACGGGGTTCAAGAGCCTGGCGGAGGGCGATCAGGTCGAGTTCGAGGTCACCCGTGGGCCCAAGGGCCTGCAGGCCACGAACGTCCGCAAGAGCTGAGCGATCGTCACGGCCGGCGGCAGGCTTCCTGCCGCCGGACCGCAGCCATAGACCGGTCGTTGACACGGCCGCCGCGGCGCCTCATGATTCGGCATCTCGACCATGCGGGCAGATAGATCCCCATGACGGTCATCATCTACGGCGCCGGCGCCATCGGCGGCATCACCGGCGCCCGCCTCGCCTTCGGCGGCCACGACGTCCTCCTCGTCGACAAGGCCCAGGACCACGTCGCCGCCATGAACGCCCGCGGCCTCACGATCGAATCGCGCACGGGCGCCGTCAACATCGCGGTCCGCGCCATCACGCCCGAGGCGCTGGGCGCCGGCCTGGAGCTGGTCCTCCTGGCCGTCAAGTCGCAGGACACGCCGGCGGCGCTGGAGGTCCTCGCTCCCCGCCTGGCCCCCGACGGCGCCATCGTCTCCCTGCAGAACGGCCTGAACGAGGAGCTGATCGCCGCCGCGGTGGGCGCGGAGCGCACGGTCGGCTGCCTGGTCAACTGGGCGGCGGACTGGCAGGCGCCGGGGCGCATCCTGCACGGCGGCGAGGGCGCGCTGGTGCTGGGCGAACTGGACGGCCGGCGCAGCGAGCGGGTGCAGCGCCTGGCCAAGCTCCTCGACGTGGTCGCGCCCACGCGCGTGAGCGACAACATCCTCGGCTACACCTGGGCCAAGCACGTCTACGGCGCCCTGCTGGTGGCCACCGCCCTGGTGGACGCGCACGTCTACGAGGTCGTCGAGCGCTCGCCCGAGATCCAGACGATGCTCGTGGCGCTGGTGCTCGAGGGCATGGACGTGGCCTTGCGGGCCGGCATCCGCCTGGAGCCCTTCGACGAGTACGATCCGGCCGACTACCACGCCGCCGCCCGGGGCGACGTCGCCGCCCGCGCGCGCGCCATGGCGAGCATCGCCACCCACTATCGCGCGGCCACGAAGACCAAGACCGGCATCTGGCGCGACCTGGCCGTGCGCAAGCGCAAGACCGAGGTGGGCGCCATGCTGGGGGCGACGGTGGCCAAGGCGCGCGGCCTCGGGATCCCGATGCCGCTGACCGAGCGGCTCATCGCGATGATCGAGGAGCTGGAGACCGGGCGCCGGCAGATGGCCTGGGCCAACCTCGACGAGCTGGTTCGCGCCGGCTGACCTGTCACCAGGCCCACATCAGCGCGCGTCGACCTTCGGCGGGTGCAGGCAAGCCTTGTCGCAGGTGATGGCCGAGGGCGGCTCGAACGCCGTGCAGCGGGTGACGTCGAGAGGCCGGTCGTCCCAGGCGTCCTCCTGGAACTCAGCGCTGACGTCTCGCCGGCGAAACGGACACCAGAAGGACCGAGTCACCGCACGGTTGACAGTCGGGAACACGGTGAACGCGCCCCACACGAGAAGCACGAGTGCGAGACCCATGACCAGGACGATCAGCAAGGAGACGAGTAGGGCCGGCATGGTCGCCACCTCCTGCCGCGCGAGAGCCGCGACACTGCTTCGGCGTGCAAGCGTGAAGCCACGCTCGCCCCCCGGCCGAATGCACTAGCTTCCTGGCCCAGGCGCGCTGCCTCCGCTGCAGTCGAGGTCAGCAGCGCCGGGGCAACGACGCCTCGCTCGACGCCAGCGCGCCCCACATGGGGCGGCCCGTCCCACCCTCGCTCCCCGGCCTCGGCGTTGAAGCGTTCCCCCGGCGTCAGCGGGGCGCGGGGCCGACCCCTCCGCCCAGGCACTGGCCGAGGAACACCTCGACCTCCCGGTAGTGACGAATGAGATTGCGCCAGTTGCCGTAGGTGCGGCGGTGGCCCTCGTCGGAGAAGACCACGAAGCGCACGTCCTTGCCCTCGCGTTTCAACGCCTCGACCATCTGCTCCGATTCCCCCAGCTTCACGCGCTGGTCGTTGGCGCCGTGGATGATCAGGATCGGTCGCCGCACGTCGCGGG
>Ga0214471_10003404_pt1 | contig 12350 bp, 8 predicted proteins | sample RVTome_5_FD_207665 | JGI IMG/M metagenome (GOLD analysis project Ga0214471, IMG submission 207665) | Soil microbial communities from uranium-contaminated site in the Upper Colorado River Basin, Wyoming, United States - RVT142D155 | ecosystem: Environmental > Terrestrial > Soil > Contaminated >... | reverse complement strand
ATCGACGTCTCCTAGCTGTATTGGTTCCCAAGCATTTCCAAGCGGGATTTCTGTCCAGTATTGATGCCAGCCTGCGTACAGATTCGTGTCAATTTGAGATGGGTCAATCTCAATAATAGGCACTCCACGTCGTTGCGCCCATGCACGTACTGTTGCCTCGTCCGTTGTGGTAAGAGATTTAACGCGCTTTGTGCCAGTGGCAGGCTCGGTTAGCTCGATCAGATTATTGTCAAGGTATCGGTGGGTGTATCCGCGACGGGTGAGATCGGCAAGTTCTCCCTGAAGAGTGGGGACGGTGCGATATCCTGGTGTCTGGCCGGGAAGAAGGGGGAAGAACAACATCACTGCGTACTGCGCAAATCTTCTCATACGATCTCCCTCTCGTGAGAATCCGCCTATCACGCAGCACCCTCAGCTCATCCAGCCCACTCTTGATTCCGGATTCCATTTGATAGTGGTCTTCTTCGGTTTGGTGAAGAACTCGATGGAGCTTTTGCCGGTGATATCGCCTGCGCCGAATTTCGATTCATTCCATCCGCCGAACGAGAACGGCTCGCGCGGCACCGGGACGCCGATATTCACGCCGATCATCCCCGCACTTGCCCGCTCGGCGACGTAACGCGCTGCACCGCCGCTCTGTGTAAAGACCGAGGCGGCATTGCCGTAGGGATTTGCATTCTCAATCGCGATCGCTTCATCCACTGTCTTCGTCCGCATGATCGAGAGAACGGGACCGAACACTTCTTCCTTTGCAATCTTCATTTCGGGTCGGACATAATCGATCACTGTCGGGCCGACGTAATAACCGTTCTCCTTTCCTTTCACCATCGCTCCCCGTCCATCAACGAGAATCTTCGCTCCTTCCTTCTCCGCTTCGGTGATGTAGCGCTCGATTCGTTCCTTTGCAGCTTTCGAGATCACCGCACCAAGGTTTTCGCCCGGGACAATCTTTTTCGCCTCTTCACACAACCGCTTTACGATATGATCAATAGCGCCAACGCCAACCATCGCCGAAGCCGCCATGCAGCGCTGTCCGGCACACCCTGACATTGAAGCGGCGATATTCGTCGCGGCCATTTCCTCATGCGCATCGGGAAGAACGATAAGGTGGTTCTTCGCGCCGCCGAGGCAAAGCGCTCGCTTAAGATGCGATGTGGCTCTCTGGTAAACGATCTTTGCAACGCGCGTCGATCCAACAAACGTCAATGCATCGATGCCCGGATGATCGCAGATCGCCTCCACGACTTCCTGTCCGCCATTCACCACGTTGAACACGCCATCGGGAAGTCCGGCCTCTTGCAGGATTTCTGCGAGACGCATCGCGCTCAATGGAACAAGCTCAGAGGGCTTGAGAATCATCGTATTGCCGAGGACGAGCGCATTGGGGATCGTCCAGTTGGGAACCATATTCGGAAAGTTGAACGGCGTGATGGAGGCGACCACACCCACCGGGTAGCGGTCGATGCGGCACTCCACGCCTTTGCTCACCTCCAGAATTTCACCGGAGATTAGCTGCGGCATCGAGCAGGCGAATTCCGCCACTTCTATCGACTTGTCGATTTCAGCTTTTGACTCGGAGAGAATTTTACCGTTCTCTTCATGGACGAGCGCGGTGAGTTCGTCGGAGTATTTTTCCGATATGCTTCGGTAACGAAAGGTAATTTGAACCCGTTCTTTGATAGGCATCGCAGACCAGGCAGGAAGAGCAGACCGGGCAGCGCGTACCGCTGCGTCCAGATCATCGGCAGTTGAGAGAGGCACCTCGCCGATCTGCTCACCGATGGACGGGTTCATGATTGGCAGGTACTTCGTCGTTTTCGATTCGCTCATTTTTCCCTGGACGAAGTTGCGAAGTTTTTGTGACCCGTTGGTCCCGCGGGCATTGGTGTGACTCGTCCCGGCTGCAGTCGTAGTAGTCATTGCGGGATCCTCCTTCATAGTTTGAGTTCTTAATTTCTCTGCTCAAGTTACCGAAGAGAGGAAGGAATGTCAATCGAAGTGGAGCAAGATGTTATCTCCCGATATCTTCGTTCCATAGCTCCGCGTGGTTCTTAATGAATTCGCGCATCATCTGTTTACATTCATCTGATTGAAGGTTGATGACCTTGACGCCATGCTCCTTCATAAAACTCTCCGCACCCTGAAAAGTCTCTGCCTCTCCCACGACAACTTTTTTAATGCCGAACTGCACGACCGCACCGGCGCAATAGTAGCACGGCATCAAAGTCGAGTAGAGCACTGTGTTCTGGTAGCTTCCAACCCTTCCCGCATTACGCAAGCAATCGATTTCAGCATGCGCTGTCGGATCGCTCTTTTGCACCCGTTGATTGTGCCCGCGACCGATGACAATATCTTCACGAACAAGCACCGAACCAATGGGAATGCCTCCTTCACGAAGGCTCTTCTTTGCCTGTGCGATTGCTTCGATGAGATACTTGTCCATGCTCATTGCTGTTCCTTGACTTTCATTAAACCGGAAAGGGTATGCATCGCCATCGGAATCAACACGACAAACAATGGCATCCAGAGTCTCGCTTCTATGATTGTTGCCAGCACGTAATGGACGAGAAGAAATATCGGAACCAGGATAGCCGCATGCTTAAAGAACACAGGTTGCTCCTGGAATCGAGAGAATGCAAGCAGCAATAGCGGTCCGAGTAAAACCAACAGCCTTACGTTTGCAACAAGCGGCTTTGCAAAGTTCTCAGCCACGAACGGAATATTCCATGGGATGCCTTCAAAAAGAAACCAGTTGGAAGAGGGAGACTCAATGAGAAGCCGCGGGACAAGATAGACGGCTCCGAGAATGAGGAGAAGGATCGCCGAACGATGCCACCCTCTGTGAGCAAAACGATCTTGAAGAAAGACGACGGGAAAGAGGGCGATGGGAGTCTCGCGATTCAGCATGCCGAGAGCCGCAACCGCGCAAAGCAATACGAACTTGTTTTGATGCAGCAACAGCAGAATCGAAATGAACACGAGCGCATTTGCAATATCTCCGGTTTCAAGTACCGACGGTCCATGAATGTACGAGAGGGAGAACAAGAGCAGGAGATCAAGCAACAATACTCCCGCAAATGACTCCCACTCGCCTAAATACGAGCGCAGAAATGAATGGAAGATGATTTGACAAAACAGCAAGAGAAAAAACTTCAGCACAAAGTCGATATCTATTGGAGACACCGGAACGACAGAGGCAATGCCATAGACTGCATAAGGAACAAGAATGCGATAGGCGTACGGACCGGGCAGTGCAGCGGAGACTACACCGTTATAATAAAGGTTGAATTCCCGGATTGTTTCCGTTTTGAACTCAGGGCGGTGGATGGGCGTGCGCTCTGAGAAGCAGATGAGTGTCGCAATGGATGCGAAGAGGATTCCGAAGATGAGTTTTTTGTTCATGTTGTTGGGGTTAAAACCCGGATGATTCTTGCCGCAGGCTTCAGCCAGCGGCAAATAAAAAGCTATCCTCACTTCTCGAGGGGTTTTAACTCCTTATCGTGGTTGAATGGAAATTTAGAAGAAAAGAATTGACAAGCAAAGAAGTGAACTACGCAGTCCGAGCTGAGGCGATACGTTTCTCGTGATCCAGCATCCACTTCTTCCTCCACACTCCACCGCCATACCCGCTGAGGGAGCCATCCGCCCGAATCACCCGGTGGCATGGAACAACAATCGCAAGACAATTCCGTCCGTTGGCGCGGCCAACTGCCCGCTTGGCTTGAGGCTGGTGAACCTTCTCCGCGATATCGCTGTATGATCTTGTTGCGCCGTACGGGATCTGCTGCAATTTGTTCCAAACCTTTTGCTCGAAAGCGGATCCCCCGAGAACAAGCGGAACTGAAAACTCTGTCGATGTTCCGGCAAAATAGGATGAGAGTTCTCTTTCTATGGTATCAAGGAACTTGTTATTGCCAGGGACAATCACACTCTTCGTTCGCTTGCGAATGACCACTATCTCCTTCTCGAGACCGCGTCGGTCGACAAATTCTAGCAGGTGAAGTCCTTCTGTATTTGCAAGAGCAAGCATCGCACCCAATGGCGTTTCAATCCATCGAGCGAGAAGACAATCCATCCGCTCCACCTTGCTCGGCGGTGTTCCGAACAGTTTCGTGAATGCGTTCCAGAAACCACTGCTGGATTCATAACCTTGGGCTAGTTGTGCTTCGATAACCCGTTCCCCATTCCTGACTGTCTGTAATGCCTGTCCCATGCGTCGTCCTCTTTGATATGCGTGAAATGTCATTCCGTAATAGCGTTGAAATTGTCGTCTGGCTGTCGAGGGTTCAATCCCCATCCCGCGCAATTCTTTCTCAGTAATTCGCCCGGACTTCTCCACTTCATCCCGCAATTGTTTTACGATGGCCGGTGGTTCTTTAGTCCCATTCATAGGCTGACAGCGAGAACAGGGTCGATATCCACCGTAGAGCGCTTCATGGGATGAACGGAAAAACTCGACATTTTCCCGCTTTGGTTTGCGTGCCGGACACGTTGGTCTGCAAAAAATGCCTGTCGTTCTTACTCCAACATAAAACACTCCTTCAAAGGAGCTATCCCGCTTAACGAGGGCTCGATACATCGTTTGTGGAGGAGGGAGCTTATTCATGGGCATAATATACAAACCCCGAGGTGCCGATGCATCCTTTAATGAGGCAGGGAATTTTTTAGAGGGCGATCACTCATCTCTGTTTTGGGAAGGCTCATCCCAAGGATTTCAGCACGTGCCGGGCTCTGGCGCAGGTTCCGACGCTGGAATGCGGAAGCAGATATTCTATCGCAAGGCGTATTTCTCTTTTGAGGTCTGGTTCTTTCTTGGCAATGTTCGCCAGAACGGTCATGGAAAAGGCTTTGACGGCTATTGGTGCTTTGGGAGAATAGAGATATTCGAAGCACACCGTAGCAACGGTACCGAGCAGATCGGGCGGAATATCAATGAACTGTAAGATGCGGACCACGTTGCGGCGAACGGCATCGTGTACTTCCAGCTCTTGCATCCGCGCAATCATCTTCTTGATGTAGGGACGAATGAGAGTCGGATTGCGCTCTGCACAAATATTTACGATCCAGGCGGATCGTTGCGTGACTCTGTATTCACCATGCAGGAACAACTGCATCAACTCCCGAAATCTTGTCCTGTCATCCCCGATCCACCGGGCAATTCGTACGGCCTGCCGTTTTGAGTGCTCGTTGAGAATTTCTGTTTCGAGATCCATTCTATTTGAGAAGGATCATCTTTCGGGATGCGTAATAAATGTCTGCCCCTTGCACAGCCCGAATCTCCAATTGATACAGGTAGACGCCGCTGCCAAGTCTGCTGCCATTGACTCCGGTTCCGTTCCATTGTACCTGATGATCCCCTTGCCGCATTGTTTCCTCAACGAGAGTCGCAACGACTCGACCAAGGAGATCGAAGATACGCAAAGTAACTAGTCCTTCTTTCGGCACAGAAAATCTTATCATCGTCGCTGGATTGAAAGGATTGGGATAGTTCTGGCGCAATGCAAACGTTCCGGGAAGTGTTTGCGCGCTGCCGTCCACTCCCGTCGGAATCCGTTCCGCCAGTTGAAGTTGATCGAACACGATTCGTCCCGAAGGTGTGGAAGCGCCGGGTTGATACCGCAGTTGAAAGCTGTCGAACCGTAATGTGCCTTCCAGTATTCCATTCCCAAGCCATGTTCCAACAGAATCACGAGTCATGTCCCAATCAATAAGCCGCCACCCGACCCAGTCAATTGTTCGCCACGCACTCACTTCGTGGTTGGAAGCATTTCCGCCCGGGAATGCATCCACGCTATCGTCAACGGCAAAACGGAACTGTGTGCCGCTGCCATCCCCCCAGATGTATGTTTGAAGGATTGCATTGTCTTTCGTCCAGAGAATGTCGCGCGGCGGTCCGGATTCAAGATACTCACGAAGCAGCCAGTCGGAAGCCACCGTGTTCCAATCGAAAGTGAGTTCCGCCGCCGAGGGATTCGTTGTTGCCGGAGGAAGCACGGTTGCCGCCGTCAATTGAAACGAAGCGCTGTCGATTCCAACCGTTGATCCGCTGGCGCCCGGCTGAGCCCAAAAGGCAAGAGTCGAATCGAAAAGGTCTATCGTCGTGTACTCTGCGAGGGAAGGTTCAACATCGAACTGCCATATGATCGGGGAGGAATTCGGAATGGCATTTCCCACAACGTCCGTAACACCGCTGACACGTGTCCGGTACGACGCGCCGGCCTCAAGCGGGTTTTGCAAATAGATATTGATGCCGCTCTTGATGCCGGATTCCCAATACTGAACTTCTCTCGGCAGCACCGAGCCGCCGATCTTTTGAACCGAGACATTTGTAAGCGTTACCGTCGCCGGATTTAGTCGCTCGTCGAAGGTGACATTCAGAACATGTGTGGGCGTACGCAGCGTATCCCCTGCTCCAGGATATGACGATGTAATAAAAGGAGCGAAAGCATCAACATCTCTGGTCCGAAAATTCAATACGTATGAATCACCCGGAACACCGTTTCCATCCCCATCGAGTTGCTGGCCACCCAGTGATTGAGCTGTTGAATCGATTATCAAGGAAAAATTGACAAAGAATGGCAGGATGGAATCGGGATTGAAGACAAGAGTGCTGTTGTTGTTCGACCATTGAAATGTGCCGGGGTACGACGGAGTCAATGAAAATGCATTCACCACCGAGGCGACGTTCATCGACTTCGTAAATTGAATTGTGATTGACCGATCCGCAGAAAACAGTGTATCCCCTTGCATTGGAATGGAGGAGACAACCGTGGGAGGAAGAAGAGATTCAAGTTGCTTATCTGCAAAGACAGTCGCACCGATCGCAAGATTCACAATTGTTGAATCCAAACCGAATCCCATTGTTTCAAAGCGAACCGTGTAGGGTCCGGCGGGGAGATTATCGAACATGTAAAACCCGTTGTTAAACATGTCGCCGTCATAGACGCGGTCGATGGGAAGAAGACGAACACGCGTGCCGTTCATCGGTCTGTTTAATCCGATTTCTGTCTGGATCCCCGCGATGATCCCGAATGTATCTGCAGGAGCAAGATAGTTCTGGAGGATCCCGTCGCGCAACGCGTACGCTTCCATCTTCCGGTAATGATTGTTCATCAAACGGCGCGTTTCAGGGAACACGTCATGAAACGAGCCTTCCGAGAGTTCACCCGGCATTATCAATCCGTTCAATACACCGAGTCTGAATCCAAGAAAAGAGAAATCGAGGCGCGTAAAATTATTTGATGTACGAAGCTTTGCTTGAATTCTCGGTGACATGAGCGATGCCATTGCAAACGCTGGCGGAGACTCTGGTTGTCCAGGACTAACGGTGCTCTCTCGTACCAGGAGTAACGTGTAATTCGTTACTCCGTTGAACGCGTTGCTGTGAATGGAATGAAACCAATTGACGTTGTTCGCGTTAGCGATCGCAACACGCTGAGAAAGAGTAGGTTCATCGGCGTCATTCGGATAGTCGTTCGTGTACCGTGTCAGTATCACCGTTGCTCCTTTTGCCCGCAGGAGCGTGTCAAGCAGAAGAGCCTTCTGGAAATTTCCTTCGGATTCCCAGAAGACAATCCCCGGATCCGGCTCAATGCGCCGGTCGTTGGCTGGATTGTGTCCACCATGACCGGGGTCGATGCAAAAAGAAAGTCCGCTCAATTGAGCAACCCCATTGGCTGAAAGAAGGGAGACGAAGAGGATGGGCAATACAAGATTTTTTTTCATTTTTCATTCTCGACCGAATAGGTAAGGAGAAGAACATGGCCATCTGCCGTCGCACAAACAATTCTATTGTCCACCGGCGAGCACTGAGGATACAACTCGATAATACCGTCCGTCGAAGTAAGCTGAATCACTTCGCCTCCTTCCACTCTCACGGCAACGAGATCTGATGAGATTATCTCGTGTCCATCATCCTTATCGCTCATTGTCACAACCCACTCACCATCATGAGTCCACGCGGGCGCATTGTACCGTCCAAGGAGGCGCACGTTTTTCCCATCGACATCGGAAATAAAGAGACCCTTTGAGGTTTCAAAACCCGCCAGTGAATTCCTATCCGGTGAGAGTACGGGCCAAATGTAGCTCCCGTTCGAGATCGGATCCACAATCTTCTTTGCTCCGTTTTCCAGGAGAACAATCTTGGTCTTCTCAATACCGAGGAGTATTGAAGCGTTTGACTCAACTTTCTTTTGGCCTGCTACCGAACCTCCAACTCTATAGACTATCTCTTCACCATAAAGTGTTGGCGGGGAGAGGGTGGGTGCGGAAACGATCACGTGCTCTTCTCCCGCTGCGAGATCAAGCCGGACGATTTCTTGTATTCGCTCAAGACCGTTTTCGTGGACGAAAGTTCGTCTGAAGGCAATCATGTTTCCATCGGCGGAAATCGCGAACTCATACCCGGCCCCAGGGTCGCGCGTTAACTCTTGAAGGCTCTGCGCGGCGATATCATATTTCCAGATACCGTTATATCCAGAGGTTGTTACGTAAATTGCCGCACCATCAGGAGAAAACCGCGGGGCAAACCACTGCACTTCTTCAGGCAGCGGGAGTACGGTTGACGACTTGATGATAGGCTGCGATAGGGCTGATGCCGTAAAGGCAAGAATGAGAATAGATATTTTCATAGAAATCATCCACATTTGTGCACTTATAAAAAATGGTTTTCAGCAACCATGTGCAAGTGGTTTTCGTTATCTTGGCAAGTTGCAGTTCCGGCTGCCCCACTCCCTAAAACACAAATGCCCCACCGGATGAATCCGGCAGGGCATTGTTCACTTAGACCGTTATGAAACTTTTAGTAGTTCGACCAACTATTTTGATCCGAAGAAAACGAGTCCATTTTCTGGCTCGGATTTCCCTTTCGCTTTCGCGGGATCGTGGAAAAAACAACATTCGCTCTTCCTTTTTTCTTTTTCGCGAAGCCATTCTTCTTTCCGTTTCCCTTCTTTTCGCCAAATGTGCGCTTCGACATTGGGAATCCCGGTTTGTGACGGGAAGGTCGATCAGGCATGGTGTGCGCCTCTTTCTTCCGGGGAACGAATCCCACAAAAGATTCAAGGTCCGCCTTCACCCTCGTAAACTGCTCGATGCGTTTGAGGTGGTGCCGCTCATCGCGGCTCACGAAGGTGCACGAGATTCCATTGGCGCCTGCCCGTCCTGTCCGCCCGATACGATGAATGTAGCTCTCCGCATCATGGGGAATATCATAGTTGATGACGTGTGAAATACCGTCGACGTCAATGCCGCGTGCTGCAATATCCGTGGCAACAAGAATTCGGAATTTTCCTTCCTTGAAGCCATCGAGCGAGCGCTGCCGCTGAGATTGTGAGCGATTCGAGTGAATAGCGGCGGCCTTGATGCCGCTCCGCTCAAGCCGTTTGCAAATCTTGTCTGCACCATGCTTCGTGCGGGAGAAGACGAGTACACTCTGCATTTTTTCCGCCTCGATCATGTGCAGCAACAGGTCCGCTTTTGATTCCTGGTTGACAGAGTAGAAATGCTGCTTGATGGTGTCGGCCGGATTTCGCTTTTCTCCGACCTCTACCGAGTGGGGGTTTCGGAGAATCAACGAGGCCAGGTCGGCAATCTCTTTCGAAATCGTTGCCGAGAAAAGCATCGTTTGACGCTCCGCGGGTGTCGCCTTGATGATCCGACGCACATCATTGATAAAGCCCATGTCCAGCATCCTGTCCGCCTCATCAAGCACCAGTATACGAACTTGGGCTAGGCTGATGGAGCGGCGCTCCATATGATCAAGCAACCTGCCTGGTGTGGCGATGACAATATCTGCTCCCCGGCGAAGCAGATGAAGTTGATTCTCCATGCCAACACCACCGTAGATGCACACGCTACGCAGGTTCATAAACTTCCCGTAGGTGGAGACGGCATCGTTCACCTGGTGCGCAAGTTCGCGTGTCGGCGTTACGACCAATGCCCGAATCGCCCGACTCTTTGGATTGCTTCCTTCCTCCGACATTAGATGTTGAAGGATTGGCAGCACAAAGGCAGCAGTCTTTCCTGTCCCTGTTTGTGCACACCCGATGATGTCGCGCCCCTCAAGGGCAGGCTGAATAGCCATTGATTGAATTGGAGTCGGCACCGTGTATCCGGCAGCATGTACTCCTTTAATGATTCGGTCATTGAGACCGAGTGTAGTAAAACCCATTGAATAAATCCTAGAAATGTGAAATGGTTTTTTCCTGTCGGACAATCCGTACAGGACTACAAACCTTATTGATCATTCCGACTGAGGCTGATTGCTGCAAAAGAACGTACTCGTTCTTAGGCAAAATCATAGCAAACAGAGGGTGAATTTTGCGATGTGGATGGAGATCTGAGGAGTGTTACTCGCTGGGGTTTTCCGCTTATCGCGGAGTAGTCAGCAATGTCGTTCCCAACAAAACCTGTGCATCATCATCGGAGAGCTCGTCTCAATGTCCGCTCCCGATACTTGTGCACTCAAAGTGCATTTGCTGACCGGTTACGGTGTCTGCCTATTGGCAGACTGCTGGTTTGCAGTGGTCAAAAGATATGCTTTTCCGATGACAAATCCTAATGGGTCTGTTGTGATTCTCCCTGTCATTTCGTTTCATGAGTCACCATTTCAAAAAAGGTCAGTGCTCTCCAACTCGATTAAACCTCTGGCTCTGCGCTTTTCGATGCGTACGAAGAATCTGTTCGAACGCATCTCTACCACCGAACATACATTTATGATTCTGCTGGCAATCATTATCGGATTGCTTGCAGGATTCGGCGCCATTGGCATCCGCGCTCTGATTAAAGAAATCTCTGTTCTACTCTTTCCTGGCAACGGCTCCGTGCTCGAGAACATCGTCGCAAATCCCTGGTACTATAGAATTCTTATGCCGGCGCTCGGTGGCATCGTGGTCGGCCCGTTGATATACTTTCTCGCTCCGGAGGCCAAGGGTCATGGTGTGCCCGAGGTGATGCAAGCCATTCTATTGAAGGGGGGAAACATCAGGGCACGTGTTGCACTCGTGAAAACCGTTGCATCCGCAATCACCATTGGTAGTGGTGGTTCAGTTGGTCGTGAGGGGCCTATCGTCCAGATCGGCTCCAGCATAGGGTCAGCGGTGGGACAGTTTTTTCGTTTGCCGAGCGCTCGCCTTAAAACACTCGTTGGCTGCGGAGCGGCCGCAGGGATTGCAGCAGCGTTCAATGCCCCGATTGCAGGGGCGCTCTTCGCTGTCGAGATCATCTTGATGGATTTTGCAGTAGCACAGTTTTCTCCCATCGTCATCGCGTCGGTCATCGCGACAGTCGTATCCCACACCGTTGAAGGGAACTTCGCCGCCTTTGCTGTCCCTAAATATCAGTTATTATCGTCATATGAAATCATTTTTTATTTTGTACTCGGCGCGCTAAGCGGCGTGGTCTCGTACGCTTTCATTCGAGTTCTGTACTGGTCAGAAGATCTGTTCGATCACCGCTTTCCTATTCCCGGCTATCTCAAACCCATGGTGGGCGGCATCGGCCTTGGTGTCGTGGCACTTCTCTTCCCGGAAATAATGGGTGTAGGGTACGATGGAATTAACGCCGCGTTGCATGGGAACATGCTCTGGTATATGGCCCTTATTCTCGTCGTTATGAAAATTCTTGCAACATCCGTCACGCTTGGATCGGGCGGATCAGGGGGAATTTTTGCCCCCTCGCTCTTTATGGGGGCAATGCTCGGTTACTTCTTCGGAGCGGCAGTACATTATGCGTTCCCTGGTGTTACCGCGGCCCCTGGAGCGTACGCGCTTGTTGCAATGGGAGGACTTGTCGCCGGAACAACACGTGCGCCGATCACCGCCATCATTATTGTCTTTGAGTTGACCAACGACTACAACATCATCCTCCCACTCATGGTCACGTGCATCATTAGCACCATTCTGTCGTCGAAATTTTCACGGGAATCAATCTACACACTCAAGCTGGTGCGGCGCAACATTGGCATCAAGGAGGGCATGGATACAAACCTGATGGAGTCGGTGCCGGTGAAGGATGTCTATAAAAGAGAGTTCGACCCGATCGCTGCGACCGCCCCTTTCAATGAAGTCGTGCAGCATGTTATTCGCGGCAAAGGTCCGGATTTTCCGGTCGTGAATGTCCATGGAAAGATTATGGGAATGATCTCTCTCCACGGAATCAAAGACCATATCTTCGAGCAGGAGCACCTGAAACATCTTCTGATCGCTTCTGATATTACAACGACACGCTTTGAATGTGTCTCCCTGAACGACAACTGTGACACTGCTTTGGAGAAGCTCAGGTCAACTGGCTTTGAAGGATTACCGGTTGAGCGAGAAACCGGATCGAATGAAGTCATCGGAATGATATGG
>Ga0214471_10003403_pt1 | contig 12352 bp, 10 predicted proteins | sample RVTome_5_FD_207665 | JGI IMG/M metagenome (GOLD analysis project Ga0214471, IMG submission 207665) | Soil microbial communities from uranium-contaminated site in the Upper Colorado River Basin, Wyoming, United States - RVT142D155 | ecosystem: Environmental > Terrestrial > Soil > Contaminated >... | reverse complement strand
CCGGCCTGTATTTGGACAGGGGGTTTTGGCACTATCTGCCGCGGGAGCGCCGCATCGTCCGGCGCGGGTACCATTGGCGCTGGAGATCAGGCATTGTGAGACGGTCAATCGCATCGGCGGGGCGGGGCGCGCAGGTGCTGGCGATCGGCCTGTCGATGGCCGTCGGCCCGGCAGGCGCCGCCGAGGCCCTGACCCTGGAGGATTACTTCGCGCAGGCATTGCGCCGCAGCGAGGCGATCGCGAGCCAGAGCGAGCTGATCCATCAGGCCGAGGAACGCTACCGCCAAGCCGGCGCCGCGCTGCGCCCGACGCTGAGCGGGATCGCCACCTACACCTGGCAGGAGAGCGGCGCCATCAACACCACGATCACCCCGACCCGCCAGCCGAACGCGCGCCTGGCCGCCACGCAGCCGCTGTTCCGCGGCTTCCGCGAGTTCGCCGCGCTGCGCCAGACCCAGGCGCTGGTCGACGCCCAGGGCGCCGAGTACCGCAACGCGCGGCTGCAGCTGTTCCAGGACGTCGCGCAGAATTTCTACGAGGTGCTGTCGCTCGAGCAGGACCTGAAGAACCTCGATGAGCAGATCGGGCTCAACCGCCAGCGCCAGCGCGAGCTCGAGGAGCGGATCCGCATCGGCCGCTCGCGCGTCGGCGAGGTGCTGACGGTGCAGAGCGCCGTGAGCACGCTCAATGCCCAGGTCGAGCAGCTGCGCGCCCAGCTCGCCGCCGCGCGCGAGGCCCTCGCCTTCCTGAGCGGGCTGGACGCCGCCACGCCGCTCACCGACACCGAGCCGCTGTCGGCGAATCTGGCGCCGCTCGACGACTATCTCGCGCGCATCCCGCTGCGTCCAGACGTGCAGGCGGCGCAGCAGCGCCTGGCCGCGGCGGAGGAGAACGTCGCCGTGGCGAAGGGCGCGCATCTGCCGTCGCTCGATCTCAACGCCAATCACTATTTGAAGCGCTCGGGCAATCTCGAGAACGTCGACTGGGACGTGCAGCTCGCGCTGACCGTGCCGCTCTACGCCGGCGGCGCCACGCAGTCCCTGGTGCGCGAGGCGATGTCGCAGAGCACCCAGGCCGAGCTGGCTGCGAGCCAGGCGCGCCGCCAGGCCGAACAGGAGATCCGCGCCGCCCATCAGGTCGCGGCGCTCGATCGCACGCAGCTCGGCGCCCTGGAGAGGGCGACCGAGGCCGCGCGCCGCAATTACGAGGCCCAGCGCCGCGATTATCGCTTGGGGTTGGTGACCAACCTCGACGTGCTGCAGGCGCTGACCGACTTCCAGGAGAACGAGCGCGCCCTGGACCGGGCACGCTTCGCGGCCAAGCTCAATTTCCTGCGATTGCAGACGGCGGCCGTGTACCGCCCCGTCGCGGATGCCGCGCCATGATCCTGCCCGAGATCTCCATCCGCCGCCCGGTCTTCGCCTGGATGCTGATGGCGGGATTGATCCTGTTCGGCGGCCTCTCGGCCTCGCGCATGGGCATCAGCCAGTTGCCCGACGTGGATTTCCCGGTGGTCTCTGTGCGCGTGGAGTATCCCGGCGCCGCGCCCGAGGTGATCGAGACCAACGTGGTGGATATCATCGAGGACTCGATCATGACCGTCGAGGGCGTGCGCAGCGTGACCTCCACCGCGCGCTATGCCCAGGCCAGTATCAGCGTCGAATTCGACCTGAAGCGAGACATCTCGGACGCCCTGCAGGAGGTGCAGAACAAGGTCGCAACCGCGCAGCGTCGGCTGCCGGCCGACATCGAGCCGCCGGTGATCAGCAAGACCAACCCCGAGGACCAGCCGATCATGTGGATGTCGGTCACCAGCGACCGGCACTCGGTGCGCGAGTTGATGCGCTACGTGAAGGACTCCCTCAAGGACCGGTTCTCGTCGGTGACCGGCGTCGGCGAGATCACGCTCGGCGGCTACGTCGATCCCAACCTGCGCGTCTGGGTCTCGGGCGCGGCGCTCGCCCGCTACGAGCTGGCGGTAACCGACGTATTGAACGCCATCGACGCCGAGCACTCGGAGCTGCCCGCCGGCCAGATCACCACCGGGCAGAAGGAATACGACGTGCGCACGCTCGGCGAGGCCCGCACCGCCGGGGAGTTCGAGCGCATCGTCATCAACCGGCGCGGCGGCGAACCGGTGTACACCCGCATCGCGCTCAAGCAGGTGGCCGAGGTCGAGGACGGCCTGGACGACATCCGCCGCATCTCGCGCGCCAACGGCGAGCGCGCGGTCGGCATCGGCATCCGCAAGCAGCGCGGCTCGAACGCCGTCGAGGTCACGCGCGGCGTCAAGCAGCGCATGGCCGAGGTAGCGCAGCAGTTGCCGGAAGGCATGAAGATCGACATCAATTTCGACACCACCAAGTTCATCGAGGAATCGGTGGACGAGTTCAAGTTCATGCTGGTGGTGTCGGCGCTGGTGACGGCCCTGGTGTGCTGGTTGTTCCTCGGCAGCTGGACCGCGACCCTCAACGTCATTCTCGCCATACCGACCTCGATCATCGGCACCTTCATCGTGCTGTATTTCTTCGGCTTCACGCTCAATACCTTCACGCTGCTGGGCCTGAGCCTCGCCATCGGCATCGTGGTGGACGACGCCATCATGGTGCTGGAGAACATCGTACGCCACCGCGAGCAGGGCGAGAACCGCGTGGAGGCGGCGCTCAAGGGCGCGCGCCAGATCACCTTCGCGGCGCTGGCGGCGACGCTGGCGGTGGTGGCGATCTTCCTGCCGGTGGCGTTCATGAGCGGCGTGATCGGCGAGTTCTTCTTCCAGTTCGGCATCACCATGACGGTGGCGGTGCTGCTGTCGCTGCTGGAGGCGCTGACGCTGACGCCGATGCGCGCCTCGCAGTTCGTCGAGGCCGGCAGCCGCAGCACCCGCATCGGCCGCGCGGCCGATGCGGTGTTCCGCGTTCTGGCGGCGCTGTACCGGCGGCTGCTGGGTGGCGCGCTGCGCCATCCGTGGACGGTCATCCTCGGTTCGCTGGCGTTCTTCGCCGCGTCGCTGACCTCGTACCAGTTCATCAACAAGGAATTCATGCCGGTGCAGGATCAGAGCACCTTCGTCATGCGCATCCAGACGCCGGTGGATTCATCGCTCGACTACACCGACGGCCGGGTGCGCGAGGTCGAGAAATTTCTCACCTCGCGCCCCGAGATCCGCCACTACCTGGTCGCGGTCGGCGGCTTCGGCAGCGGCGGGCAGTCCAACCTGGCGAACATCTTCGTCAGCATGCACCCGAAGGGCGGCCGCGGCGTCGATCCGGAGTTCGGCCGCGAGTTGTCCCAGCAGGAGCTGATGGGCGTTGTGCGCAAGGCCGTGCGTGCGATGGACCTCAAGGTCTCCATCCAGGACATGTCGCAGCGCGGCTTCACTGCCTCGCGCGGATTTCCGGTGGAGCTCGCCGTGCAGGGCCGCAACTGGGACAAGCTCGTCGAATACTCCGAGACCATCATCGAGCGGCTCAACGCCACCGGCCTCGTGACCGACACCGACAGCGATTACCTGCTCGGCAAGCCGGAGATCCAGATCATCCCGGACCGCGAGCGCGCCGCCGAGCGCGGCGTCAGCATCCAGGCGATCTCGCAGACGGTCAACGCCCTGGTCGGCGGCGTGATTGCCGGCCAGTACTCCTCCGAGGGGCATCGCTACGACGTGCGCGTGCGCCTGCGCGAGCAGGACATGGACCGCATCGACCAGCTCAGGCGCCTGTACGTGCGCAACAACCGCGGCGAGCTGATTCCGCTGTCGGAGGTGGTGCAGGTGCGCGAGGACCGGGCGCTGGCGCAGATCAACCGCCACGACCGCGAGCGCTCGATCAAAATCTTCGCCAACGTCGCGGCCGGCCAGTCACAGCAGGACGCGCTGGCGCGGGCGCAGCAGATCGCGCGCGAGGTGCTGCCGCCGGAATACCGGGTACGCCTGGTCGGCGGCTCGCAGTCGTTCCAGGAATCGTTCGCCGACCTGTGGTTCGTGCTGGTGCTGGGCATCATCGTGGCCTACATGGTGCTGGCCTCGCAGTTCAACAGCTTCGTGCACCCGTTCACGGTGCTGATGGCGCTGCCGTTCAGCATGTCCGGCGCGCTGCTGGTGCTGCTGCTCACCGGGAACTCTGTCAACATCTTCAGCTTCATCGGCCTGATCCTGCTGATGGGCATCGCCAAGAAGAACTCGATCCTGCTGGTGGACTTCACCAACCAGGTGCGCGACCGCGGCGGCGTCACGGTGCGCGACGCGCTGCTCGAGGCCTGCCCGATCCGGCTGCGGCCGATCCTGATGACCTCGGCCGCCACCATCGCCGCCGCCACGCCGCTGGCGCTGTCGCTCGGCCCCGGCGCCGAGCTGCGCGCGCCCATGGCGATCGCGGTGATCGGCGGAATATTCGTCTCGACGCTGCTCACGCTGTTCGTCGTGCCCTGCGTGTACGAGCTGCTGGCGCGCTTCGAGCGCGACCGCGGCGCGGTGGAGCGGCGCCGGCACGAGATCGCCGAGGCCTCCAATGAAGCTGTCTAGCACCCGGACCGGGGAGCGCGCATGGCCCATATCCTGCTGGCCGACGATGACGCCGAGCTGAGCGAGATGCTGGTGGACTATCTCGACGGCGAGGGGTTCACCGTGGATGTCGCGCACGACGGTGAGGCGGCGCTGCGCATGGCGGCCGCCGGCGACTATGACCTGCTGGTGCTGGATGTGATGATGCCCAAGCGCAACGGTTTCGAGGTGCTGCGCGAGCTGCGCGCCCGCTCGCTGCTGCCGGTGCTGATGCTGACCGCGCGCGGCGAGGACGTCGACAGCATCATCGGGCTGGAGCTCGGCGCCGACGATTACCTGGCCAAGCCCTGCAATCCGCGGGTGCTGGCGGCGCGCATCCGCGCCATCCTGCGGCGCGTCGAGGCGCCGGCCGAGGCCGGCGCGCCCGGCGCGGCTCCGCAGCCGCTCGCGGTCGACGACCTGGTGGTGCACGGCGGCTCGCGCAGCGCCACGCGCGGTGGCGCACCGCTTGCGCTCACCAGCACCGAGTTCAGCGTTCTCGAGGCGCTGCTGCGCGAGGCCGGCAAGGTGGTGCCGAAGCAGGCGCTCTCCGAGCACGCGCTCGGCCGCAAGCTCGGCCGCTTCGATCGCAGCCTCGACATGCACGTCAGCAGCCTGCGCCGCAAGCTCGGCCCGGCGCCGGACGGGCGCGAGCGCATCAAGACCGTGCGCGGCGTCGGCTATCTCTACACGCGGAGCTGATCGACATGCACCGGCTGTTCTGGAAGATCTTTCTGTCGTTCTGGCTGGCGCTGATCGTGTTCGCGGCGGCGGCGATGCTGGCCGCCTCCGATTACATCGAGCGCATCCGCGCCGACCACGACGAGGGTCGCCCGGCCGAGCGGCTGCTGCACTACCGCATCCAGGCGCAGACGGTCGCCGACGCCGGCGGTCTCGACGCCCTGGAGCGCTGGGCGCGCGAGCTGGACCGGCGCGAGGCGATCCCCTTCCTGCTGATCGACGCGCAGGGCCGCGAGCTGCTGGGGCGGCCGGTCTCGCCGTTCGTGACCGCGCGTCTCGAGCGCGAGCGCCGCCACGAGGCGCACGAGACGGCCGAGCGCGAGCGCGAACACGGACGCGAGCGCCGGCGACGACCGCGCGCCAGCGTCGTGCGCGTGGCCGGCGCCGGCGACTACCGCCTGCTGCCCGACACCCAGAGCATCACGCTCGGCCGCATCCTCCATCGCCCGCGGGTGATCGCCACGCCGCTGCTGATCGCCGCGGTGGTGAGCGCGCTGGTGTGCCTGCTGCTGAGCCGCTACCTGACGCGGCCGCTCGAACGCCTGGGCGCCGCCGCGCGCCAGTTCGCGGCCGGCGATATGACATTGCGGGTCGCGCCGACCCTCGGCCGGCGCCGCGACGAGATCGCCGATCTGGCGCAGGCCTTCGACCAGATGGCCGAACGCCTGGAGAAGGTGTTCGGCGCCCAGCGCCAGCTGCTGCGCGACGCCTCGCACGAGCTGCGCTCGCCGCTGGCGCGCCTGCAGGCGGCGCTCGGGCTGGCGCGCCAGCGCGGCGCCGCCGGCAAGGAGCTCGACCGCATGGAGCGCGAGATCGAACGTTTGAACGAATTGATCGGCCGGCTGCTGTCGCTGTCGCGCCTGGAGGCCGGCGTCGACGCGGCCAGCACCGAGCCGGTCGACCTGACCGAGCTGCTGCATGCCCTGGTCGACGACGCGCGTTTCGAGGCCGAGGCGGCCGGCTGCGGCGTGACGCTGGATGCGCCGGATCCGGCGACGGTGAACGCCAACCCGTTGTGGCTGCACAGCGCGCTCGAGAACGTCGTGCGCAACGCCATCCGTTACACCGGGGCCGGCAGCGCGGTGGAGATCTCGCTCGCCGACGACGCCGGCCGGCCGGGCTGGGTCGTGATCCGGGTGCGCGATCACGGCCCCGGCGTGCCGGAGGCGGACCTCGAACGGGTGTTCGAGCCGTTCGTGCGCGTCGGCGAGGCCCGCGACCGCGCCAGCGGCGGCCACGGCCTGGGGCTGGCCATCGCCGACCGCGCCGTGCGCCTGTTCGGCGGCGAGATCAGCGCGCGCAACGAGCCGGACGGGGGCTTGAGCGTGTTGATCCGGTTGAGGAGAGCAGGCTGACCGGCATCAGTGCGCCGCCGCCCGGCGGCGCATCAGTAACTCCGTTGTTTTGCGCGCGGTTGGGTCAGGCCGCGGTGCTCGTCGCGGCGTGCCTTACGGCGCTCCACGATCTCGTGGCCGTCTTCCACGGCGTCCTCGACGCTGGCGAAGGTCCATATCACCCGCCCGCTGTGGGTCATCAGTGTTGCGGTATTGTCCGGCCATTCCTTTATGTACAAGCTCATGGTGTACCTCCGAAGTAGTGTCGGAGTCGACAGGTATAGGCCGCGCGGTTTTAGCTGTGATGACGTTTTGATGATGGTTCGTTTGCAACTCCTTGCGTGACAGAACAGCTTATGCGCTCAAGTGCTTGAGCGGTTGCGGAAACACGCCGTGCCAGCCGATGCGGCGGCGGATCACCATCTCCCCGACGCCCCGCCGCCGCCCGAGCTGCCGCCCCCGGAGAAACCGCCGCCCGAGGAGCCCGAGCTCCAGGACGAACCGCCGGAGCCGCCCGAGCCGCTCGTGATCGTGAAACCGCCGATGCTGGCGCGGCCCTTGCTGCGCAGGTCCTGCCCGGCCTTCTTGTACCAGTCGCTGCGGCCGATCAGCAGCTTGGCGAGCGGGAAGCCGACGAGGTAAATGCCGAGCAGCGTGAGCGCGCCGTTCACGCCGAGCACGACGATCGGGAACGCCGCCCAGAACGGGATCAGGAAAACGTACAGGAACCAGCCGACGCCGGGCGTGAGCACGCCGATCACTGTGAACAGCCCGATAATGCCGAACACGAACGCGCCGATCAGGATGCGTTCGGGTATCGACAGATCGGGCCCGTCGAAGAATCGATCACGGGCCGGCGGCGCGGCGTCCGCCGCCGCTTCGCCGCGCAGTTGGCCGAGGACGGCGGCCACGCCCGCGCTCACGCCGCGGTCGAAATCGCCGCTGCGGAAATGCGGGGTCATGACGTTCCGGATGATGCGGCCCGCGGCCAGGTCGGTGAGCCTGCCCTCCAGCCCGTAGCCGACCTCGATGCGCATAGCCCGCTCCGACGGTACGATCACCACCAGCACGCCGTTGTTCCGGTCGCGCCGGCCGAGACCCCAGGCGCGGAACACCCGGTTGGCGTAGTCCTCGATGTTCTCGCCGTCGAGCGTGGCGACCGTGAGCACCGCGACCTGGTCGGTGGTCTCGCGCTCGTGCGCTTCGAGTTGTGCCGCGAGCACCCGCCGGGTTTCGGGCTTGAGGATCTCGGCGTTATCGACGACGCGGCCGGTGAGGGAAGGGACGTCGGCGGCGCGCGCGCCGCCGGCCAGCAGGCACCAGCCCAGCACCAGCCACAGCCAGCACGTGCGGCTCGCTGTCACGACGGCGTCTTCCCGTCGAGCCGCCCGGGCAGCTCGTCGCGCCCGCCGCCGGTCGTGTAGCCGTGCGCGCGCAGCACCGCCTCGACCGCCGCGAGCCCGGCCTCGAAGGCCTCGGCCGGCGCGCCGCGTTTGAGCTCGGGCAGCATGCGCGCGACCACCTCCAGCCACTCGGCCGCCGCGACGCGCTCGCGCACGTCGCGGTCGGGCAGGATCACGATCTCGTGCTCGAACTCGGCGATCAGAATCAGGATTCCGTTGCGCCCGCGGGTGCCGAACAACTCGTGGTGCAGGAACAGCGACTCGGCGTACTGCCGGGCCTCGACCTCGGCGCGCCCGCGGTCGAGGAAACACCGCGCCCAGGCCGGCCAGGCCAGCGTCGCCAGGGCGAACACCAGGCCGGCCCCGAGCATCACGCTGACGAGCACCAGCGGCGTCCCGGCCGCCCAGGCGGGCGACAGCGCGCGCGCGCCCGGCGATCGCGGTCGCGGCGAGCGCCGTGCCCAGCGCAAAGGCCTTCCACGGGATCTCGGGGTAATTGTCGCACCGGGCCGCCAGGGTGGTGACGACCTCGGCGCCGGTGCGCGCCTCGATCTCCGCGATCCGCCGCCCGATGCGCTGTTTTTGTTGTTCGGTGAACATCATGCGCGCCATCCTAAATGCCGGGCGGCGATATTACCATCGGCGCGGCGGCCGATCGCCGGCTACACTGGAGTCTGTGACCCGATCCGGCGCCGCGTGCGGCGCGGGCGGATCGGCCTTCAATATCGGAAATCGGATCGCACATGCACATCTGGGTCGACGCCGACGCCTGTCCCAAGGTCATCAAGGAGATCCTGTTCCGCGCCGCCGAGCGCCGGCAATTGCCGGTGACGCTGGTCGCCAACCGGCCGCTCGCCGTGCCGGCGTCGCGCTTCATCCGCTCCCGGGTCGTGCCGGGCGGTTTCGACGAGGCCGACAAGCTCATTATCGCGTCGGTCGCGCCCGGCGACCTGGTGGTCAGCGCCGACATTCCGCTCGCCGCCGAGGTCGTCGCCCAGGGCGCCCTGACGTTGAGTCCGCGCGGCACGCTCTACACGCGCGACAATATCAGCGAGCATTTGAGCATGCGCGACCTCAAGGACGAGCTGCGCAAGAGCGGCATGGACCTCGGCGGCCCGCCGGCGCTGAGCCACAAGGACCGCCAGGCGTTCGCCAACCAGCTCGACCGCCTGCTGAGCCGCGGCGACGGACGCTGACGGGAATCACGCGGTTCGCGGCTCAAGGCCGACGAAGCTGTCCTGATAACTCTGGTAGAGCGCGGCGACGAACCAGGGTGCGGCGAGCGCCGTGACCACCCACACCGCCAGTCCGTCCCAGGGCGCCGCCAGCCGCGCGTACAGCAGCGTGCCGGCGGCGAGCGCGATCATCGGCGGTGCGCTGAGCACCGCGACCGCCGCCAGATTGCCGAGGCAGGCGCGCAGGCTGGCGCCCATGGCGTTCAAGACCTGCTCGCCGCGGAACAGCACCAGCGGCACCGCGTACAGCACCGCGAAGTACACGAGCATGTACAGCAGCATGACGATGAGCAGGCCGAGCGTCGCCGGCAGCCCGATCTTGTAGGTGACGTCGCCGCTCAGCCACGACAGGATCGCCGGCCCGCCGACGCGCAGCAGCTTGCCGAGGATGTCGATCATCACCACCGCCCCGAGGCTCAGGGTGCCGATCACCATGACGGCCGTCACCCGGTCCTGTTCGGAGAACACCGACAACAGCTGGCGCAGTCCGCGTCCCAGCTGCTCGGTGGTGTATTGCGGCCATTGGCCGGGACCGGCGCTGCCGGGCGGGCGCGGATCGACGGCGCGCGTTGCGTACTCGGCCGCCGACATCCGGGTGAGGGGATGCAGGGCATGCGCGGCCTCGAGGGCGCCGGCCAGCAGCAGCGGCGTGAACAGCACCAGCAGCACGTCGCCGACGAAGGGCACCAGGGTGAGCGCCACCGCCAGTAGTGCGTAGAGCAGCGCCATGCTGACCCACAGTGCGCGGTCCTTGCCGAGCAACGCCGGCCCGCGCGCGAGCCAGGACCAGCCGCGGCGCGCGCTCGCCTTGTCGATGTGAATCACCGGGTCTCCTCCGTCGGGCTCTTATTGTCCCTTACCATTATAGATTGTCCGGAGCACGGTTCCGCGGCCGATGACGGTCAGAAGCGCTTGATCACCCACATCGGCACCGCGATGCGCGGCGCGAGATCGCTGCGGGTGAATTCGCCCTTGCCCTCGTTGTCGATCAGATAATACGGCTTGCCGCGGGCCGGGATGACCTTGATCATGTAGAGCTGGCCGGCGATGCGGTATTCCTCGTGGCGGGTGTCGCCGCGCGTGGTGATGGTGATCTCCGGCTCGGGGTCGGGCGTGACGTCGTGCGGCGTGTCGGCGGCGTCCGGGCCGGCCGGCGGCCCCGGGGCGTAGTCCAGCGCCGGCGGCGGCGGTGCCGGCAACGGCTCGAACTCGGGCGTCCGGGGTCGGGCGTCCTCGGCCAGGACCGGACCGGCCGGCGCCGCGACGAGCAGGAACGACAACAGTAAAGTCACGCGCATGACGGGCCTCCGCCGCTACAGATTGAGCTGCTTCTCCTCTTCCTCGGCCGACGGGCCGATGCCGCGGCCTTCGTAGTGGCGGAAGATCGCATCGACGACCTCCTGCGGCCGGTCCAGCACATGGAAGAGATCGAGGTCCCCGGCGCCGATGGTGCCTTCCTGGGCCAGCGTATCGCGGAACCAGTCGGTGAGCCCCGCCCAGAACGGGCGGTGCACCAGGACGATCGGGATGCGCCGGCTCTTGCCGGTCTGGACCAGGGTCAGGATCTCGGCCAGCTCGTCGAGCGTGCCGAAGCCGCCCGGCAGCACCACGTAGGCCGAGGCATACTTGACGAACATTACCTTGCGCGAGAAGAAGTGGCGGAAGTTGAGCGCGATGTCCTGGTAGGGATTGGCGGACTGCTCGTGCGGCAGGGTGATGTTGAGGCCGACGCTCGGCGACTTGCCGCCGTAGGCGCCGCGGTTGGCGGCCTCCATGATCCCGGGGCCGCCGCCGCTCACCACCGCGAAGCCGGCGTCCGATAACAGGCGCGCGATTTCCTCGGCCAGGGCATAATACGGATGATCGGGCGCGGTGCGCGCCGATCCGAAGATGCTGACCGAGGGGCGGATCCGCGCCAGGCGCTCGTAGCCCTCGACGAATTCCGCCATTATCTGGAAGATCTTCCAGGACTCGCGCGACAGGATTTTGGAGGAGGTGCTGAAGGCACCCATGGACTTTTCCGGGGATTTTTCCGGCGCCGCCGGTTTGTCGTCCAGATTCATGGCTCAAGAACTCTCGTTACACGTTGCAATTAAGGACATCCCAAGCCGCATGAGCGAAACAAAGCCCCTGGTCCTGGTGGACGGATCATCCTATCTCTATCGGGCGTTCCACGCCATGCCCAATTTGAGCAACTCGCGCGGCCAGGCGACCGGCGCGGTCTACGGCGTGGCCAACATGCTGCGCAAGCTGCTCGCCGACTACGCCCCGGAGCGCATCGCGGTGGTGTTCGACGCGCCCGGCAGGACCTTCCGCGACGACCTCTACGCCGAGTACAAGGCCAACCGCCCGCCGATGCCCGACGCGCTCGCCGGCCAGATCGAGCTCATCCATCGGGTGGTGACGGCCATGGGCCTGCCGCTGCTGATGATCGAGGGTGTCGAGGCCGACGACGTGATCGGCACGCTCGCCGCGGGCGCCGCGGCCGCCGGCGAGCCGGTGGTGATCTCGACCGGCGACAAGGACATGGCGCAGCTCGTCGACGACCGAGTCACGCTCATCGATACCATGAAGGACGCGCGCTACGACCGCGCCGCGGTGATCGACCGATTCGGCGTGCCGCCGGAGCGCATCGTCGATTACCTGGCGCTGGTCGGCGATGTCTCGGACAACATCCCCGGCGTGCCCAAGGTCGGTCCGAAGACCGCGAGCGGCTGGCTGCAGCAGTACGGTTCGCTGGACAATCTGGTGGCGCACGCCGGCGAGGTCGGCGGCAAGGTCGGCGAGAACCTGCGCGCCACGCTCGATCGGCTGCCGCTGTCGCGCGAGCTCGCCACCATCCGCTGCGACCTGCCGCTCGATCTCGCGCCCGGCGCGCTCGAGCGCCGTGCGCCGGACACCGAGGGCCTGCGCGCGCTCTACAAGGATCTCGAATTCAAGACCTGGCTCGCCGGGCTCGGCGGCGTCAACCAACCGGGTTCGCTGAGCAGCGCCGCGCAGGCGCGGCGCTATGCCACCGTGTTCACCGAGGCCGAGCTCGCGGCATGGCTCACGCGGCTCGCGCGGGCGCCTTTGTACGCCTTCGACACCGAGACCACCGACCTC
>Ga0214471_10003402_pt1 | contig 12355 bp, 10 predicted proteins | sample RVTome_5_FD_207665 | JGI IMG/M metagenome (GOLD analysis project Ga0214471, IMG submission 207665) | Soil microbial communities from uranium-contaminated site in the Upper Colorado River Basin, Wyoming, United States - RVT142D155 | ecosystem: Environmental > Terrestrial > Soil > Contaminated >... | reverse complement strand
AGCCTGATGGAGGCTGGATTTGCCGCCCTGGCCGCAGCCCAACCGCTGCTGATGTACGTTACCCCCCGGAAAGGAAAGGGGTTGACGATTTCATAGACCACCTCGGCCCGGTCAACCTGCAGATCGCCCGCGGGAAAATTGCTCTGGTTCAGACAGGGCTTGCCGCCTGCAAATGCGCCGAGCGGCTCGACGAAATCGTTTTCCCGCAGATTGGCAACCTGGTAGGAGGGCGCATGCACGCCATAGACAAACTGCCCGGCAGGGTGGACGCAGGAACGCACGGTCATGGCAAAATCTCCAATAAATCACACAGGGAAGAGCGGCAAGGTTAAGCAGGCGAACTATAACCGGGAATCACGCCCACGCTCCACAAGAAAAATCGAAAAAATCTCCGCCTCACTTGCCTTTGCCTTAAAATCTGCTACCATGGTGGGGAAATCCATGGTCTGTTTCCTTCTGCCCAACGGTACATTTCTCTTGATACAAGCCTTTTTCCGCCGATTACTGCCCGGTAAAAACCGCGGGCCCTCTCTGCCGGAGGACGCCTTCTGCAACGCCCCCTGCATTTTTACCGATGTTCTGCGGAATATCGACACCGGCCTCATCATTCTCGACACCGTGGAGAAAAAAGTTTTCTTCAAAAATGCCCATGCCGTGAAAATCCTTGAGCCGCTCGAGGCGGCCCAGGATTACGAGGGCCTCTCCGCCCTGCTCTGCAACGACCTGGATCCCTTGCAGCAGCCGGGCCGGACCAGGAGCCGGCAAACCATCATCCATTACGAACACCGGGTGCTGGGCTATACCGTGTATAAGATCCCCGGCGATCAACGCCACATCTCGATTTTCATTCAAGACATCACCGACCGGCACCGCCTGGCCGCCATCGACGAAGCCACGGAGATGATGAACAACATCGGCTGCCTCTTTTCCGGCATCCGCCACGAGATCGGCAACCCCCTCAATTCCATCAAGATGGCCCTGGCCGTCCTGCAAAACAACATCAGCAAATATTCTCCCGAAGAAATCGATGTCTATTTCAACAGAATTTCGGGGGAAATCATCAAGATGGAGGCGCTTCTCAAATCGCTCAAAAACTTCAGCATGTTTGAAACGCCCAGAACCAGCGATATTGATCTGGCGATGTTTTTCGACAACCTCATGCAATTGCTGGGCGCGGACATCCGCGCCAAAAAAGTGGAAATCCGGATCGAGATCGCCCCGGACGCGAAACGGATCATGGTGGACCCCAGGGCCTTGCAGCATGTCACCATGAACCTCTTTGCCAACGCCCTCGACGCCATGGCGGAAACGCCAGAACCGGTGCTGCTGGTGCGCAGCCAGAGCCGAGGCAATGTCATCCTCCTGTCCATCACCGATAATGGCTGCGGCATGTCGGAGGAGTTGAGCCGCGATGCCTTCAAGCCTTTTTTCACCACCAAACCCCATGGCACCGGGCTGGGGCTGGTGATTTCCAAAAAGATGCTGACCCAGATGCACTGCGGCATAGAGCTGGTCAGCGAAAAAGGCCTGGGCACCACCTTCCACCTGACCTTGCCCAAGAGCGCCACCAAGACCCAGCGGCAAGACGCCTAAACGGGAAGATTCGATAAAAAATTTTCGCCTTCTGTTTTCGCCTGTTGAATGGGGGGCACCGGTTACGGTATAATCCATCGGTTGCCTGGACCAGCCCGGGCAAAACGTTTACATTTCAAGGAGAATTAGATGGGGATTCGCTCACGCTTCATAATCATCATGGCAATCATCTTCGGCGTCGCCACCGTGGGCATCGGCACGGCCAGCTACCTGTTCAGCAAACATAACGCCATGCTGGAGGCGAAAAGCAAAGGGGAGCTGATCTTCAATTATATTCTGGCCACCCGGGATTTTTACACGGAAAAGCAGCGCCCCCTCATCATGGAGGTTTTCGAGAAGGACCGTTTTTACCCCGAGCTGATGTCCGGCTTTGTGCTCACCCGCGGCACCTTTGACATCTTCAAAAAGAATCTGACCGGCTATAATTTCAAGCAGGCAACCCTTGACCCCCTCTATCCGCCGAACAAGGCGGACGAATGGGAGACCGGGCTGATTGCCATGTTCGCCGAACAGCCCGAACTCAAGGCGCACGAAGGCACCATGGAGCGCGATGGCGAGACCTTTTTTTATCTGGCAAAACCGATCAAGGTCGGGGACAAGGATTGCCTGCGGTGCCATGGCGATGCCAACGACGCGCCCAAGGATCAGGTTGAGATCTACGGCTCGAGCAATGGCTACAACTGGAAGGACGGCGACACGGTGGCCGCCTACGTGGTCTATGTCTCCGTGGAAGAAGCCCTGGCCAACGCCCGGAAGGGGGCCATCACCCTCTATCTGATCGGGGCAAGTTGTCTGCTGGTGGCCCTAATCGGCATCTGGCTGTTCATGGACCGTTTCGTGGTAAACCCCATTGTCCGGTTGAGCATCAAGGCCGAGGAAATCAGCCTCGGCAAAAATCTGGAAGAAAGTGTCGGCATCAAGCAAAATGACGAGATCGGCGCCCTGGCCAACGCCATCGAACGATTGCGCATGAGCATGGTCCGCATCCTCAAACGGTGAGCATATGCCCCTCTTAAACACCCATAAACAGCCGCACCCTGCGGCCCGGTATGCGGCCCCCCTCTGCCTTGCCTTGCTCTGCGGCTTGTTGCCGCCCGCTTTGTTGCCTCGCCCTGCCTCGGCGGCGGATTGCAAAAAGCTTGCCGTGGAGATCAGCCGGGAACGCGGCCTCATTGCCCGGCGCGACCTGCTGGCCAAAGCCATCAAGCAATGCCCGAAAGACCCGGAGATCAATTTCATGCAGGGCTACAACCTTGAACGTCTGCGCGACTACAACGACGCCTTGCGTTACTATGTCGCCGCTTCGACCCTTAACCCCAAACATGCCAAGGCCTTCTTCGGCCTGGGCGACATTTACATGGTGACGGGCAAGGCGCAGAATGCCGTGGCCGCTTATGAAAAAGGGCTGGGACTCGATCCCGGCAATAAACGGGCGGCAAAATCCCTGGAATCGGCGCGGATCAAGCTGAAGGCCCAGCTCGGAGAATCGGTGAGTTCCGAGGAGGCGGTCACGGTTCTCTTCGCGGAAAAATCCAAGGACCGGGAGATCAGCCCCATCGAAGCCACGATTCTCAGGCTGCTGATCCTTTTTCCCGACAAGTCAACGGAGCTTCCCGAAGAGGGCGCCGACCAGCTCAGCATCATGGGCGCGCGCGCCCTTACCAGTCGGGAGCTGAAAGGGGCGGTGTTCGAAGTGGTGGGCAACACGGATGACTCGGGCGATGGTGCGGCCAATCTGGCCATTTCCCGGAAAAGGGCCGAGGCCGTGCGCAATTATTTGATTAAAAATCACAATATTGCGGCGAAGAGGCTGCAGGTGGCGGCGCATGGCCAGACCGACCCCATTGTGCCCAACTCCACGGAACAAAACAGAAAGATAAACAATCGGGTTGAGTTCAAGCGGTTGAGATAACAACGGCAGTAAAGAAAAACAGAAGGCCTTGTTCCCTCTTGGGAGGGGGCAGGGCCTTCTTGTTTGGCCATTTCAGCGGGGAAGAAGCCTGGCCGTGTCTGCCCGGAATTTCTTTTCAAGGGCGGCGTCTCCGATCTCCTGACAGAAAAGATCAACCAGCTCGGGAAAGCGTTCCTTGGCGCACGCCCCTCCCGACAGCCATTTGCCGACAATCTCCTTCACCAGCATCGCCGCAATGGGGCCGATGGCCCTGGCCAGCGCCTCCTGAAAAACCGGGAGCGCGCTTTTCATCGGTTCCTCTTGCTGCGCCTGGGCGAAATCCATGCTCCCGGCTTTTTTCGCTGAAGTTGCCTGCCTGGCGGCGTCCGGGTTGGCCCGGACCTTTTCCACGCCCAAGGCAAGTTCGCCAAGGAGCATGTTGCTGGTCATGTTGATCAGGGAAAAATTCGCCTCTGTCTCACAGAGAATCACCAGCAAGGAGCCGTCGCGGATATGTTTCACCAAAACCATGGAATCGGGAAACCGCATCTCCACGGAATTGACACTGAGCCGGCAGGAGGCATTCATCTTAAAGATACGCTGCAGGGAGACCCCCATCAACGTGAGGGTCTCGTGGTCATACCCGGCCGGGACTATAGAAAAGATAATATCCGGCTTGTCGACCGAGACGAAAACCCCCAAAACGCCGGGGAGCATTTTCAGTTCCTGTAAAAGTTCATCCATGCTGCACGCTCCTCATTATGCCCGCGACTCAAGCTGCTGGGCTTCGGCCAGGGCCGGGCCGATGGCCGCGACAATCTTGGCGGGTGAAGCTCCCGACTGAACCTCGATCCCCACCGTCAGTTCCGTTCCGGGGATGATCAACAGCGGCTCCCCTTTCTCCTGGGCGAGGATGATCTGGGAGGGAAGCTCGGCATATCCGAGAATCCCCCGGATTTTATCCGCCGCTACGGCAACATAGGTGACAAAGGGCTTGAACTCCTTATTGTCGATGTTTCGCTGCAGCCTGACCGTGCCATCCTTGGCGACAAGCACCAGCCGGTTGACGCCCGGGGCCGCATTGAGCGTCTCTTCGAGACCGGCCTTGCCGCCCTGCTCCAGAGCCTGCGCCATCGCGGCGGTGGACGGGGGTAATGGCGACGTGGCAAAATCAAGATCATCCAGTTGGGCAAATTCATCATCTCCCTCTCCCGCGGCCGGGGTTCCGGCCTGGGCCGGTCCCTCGCCCCGTTCGTCGCTCAAGCGGGAGCCTTCAATCAGAATAAATCCCAGAGGGGCATCGATGGTCCGTTTCCGGTTCTGACAGAAATTATAAATCTCGATCTCGGCCTGCTCCCAGCTGATGATCTCAAAGGCGGCATCAAGGCCGGTAAGGGGCTCGGCATAGGCATTGATCAGGCTGCCGTTTTCAAAAAAAAGCAGGCCGGTCCGGGCGCCGGCCCTTGCCATGATGGTGCAGGTTTTCCGGTCAAGCTCCAGGAGCTGCAGAAACGAGGACAACGAGACCCCGGAGACATGCCCCTTGGCGCCCGCGGCCAGGCCATCCTTGATTTTTTGCAGCAGCAGCTCGAAATCCACCGGCTTTTCGATGTATTGGAAGGCCCCCAGGTTCATGAGCCGGTCTTCCATTTCCGGGGTGCCGAAGGCGGTCATGGCAATGATCGGCACGGAGTTTCTGAGCCTGCTCATCCGGCTGACCAGCTCAAACCCGTCCATCTCCGGCATCTTCAAGTCGGTGACCACCAGATCTATCGGCTGGCCGGCAAGGACAGCCAAGGCCTCCTTGCCGTTCCCCGCGGTTACGATCTCAAAGGCATCGACCCGCTCCCGGCACATGTCCTGCAAGCTCAGCAAAAAACCATGGTCGTCGTCAACAACCAGCACTTTTTTCATGGAAACTGCCCCTGTTGCGTGGGTTAGTGTTTAGTTTTTCATTTAATACAGGCCGCCCGGACCTGCAAGAGATCGGTCTGCCCCGCCAGCACCTTGCGGATGCCGTCCTGCTTAAGGGTCAGCATCCCCACCCGCATCGCCTCGTCGCGAATCTCCGCGATGGGGCTGTTTTTAACGATGAGCAGCTTCAACGGATCGTTGACCGTGAGCAGCTCATGGATGGCAAGACGCCCCAAGTAGCCGGTTTTTTTGCATTTTTCGCAGCCCTTGGGCCGGTATAGACCGGCCCGGTCGATCTCCGCCATGGTCAGCGGGCTCAGGGGATGCACGCCATATTCGGCGAGGATCAGCTCTTTTTCCACTGTTTCGGGCGCGTATGCCTCCCGGCAATGGGGGCACAACCGCCGCACCAGACGCTGGGCCAGGATGCCGAGCAGCGAATCGGAAAAATTATAGGGGTCGATCCCCATGCCCAGCAGCCGGGTAACTGTTTCCGGAGCGGAGTTGGTATGGAGGGTCGAGAAAACGAGATGGCCGGTGAGCGCCGCCTCGATAACGATTTCGGCGGTTTCCTGATCCCGGGTTTCGCCCACCATGATGATATCCGGATCGGCCCGCAGAAAGGCCTTCAGGATTCTGGCAAAATCAAGGCCGATCTTGTTTTCCACCTGCACCTGCCGCAGGCCGTCCTGGACAATCTCCACCGGATCCTCGACGGTCCAGATCTTTTTTTCCGGCCGGTTGACGTAATTGAGCGCGCTGTGCAGGGTGGTGGTCTTGCCGGAGCCGGTGGGGCCGACCACCAGGATCAGGCCGTAGGGCAGATCAAGGAGGCGGCGCAGCTCGAGGAGATTTCTGTCGGACAACCCCATTTTCTCCAGGGGCAGGGCCGAACCGGCGGCGAGAATACGCAGGACCATGTCCTCGTTGCCCCCGTGGGTGGGCAGCGAGGCAACCCGAAGCTCGATCTTGCCGCGACGGGTCTTGAACTTGATCTTGCCGTCCTGGGGCATTCTTTTTTCAGAGATATCAAGCTTGGCCAAAATCTTCAGCCGGGAGATCAAGGGCCGCTTATAGGCAAAGGGGATATTCTTATAATGGGAACAGATGCCGTCAATGCGAAAACGGACCGATGTCCCTTTTTTGCCGGGCAGCGATTCGATGTGGATATCGGAAGCATTGCGGGCCACCGCATCCTCGATGATCTTGTTGGCCATCTGCACCACAACCCCGTCGGCGGCGCTGCCGGTTTCCTCATCCTCATCCCGCTGCCCGTCGGATTCCTCGATAATCTCCAGATCTTCGAAAACATCCTGCGTCCCCTGCCCCAGGGAGTATTTCCCGTAAAAGAAATCGATGTACCGGTTGATGTCATCCTTGAGTCCCACGGCAAAACGGAATGCAGCGCCGTGGAGCACCGAGCGGATATTGTCCTGCTTGCCGAGATCGTTGGGGTTGTCGGCCAACACAACCACGCGGCCGTTCTCCTGGCCGATGGGGATAAAGACATTGGCCCGGAAATAGCTTTCCTTGGCCCCCTGAATACAAGCAGGCGCCTCCGGCGCTTCCGTATCGACGAATTCGACAAACGGGCAGCCGTAATATTCGCTGAAGGAGGCGCCGAGCTGTTTCCGGTCAATGCCGAAATCCGCGAGCAGAACACTGTCCAGCGTTTTGTTATGCTGCTTGGCCTTGACCCGAGCCGCATCAAACTGGTCCGGAGTCAGGAGTTTGTTGCGGAGCAGGCCGTAAAACTGGCCATACTTGGTCGTGCTCTTGGAGAGGGTGGCGAGGCGCTGTCTGGCGTTGTGATAGGCGGGATCAAGGCTGACCATTTCCTCCAGGGTTTTGATGGTGGAAGGAATGGAGCCCGTGCTTTCATAGGTAAGGGCCAGCTGATCGAGAAGTTGGAGACGTTCGATCTTCCGGGCGAAGCCGTCTTTTTTGCTCGCCGCGGTGGCTGCCGCGGCTTCGAAATGCTCAATGGCTTCAAAGGGTTTGTCAAGCTGGAGACAGCATTCGCCGATCCTGGCATGCACCACGGCCGGCCGGTATCCGGCGGCGAGCAACGCCCGCAGCTCTTCGCCGGCCTCGCTGTAAAAACCCGCCACCAGCAGCCCCTGGCAGTTTTCGAAACGGTCGGCCTCGGACAGCTGGCTGGCACGGCCGGGAGAGGCGGCCATGCCCCGCTCGGTTTGCAGAACAACCAGTCTTTCCTCAACCAGATCCCGGAGGATCGTCTCGCTGTCGGCAATCTGGGGCAGCAGCGACTCACACAGAGCCAGGGCCTCATCCATGAGCCCTTGCCTGGCGTACAAGTCGGCTTCGACAAGTTTTGCCTCGATGGCTTCCTTGGTGGCCACGGTGGTTGTCATGCCCATGCCGATCGGTTACACGCTCCTCAGGGTTATGATCGGAACGGTTTTCCCCTTGACCGTGAGATTGCCGGCCACAAGGGTGGTGGGATCAGCCAGAGGTTCCCATTGGTAGCCGGGGACGATGTCAAGCTGTTCCGTCGGCTCTTCAAGCCAGAAGGCCATGCCGCTGTTCTCTTTGAATAGGATGAGCAGGGAGTTGCCAGCCTGGGGGGCACAGTTTTCCGCGTCCGACCCCAAGGCCACCGGAATGGTCAAGGTTTTCAGGGTGGCTTCGTCGTGAAAACCCTGCTCGCCTTGCACCATAAAGCCGATCTTGCCGAAAAACCCGCGTTTCAGTTTTTTTATGGCCAAAAAGGGGCCGCATTTCCTGACCCTGCGCGCCGGTTTGCCCTGGTAAACAATCTGTTCCGGAAGGAAACCAACCGTTTTTCCGCCCCAGGTGGCAAGCGCCACGGTCTGCCAGGGGCAGACCGCCGCCGACCCTGCCGATTTTGCCGATTGCCCGCCGGTCGGCTCGACCGGCGCAGCGGCGTCCGCCTGATAGTCCGCGCCCAGCGCCTTGATCAAATTTTCTTTTTGTCTTTCCAGCCGTTCCCGCAGCTCGGTGTGGATGGCATGCAGTTTTTCATAGCCGGGCGTTTTGGCAAAAAGGTTCTCCACCGGGATAATGCGTTTGGCAATGCACTTGCCCAGCACGGTGAGATGGGCATTCACCGCCTCAATCAACAACGCCGCGGCCCTGCCGCAGGAGGCGAGGGGCAGTTCCGGCAACAGCTCCTCTTCCGCCGGCCCTGACTGAACCAGAGTGAAGGAGGAAGCGGCGGCAGTTTTAGCGGCGACCGCTGTTTTCTGCTCGGGCCTGGAAACGTCTTGGGTCTTGGCCGAATCCCGCTGTACCAGCTTGCTGTAATCCTTGGGGATGTTGGGAATGGCGGAACGCAACTCGGAAAGAGTGGGGTCCAGCAGTGTTTTCTCGATCAGGGAGAGGTCGTCGGCACCCGCGGCGGCCCGCAAGGTTTGCAGACCCTCCTGCAAGGTCTTCGGGGCGGAGGTGGAAACACTTTGCGGGGCAATGGCCATGGCTTCAAGCAACCTGTCCATGAGCGCGAAAATTTCCGTCAAGGCCACCGCCTTATCCACCTCGAAAATGCCATGAATCTCCTTGAGAACGCTCCGGGTTTTTTCTATGGTGTCCGCGGAGATCTCCCAGTCCAGGGAAAGCAGGGCTTCCTCAAGGGGGCCGAAGGCATCCGTCCCGTCGGCGGCGAGCAGGCTGGCCGGCAAGGGTGCGGCTTTTGCCGGGGCCGGGGCGGCGGCTGAAGCCTGGGTCGGCACGTCTTCGGCCGCGGCCGCGGGCGTGGACTGTCCTGCCCCGGCATGCGGGGAGAAAAGGTTGTCAATGGCGTCATCTATCTCGCCGTGGAAGTCACGATTGGGGAATTTGTCAGTCATAAACTCCATTCTCCTTGAGAAATTGCCGGCCTTAAAAGATCAGGAAGGCTTATTTCGTCTCATGCAGCAGATGCTTATTGGTGACATAACGCACAGTCTGTTTGCTGATTTCCCGCAAGGTTTCAAAAACCCCCATCCCCGTAACCGCGGAGGCCTCAAAGGTCTTCACCTTGTAAACGCTGTTCAGATCCGCCTCAAGCTCGGCCACGGTCAGGGTGGGGATCGGGGTGTCAACCAGATCCCGCTTATTGTACTGGATAACCAGGGGCATTTCGTCCAGCTTGAGCCCGTATTCCAGGAGGCTCGTCCGCAGGTCTTCCAGGCTTTCGATGTTTCTCTCCCGGCGCACCTGCAGAGGATCGGCCACGAAAACCAGGCCGTCCGCCCCCTTGAGAACCAGCTTGCGGGTGGAGGCATACATGACCTGGCCCGGCACGGTATAGAGCTGGATCCGGATATTAAACCCCCGAATCGTTCCCAAATTCAGGGGAAGCAGATCGAAAAACAGGGTCCGGTCGCCCTTGGTTTCGATGGTCAGCATCTTACCCCGGGCGTTCTCCGCCATGGAGCTGTGCACGCTGAGCAGATTGGTCGTCTTCCCGCAGCGGCCCGGCCCGTAATAGACGATCTTGCAGTGGATTTCTTTTTTGCTAAGATCAATGAGCGCCATTGGTCATCCTTCAAAAATTTTCAGGAGGGTCTCGGACAGGCCGGCCACCCGGCAACGCACCAAGCCGAGCGAGACATCTTCCCCAAAGATGGTGATGAGAATAAGCTCCTCGCCGATCCGGCCGAAATGGATATTCCCATTTTTCCCCTTATGAAAGAGCAGGGAAAAATCCTCTTCGCCGATCAGTTTGGCGATCTGGGAGGTTGCGCCCAGACTGGCCGCGGCAAGGGCGGCCAGGGAAATGGCGTCGAGATCATCGGTGTCGTTTCCGCCGCAGTTGGACAGGATATTGCCTGCCCCATCAATGAGCAGAGCGTTGCGAACGCCCGCCTCAATGAGCGAGCCCTCTATGGTATTCCTGGCTTTCTCCAGAATGTCCGCAGTCAGGATAAAATCTTGCATCTCCCGTTTTCTCCCGTGGTGAGGTTTGGGGTACTCCATCACAGCAAACAGGGGTAAGGTTGCCGCACAGAGAGGGCGAAACACCTGCCATGGGGGGCTTCGAAACCGGCTGAAACGCTGTATATCTGCTGAATTTCCGGCAAAACACGTTCCTATCGTGTACCTGGAAAAAAAAACCGTGTCAAGCTGAAAGCGTCTGGGAATTTCGCGCCATGACCGGCGGCACGCCTTTCCCCAAAACCGCAGTGCCGAAAAGAATGGGGCGCGGCTGAAACCCGGCACCGCAAGAGAGCCTCGGAACCGCCCCCGGTTTTTTAAGCCTGCCCCCTCTTCTCTCCTTGTCTAACCCGCGGAAAATGGAGTATTGTATCGGTCTTGGAAAACCTAAAAAAAGATTGCGCCGGTTAGGCGACAAGGATTTTCACCATGAACAAACCTGGCTATTTTGGACAATGGGGCGGGGCTTACATCCCGGAAGTGCTGTACGAAACCTTTCGGGAGCTGCGGGAGGTCTACACCAAGGCCAAGGCAGATCCGGCCTTCTGGCAGGAGTATGTCGATCTCATGGGCTCGTACTCCTGCCGCCCCACCCCCCTTACCCATGCGGAGAACCTGAGCCGTCATTTCGGCGGGGCGCGGATCTTCATCAAGCGCGAGGATCTCAACCACACCGGGGCGCATAAGGCCAACAACGTCATGGGCCAGGGGCTGCTGGTCAAGCGCATGGGCAAGACCCGGGTGATCGCGGAAACCGGCGCCGGCCAGCACGGTGTAGCCTGCGCCACCATGGCCGCCAAGTTCGGCTTTGCCTGCACCATCTACATGGGCGAGGAAGACGTGCACCGCCAGCGGCCCAATGTCTTCTGGATGGAAAAACTCGGCGCCACCGTGGTGCCGGTGACCACCGGCAGCCGCACCCTCAAGGACGCCATCAACGAGGCCTTTCGCGACTGGGTTTCCAACATGGACACCACCCACTACGTGATGGGCACGGTCTGCGGGCCGCACCCCTTTCCGGAGATGGTGGCCTGGTTCCAGTCCATCATCGGCCAGGAGGTGCGCAAGCAGATCCTCGCGGTCCACGGCAGGCTCCCGGCCCGGGTCTATGCCTGCGTGGGCGGCGGCTCCAACGCCATGGGCATCTTCCAGGGCTTTCTTGACGACGGCGACGACGGGGTCGTCGAGCTGATCGGAGTGGAGGCGGGCGGCAAGGGGCTTGACACCGGCCAGCACGCCGCCCGGCTCGCCAGCTCCGACGCCTCGCCCGGCGTGGCCCAGGGGTACAAAACCATGTTTCTCCAAGACTCCGACGGCCAGATGCGCGACACCCATTCGGTGGCCGCCGGTCTCGACTACATCGGGGTTTCTCCCCTGCTCGCCGACCTGTGGGAAAAAGGGCGGGTCCGCTTTGCCTCGGCCACCGACCAGGAGGTCATGGCGGCGCTCGATCTGACGATCAAAAAGGAAGGGATCATCCCGGCTCTGGAATCCAGCCACGCCTTTGTCCAGGCCTTTAAGGAGGCGGGCGAGCTGACTCCGGACCAGGCTATCATCATCAACCAGTCCGGCCGGGGCGACAAGGATATCTTCACCATTGCCCATGCCTTTGACGACCCGTCCTGGAAGGAGTTTATCCGGAAAAAGGGGGAAGAATATGCAGCTCGCTGAGCAGCTCCGGGCAGCCCGGAGCAAAAAAGAGATCCTGCTCATGACCCACCTGGTCCTGGGCTATCCCTCCTTCGCGGTAAACCGCGAGGTGATCGGCCAGATGGTGGCCAACGGGGTGGACATAATCGAGCTCCAGATCCCCTTTTCCGAACCCATGGCCGACGGGCCCATGATCATCAAGGCCAACCAGGAGGCCATCGCGGGCGGAACCAAGGTCGCGGATTGCCTTGCCTTTGCCGCGGAGATGGCGGCGCAATACGAGATCCCCTTCCTGTTCATGACCTACTACAATATCCTCTTCAAGTACGGCGTGGAGAAGTTCCTACAGAAGGCCAAGGAGATCGGAATCCGGGGCTTCATCATCCCCGATCTGCCGCCGGAAGAAGG
>Ga0214471_10003401_pt1 | contig 12356 bp, 9 predicted proteins | sample RVTome_5_FD_207665 | JGI IMG/M metagenome (GOLD analysis project Ga0214471, IMG submission 207665) | Soil microbial communities from uranium-contaminated site in the Upper Colorado River Basin, Wyoming, United States - RVT142D155 | ecosystem: Environmental > Terrestrial > Soil > Contaminated >... | reverse complement strand
GACGTTCACCATCGTCGGCTCTGCCGAGGCTTCCCCGCGCGAGGGCCGGATCAGCAACGAGTCCCCGGTCGGCGCCGCCCTGATGGGCCGCAAGAAGGGCGACAAGGTCACCGTCCAGGCCCCGGCCGGGCCGGTCACCTACACGGTCGTCAACATTCGCTAGCCACCGCCAGGCCAAGCCCGTGTACTGGGCCGACGAGCTCGCCTTGCGCGTCTCCGGGCCCCAGGTCGTCAACGACAGCAAGACCCCCTCCGGCACGGTTCACGTCGGGTCGCTGCGCGGCCCGGTGATCCTGGACGTCATCGCCCGCGCCCTCCGGGGAGCGAACGTGGTGACCACCATGCTCTACGGGATCGACGACCTCGACCCGATGGATGCCGCCGCGCTCCTGACCCCGGACGCGGTGGAGCGCTCGATGGGCATGCCCCTGGCGCATGTCCCGGACCCGGCCCGGGACGGCCATCCCTCCTACGCCCGCCACTTCGCCCAGGCTTTCATCGACACCTTCGCCGGATTGGGCATCCACCCCGATCGTTACTACTGGATGAGCGAGGTCTACGCCTCCGGCGAGATGGACCGATACATACGCGCGGCGCTCGACCAAGCGGCGGTCGTACGGGACATCTACGAGCGGGTTGCAAACGTCCGCCATCCCGCCGAGTGGCACCCGCTGGCGGTGATCTGCGAGAACTGTGGGCGGATCGGGACGACCATCGTCACCGGCTGGGACGGGGAACGGGTCAGCTACGAGTGTCGCCCGGATCTCGTGCGCTGGGCGACCGGCTGCGGCAACAGCGGCCGGGTGGCGCCCTTCGGAGGGCGCGCCAAGCTGCCCTTCAACGTGGACTGGGCGGCGAAGTGGAGCCTGTTCGGCGTCACCATCGAGCCGTGCGGCAAGGACCTGGCCACCGCCGGCGGGGCGCGCGACCGGGCCGATGCCGTGGCGCGCGAGGTCTTCGAGCGCGAGCCGCCGCTGCGGGTCGACTACGAGTTCCTGAACATCGGCGGCCGCAAGATGAGCACCTCGCGCGGCCACGGCGCCGCCGCGCACGAGATCGCCGAGGTGGTCCCGCCCGAGCAGCTGCGCCTCCTCTTCCTGCGCTCGCGGCCGAACCACGCGATCGAGTTTGATCCCCACGGCACGGACGCAATCCCGCGCCTCTTCGACGAGTCTGACCGGCTCGCCGCAGCCGTCGCCGGGCGCGAGGTGAAGGGCGAGCTGCCGGCGGACCCGGACAGGCTCTTCGCCGACGTGCTGGTCGACCCCAGCGCCGACGCGGCCGCCGAGGCCGCGGCCTACCGCCCGCCCTTTGCGCACCTGGCGCTGCTGCTCCAGGTTCCCGGCGTGGACGTGCGGGCCAAGGTCGAGGCCGAGAAGGGAGCGCCCCTCACCGGACGCGAGGAGGCGATCCTCCAGGAGCGGACCGCCGCCGCCCGCCGCTGGCTGGAGGCCTACGCGCCCCAGCGGTCACGGATGGAGGTGCAGCGTGACGCGCTGCCGCCGGCCGCTGCCGAGCTGGATGCCGGGCAGCGGGCCACCCTCACCTCCCTGGCAGACTCGCTGGCCACAGCGCCCTGGGACGGCGAGGCGCTGCAGGCCGCCATCTTCGACGCCGCCAGGGCCGCGAGCTTGCCGGCCGGTCGCGCATTCGCCGCGCTGTACGCCGCCTTCCTGGGGCAGTCGAGCGGCCCGCGTGCCGGCTGGCTGCTGGCCAGCCTGGACCGCGACTTCGTCGTCGAGCGGCTTCGCGCCGCCACCGCGCCCGATACCCTCCCGCCATGATCAGCCTGCAGCGCCTCCGCGACGACCCCGACGGGCTGAAGCGGGCCATCGCGCGCAAGGGCGAGCCGACCGAGCCGGTCGATCGGATCCTGGACGCCGATGAACGGCGCCGGACCCTGGAGGCGGAGGCCAACTCGCTGCGCGCCCACCGCAACACCGGCAACAAGGAGCTGGGCGAGCTGATGCGCGACGGCCGGACCGAGGAGGCGGAGCGCGTGAAGGCCACCCTCGCCCAGCTGTCGACCCGCATCGACGAGATGGGCGCAGAGCTGGACGAGCTGATCGCCGCCATCCAGCGCGACATGCTCCTCATCCCGAACCCGCCGCTCGACTCGGTCCCCGACGGTGCCGGCCCGCAGGACAACCCCGTCCTGCGCTCCTGGGGCGAACCCACCGCGAAGGGGTCCGCCCCGCCGCACTGGGAGATCGGGGAGCGCCTGGCGCTGTTCGACCTCGAGCGCGGTGCCAAGATCTCAGGATCTGGCTTCGTCCTGTACACCGGGGCGGGCGCGCGCCTGCAGCGCGCGCTCATCGGTCTCATGCTCGAGATCGCCGAGCGCCACGGCTACACCGAGGTCTGGCCGCCGCTGCTGGTCAACGCCGCATCGGCACGGGGGACCGGCCAGCTGCCGGACAAGGAGGCGCAGATGTACGTCGTCGAGCGCGACGACCTGTACCTGATCCCCACCGCCGAGGTGCCGGTCACCAACATCTACCGCGACGAGATCCTGCCAGCCGACCGGCTGCCGATCTACCACGCCGCCTACACCCCCTGCTTCCGCCGCGAGGCGGGAGCCGCCGGCAAGGAGACGCGCGGCCTGCTGCGGGTCCACCAGTTCGACAAGGTCGAGATGGTCAAGTTCGTCCACCCCGACACCTCCGGCGACGAGCTCGAGACGATGACCCGCGACGCGGAGGAGGTGCTGGAGGCGCTGGAGCTGCCGTATCGGGTCGTCGAGCGCTGCACCGGCGACCTCGGCTTCGCCCAGGCCAAGGGCTACGACCTGGAGGCCTGGTCGCCCGGCGTCGGCAAGTGGCTGGAGGTGAGCTCGACCTCTAACTACCTCGACTTCCAGGCGCGCCGCATGAACCTCCGCTTCCGCCCTGCGCCCGACGCCCGCCCGGAGCCGCTTCACACGCTCAACGGCTCAGCCCTTGGCATGAGCCGCACCTACGCCGCCTTGCTGGAGACCCACCTCCAGCCGGATGGCTCGGTCCGCGTCCCCGCCGCCCTGCAGCCGCATTTCGGCCGCGACGCCGTCAGCTGATCGCGGTGGACGGAGGTGGTCCCCGTCCTTGGGTGGCGCGGTGAGCAGAGGGCTGGAGAACGTGACCATCCCGGGCGTGAGGTAGTCTCAACCACCGCGCGAGGCACGTCGTTCCAGACGGGCGACGCTCAAGCGCGTCGCGTGCGTTTGCGTGCCGGTGCGATGATCGGCTCGCTTGCGATCACGGAGGCACCTATGCGCGACGTCGAGATTGCGACCGACCCTGAGGCCGTTCTGGTCGTGGCTGCCGCAACGTTTCCCGGGCGCAACCCGAACCCGGTCATGCGCGTGGGCCTCGACGGCAAGGTGGAGTACGCGAACGACGCGAGCGAGCCAATACGCCGGCAGCTGGATGTCGGAGTCGCCGGTCGGGTGCCGAAGGAGTTCCTTCAACAGCTGACGGCTGCCGCGCAGGCCAGCCCGCCCGGATCGTTCGAGCTGGAATGCGGCCTCCGCACGTTCGCCATCCTGTCGGTGCCGGTCCCTTCAGTCGGTGCAATGAACGTGTATGGCACCGACATCACTGGTGCCAAGGTTGTGGCGAAGTTCCCGGACCGCAACCCGAACCCGGTGCTTCGGGTGAGCCCGGAGGGAACCCTGCTGTATGCCAACCCGGCAAGCATCGGCATCACCCGCGCCCTGGAGATTGAGGTGGGGGATCCGCTCCCCGACGCACTGGCGCAGCAGATTGAGCGCAGGCTGGCGGACAATGAGAGCGGGCCGATCGAGTTGAGCGGCGACGGCCACACGTATGCCCTGGAGCCAGTGGCGATCCCCGAATTCGGGTTCACGAATGTCTACGCGACCGATGTCACGGCCCTGCATGCCATCAACAAGTTCCCCGACGAGAACCCGAACCCGGTCCTCCGCGTCTCTCGCTCCGGCGCGCTGACCTACGCCAATCCCGCGAGCGCGGTCGTTCAGCAGGCATTCGGCCTGGCCGTGGGCGAACCGCTTCCACCGCAGCTCTTCGCGCAGGTACGCGACATCATCGACGGGCGCCTGCCCAACGTGATTGAGGTGCAGCACGCGGACCGCATCGTCGAGCTGAGGGTTGTCTCGCTCTTCGAGTTCGAGTCCGTCAACCTGTATGGGACCGATGTCACCGCCGCGCGCCAAGTCGAGAAGGCCAATGCGGAGAACGAACGGCTGCTGCTGAACATCCTGCCGGCCTCCATCGCCGATCGGCTGAGGCGCGGGGAGGAACCGATCGCTGACGCATTCGAGGAGATCGCGGTCCTCTTTGCCGATGTCGTCGATTTCACACCGTTTTCCGCTACCCGTCCCGCCAGGGAGGTGGTGGCGGTTCTCAACCAGATCTTCTCCCTCTTCGACCGCCTGGTGGACCGCAATCGGTTGGAGAAGATCAAGACGGTGGGCGATGCCTACATGGTGGCCGGCGGACTGACGCTGGATGGCGGCGGGGCGGCGGAGGTCGCCGACTTGGCGCTCGACATGATCGACGAGATGCGGCGCTTTCGGACGGAGTCGGGAGCCGAGATGCAGATCAGGGTCGGTCTGCACGTCGGCCCCGGAGTTGGCGGCGTTATCGGTCTCAAGAAGTTCATCTACGACATCTGGGGCGATACCGTGAACACCGCCAGCCGGATGGAGTCGCTTGGGCTGGCTGGCTGCATCCAGGTCACCGCCGGGACCGCCGACCGGCTGCGGGACCGCTACGCGTTTGAGCGGCGGGGAATGGTCGATGTCAAAGGCAAGGGCGAAATCGAGACGTTTCTTCTGAAGGGCCGTACCGAGCGCTAGCCACGCTGCTCGCGATGTGCTTCCGTCGGAAGGGGCGACGATCGCATCGCGAGCCCAGGTCGTCCGCGAACGAGCCACCTGGTCGGTCCTGCCAATCGGCCTCAGACAGGGACGCTCGTGAGGAATGCTCGTACCGCCCGCTGGAATTGATCGCGCTCCTCGATGAACGGGAAGTGGCCCCCGCCGGGAATGATCTCGAGGCGCGCGCCAGCGATGCGGTCCGCCAGGAATCGAGAGAACTCAACCGGGATCGGATCCAACTCGCCGTGCACAATCAGGGTCGGGCACGTGATCATGGCCAGGCGGCCCAGCGGGTCCTGGTCCGCAAGGGTGGACACGAGCTTGTCCTCGTAATCGACGACGTTCGCGGCGGTCATCTCGGTGAACCCGAGGTCAAGCGTTTCGATGGTGCGCCGATCCCGGAAGAACGGCATGTAGATGTTCAAGATGTAGTTCTCGACAGCCGCCGGCTCCCGAGCCTCGAACTCGGCCAGAGTGCCCAGCCTTCGAAGCTCGGCATCGTCGTCTGCGGTGCGCTTGGCCTGCATCGCGCTCCACAGCTGCCCTCCGAGCTCTTCGGAGAGCGGCGGCCCTGGGTCCACGAGGGTCAGCGAGGTCACGCGTTCGGGATGCCGCGATGCATAGAGGTATGCGATGTGCCCGCCCAGAGAGTGCCCCATGATGCTGAGATTCGCGATGCCCAGCGCTGCCCGCAGGCCCTCGAGATCCTCGACCGCCCCGCCGAAGGTGAGCTGCGTTGGATCCCCGAGCTCGCTTCCACCGGTCCCCCGCGCGTCGTAGTAGATCACCTCGTTCTCGTCGGCGAGGGCATCCAGCGAGCGCAGGTAGGGGTGACCGAGTTGGGGACCGCCAGTGATCACGAGCGGGCTGCCCCTCCCGACTCGGACGACATTGATGTCGATATCGCGAACCTGGGCTATCTGACTTGAGGCGTCCACGACTACCTCCTCTGCACACTGCATGATGCTGCACGAGGTAGCCGTTGGATACCTGGAACAGATCCAAATTAACCAGGATAGATCCCGGTCCCCTCTGAGCGGTCTACTGGTCTCGAAGTGAGACATCCAGTTGGGACGGTCCGCGATAGGACCGTGAAGTGCGACGCTAAGATTGAGCTGCGGAGGGGTGGCAGAGCGGACGATTGCGGCGGTCTTGAAAACCGCTGAGGTGCAAGCCTCCGGGGGTTCGAATCCCTCCCCCTCCGCCATGCGATCGACTGATGCAGGATGCCCGCGCCGGTTTGGCGCGGGCATCCGTTCGCTTTGAGTGGTTCGGGAATTGCCGCTATTTCGCCCAGATGACGTGGGTGATGACCGCGTTGCCGCGACCATCGGCCTGGACGTAGACCGAGTAGCCGCCCGCCCGTGATCCGCTCGCCAGGTGACCCCAGTCGCTGCCGGAGAGCGCGCTGGCGGATGACCCGCCGACCGTTGAGAAGCTGTCGAGGTGCGAGTAGATGGTCTCGAGCTGCTGGAAGTCATGGCTGTTGGGGTGCTCGTTGCTCGGCGGCCCGTCCGGATCGCTGGTGTAGTCCATGCAGCTCCCGAGGTTCGAGTTGCTGAAGTTCTCGTCCTGGTGATCCAGGCCGAAGTCGTGCGCGATCTCCTGGCACATCACCAGCCGCCGCCATGCCGGCGTGTTGTAGCTCGGCTGGTTGAAGTAGAAGTCGTTGACCTTGGTGAGGGCCTTGGTGATGTGCTCTCCGCCGGTGATCCAGATCTGGGCGATGCCGAGCCAGCCGTTGTTGCCGTAGCTGGCGCTGCAGGCTTCGATGCGTCCGCTGGTGGCCTTGCACGGCTTGGGCCGAGTTCCGCCGGCCACGATCTGGAGGTCGAGCACGGTGGACTGACTCCAGTCCGTTGCCGCTTCGGCGAGGTAGGGATCCCACGTGCTCGAGACGTTGTCACCCACCAGGAGCGTGAACGAGGCGGTCGTCCGCGCCCAGTGATAGCCGCCCCACGAGTGGTCGGCCACGGCCAGAGATGGGACTGCCGCGCCCAGGATGCCGACGAACCCGATGGCGAGCCAGCGTCGGACCGATGTGGTGAACACGAGTTGCTCCTCCCTGCGACCGCGCCACTACTATGCGCGGCGGCATTATGCAGGCGCGGCGTGAGCGCAACCAGCAACTAGCCGACGAAACAGGTGCCAAACGGCACCGCTGCGCAGAGTCCTCACCCGGCTACAGCTCGGCGGCGTACCAGACGTTGCCGGGCCCGACGTAGCTGTTGCCCTCGCCCCAGAGGGCCACCGTCTTGCCGTCCTTGTCGATGTCCAGCTCGAAGTAGTCGCCATACGGCTGCAGGTAGCCATCGGTGGCCTTGTAGTCGTACCCCTCCACGTAGGCGGAGAGCTGAGTCTCGTCCGACCAGGTCATGCCGCCGTCGGTCGAGTATCGGTAGTAGGTGTTCCAGCGCGCTGTCGGATCCTCGCCGCCGGCGTCGAAGCCGTTGCGGTCGTCCTGCCAGGCGATGCGCACGTCGCCGTCGCCGATCGCCACCAGAGCTGGGAAGAGGTGGTTGCTGCCGGCCGGCGCTTGTGACACGTCGACGGGCGTGCTCCAGGTCTGGCCGCCGTTCGTGGAGCGCGCAAAGCGCATTCGGTGCGGGCCCTCGCTGACGGACGTGGCATTCCAAAGCACGTAGACACGCTCCTCGTCATCCACGCCGATCGCCATCTGCGAGCCCCAGTAGTCCCACCCACCGCACTCGCACGGCGGTGCTTCAGCCGAACGATCGACGATGGACGTGGTCCACGTGGCGCCGCCATCGGCCGTACGGGTGACGTACAGCGTCTTTGTGCCCTTCGCCTGACCGGGCCGATTGGCGCCATTCCAGGCGAAGTAGGCGACCCCGTTCTCGTCGATCGCGGCGCCCGACGGCAGCGACACGCCGAACTTGCTGTTCGTGTTGTGGACCGGCTGGCTAACGGTCCATGACTTGCCCTCGTCGTGCGAGACGGATGCCCAGATCTTCTGCTGGCTGTGGTACACGAGATAGACCTGGCCATCGCGTGCTGCGAGCGCGATCTTGTCCAGCCCGCGCTGGATGTCCTCGACCAGGACCGGCTCGAAGGTCTCGCCGAAGTTCTCCGACCGCGCGACGAACATGCTCGACTTGTCGCCCTCCATGTAGGCCGTGTACACGGTGACGCCGTCACCGGGGTCGACCACGATCTGCGGGTCGTCCTGTCGCTCGTCGGAGGGCGCGAGCGCGTGCGGCTCGCCCCAGGTTGCGCCGCCGTCGTCCGAGACCTGGAGCACCATGTGCGGGCTCGGGCACTCTGGGCACGAGGGATCCACCTCGCCGGTCGCACCGCCCTCGAAGCCGACGTAGTGGGTCCAGAGGGCGTAGACGTGACCTTCCGCATCGGCTGCGACCGATGGCTCCCAGTCGTCACCCAGATCGAAGCCGAGCCGAACGGGACTGGTGAATGTCGCCGCTGGTGGAGCGGCAAGAACCCCGTTGACACCGATCAGGACGGCGCACAGCCCCAAGACGACAGGGGCAGCACTCAACCGCGTGCGCATCGAGCTCCTCCAGCGCGTCTGGGACCGAAGGAGCCTACGCCCCGCGTCGTGAGCGGGGCAAGCGCTCAGCAGCGCGACCGGCGGAACGGCGTTGCCCCGCGGCAACAGCGCCATCGAGACAGGCATCCGACTGACAGTTCGGCGGCCGAGCTGAGGATTTCGTTACGGTACGGTCCCGTGAGCGTCCACGGACCGATGAGGTGGATCCGCTCCTCGTCGCTCGACGAGGATTACGCGGCGTTCGCCTTCTTGCGGCGCGGTGCACGAGGTCGCACGGCGGTGGCACCGGCGGTTGACGCGGCTTTCGTGGCCTGGGGCGACGTCGCAGATGCTGTCCGTCGGCCCCGTGCATGAACGTCATCAGCGCCCTGGTGGTCACCTGGCGCCCCGTTCGCCGTCTGGTCTGGCGGGGCTGGGTTGCTGGCTTCCCCCATCGACGCCAGCCAGGCGTCCCCAAACCCAAGGTCAAGGAAGCCACCTAACGACCTGAGACGTGCCTCGTGTGTCTGGAGTAGCGATTCGAGATCGAGCGCCGCAGGGCGTATCTCGGGTTCAGGCATTCCCAACAGATATCCCTGGCCTGCGACGAGTTCCAGCGCCCGCACGACCTCGAGCTGATCCGCGGTCTCGATTCCCTCAGCCACGACCATCGCCCCAGATTGGTGGCCGATGTCCCGAATTGCGCGCAGCACCGCGAGCGCCGAGTCACGCAGAGCGCCGCGCTGGACGAGTGACAGGTCGATCTTCACGATGTCGAAGCGAATCTCGCTGAGGAGCCTGAGGCCGGCGTTGCCCGCGCCGACGTCATCGGCGGCGAACCGGATCCCTTCCGCCCGGCAGCGCTCGAGGTTTTCGCGAAGGCGAGCCATGTCCTCGATGGCCTCGCGTTCGGTGATCTCGAGCACCACGCGGCTGGGTGGAATCCCGTAGGGGGCCAGGATGGCCAGGAGATCCGAGACGCGGAACTGCTCCGTTTCCAGCGTCCGCGGCGAGACGTTGAAGGCCAGAAAGCTCATGGCGTCGGGCAGGGTAGCTCCCGCCGCAACAGCCTCGATGCAGACGAGGTCGAGCTCAACCGTCCGTTCTGCTGCCTCGGCGGCGATGAAGAGGCTCTGCGCGTCACGGAATCCTGCTCCCTCGGCCGGCCGGACCAGCCCTTCGAACCCGACCGGCTCACCCGTGCTCAGGTCGTAGATCGTCTGGTAGACCGGTCTCACCGCCTTCCGAGCGGCGACCTCCATGACCGCGCCTGCAAGCTCCGGCGTCGAACGCCGGTCATCAGCGGCACCGTGCCGCTCGGGGTCGAACGCCTGCACGTCGGTGCGGCCATGCTTCTTCGCCCAATAGAGGGCGGCATCGGCCTGGCGAAAGAGACGCTGACCGTCGCCAGCGGAAGATGGGTACGCGGACAGGCCGGCCGAGAATGAGAACGGCTTGGCGCCCGGCCGTGGCGCTTCGGCGTTCAGGGCACTGGCCAGCAGTCGATGCACCACCGCGGTCGCCATCCCTGCATCGGCTCTCGGGAAGAGGACTGCGAATTCATCGCCGCCGATTCGAAATCCGCGATCGGTCGCCCGGCTCGCGGCGCCGATCAGGCGACCCATGGCGGCCAGAACCTCGTCGCCGCCGGCATGGCCTTCCTCGTCGTTGATGCGCTTCAGATCATCGATGTCGACGAGGGCGAGGGCCAGCGAGTGGCCCTGCCGGCGCGCGTCCTCGATCTGCCGGGTGATCTCTTCCTGGAAGGCCCGGTGGTTGCCGAGCCCCGTGATCGGATCGATCAGCGCATCGAGCCGGGCCTGGTCGTAGAGGCGTTGCAGTCGATCGTGCGAGGCGGCAAGCTCTTCGGTCGGGCGGGTGACGCGGCGCGCCAGGACGCTCATAAGAATCGGCAGCGTGACCGCGACGGCGACCATCCGGAGAGCAGCCAGCGGCGACAGACCAGAGGTGAATTCCAGGATCCCGGCGGCCGGACCGGCAAGTACCATGGCGATCACGAACAGCAGCCCGAGCGACCAGGCGAGGCGGCGGCGGGCGCGTCGAAGCTGCCCCATCGAATCCTGCGCTTTCCTGTTCTGCTGTCCTCGGCTCTCCAAGGTCGGTCGCCTCGTCATGCTGCCCTTCGTGGGTATACAGGCTGACCTGCCGGCCGACCAGCAGCCGAAAGTACCTTGTGCGGACCATCCCTAGGACCCTCTGTTGCCCATCTGCCGTAGGCCCGAGAGTTGGCCCGATGTCGGCAAGACGCTCTACTCGGCTTGGGCTCCTCACCTTGTGCCTGGTGGCTTCTCAGATCCTCGCAACGCCACAGGTACGAGCTGCGAGCTGCACTGGCGCGTCACATGAGGTTGTCCTGAGCTCGGGATCGGTCAGCCCGGGGTCCGGCACATCGGCGAGCCTGTTCACCTTTTCAGTGCTGTACACGTCCAACGCTGGCTGCGCACCGACCAGCATGCAGGTGACGATCGAAGGGGTCGGTACGCTGCCGATGACTGCCAGTGGGACGGACTACGCCGTCGGAGTCACCTTCCTGCGGGCGATGACGTTGCCGGTCGGCAGCCGTGCCTATACATACACAGCGGTGGGTGGGTCCGGCGCGGGCGCCCAGACGGTGACGCTCACCAGCGTGAGCCCGGCCAGCGTGACGGTGACCAACCCCGCTCCGGCGCCCACCGCCAAACCGCCGCCTCCGCCGCCTCCGCCGCCTCCGCCGCCTCCGCCGCCTCCCCCCACGCCGGCTCCCAGCGCCACGCCTTCGCCCACGCCGGCTCCCACCGCCACGCCGTCGCCCACGCCGGCTCCCACCGCCACGCCGTCGCCCTCCGCAACCGGCCCGGATGGCACGACAGGGGTGGGGCCACCGACGCTGCCGGGCAGTGGAATGGGAGGATGGGGGCGAAGAGGCCCGTCCGCGCCGGGCGAGCAGCCCCAGTCGACGACAGCCATCGGTGACCCGATCGCGGGGGGGATCCCCGGTCTGACGATGTGGCTGACGGCCACGATCGGTGGGCTTGGCCTCTTCCTGCTGATGAGTCGACCGACCCGAGAGACCGAGAGCTCCCCATTCTGGGGTGGGCAACGCCTCGAAGGCTCGCCGGACAGTTTCGCGGCCGCCGCAACCCATCTGCCGACGCGGCAGGTTGGCGGCGAGGCCCAGATGGCGAGGTGGCTTCGCCCGTCCGTGCAGGCCGCCCGCCATGCGGAATCCGACCGGCATCGGCGACTGGCGGACGACTAGCTCCCGCGCCCGCCTCCGCGGCTGGCCGCTCGATCACGCGCCAGCGACCGGGACCTCGTGGTGCAGCCGGCAGCGCGCCTCGTAGGTCTCGTCGCCCAGGCCGCCGATCATGATCAGCGGCGAGTCCGCCGGCACCGGCTGGCCGTCGATCAGCCGCTGGGTGCGGGTCGCAGGCTCGCCGCACACGACGCAGATGGCGGTCAGCTTGGTGACCTGGTCGGCGAGCGCCATGAGCCGCGGCATCGGGCCGAACGGGATGCCGCGGAAGTCGGTGTCGAGGCCGGTCACCAGCACCTGCTTGCCGGCATCGGCCAGCCGCTCGACGACGTCAGGCAGCCGCTCGTCGAAGAACTGCCCCTCCTCGATGGCCACGATATCGGCCTCGCCCGACAGCTTCTCGATCCCACCCGAGTCCTCCACCGTCAGCGCCGTGTGCTGGGCGCCCGAGCGGGAGACGACGGTCAGCGCATCGGTCCGCGTGTCCAACCGCGGCTTGATCAGGATCACCCGCCGGCCGGCGATCGAGAAGCGGCGCAGCAGGCGGAGCATCTCATCGGTCTTGCCGCAGAACATGCAGCCGCAGATGACGTGCACCCAGCCTGACGTGTAGAACATGATGGGCCGGCGTCAGTCGCCGACGACGGCGATCCCCTCCTCGGGGAGCCCCAGCTCGTCGGCCAGCGCGGTGCGCATCACCTCAGGTGGCGGTTCCTGGCCGGTGAGCAGCAGGAACGTCGCGGCGGACGAGGCGA
>Ga0214471_10003400_pt1 | contig 12356 bp, 5 predicted proteins | sample RVTome_5_FD_207665 | JGI IMG/M metagenome (GOLD analysis project Ga0214471, IMG submission 207665) | Soil microbial communities from uranium-contaminated site in the Upper Colorado River Basin, Wyoming, United States - RVT142D155 | ecosystem: Environmental > Terrestrial > Soil > Contaminated >... | reverse complement strand
GACGCATCGATGCGCGACCTGCTCGGTGGGAAGGGCGCCGGCCTGGCCGAGATGACCAAGGCGGGCCTGCCCGTGCCGCCCGGCTTCACCATCACGACGGAGGCGTGCAACGACTACTTCGCGGCCGGCGAACAGCTCCCCGACGGGCTCTGGGACGACGTCCTCGACGCGGTCCGCGAGGTCGAGCGCGAGACCGGCAAGGGCTTCGGCGACGCCGCGAACCCGCTCCTCGTGAGCGTCCGCTCGGGCGCCAAGTTCTCGATGCCCGGAATGATGGACACCGTCCTGAACCTTGGCCTCAACGAGCAGACGCTCGAGGGGCTCGTCGCGCTGACCGGAAACGAGCGCTTCGGCTGGGACGCGTACCGCCGCTTCATCCAGATGTTCGGCCGGATCGTCTTGGACGTTCCCGGCGAGCGATTCGACCACGCGCTCGAGGCGAAGAAGCACGCCCGTGGGGTCAAGCAGGACACGGAGCTGACGGCTGCGGACCTGCGCGACCTGGTGACCGAGTTCACCACGAACGTGCGGGAGGAGACGGGCCGGGACTTCCCGACGGACCCGTACGAGCAGCTCGACCTCGCGATCAAGGCGGTCTTCCGCTCCTGGTTCGGCAAGCGCGCCCGCGACTACCGCAACAGCCAGAAGATCGCCCACGACCTCGGCACCGCGGTCAACGTCGTGACGATGGTCTTCGGCAACATGGGCGACGACTCGGGCACCGGGGTCGCCTTCACCCGGGATCCGAACACCGGTGAGAAGACCCTGTTCGGCGAGTACCTCACGAACGCCCAGGGCGAGGATGTCGTGGCCGGCATCCGGACCGCGCCGAAGATCGCCCAGATGGCAACCGAGATGCCGGAGGTCTACGCGGAGTTCCAGCGGATCGGCCAGCAGCTCGAGCGCCACTATCGGGACGTCCAGGACCTGGAGTTCACGATCGAGCGGGGCCGCCTGTACATGCTCCAGACCCGCTCCGCGAAGCGGACCGCCGCGGCCGCCGTGAAGATCGCCGTCGACATGGTCGACGAGGGCGTCATCACGAAGGCGGAGGCGATCGGCCGGGTCGAGCCCGGGCACGTCGACCAACTCCTCCGCGCGACGTTCGACCCGGCTGCCGTCAGGCAGGCCCGGCGGATCGTCAAGGGGCTCAACGCGTCGCCCGGCGCCGCGGTCGGCCGGGCCGTCTTCGACGCCGACGATGCGGTCGAGTGGGTCGAGCGCGGCGAGAAGGTCGTCCTCGTCCGGATCGAGACGTCGCCGGACGACTTCCATGGCATGGCCGTGGCGGAAGGGATCATCACGGCTCGCGGCGGCGCGACGTCGCATGCCGCGGTCGTCGCCCGACAGATCGGCAAGCCGTGCGTCGCGGGATCGGCCGACCTCGCCGTCGACTACGCGTCCAAGGCGGCCCACGGCGCGGTGACCGGGATCGACTTCAAGCAGGGCGACTGGGTGAGCCTCGACGGGTCGACCGGTGACCTCTACCTCGGCGCGCTGCCGACCGTGGAGGCCCGGTTCGAGGACCAGCCGGATCTCCAGAAGCTGCTCGGATGGGCGGACGAGATCCGCCGGATGCAGGTCTGGACGAACGCCGACAAGCCGTCGGAGGCCGCCCAGGCCCGGAGCTACGGCGCGCAGGGCATCGGCCTGTGCCGCACGGAGCACATGTTCCGCGAGGGCGAGCGGCTCGACATCGTCCGTGGCGCGATCCTCGTCGCGAACGTCGCGACGCGGGCCAAGGCGAGGGCAGCCACCGGGGCCGACCTCGACGCGGCCGAGCGCGAGGTGGTCGGCCGCTTCGACGCGGCGATGGCCAAGCTCGAGGTCCTCCAGCAGGGTGACTTCGAGGGCATCTTCGAGGCGATGGACGGCCTGCCCGTCGTGGTCCGCCTCATCGACCCACCGCTCCACGAGTTCCTGCCGAACCTCGAGGAGCAACTGGTCAAGGTGACGAAGGCCGGCGACGCGGCGAGCGAGGAGGACCGAGAACTCCTCGCCACGATCAAGTCGATGCACGAGCAGAACCCCATGCTCGGGCTGCGCGGCTGCCGCCTCGGGCTCATGATCCCGGACTTCGTGAAGGTCCAGACGCGGGCGATCCTCAACGCCCAGATCGCGGTCAAGCGGGCCGGCGGCAACCCGATCGCCAAGATCATGATCCCGCTCGTCGGGCACGTGAACGAGCTCGCCGCGACGCGCGCCCTGCTCGAGGCGGAGGCGAAGGCGGTCGAGCAGAAGGCCGGCGTCGAGGTCGACTACAAGTTCGGCACGATGATCGAGGTCCCGCGCGGCGCGCTGACCGCAGACGAGATCGCCCGCGAGGCGGACTTCTTCAGCTTTGGCACGAACGACCTGACCCAGATGACGTTCGGCTATTCCCGCGACGACGCCGAGGGCGGCTTCCTGCTCAAGTACGTCGAGGACAAGATTCTCCCGTTCAACCCGTTCCAGACCCTCGACGACGCGGTCGCCGGGCTCATGCGCACCGCGGTCGAGAAGGGTCGGGCGACGAAGCCGGACCTCGAGCTTGGGATCTGCGGCGAGCACGGCGGTGACCCCGAGTCGATCGCCAAGTGCGAGCGAATCGGACTTGACTACGTGTCGTGTTCCCCATTCCGCGTGCCGGTCGCACGGCTGGCCGCCGCCCAGGCGGCGCTCACGGTGGCCGAGCGCGACAAGTAACCGGCGCGGGACGAGCAACCGCGGCGCGGCTGGACCAGGCCCCGCCGCCCGCTACGGCGCGGGCGAGAGCTGGACGAACAGGTTGTCGTAGAACGCGTTGTTCCAGAGGTAGACCTGGCCGACTTCCGGTTTGTCCGGCAGGGACCAGTCCGGGAGGTCCACCTGGGGCACGGGCTCGAACAGCGTCTCGAACAGCTGGCTGGCCGTGGCGTGCGACACGACGAACCGCTGGGTCGTCCCGTCGCCGGTCTCGACGACCGCGTACGCATACGACGGCGTATCGGCGACGAGCGGCGCGAGGTCGACGAGCAGCAGGCTCGATGTGCCGGAGGCGCCTGTGTCGGACCGCCACGTGAACGGCGTCGAACGGCTGAGCAGGACCGGCAGGGTGTTCGGTACGTCGGGGTCCGCCGGGTTCGCGATCCCGTAGCCGTCATACCGGGCGGCCAGCGCGTTGATGAACAGCTGGAGCGTGTCCCGCGCCCGGGCCCGGCAGTCGGCGTCGCCGTCCGGGCAGCGTAGGCGGAGGGCGCCGGACATCGGTTCCACACCGGCGAGCGGGAGGGTGACCGCGAACGGCCCGGGCGTGGGCGACGCGGACGGCGGTGCGGATTCGCTCGGCGGGGCGGAGGCCAGCTCGGTCGAGGCGGGACTCGCGGTGGCCGGGGCGATCGGCGAGGGGCTCGCGGTCGTGGCCGCGCCGGAGCGAGGGAGGCCGCCGCCGGTCAGGAGCGGCAGCGCGACGAGCGCGACGAGCGCCGCGGCGGCGATGCCCCCGACGGGGATGAGCCAGCCGGGCAGGAGCGGGCCCTGGAGCAGCGTGCCGCGCAGTCCGACCGGCGGTTGCTTCCCCACCCGGACCTCGACCGCGAACGGGTGCGACTGACGGGCTCCGAGCAGGAACGTGTCGCGCGCGGCCGCCCGAATGCGGGTGCCGGCCCGGTCGCCCGGTCCGACCAGCTGGCGCTCCGGCTCGACCTCGAAGGCAACGAGACGATCCGGGTCCGACGCGCCGACCGCGATCTCGACCGGCGCGTTGCCGCGGTTCTCGACGAGAACGTCGTGGCGCCCGACGCGGCTGGCGCGCGAGGTCTGCGGGACGAGTTCTGCCGCGAGGTCGTGAAACGCCCCGATCGTGATCCGGCCCTCCTCGACCGTCGAGCCCGCCGGATCGGCGCCCGGGGCAACGCGCACGGCGAACGGCAGCGTTCCCGCCCGCGGGAAGGACTCGCGCGGCGGCGCGAAGACGACCCGGGCTTCCCCTTCCTGGCCCGGGAAGAGCGACAGGCTCGCCGGCTCGGCGTGGGCCCAGGCGGCGAGCGGGCCGACGACCGTGACGTCGAAGCGGTCGACGATCGCGCCGCCGTTGCGGATGCGGACGAGCACGGCAGCCGATGCGCCGGGATCGATCGAGAGCTTCGAGGGTTCGATGGTTGCGAACGTGGCCACGGCGCCGAGTCTACCGCGCGCTAGACTGCCCTTCGCGGTCCGGGTTGCGTAGCGCGCGCGGCGGCAGAGTTGGAGAAGCGTTGATCGTCTGCACGGTGTGCGGCCATGGCAACGAGGCCGGCGCCCAGTTCTGCGGCTCGTGCGGCGCCTTCCTCGAGTGGTCCGGCGCGACGGTCGACCGAGGCCCCGCCGACGAGTCCTCGGAGCCGACGACCGGGGCCGGCGGCGCCGCTTCTGGCGGCGACGAGTCCGGCGCCCCGGAAGGCGGGGCCGGCCGGCCGGACGGCGTCCCGGTCGGGCCGTCGGGGGGACCGGACACCGCAACCCCGGACAGCCCGGCGGGTCGTGCCTGTCCCGCCTGCGGCACGGTCAACGAGCCCGAGCGCGTGTATTGCCGGCGCTGCGCCGCGGAGCTCGCTCCGACGGCCGCCCCGATCCCGCCGACGCCGACGCCGACGCCGTCGCCCCTGCCCGTGGCTCCGCTCCTCGCGATCGGGGGCGTCGCGTTGGCCGCCGTCATCGGTTTCGTCCTGCTCGGCGGATTCCTCGATGGTGGGAGCGCGAAGCCGTCGTCGGCCATCCCATCGAGCAGCGCTGGGCCGACCACCGAACCGTCGCCTCCGCCGTCCGTCGCCGTGACCGATCCGCCGTCGACGCCGAGCGCGCCCGCCGGCCCGGCCGGGCAGATCGCGTGGGCGAGCTCGGTGGCCGGCGACTCCGACATGGTCGCCGCGGCTGCGGACGGGTCCGGACTGGCCCGGCTCATCGTCGTGCCCGGCAACCAATGGCAGCCGGGCTGGTCGCGCGACGGGCAGCGCCTCGCCTACGCCAGCGAGAACGGGATCTGGGTCGCCGGGGCCGACGGGTCGAATCCCGTCCGCCTCAGCGACGCCGGCGCGACGTACCGCAAGCCGGACTGGTCGCCGGACGACTCGACCATCGTGTTCGCCAGCCGCGAGGACGGCGACTACGAGCTGTGGCTCGTCGACGTGGCCGGCGGGGCGCTCGTCCGGCTCACCGACAACGGCGTCGACGACTACGACCCGTCCTGGTCGGCCGTGTCGGACCGGATCGCGTTCGTCTCCGCCCGTGACGGGACGCGCGACATCTGGCTCATGCGCAGCAACGGCACCGGGCTCGTCCGGCTGACCGGCGATGAGGGCCAGGAGGACGACCCGGCATGGTCGCCGGACGGGGCGCGGATCGCGTTCGCGAGCGACCGCGACGGGACGTTCTTGATGTACATCATGAATGCCGACGGGTCCGGCGTCCGCCGGCTCACGACCGGGACGGAGGTGGAGCACGACGGCGTCTGGTCGCCGGACGGCCGGTTCCTCGCGCTCGCCTCCGGCGGGTCGATCGTCGTCGTCGACGCGGAGGAGGGGACCGAGATCGCCCGGTTCGGGGAACCGGGCGGGAGTGCCTCGTTTCCCGCCTGGAAGTAACGCCTGCGCCACGCGGAACCGGGACGATCGGCTGGCGAGTGTCGCCCGATTGACCGCGATTCAGTGGCCGATTCGGGTAGACCCGCCCCCGGTTGGGTGGCACCATAGGCAGTCTCGACGGTCGGCCTCGGGCCGTCGACGTCCGTGGGGATGGGATTGCCCGACGCGAGCGACATGACGGGCGCGCGACGCGCAACGGACGGACCGGGCCGGGCGGAGCTCGTGATCCCGGCGAAGGTGCGTGTCCCGCCGTCGGATGCCCTCCCGCGGGAGCGGCTCGAGACGCTCCTTGCGACGATCTGGCGATTTCGCCTGGGCCTCGTCGTCGCACCGGCCGGATCCGGCAAGACGACGCTCCTGGCGCGCTTCGCCGCCGGCGCGGGGGTCCCCGTCGCGTGGTACCGGGCCGAAACATGGGACGCCGACGAACCGGCCGTGCTGCGCCACCTCGAGGCCGCGCTTGCGGCCGCCCTGCCCCGTCTTGGCGGCGGCTGGGGGTCGGTCGAGGAGGCCGCCGCTGCGCTCGAGGGATGGTCGGGCGGCCCCGCCCTCCTCGTCGTCGACGACGCCCACGCCCTCGAGGCGACGCCGGCAGAGCGGGCACTCGGACGGTTCGTCGAGTACGCCCCTCGCTGGCTGGCGATCGCGATCGGCACGCGCGTTGCTCCGGCGATCAACCTGTCGCGCCTGCGGGTCGCGGGTGACCTGCTCGAGATCGGCCAGGACGCGCTCCGCTTCCGCGCCTGGGAGGTGGAACGGCTGTTCCGGGACTTCTACCGCGAGCCGGTGCCGCCGACGGACCTGGCGATCCTCGCCCGACGGACGGAGGGCTGGGCGGCCGGGCTGCAGCTGTTCCATCTCGCGACGCGCGGCCGATCAATCGAGGAGCGCAGGCGGATCCTCAGGGCGGCAGGATCGAGCAGCCGGCTCGTTCGCGAGTACCTCACCTGGAACGTCATGCGGGCGCTCCCCGACGAGCTCCGCGATTTCCTCGTCGCGACGTGCGTGCTGGGGCGGCTGACCGGTCCGCTGTGCGACCGATTGCTCGGACGGACGGGCAGCGCGGCGCTCCTCGAGGAGCTCCTTCGACGCCAGATCTTCACCGTCGAGGTCGACGAGGCGGACGGCTCGTATCGCTATCACGAGGTCCTCCGTTCACACCTCGATCGGATGCTCGTGGAGGCGATCGGCGAGAGCGCCGCCCGAGAGTCCCATCGGCGAGCCGGCGTCCTCCTCGACGAGGCCGGGGCGTCCGAGGAGGCGCTCGCGGCGTATGCCCGGGCGGAGGACTGGCCGGCGGTCCGGCGCCTGCTCGGCGGGGCGGGCGAGCGGCTGGCCGGCGACGCGCCTGCGTGGCTCGACTCGTTGCCCGCGGCGGTCGTCCGCCACGAGCCCTGGCTCGAGCTCGCCGTCGCCCGCCGGTTACGGGCGGAGGGCCGCTGGAGCGAGGCGATCGATGCGTACACGCGCGCGGAAGTCGCGTTCGGGGCCTCCTCGACGTCGCTGGTCGCGCGACGGGAGCGCCTCGCCGTGCGCGCCTGGCTCGACCCGGTCGCCACCGCGCCGACCGACTGGACGCGCGTCCTGCGCGCCGGGATCGCCCGCGAGCCGCTGGCCGCGGCACGGGAGGTGGCCTCGTCCGCGGACGCATCGTCAGGCCTGTGCCGGGGACTGCTCCTGCTCGCCGCCGGCGAGGTCGCCGCCGCGCGGCGCGAGCTCCTCGCGGCGGCTGCGGAGCCCGCCCTCGATCCTGTCCTCGCGACCGCGGCGCGCCTCGCCGGCGGTGTCGCCGCGGAGCTCGAGGGCGACGGGTCCGGACTCGCGGAGATCGAGGCGGCGGTCGAGGCGGCGGAGCGCCTTGGATCGCCATGGCTGGCGCGCCTCGCACGGGCGCTTGCCGGGCTGGCACCCGATCGCCGGGCCGGCGCCGGCGCGGATGCGGCGACCTTCGACGCCGCTGATCCCTGGGGCCCGGCACTCGTCCGCCTCGCGCTGGCCTGGTCGCCCGGTCCGATCGGGTCGGACGGTCGGACGCAGGCGGCGGCTGAGGCGGCCGACGCGTTCCATCGGCTCGGGGGCGGCGTGCTCGAGGCCTGGGCCCGTGCGCTGGCCGCACTCGGGGCCGCCGAAAGCGGCGGCCCGGACACGCGCGAGGCGCTCCTCGCCTCCGAGCGCTCAGCCCGATCGAGCGGGGCGCCGGGGATCAGGCTCGTCGCATACCTCGGCCTCGCCGTCGCCGATCCGGATCGGGCGCCCGAGTTCGGCGAGCTGGCCGCTGCGGTCGCACGCCAGACCGGCCTCGTGCCACCTCCATCGGCGACTCGAGCGTTGGGCTCGGCAGGGCAGCCGATCCTGCCGACCGTGCACGGCGCGAACCCGGCCGGCGGCGGGACCTCGGTCGACGCCGCGGGTCACCCCGGCCGACCGCTCCGGGTCCGCACCCTGGGCGGGTTTGCGATCGAGATCGACGGCCGGGTACTGCCGCTCGACGACGTCAAGCCGCGCGCCAGGGCCGTGCTCCGCCTGCTCGCCGCGCATGGCGGCCAGCCGGTCCACCGCGAGGTCATCGCCGAGGCGCTCTGGCCGGCATCCGTCAACGGGGCAGGTGCGCGCAGCCTGCACGTCGCCGTATCCAGCCTGCGCGGCTTGTTCGTCGCTGCGCTCGGGTCAGAAGGCGCCCGTCTGCTCGTTCGCGAGGGAGAGGCCTACCGGCTGGCGGTTCCCGGCGGGGCGATCGACATCGGCCGTTTCGAGCGGGCTGCGCTCGAGGCGCGCGACGCGCGGGCCGACGGCCGGGACGGTCTCGACGCGCTCGAACGCGCCCTCGATGCGTACGGCGGCGATCTGCTACCGGAGGACGGGCCGGCGGAGTGGATCGTGGAGCGGCGAGAGCGGCTGCGTGCCCTCGCCCTCGACGTGGCCCGCGACCTGGCGGTAGCCTCACTCACCGAGGACGAGGCGGACCGCGCCATCCGGGCGTGCCAGGTCGGCCTGCGGATCGACCGCTATCACGATCCGCTCTGGCGGCTGCTCATCCAGGCCCGCGACCGGGCCGGGGACGTTGGCGCGGCCAACCGCGACCGGCGCGAGTACCAGGCGATGCTGGCCGCGCTGGGCGTCACGAGGACGGCCGTCAGTTCCGTGTGAAGAACTCGATCTCGGCAAAGGCCAGCGGTGCGCCGGCCGGTCCCTTCGTCTCGAGAACCCTGATCTCGACGGTGTCGACAGCGGATGCGTTCAGATCAAAGGTCTGGGGGTCCGGCACGTCCTCGAGGTCGAATTCCGCGCTCGAGCCGTCCTCGAATGCGAACGCCACCCGTGACGGCCGGCGGAACTCGAGGAAGCCGTCCTCGATGCCGGGGTGGATGATGACGGCGCCGAGGTCCACCGGGTGCTCGAACGTCGCGGTCGCGCTCGGATTCGGCCCACCGGCCTGCCAGGCGGTGGGGCGCCGGCGATCGAACAGGCGGGCAACCGGGTGGTCTGGCAACTCGTCGGTCGAGGTCACCGCGGCCGGCGTCTCCGGGGCGAGGCGAGGCGCCACGATCCGTCGGATCTGGTCGAGCCCGCCGGTCGCGATCTCGATGGCGCTGCTGCGCAGGCTCGGAATGGCGACGACACCGATAAGGCCAAGCGCGACCAGCCCGGTCAGCGCCCAGCGGATGATGAACGCGGCACGGGAAAGCGTCGGCCTCGTCCTCTTGGCGGGCGACATCGTCGTGGGCCGCTCGCCAGCGGCCAGCTCGCGTTTGCGACGCCGGAATATCCGACGCCACCACGGCGGCCGCTTCGCCGGAACGGCTGCGGCCGAGTCGAGGTTCGTACCACAGCGACGGCAAAACCGCCTCGTCGGGTCGTTCGGCTCGGTGCACACGGTGCAGATCCGATCCCCCGGCTGGGCAACCCGGGGCGGGACGGTCGAGACGGGTCTCGCCTTGGGCTGCGCGGTCTGCCCGGTGGGCTGACGCGCGATCGGCTGGTCAGCCGGCTGCGGCGGTCGGGCCACCGGTGGCCGTGCGATCGGTCGGACGGCCGCCGGCTGGGCCGGCTGGATCGGCCGAGGCTGGTCGGGCCCGGGCAGGGCCGGGGGCGGGATCGATGCGGTCGTCGGCGCGACCGGACCCGGCGATGTCACGGGCAGGGCCGGGCTGTCCAATCCGGGACGTGCGCCGGCCGACGTCGGAAGCGCGCTGGCGGGGGCGTCGGGGGCGGTCGAGTCGATGAGGATCGATGCGGTTCGCGTCGGTCCGCCACGCCGAGCCGGCGGCGTGGGCGGCGCAGGCGGTTCGGGTTCCGGTTCGGGTGCTGGCGGCGGCGGTTCGGGCTCGGGCATCGGAGGTTCGGGCTCGGGCTCAGGTTCGGGCTCGGGCGCCGGCGATTCGGGCTCGGGCTCAGGTTCGGGCTCGGGCGGCTCAGGTTCGGGCTCGGGCGCCGGCGGTTCGGGCTCGGGCTCAGGTTCGGGCTCGGGCTCGGGCGCGGGAGGTTCCGGCTCGGGCGCGGGAGGTTCCGGCTCGGGCGCCGGCGGTTCGGGCTCGGGCTCAGGTTCGGGCTCGGGCGCCGGCGGTTCGGGCTCGGGCGCGGGAGGTTCCGGCTCGGGCGCCGGCGGTTCGGGCTCGGGCTCAGGTTCGGGCTCGGGCTCGGGCGCCGGCGGTTCGGGCTCGGGCTCAGGTTCGGACAGCGGCTCAGGTTCGGGCGCCGCGCCCGGCTCGACCCGGCGTCCGACCCACTCGAGGAACTGGCCGCAGTTCCCGCAGAACGCGTCCGTGTCCTCGTTCCGATGGCCGCAGTTCGAGCAGACGATCACGCCGGCCGATCCCCTCCGAGCTTGTCCGAGGCCAAGGATAGAGCCGCGACGCGGCGCCGGAGCGCCATCCGCTCGGCCGGCGCCGGCTCAGCCGTCGGTCGCCCCGCCGTCGGGGTCGGCGGTCGGGGATCCGGCATCAGTCTGGCCCGCATCGGCCTCGCCGGTCTCACCGGCATCGCCGGCGCTCGCTCCCGCAGCGGCGGCCGGCGAACGCGACGTGCCGCCCGACGCGGCGGGCGCACCGCCGGGCGCGGGACTGCGCGGACGCTTCGCCTTTCCTCCGCCGCCTCCAACGACCTCGATCCGATGCGGAACGTGCGCCGGCTTGGCCGCCGCGACGACTCGATCGAGGCGCTCGAGATCGAGCCCCGATGGGTCGTCGACCCGGATCCGGACGACGAGCGCCGGCGATGGTGATCCCGCCATCGGGCTGGACGGGTCGAGCGACCAGGCCGTTCCGCCGTTCTCGACGACCTCGACTTCGCCACCCGTCACGAGCGTGACCTCGTCGGCCAGTCCGGAAGCCGTACCGCGTCGGCGAAGCAGGTCGACCGCGCGCGAGACCGCTCGCCGGCGGACGCCGAGGTCCCATGTCTCGTCGAGGTCGAACGCGACCCACCCCGACAGCCAGGTCAGGAAGTCCTCCGGCGTGATGGCCGGATCGAAGTACGCCGGCAGGTTGTCGAGCGTGGAAATCACCGGGGCGAGGATCTCGTCGAACGCCTCGGTGAGGCGCATCGTGAACAGGTCCTCCTCCTGGTACACGCCGGGCAGCCCGCGCCCGAGCGGGTGCGGATTGACCAGGCCGGCGACGAGCCCGCGCATCGGATCAGCCGGCCTCGACGAGGACCTGGTGCTCGTACGAGAAGACGAGCGCGGTCGGTTCGAGCTCCAGCCGGTTGGTCGCCTGGCCGCGCTGGCCGGTCACCGGGTCCGCGCCGAAGATGCGGAGGTCATCGACGAGCTCTGTGCCGCGCAGCTTCTGGAGCACGGCGTGGAGCTCGCCGGAAGCCACCGGCCGGCCGAACGGCCACCCGTCGCCGTCCGGTCCGCCCTCGATCGGATGGAGGTAGCGGTAGAGCGCCTCGAGCGCCTGCTCCGACAGCCGCGCGGGGTTCGACCGAGGACGAGCGCGCAGCCTCGCCACGACCGTCACGCCACGGTAGACCGGCGGCTCGACGACCACCCGGGTGCCGATCACGCGGGCCTCCTCGAGACGGTCCGTGATCCGCTGCATCGTCGCGTCCGGCGGCACGAGCTGGCCGAACTCGAGCCGCCCGCCGGGCGCCGACACGGACGGCACGACGAGCACCCGCACGGCGCCGGACTCGCCCGTGCCCTGGGCCGGCACGGCCTTGACCCGGGCGACCTCCGGGGCGGCGCTCCGGGCGAGGTGCTCGAAGTCCTCTGCCGTCACCGCGCGCCCTCTGGTGCGCAGGAGCATCGGTCCGCGGGCCTTGGCGTTGTCGATCCTCTCGCCCTCGACGCCGCCGACCGCGGGGCGCCGGTTCTCGACCCGTGCGACGTACGGGATCGACGAGCGCAGCACGGAGATCGCACGCGACGCGACGTTGCCGCGCTCGCCGCCGCCGCTCCGGTAGCCGCGCAGGCGCAGGATTGCGCCCTTGGGCGGGATCGCCCCGAAGACCACGATCGCGCCGTTCGCGTCGCGCACGGCCGGACCGAGGCGCACTTCGCCACTGACCGCGTCGAGGGTAAAGTGGCGATCCGCCGGACCGGACGACGCGAAGTCATCGACGAGGGTCCACTCCTCGGGCTCGGCGTCGTCGGCGATCACCTCGAGCACGGGCGCGCTGCCGCCCGGGACGACGGGTCGGCGCCGGATGTCGAAGCGCTGACCGGGTACCCCCTCGGAGGAGCCGAGTTCGTCCATGGACACGAGCTGCGCATTGACCGCGGTCACCGTTCCACCGACCGTCGCGGCGGTCAGCCCGCCGATCGACGGCGAGGCG
>Ga0214471_10003399_pt1 | contig 12357 bp, 8 predicted proteins | sample RVTome_5_FD_207665 | JGI IMG/M metagenome (GOLD analysis project Ga0214471, IMG submission 207665) | Soil microbial communities from uranium-contaminated site in the Upper Colorado River Basin, Wyoming, United States - RVT142D155 | ecosystem: Environmental > Terrestrial > Soil > Contaminated >... | reverse complement strand
GCTTTCCCGCGGATCTGTTCTTCGCCAAGCGCTATGGTCACCGCGCGGTAGTGCTGGAAACGGTGGCCGCCGTGCCCGGAATGGTGGGAGGCATGCTGCAACACCTGAAATCCCTGCGCACCATGCAAAATGATCGCGGCAGGATCAAGGTGCTGATCGATGAAGCGGAAAACGAGCGCATGCACCTGATGACGTTCGTCGAGATCGCCAAACCGACGTGGTTGGAACGGATGATCGTACTGATCGTGCAAGGCCTGATGTTCAATATCTATTTCCTGCTGTACTTGATAACCCCGAAGACCTGTCACCGTATCGTCGGCTATCTGGAAGAAGAGGCCATCGTCTCCTACACGGAATATCTGGAGAAAATCGACAGCGGTGCCATCAAAAACGTTCCGGCGCCGCAGATCGCGATCGACTACTGGCATCTGCCGGCGGGCGCTTCGCTCCATGAGCTTGTCATTGCCATCCGGGAGGACGAAATCCATCATCGCGATGTCAATCATGAAATTGCCGACAGAATGTCATGAGCTTCGTGTTGGAATCAGGCAATGAAATCCCGCGTGCTGCCAACGCAACGCGCGGGATTATTCACTACACGAGGCTAGCGGTCGGCAGGATCGCCGGTAACGCTCCCGAGCTGGAGTAACGGGGTCGGGGTGAATTACTTTTGCGCAATCCTCACACCATGTGCGCAGGCATTCGAATAGCGGTTGCCTAAGAATAAATCACTCCGACCCCTTTACTCGCCACGCACCAAACACGGGCATTCGCTGGAATCACTCACCATCGTCGTGCACTTACGCGCCGGCGCCCCTGCGCGTCCGGTCGTTGTTTCCCGTTGAATCAGTCAGTTAGCGTTCGATGCCGTGATGGCACAGCGGTTGCTATGGCGCGGTTGGCGGCGCGTATTCCGTGCGGCGCCCACAGCCTGGAGCACACGACATGCATGATGAGAAGTCAGCCATCCTTCCCACGCGTCGCCGCGCGCGGCGCGATCTGCTGAAGCTCGGCAGCGCCGCGATCCTGGCATCGGCCCTTGCGGTGCTCGCCCCCGGGATGCAGGCCGGCGCGCGCGCCGAGGTCGGCAAGCCGGAGAAGGTCTCGCTCAAGTTCGGCTTCATCAAGCTCACCGACATGGTGCCGCTGGCGATCGCCTACGAGAAGGGCTACTTCGAGGACGAGGGCCTGTCGGTCACGCTCGAGGCGCAGGCGAACTGGAAGGTGCTGCTCGACCGCGTGATCTCGGGCGAGCTCGACGGCGCGCACATGCTCGCCGGCCAGCCGCTCGGCGCGACCATCGGCTTCGGCACCAAGGCCGACGTCGTCACCGCCTTCAGCATGGATCTCAACGGCAACGGCATCACGGTCTCCAACGCCGTGTGGGCCGAGCTCAAGAAGAAGCTGCCGATGAAGGACGGCAAGCCGGTGCATCCGATCGATCCCAAGTACCTCAAGGCGGTGGTCGACGACTACAAGCAGCAGGGCAAGCCGTTCAAGATGGGCATGGTGTTCCCGGTGTCCACCCACAATTACGAGCTGCGCTACTGGCTCGCGGCCGGCGGGCTGCACCCGGGTTACTACGCGCCCAGCAAGGGCGACATCAGCGGCACGCTCAAGGCGGATGTCCTGCTGTCGGTCACCCCGCCGCCGCAGATGCCGGCGACCATGGAGGCCGGCACCATCGACGGCTACTGCGTCGGCGAGCCGTGGAACCAGCAGGCGGTGTTCAAGGGCATCGGCGTGCCGGTCGCCACCGACTACGACGTGCAGGTGAACAACCCCGAAAAGGTGTTCGGCGTCACCAAGGGCTGGGCCGACAAGCACCCCAACACCCACATCCGCGTGGTCAAGGCGCTGATCCGCGCCGGCCACTGGCTCGACGCCGAGAACAACAAGAACCGCGCCGAGGCGGTGAAGATCATCTCGCGGCCGAACTACGTCGGCGCCGACGCGGCGGTCATCGCCAACAGCATGACCGGCAGCTTCGAATACGAGAAGGGCGACAAGCGCCCGGCGCCGGACTTCAACGTGTTCTTCCGCTACCACGCCACCTACCCGTACTACTCGGACGCCATCTGGTATCTCACCCAGATGCGCCGCTGGGGCCAGATCCCGGACAACAAGCCGGACAGCTGGTACATGGCGACGGCGAAGAAGGTCTACCGCCCCGAGGTCTACGCCGCCGCGGCCAAGGCGCTGACCGCCGAAGGCAAGCTGAAGGCGTCGGACTTCCCGGAATTCGCCAGGGAGACCGGCTTCAAGGGGCCGCAAAAGGGATTCATCGACGGCATCGTCTACGACGGACGCAAGCCGAACGAGTATCTCGGCAAGTTCAAGATCGGCCTCAAGGGCAACGACAAGCTGTAGGCCGCGCCCCATTCACATCGACGAGGTGACTATGAGCTCGACAGCACAAACCGTACGGCAACGCCTGGGCGCGATGGTGCAGGCCGGCGGCGACGGCGAATCGAAACTGCTCGGCTGGTTCCGCGGAATGACGCCGCCGCTGCTCGGCATCGTCGTGTTTCTCATGCTCTGGCACGTCGGGGCGAGCGGCGTGCAGACCTCGCTCGGCGCGCTGCCGGGCCCGGCACAGGTCTGGGAACAGGCCGGAAATCTCTACCAGGAGCATGTCGCGGAACGCGAGCGCAAGGTCGCCTTCAACGCGCGCCAGGCGGCGCGCGAGTCCGAGTTCGTGGCGGAGAATCCGGGCGAGACCTTCACGCCGCTGCCCTACACCGGCAAGCCGACCTACCTCGACCAGATCTTCACCAGCCTGTACACGGTGTTCGCCGGGTTTGTCCTGGCGACGCTGGTCGCGGTGCCGCTCGGGATATTCTGCGGTCTCAGCCGCACCATGCAGGCGGCGCTCAATCCGCTGATCCAGATCTTCCGGCCGGTGTCGCCGCTCGCCTGGCTACCGATCGTCACCCTGGTGGTCAGCGCGGTCTACGTCAGCGCCGATCCCTTGTTCGAAAAATCCTTCGTGATCTCGGCGATCACCGTCACGCTGTGCTCGCTGTGGCCGACGCTGATCAACACCGCGGTCGGCGTGGCGTCCATCGACAAGGACCTGATCAACGTCTCCAAGGTGCTGCGGCTGTCGACCGGCACCAAGGTCATGAAGATCGTCGTCCCCTCCTCGCTCAAGCTGATCTTCACCGGCATGCGGCTGTCGCTCGGCGTCGGCTGGATGGTGCTGATCGCCGCCGAGATGCTGGCTCAGAATCCGGGCCTGGGAAAATTCGTCTGGGACGAGTTCCAGAACGGCAGCTCGCAGTCGCTGGGGCGCATCATCGTGGCGGTGTTCACCATCGGCTTCGTCGGCTTCCTGCTCGACCGCGTCATGCAGACCTTGCAGCAGCTGGCCAGCTTCGGCCAGCGCTCGGCGTAGAACGAATCACCCGGGGAGAACAACATGTCCAGCACCCAACTCAAGACCGTCGACCGCGCGCCGGCGCCCGCCGCCGCGGCACCCAGCCTGGCGCTCCGGGGTGTCGGCAAGTCCTACGGCACCGGCGCGAAGCGCACCGCGGTATTGCAGGACATCGATCTCGAAATCCAGGAGGGCGAGTTCCTCGCCATCGTCGGCTTCTCCGGCAGCGGCAAGACCACGTTGATCTCGCTCATGGCGGGCCTCCTGCAGCCTGACACCGGCGCGGTGCTGCGCGACGGCAAGCCGATAGCCGGGCCGGGGCCGGACCGCGGCGTGGTGTTCCAGAGCTATTCGCTCATGCCGTGGATGACGGTGCGCCAGAACGTCGCGCTCGCGGTCGATCAGGTGTTCAAGGATGCCCCCAGGGCCGAGCGCCGCGCGCGGGTCGAAAAGTACGTCGAGATGGTGAACTTGACTCCCGCCATGGACAAGCGCCCCGCCGAGCTGTCCGGCGGCATGCGCCAGCGGGTCTCGGTGGCGCGCGCGCTGGCCGCCTCGCCGGACATTCTGCTGCTCGACGAGCCGCTGAGCGCGCTCGACGCGCTCACCCGCGCCAAGCTCCAGGACGAGATCATCCGCATCTGGAGCCAGGAGAAAAAGACCGTCGTGCTCATCACCAACGACGTGGACGAGGGCATGATCATGGCGGACCGCATCATCCCGCTCACGCCGGGGCCGAACGCCACGCTGGGGCCGGAGTTCCCCGTCGATCTGCCGCGCCCGCGCGACCGCGCGGCGATCAACCACTCGCCGGAATTCAAGCGCATACGCCGCGAGGTCACCCAGTACCTCATGCAGGCCGGCGCGGCGCGCGACGCCACCGGCGGCGCCAAGGTCATCAGCCTGCCCGCGGTCCTGCCCAGCACCTCGCGCGAGCACCAGTTGGCCACGGGTCGCGGGCCGCGCAACGCGCCGGCGCTGAACGCGGAGCGCTACGTCGAGTTCTCACGGGTGTCGAAGATCTATCCGAGCCGCAGGGGGCCGGTCAAGGTCGTCGACGGCTTCGATCTCAAGATCCGCAAGGGCGAGTTCGTGTCCATCATCGGCCACTCGGGCTGCGGCAAGTCGACGGTGCTGTCCATGGCCGCGGGCTTGAGCGACGTCAGCGAGGGCGGCATCATCCTCGACGGCCGCGAGGTGAACAGCGCCGGGCCGGATCGCGGCATCGTGTTCCAGGCGCCGAGCCTGGTGCCCTGGCTCAGCGCCTACGAGAACGTCGGCCTCGGCGTCGAACAGGTGTATCGCCACGCCAGCCACAAGGAGCGCGACGACATCATCGAGCACTATCTCAACCGCGTCGGGCTCGCCGACGCGCGCGACAAGAAGGCCGCCGAGCTCTCCAACGGCATGAAGCAGCGCGTCGGCATCGCGCGCGCGTTCGCGCTCTCGCCCAAGCTGCTGCTGCTCGACGAGCCGTTCGGCATGCTGGACTCGCTCACGCGCTGGGACCTGCAGGAGGTGCTGATGGAGGTCTGGGCGCGCACCCGGGTGACGGCCGTCATGGTCACCCACGACGTGGACGAGGCGATCCTGCTGGCCGACCGCGTGGTGATGATGACCAACGGCCCGAACGCCCGGGTGGGCAAGGTGCTCGACATCGACCTGCCGCGGCCGCGCACGCGCAAGATGCTGCTCGAGCATCCGGACTATTACCAGCTGCGCGAGCAGCTGCTGAGCTTCCTGGCCGAGTGCGATCACGGCTGACGAAGAATAATTGATATCCCGACCGGCCGGCGCGGCCGGTCGTACATCACGCAGGCCAATGGGGGCCTGCCGGGACAACGGCGTCCATTTTTCCGGGAAGGTTCCCCGGGGAAATGAACGCCGTTTATTGTTGCTCAATAAAGAGAGGCGATAACCACAATGACACGCACCAGCACGCAGACCGTACTTCCTTCCTTGGCCCTGGCCGCCGTGACGCTGGCGGGCGCGCCCGCGTCGGCGGCCGGCTTCACCGAGGCCCTGACCGGCGGCACGCCGAACCTCGACGTGCGGCTGCGCTACGAGAGCGTCGACCAGGCCGGTTTTGCCGACAAGGCCGAAGGCCTGACCGTGCGCGCGCGGCTCGGCTACGCCACCGGCAACTTCGCCGGCTTCGGCGCGATGGCGGAGTTCGAGCACACCAAGGCGTTTTTTGCCAACAACCGGGTAAACTCGTCCGCCGGCAGCGGCCGGCTGAAGTAGAACCCCTGCATCGTGTCGCAGCCGTGGCGGCGCAGAAAATCGGCCTGGGCCCCGGTCTCCACGCCCTCGGCGACGGTCTTGAGCTGCAGGCTCTTGGCGAGCGCGATGATCGCCTCGGCGATGGCCGCGTCGTCGGGGTTGTCGCTGATATGTTCGATGAAGGCGCGATCGATCTTGATCACACCGATCGGCAAACGCCGCAGGTAACTCAGGCTGGAGTATCCGGTGCCGAAGTCATCCACCGCGACCGTCACGCCCATTTGCTTGAGTCCGCGCAGGACGTCGATCGTGCGGTTGACATCGTGCATCACCAGGCTTTCCGTGAGCTCGACCTCGAGCCACTCCGGCGCCAGGCCGGTGCTTCCCAGCACGGCGGTGATCACATCATACAAGTCGCGCTGGCGGAACTGGCGCGCCGAGAGGTTGACCGCCACGCGCACCGGGGGCAGCCCGGCATCCTGCCAGGCGCGCGCCTGGGCGCAGGCCTGGCGCAAGACCCACTCGCCGATCGGCACGATGAGGCCGGTTTCCTCGGCCAGCGGTATGAAATCCGCGGGGGAGACCAGGCCCAGCTCGGAATGCTGCCAGCGGATCAGCGCTTCGGCGCCGATGATGCGTCCGCTGCCGAGGTTGACCTGCGGCTGGTAGTGCAAACGCAATTCATCGCGCTCCAGCGCGTGGCGCAGCGCGCTTTCCAGGGTCAGGCGCTTGGACGACTGCGCGTTCATCTCGGCGCTGTAGAACTGGAAGGTGTTGCGCCCCTCCTCCTTGGCGTGATACATGGCCGCGTCGGCGTTGCGGTTCAGCATCTCGATGGAGCGATCGTCGAACGGATAGAGCGTGACGCCTATGCTGCAGGTAACGAACAACTCGCGGCCGTCGATCTCGAAGGGCAGCGAAAAGGCGTCGATGAGTTTTTGGGCGACGCGCGAGACATCGTCCACGTATGCCACGTCCGCCAGCACGATGATGAACTCGTCCCCGCCCGGGCGCGCCACGGTATCGCCGGGGCGCACGCACTCGGTCAGACGCTTGGCCACTTTCTTGAGCAGCTGGTCGCCCCGCTCGTGCCCGAGGGTGTCGTTGATGTTCTTGAACCGGTCGAGGTCCAGGAACAACAGCGCCACCAGGCGTTCGTGGCGGTCGGCCTCGATCATGGCCTGGCGCAGGCGGTCCCGCAGCAGCACCCGATTTGGCAGCCCGGTCAGGGCGTCGAAGTAGGCCATGGTCGCGAGCGACTCCTGGTCGTGGTGCTTTTGGATCGCGATACCGGCCAGCTGACTGGCGCGCTCCAGCAGTTCGCGGTCCGCCGGGTTCGGCCGCGAGGATTCGCGGTCGTAGACCGCGAAGGCCCCGAGCATGCCGCCGGTGGCCGAAATGATCGGCGTGGACCAACACGTGCGCAGGTCGTAACGCGACGCCTCGCCGCGGATGGCGGCGCAGCTCGGGTCGCTCAGGATGTCCGATACCGCCACCATCTCGCGCGCGCCGCCGATCTGAAAGCCGCCATGGGCGCCGGCGGGGATCCCGTCGATCCTCTGCCGGAAATCCGCCGGCAGGCTCGGGGCGCCGCCGATGCGCAGGCGCGCAACGTCGGCATCGAGCAGCAGCACCGCGCCCAGCCGCCGGCCTGCGTATTGGTCCTCGTAGATTCGCACCAGCGCATCCAGGGCCTCGGGCAAGGCGGCGCCGCGCGCCAGCATCTCCAGCACGTGCTTCTCGCCCGCGAGCAGCGCCTCCTGGCGCTTGCGCGCGGTGATGTCGCGGTCGATTCCGCGATAACCCCGGAACTGCCCCGCGGCATCGAAAAACGGCACGGCGCTGGTTTCCAGCACCACCAGGCGGCCGTCCTTATGGCAATTTTTGTTTTCCAGCGCGGCAAACGGCTTGTGCTGCACGGCGAATGAACGGTACAGCTCGTGGACGCGCCCGGCCTCGTCGGCGGGCATGAAATCGAACGGCGTCTTGCCGAGCATCTCCCCGGGCTCGTACCCGAGCAGGCTTTTTACCTGCGGGCTGACATAGCTGTACACACCATTGGCATCGACCTCCCAGATCCAGTCCGACGTGGATTCGGTGAGATTGCGAAAACGGCCTTCGCTGGCGCGCAGCGCCTCGAGCGTGCGCTGGCGCTCGGTGATGTCGAAAAAGGTCGCCATGGCGCCCGCCACCACGCCGTCCGTGACGATCGGGCGTGACCAGTATTCCACCGGGATCGCGGTACCGTCCTTGTGCCAAAACACCTCGTCGGACGCATTGGTTATTTCACCGGTCCGGTAAGCGCGGTACATCCGGCATTCGTTGGCCGGATAGGGGCTGCCATCGGGATGGGAATGATGAATGAGTTCGTGTATGTGTTTGCCCAACACTTCTTCGGCATCCTGGTAACCCAGCATCTGCAGGAACGCCCGGTTGACGAAGGTGCAGTTGCCGTGGGTATCCACCCCGTACACGCCTTCCGCCATCGAATTGAGCAGGCGTTCCAGGTTCTCGCGGGAATCGCGCAAAGCCTCTTCCGCCCGCTTGCGTTTGCTGATGTCGTTGAACACCACCACCGCGCCGGCGATCTCGCCGCCTTCACGAATCGGGGTGCTAACGTACTCTACGGGGATGCTCGTGCCGTCCTGATGCCAGAATACCTCGTCCGTCACATGTTGCTGTAGCCCGCGCGTGAGGGTTGCATGAACCGGACATTCCGGTTCAGGATAAGGCGAGCCGTCCGCCCGCGTGTGGTGCAGGATTTCGTGCATGGGACGCCCGATCATATCCTCGGGTTTGTAGCCCAGCATGCGCACGGCGGCGGGATTGACGAAGGTGACGCGCCCCTGCCGGTCCTCACCGTAGATGCCCTCGCCCGCGGCCTCCAGTATCAATTCATTCTGGCGGCTGAGACGCGCGGATTCGGCTTCCATGCGCTTGCGTTCGGTGATGTCGCGGATGATCCCGGTGAAGAAAACCTCCTCGCTCACCTTCCAGCTCGCGAGCGACAGCTCCAAGGGGAATTCGGTACCGTCACGGCGCCGGCCGGCCAGTTCCACCGGCTTTCCGACCACCTTCGTCCCGCCCCCCGCCAGGAAACGGCTCAGGCCCGCGCGATGGAGATTGCAAAAGCGTTCCGGCATCAGCAGGGTAAGGGGCTGACCGAGGACCTCGGCCGCGCTGTAACCGAAAATGCGTTCAGCCGCGGGATTGAAGTAGATGATATTTCCGGCGGCATCCGCGGATACCACACCGTCGTTCGCGGTCTCGGCCACGGCCCGGAATCTCCGGTCGGCGCGCCGCTGTTCGGTGACGTCGCGGAAGTACCACACCCGGCCGTAATACGCGTCATCCGGTCCGAACATGGGGGCGGAGTAGCGCTCCAGGATCCTGCCGTCCTTCAGCGCGATCTCTTCCGAGCTTTTTTCATGCCGGTGCTCATAAAGATATTTGACCCGCGCGAGGAAGGCGTCGGGATCGACCAGCTTGTCGAGCACCGACTGGATCGCCGCCTCATCGGAGTGCGACGCCACGACCTCCGGGGCAATGCCCCAGATCTCGACGAACCGCCGGTTGAAGGAAATCATCCCGCCTGCGCCGTCCGCCACCAGGATGCCGTCGAGTGAGGTCTCCTGCTGGGTTGAGAGAATGGTATTCCTGAATTGCAGCTCCTGTTGCGCCCACTGTCGCTCAGTGGTGTCCTCGATGATGCCGATGTAATAGGCCGGCGCGCTCTGTTCGTCGCGCACGGCGGTAACATTCAGCTTGGCCCAGATCGTGGTTTCGTCCTTGCGCAGATAGCGCTTTTCGATGGCGTAGGCGACAGAACCGCCGGCAACATGCTTGTCCCGGGCCGCCACGCTGCGGGCCAGGTCATCGGGGTGCGTGATGTCGGCGAAGGTTTTCTGCAGCAATTCCGCGCGCGCATAACCCAGCATGTCACAGACATGCTGATTCGCGCGCAGGAAACGTCCTTGTGGGTCGGCGATCACCATGCCGACCGAGGCGCGCTCGAAGGTGGCGCGGAAACGGTCTTCGCTTTCGCGCAGCTGCCGTTCCGCGCGCCGGCGTTCGGTGACATCTTCGGCCATGCCGACCACGCTGGTGACACGGCCGTTTTCGTGGAGCGGCGAACCGTTGATATTCAGGAGCCTGCGCGCGCCGTCTTTGCGCACCAGCTCAACTTCGTAGTTGGAAACGGTTTCACCCGCCGCGACCCGTTGGAATTGCGCCATCGCCTCCGGCAGCGTTTCGGGGCTGAAGAGCAGTGAAAAGGATTTACCGAGCAATTCCTCCACGGCGTAACCCGTGATCTCGGCACCGGCCCGATTAAGCAGGGTGAACCGTCCCTCGAGGTCCAAGGCGAAGATGGCGTTAGTGACATGCTCCGTCACCTGACCCAAAAAGCCGTGCGCGCGTTCCAGCGCGCGCACCGCCGCCTTGCGTTCGGTGATGTCCTGCATCACCGACAGCCATACGTGCCGACCGCCGAGTTCCAGCAGGTGGCGCGTGACCAACACGTCAGTGACGCGCCCGTCCTTGCCGTGGTGGCGCCACTCACCCATGTGCGGCGCGCGGTCCCGATTCTGCTCGATCTGTGTCAGGAAACGCGGAATATCTTCCGGCAAAATAATATCCGTGACGCGCCGTCGCAGAAATTCCTCACGCGCGTAGCCGTAGTATTGAACGGCGGCGGGATTCACATCGAGAAGTTGCAGCGTCTCTGGATCGTAGACCACCACGGGAAACGCACTGTCCGTAAACAGTATACGAAAGGCTCGATCGTCCGTCTGGTCGAGAGATTCGGTTCCGGTATCGTCCGCCAATGGTTTGGCTGGTTCCATGTCACCCGCGGGGCATATTCGCCCATTGCTGATTCCGTCGCGGTCGCGCGGCCCGTCCGGGGCTCGCCTTCTTATGTGCTTTGCCTCGCGCTCCAGCCGATTCTCTCGAACGGCCGTTTGACCTGTCTGCCCGGGTACGGTCGTGCACGCACAGGGGCTCTGGTACAGCTATGCAGGAACAAGCAATATTGGTGCCAGCGAAATTTGATCCATGTCAGAACGCCTGAAAATCGGGGAGGAGCACAGAAACGGCGGAAATCCACCGCCGGCGTCGTCAACAGACAGGAAGACCCACTTCATATGTCGGGATATGTCGGGTTCTTGGGAAGACGATTCACGGCGCATAACGCCGACGCGCGCTGCGACGTCCACCCGGCAAACCGGAACATCGTAATGGTCCCAGCCGGATGCCGACCGCCGACAGCCATCACGGCTATGCGGCCGACGCGGGCGGCGTGGCCAGGGCATTTCGCCCGAACTGAAATCATTCCAGCTTTTTTTGTCGCGGCACCGGCATCCGTTGTTCCCCCGTTTCCCGCCACTGATCCGCGTTTTGGCGGCGCAGATCGGATATCGATTTCCTTCTCCCGTGCGTTCCTCTATATGTTTGGTCGGCGTCGACACCCGCGCGGCCTGGCCCGCGCCGGCGGCGCACACCAGCGACGCGGTCGTTCCGAGTCGGTCCATCTCTTCAACCGCACCGTCCGCGCCTCAACCGGAAGAGGACTGGCTACATGTCTTGGGTTTCCAGCACCCCGCTTTGGCACCGAACCCTCACGCTCAGCGCGGCGCTGCTGCTTGGCGCGCTCGCGCTCGCCGGCTGCACCGCCGGCGACACAACGGGCGCGACCGTCATAGACCCGAATGCGCCGGCACCGTCGCCCAGCCCCACGCCTCCCCCGCCGCAACCCACGCCCGCGCCGACGTTGAGCTTCGGCGCCAGCCCAACGTCGGTGGCGAGCGGCGCCACGGCCACGCTCAGCTGGTCGTCCGCCAATGCGAGCGGCTGCACGGCGTCGGGTGCCTGGTCCGGCACCAAGGCGACCAGCGGCAGCCAGACCACGGCGGCGCTGACGGCGACCGGCAATTTCTCGCTCACCTGCACCGGCGCGGGCGGCAGCGTCACCCAATCCGTGACCGTGACCGTCACCAGCACCCCGCCACCGCCTCCGGCGCCGACGCTGTCGCTGGCGGCCAGTCCGACGTCCGTCACCAGCGGCGGCGCCGCGAGTTTGAGCTGGTCGTCCACCAACGCTAGCGCCTGCACCGCGTCCGGCGGCTGGAGCGGCACCAAGGCGACGTCCGGCTCGCAGTCGACCGGCGCGCTGACCGCCAGCACCAATTATTCGCTCACCTGCACCGGCAGCGGCGGCAGCGTTACCCGTTCCGTAACCGTGAATGTGACCGCGCCGGCGCCGACGCTCAACCTGAGCGCGAGCCCGACGTCCGTCAGCAGCGGCGGCGGCGCGACCCTGTCCTGGTCCACGACCAATGCCACCGCGTGCACTGCGTCCGGCGGCTGGAGCGGCAGCAAGGCGACCTCAGGCTCGCAGTCGACCGGCGCCCTCAACGCCACGACCAGTTACTCGCTCGCCTGTACCGGAAGTGGCGGGAGCGTGACGAAGTCGGTGACCGTTAGCGTGACGGCACCGCCGGTGCCGACGGTTTCCTTGAGCGCCAATCCAACCTCGGTCACCAGCGGCAACTCCTCGACCCTCACCTGGTCCAGCACCGACGCCACGAGCTGCACGGCGAGCGGCGCCTGGAGCGGCACCAAGCCGGTGAGCGGCAGCGCCAACACCGGCGCCCTGACCGAGGCCACCAACACCTTCACCCTGAGCTGCACCGGCACGGGCGGCAGCACCAGCAAGTCGGTCACCGTGAACGTGACCGCCGCCGGCCAGGCGTTCG
>Ga0214471_10003398_pt1 | contig 12359 bp, 28 predicted proteins | sample RVTome_5_FD_207665 | JGI IMG/M metagenome (GOLD analysis project Ga0214471, IMG submission 207665) | Soil microbial communities from uranium-contaminated site in the Upper Colorado River Basin, Wyoming, United States - RVT142D155 | ecosystem: Environmental > Terrestrial > Soil > Contaminated >... | reverse complement strand
ACGCCGATCTGCGGGAGGCCGTCCTGACACTCAGCCACGCGCTGGACCCGCACCGGCAGGGCGAGTGCTGGCCCGACCCGATCGCGTGGGACGGCCGGCCGCTCGAGGAGCAGGCGCGCGACCTGCTGGCGCTGGCCGACGCGACGGTGGGGCACAGCGTCCACGCGGCGGCCAAGGCCGTGCGGGTGGCGCTCGCCGGGGGTGCGTCGTGAGCGCCGCTGATGAGTCGATGACCGGACCGTGCGAGTGCTACGCCTGCGGTGGGTGCCCCGATCCCGCGACCACGACCGATGAGGGGGGCGACGTCTGCGCCGCGTGTGCGGAGTACGCGGTCGACGAGGGCGGCGAGGTGTACTGCTCGCGCTGTCCCGAGTACGAGGACGCCGGCGAGTGGACCGGCGGCGGGATGTGTGGCACTACGAGTGTGTGGGTGTCGCGCCCTAAGGTGCGGGCGGTGCGCTCGTGAGCGCCGGCTGCCTCCACGCCGACGTCCACACCAGCGACGCGCGCGGCTGGACCACGTGTCTCGACCCTGACGCGTGCGAGCCGTCATCGCACGGCCGCTGCGAATACGTGGAGACGTGCCTGGCGTGCGGCGCGACCCGCACGGTGGCGTTCGGGCCACGGCGCGGCGAAGCGACCCGGTGGGTGCGCCTCGCGGAGCGTCGCGCCTCCGCCGCGCTCGTCATGGGCGCGCTGTGCGCGCACCAGCCCGTCCCGGGCGTCACGGTGCGACCGTACGACCTGCGCGACGACGGCGCCGTGACCGTTTCCATCGACGGAGAGGAGCGCACGTACGCGCTCGACTACCTGCGCACCGCCCCCAGCGCGGAATGGTCGCGGGTTGAGGCCGCGGGCTGGCGCGCCATCCGCGACCACGCCGAGGCCGTCGTCGCCGCAGTGCGTCGACTCTACGCCCTGCGCGACGGACAATGGCAGCGGGCACTCACGGACGGAGGATGACATGGCGAAGAGACTCACCTGGGGACCGCGGTCCCCGCTCTGCACGTTCCCGCACGACCGGCACGACTACGCGTACACCGTCGAGCGCTACGCGCCCGGCGACGTCCTCGAGATCGCCAAGTGCCGGCGCTGCGGCGCACGCCGCGAGCAGCGGTACTACACGGACGAGCGCGGCGTCGACCACAAGGCGCACCCGCGCTTCCTGCCGGGCGTCGGAAATTCTTCGGACGTGTGACGGTCGTCCGTATGATGGGGACCTCATGACGTACACGGACGCGCAGCACAACGCGATGACTCTCCTGAGAGAGGCGGGAGAGCGCGGCGCGATCGTGGAGCACGTCACGGCCGGCGCGCTGGTGCCGGGCACCTACTTGACGTCCGTGGGCGACACTCCCACGGGCACCGCGTATCTCCCGCCCGAAGAGTACGCGTGGCTGCTGCACGGTGGGGGCATCGACGAGCGCGACGTGCGCTTCTCCGATCGCTCGCACCGGACCGGGCAATTCACCGTCGCGCGGCTGCGGCGCGGCACCACGAGAGGAACCTGACCATGGGCCACGAGATCACCACGAAGGACAACGTCGTCCTGATGCGCAACCTGAGCGCTTGGCACAAGCTGGGCGTCGTCCTGCCCGGCGACGGGCTGACGGCCGTCGAGGCCGTCGGGCACGCGCTGGACTGGCGCGTGAGCCTGCAGCCGGTGCGCTGCTCGCATCCCGACTTCGCGGGGCTCGACGTCCCCGCGCGCGCCGTCGTCCGCATGGATACGATGGACGTGCTGGGGGTCGTCGGAGACCGCTACCACGCGTTGCAGAACATCGACCTCGCCCTCGCGATCGACGCCGCGACCGGCGACCAGCCGCTCGTCGACGTCGCCGGCTCGCTCGCCGGCGGCCGGCTCGTCTGGGTGCTCCTGAATCTCGAGGGCAGCGGCGCCGGCGACTGGACGAGCGGCTTCGCCGTCCAGGGACGCGACGTCGTCCACCACTACGTGGTCGTGATGACGGGCCACGACGGCCGCACGCCGGTGCGCGTGTTCTCGACGAGCGTCCGCGTCGTCTGCAAGAACACCTGGAACATGGCGCTGGGCGCCAACGCGCTCCACCTCAAGGTGCGCCACACCGGAACCGTGGTCGAGCGCACCGGCGTGGCCACCGAGGCCGTGCTCGCGCTGCGCGGCTCGCTCGACGAGCAGCGCAACCTCTACCGCGCGATGGCGGAGATGCGTCTCGACTCCCCCGAGGCGCAGGTCGAGTTCGTGCTGCGCCACCTCGGGCTCGACCCGAAGGCGCAGAGCACGAAGATGAAGAACAAGATCGCGGCCGCGCGCACGTGCCTGGAACTCGAGCGCGCCTACGCCGAGCAGGTCGACGGCGACCCGCTCTCGCTCTGGACGGCCTACAACGGCGTCACGAACTACGCGACGCACGCCGACGGGGCCACGCGCAACGGCGCGGCCGGCCGCATGGTCGCCGCCACCACGGGAGCGCTCGCGACGAAGGTCGACGGCGCCACGAAGGCGGCCCGCAAGCTCGTGACGGCGGCCGGTCTGCTCGCGACCGCGTAGCAGCGGCTGCCACCTCTCAGGGGCGGGTCGTCCGCAGGGGGCGCCCGCCCCGTCCCCAGGTTTACGGCAGGAGGTGAGACGTGGCGAGCATCCAGGACACGCGGGCGGCGCGCCCGTGCGACCACTGCAGGGAGAAGGCGACGGTAGGGCGCATCTGCGTTGATCCCGAGGGGCGTCCGTGGCCTGCCGAGTTCGCGTGCGACGCGCACAAGGCCGACGACGGGGGCGAGCCGTGGGGCACGGTCGACGCCGCCGACGCGTGGGAGATGGGCGACGACCCGGCGCTGCGCAAGGTCGCCCACGTCGAGACGCCGGCCCTCGCGCGCTGGACGGTCGCCGGCGAACCGCTCCTCGACTTCGCGCACGCGCTGCCGTGGCGCGCGCGCGTGGTGACGGCGCAGGCCGACGGTTCGCCCGCGCCCCGGACGGGGCTCGATTTCGTGGCGACGATCGGCGGCGCGACCCTCGAGCACGCCCAGGAGCGCGCGGCGCTGGCGGCGCACGCGCCGGACATGGCGCGCGCCCTCTACGCGCTCTGGCGCGCGGTCGGAGAGATCGACGACGAGGTGGTGCGCCGGACGTGGCGCGCGAGCGATTGGCGGCGGTGGTTCGACGAGATCGCCGTACCGCTCGCGAACGACGCGCGCGAGGCGCTCACGGCGGCGGGGAGGTGAGCCTCCGCGGCGGGATCGTGCCCATGGTGCCCGGGATGCGGGCGTGGCACGCGCGGGTCACGGAGAACGGTCGCACGGTCGCCGCGTGCCGGCACATCCACGGGTCCCCGAGCGCCGCGAAGAACTGCTCCACCGCCATGTTGAGGGCCGAACTCCGGCGGCGCGAGGCGCGCCTCCCCCGGCCGACACCAGGACCCACGCCAGGAGGTTAGACCATGGCCACGAACATCGAACTGCTGGACCACGGCGGCCACGTGCTGACGCGCTTCTCTGCCGGAGAGGCCGGGCGCCGACGGGGCGAGCCGTGCGGCTACCACCTGACCTACCTCTCGCTCGGCGCCGGTGTGCAGTCGTCCGCACTGCTGGTCTGCTCCGCTCTCGGGCTGCACAACGTACCGCGGGCCGCGGTGGCGATCTTCGCGGACACGCAGAACGAGCCGCGCCACGTCTACGAGCAAGTGGAGCGCTTGCGCGCGTGGAGCGCGGCGCACGGCATCCCGGTCGACGTGGTGTCGGCCGGCGACCTGCTCGCCGATGCGGTCGCGCGCATGGAGGGCACGCGCAGTCGCTACGCGTCGATTCCGACCTGGGTACGCGGGCAGGACGGTCTCGAGGCTCCTGGGCGCCGCCAATGCACGCGCGAATACAAAATAGCGCCCATCGAGAAGCACGTCCGCGCGCTGCTCGGATACGCGAAGCGGCAGCGGGTCAAGAAACGCGCGCGGGCTCTCATCGGTATATCGGTCGACGAACTCGTCCGCATGAAGACGTCCCGCACGAAGTGGATAGAGAACTACTACCCTCTCGTGCGCGCACGTTTGACGCGCGCCGACTGCGGGCGCATCGTCGAGAGTGTCGGACTTCCGATGCCGCGCAAGTCCGCGTGCGTGTTCTGCCCGTACACCGACGACGCGCGCTGGCTCGACATGAAGACCACGGACCCCGAGAGCTTCGCGGCCGCGTGCGCGGCGGATGAAGCGCTCCGGGACCAGTCGAGATCGGGCCTCGTGAACCCGGCGTACGTGCATCGTTCTCTGGTTCCGCTCCGGGACGTCGACTTCGAAGCGCTCGTGGCACGCCGCAGGGCGCTCCCCCTCTTCGACTCCTGGAGCGACGAGTGCGAAGGGGTGTGTGGACTGTGAAACAGCGGACGCGAATCGACGAGGTGCTCGAGCCGACGCCCTCGAAGGACCAACGTGCGGCGCTGCTGGCGCTGCTCTCGCACCGCTCGTGCGCCACGCAGGGTCATCCCGGGAGCAAGGGCCACCACGGCCGCACGATCTACGGGTTCCCGCGCGACGGCCTGCACGCCGAGCGCATCTGCACGGGCGGCACGACGCGCAAGCTCGTCGAGTACGGCTGGGTGCGCATAGAGGAGCGCTACGTGACCGTGAGCGCCGCTGGTTGCCGCGCGCTGGCGCGCTGCACGAAGACGATTCCAAAGGCTGACCGCGCGTGCTTCGAAGCGTGGGCGGTCGCTCTCGAGAGGAGCGAGAACCGATGAAGTACGGACTCCTGGCCGTCGCGGCCCTGGCTCTCGGCGCGGCCATTACCGAAACCACCAGCAATCGCTTCGACGCGTTCGTCGTGCTGTGCGTCGTGGGGATGCTCGGCGCTGCCGCGATGCACGTGTTCGACGGGTACAAGTGCATCCGATGAAGAAGTGGGGATTCTGGGGATTCTACGCCTTGGTAACCGTGGCACTCGGCGTGGGCATCGCCGTGGCTGACGTCGTCCGCTTCGAGGCGGTGGTCGCGCTGGGCATGGTCGCGCTGTTCGGCGCCGCCGCGCTGCAGGCGGTCGACAGGCGCATTCGATGACGGGCTCGGGAGGGGCGCAGCCGGCGCCGACGGGGGGCCGTGGGCGTGTGGATCAAACTCGATACGAAGTTCATGCAGGACGAGGCCGTGCGCGCGATCGGTCCCGTGAACGCCTACGTGTACTTCTGCCTCCTGGCGCACTGCAAAGAGGCCGGGACGCGGGGGTTCATACCGGACAAGGTGCTGGCGCCGGGCACGCTTCAAATCGTGACCGGGAACGTGCTCACGCAGGAGCAGTGCCAGGACGCCGTGGCGAAGATCCTCAAGAGCACGCTCGTCGTGCGTACCGAGGGCAAGTTGAAGATTCGGTCGTGGTCGCGCTACCAGGCCGACCCCGGCAACGCCGAGCGCCAGGCGGCCTACCGCCGGCGACAGAAGGGGGGATAGTGTGAAGTGTCCCGAGCCCAGGCACCGGGCAGCGCGCACGCGTCCCGCTCCGCCCAGCTACCGGGCCAACGACGTCGCGTCCCGCGGCGCGGCGTGGCTGTGCGAGGGCGGTCACGGGTTCCGCGTCGTGGACGGCCCCGACGGCCCGGTGGCGCGGCGCTTCCACGGGAACACTCCCCTGCCCATCCCCTGCGGCCACGAAGGCGCGCAGGGGCCGTGCTGGGCCTGGACGTGGAGGCGGCCGTTCGGGAGGGTGCGCGACGGCGTGCGGCTCGCCCGACGCGAGTGTTTTCACGGTCACCGCGGGTGGTACACGGCGGACCAGGGCGAGTACGTCACGGAGACGTTCCGCGAGGGCTCGAAGCTGCCCCCGGAGTGCCGCGACTGCGGCCGGCCGCGCCAGAAGAGGCTGTCGCTCTGCACGCGCTGCGACAAGCGCCGGGATCGCCGCAGGCGCATCTGGCGCGACGACCCCCGTTGCCCGTGCGGCGCCGCGACGGCCGCGCTCAACCGATCGTCGCGCGTGCGGGGCGGCGGGAAGGCCGCGCGGCAACTCCCCCTGCGCGAGTGCCGCGACGGGCACCGCTCCCGCTGGCTCGACGGCGTGTTCCACGACTTTCTGCGGACGTACAGGAGGACGAGATGACGAAGGACACCGACCCGGGTTCGGAGGAGCGCGACCGGCGCTTCCAGGCGCGGCAACTGCTGGCGGAGATCACGGAGCGCACGGAGGACCCCGGAGCGATCGAACGCTTCCTCGAAGCGCTCGACCGCGTGTGGCGTGCCGCGCTCGCGCACTTGGCCGCGAAGACGTCGAGTTGGGACCACCTGCGTCGCGCCGACGTCGCGGCGGTGGTCCCCGCGGCAGTGTTCGACAAGCTGACGCTGGAGCCCCTCGATCCACGTCTGGCGCGCGAGCGCGCGCAGGATCGCATCCGCTCGGCCCTCGTGGCCCGCGTCGTGGCGCTCGAGCAGACCGTGCGGGACGCCCGACGCAGTGCCCGGGATCTCGAGCAGGCCCTCCAGGACGCCGGGCTGGACGGCGGGGCCGCGCCGGACACGGAGACGGTGGGAGGCGACGACTTGTTCGGCGAGCCGGTGCCCGGCTGCCCGTGTGCTTCCTGCCGGTATCCCCAGGGAATCCCGGCCGATCGGGATGGCGTCGACCTGGGCGCGGTCAGCGACTTCCTCGCCGGCCTCGCGGGCTTCCAGCGCGTCCCGCACGTAACGCCGTCACGCGTAACGCCGTCACGCGTTACTCCGTTACGTGACGGAAGTAACGCTGAGAGGAGAGGAGAGGAGAGGAGAGATTCTCCACTTCGTGGTTCCGGAGATTCGGATTCCCCCTCGAACCCCTCGGGACCTCCGGATCCCCGCGCGAGCGAAAACGATGCCTGACCCGGTCGACGAGCAGTTGAAGATGCCGGCGAACGTCGCGTCGGCGCTGCTGGGCGCGAGCGTGGGGCGCGCCCTGGGCCTGCGGCCCGACGATGAACGCGTCGCGGAGATCGTGTACTACGCCTGGCTCTTCTGCGAGCGCGTGCGGCACATGGACCGCTGCCCCGGGTGCGAGCACTGCGCGACGCTGGACCGCGACGGGCTGAAACGCATGTTGACCGCGCACGGCGGAGACTTGCCGCCGTGCCTGCGCCGGCGCCCGGCCCTGGACCACGGCTGGGTGGTGCTGTGCTTCCTGCCGCGCAATCACGCGGAGGGCGAGCACCGGGCTCTCTGCTCCGAGGGGCTTACGACGTGGTGACGCCGCCGCCGCTGGTGACCGTGGACGAGAGCGGCGACCGCTGGAGCGCGTCGGGCGTCTACCTCGGGAACATCCACCGCGGTCGCGGTCGCAGCGACCTCTCCCGCAAGTGGGACGAGTTCGCGGCGTGGGCGCAGGAGCAACGCGCCGCTGCGGCCGACACGGTCCTCTCCTGGACGCACCTGCGGGGATGCGTGGAGTTCCGCGCGGCGGTGCAGCGCGGCTACGAACTGCAGGCACTCTGGGAGTTCAACCGGCGCCAGTTGTGGCGCGGCAACTTCCCGCTGTGGGACCCCGCGGAGTGGGCGCCCCTCGCGTACGGGTTGAAGCCCGACGAGCGCCGCGACTACTCCATCGCCCAGACCCAGAAGAAAGCCGAGGGGAGCGGGTTCCGGCAGAACATCGACGCGCTCTACTCGAGCCGCGCCGTCGTGGCGCGCGGGGACCAGGGCACGATCGACTTCGGGGACGGTGACGACGAGATCGAAAAGGCGCTGGACGCCTTCTAGGGCGCACGCTAACTTGCTCGGAGAGGTGGGACATGTCCGACGAGACCATGGCCGGTAGCGCGTTCGCGCTGTACTGGCCGGACCGCAATCTGGTGACCGTCCTCGGCGCCACGGTGTTCCTCGTGCCGTACCCCGCCGCCGAGGCGGGCGAGGACGGCGGCGTGGCGATCGAGGCGCGCGCCGCGTCGTGGGTGGCGACTTTCTCCGCCGACGCGGAAGGCCGGTGGTGCGGCTCCTGGGCGTGTCTCGGGGCGGTCGTCAAGGTGGATGGACCGAGCCACGGGCTGCGCGAGGTCATCGTTGCTCTCGAGCAGGCCGTCCTGCAGACCATCGGGATGAAGCCGTGACCTGCGTGCGCGCCCTGCTGCGGTGCGTCCTCACGGGCTGCGTGGCGTGGAGCCTCGAGGCCGAGAACCCCGGGCTCGTCCGGCGCTGGTCGCGGTTCCGCCGGCGCGTCCGCGCGTGGCGCTGCGGCCAGTGCGGGGGCCGGTTCTTCCGCGACCGCCGCAACGTGCCGCCGACGCGGGTGTTCGTGCCCGTCTGCCCCACGTGCCGGCGGCAGGCGCCCGGCTGGCCGGTCGAGCCGTGGCTGGCCCACCGCTACCCTGGGCGCCCCGTCTACCGTGAGGAGTTCCCGAGTTGAGCGGCAGGATACGACGGGCGCTGCGCAGGCGTCGCATCGCCGAGAGCGCCCGGCAGGTCGACGCGGCGCTCGTCCTGGCGCTCGAGGAGCACGCCCTCGACGCGTTCGACGCGGCCTTCGTCGACGTGTGTCGCCGCCGCGTGTTCGGCTCGTGCCGTCCGTTGACGACCCCACAGCGCGCGCGGGCCGTGGACCTGCGCAGGAGGCTCCAGGATGAGCGTTGAAACCGTTTTGATCCTCGTGGCCGTGGGGCTGGTGCTCACGGCTCTGGCGGCCATCTCGTGGAGGCGCGGGTACGCCGAGGGCGTGCTCGCGGGGCGCGCCCAGGGCGAGATCCGCCGGAAGGCCCTCGAGCGGCTGCACACGCCGGGCGAGTGCCTCGGCGACGGACCCGACCTGCTGTGAGCGTCGGGCTCGTCCTGCGGTTGCTCGGGGGCCGGCGGCCCTGCGTCGCGTGCGGCGGCCGGGGCTGGCGCGCGGTCGGCCAGACCTGGGGCGACCACCGCCAGGAGATCGTCGCGCCCTGCCCCGACTGCCGGGGCCGGAGGTGGGTCCGTGCCTGAACTCCTCCCACGGCCCGACTACGTGCGCAAACGCGACTTCGTGCGGGCGCACCTCGTCGACCGGACCGGGCCCGCGGAGAGGCTGCCGGGGCTCTACTTCTTCGGGCTGCGCGTCGTGCCGGCGCACGAAGGGGGCAGCGACGACCAAATGAAAGCCCGGCGTGCCCTCGAGACCGCGCTCGTGGATCTCCTGGACGAGTGGGACCGCGCCCAGGGGCGGACGCCGTGAAGGTCCAGCGCGACCCGCCGCCGCTCGTCGCCGCGCACCTCACGTACGTGCTCGTCAACAGGCTCACGTCGCGGCTGCTGTACGTGGCGCGCTGCTGCAACTGCAACTGGCGGTCGCCGTACAGGACCGCGGAGCACCTCGCCGAAGACGACGCCGTCGCGCATCGGTACATGGTGCTGCTCGTCCCCGAGGCGCTGCTCGTGCGGCGCCACGGGATGGTGTTCCTGTCCCCGGCGGGGGACGCCACGTCGGTCGATACCGGGCTTCCCGAAACGAACGGAGGGCGCGATGCACGAAGCGGTCAGTAACTACGCGAGGATGGTCGCCGAGGGCCAACTCGCCAACCCCGCGGCGGCCCCGGGAACGCGCGTTCTCGAGGTGGGGAGCCTCGACATCAACGGCACCGTGCGGCAGTTCTTCACGGCGCGCGGCGTGGTCGACTACGTCGGCATCGACAAGGTGCCGGGTCGCGGCGTCGACGTGGTCGGCTTCGCGGCGCACGTGCTCGACCGGCTGCCGGCGCAGTCCGTCGACGTCGTGCTCTACGTGAACACGCTCGAGCACGACCCCGAGTTCTGGTTCACGCTGCAGGCGATCGGCGGCGTTCTGCGCCGCGGTGGCCACCTGGTCGTGTGCGCGCCGGGCGTCACGTTCGGGGAGCACGACAAGCCCGACTATTGGCGGTGCTTCATGGCGGCGGTCCCGGTGCTCCACGGACTGGCGAAGTGCCAGGTCCGGGACGTGCGTCCGGACGGCTCGGGGTTCATGTCGCTGGGGGAACGGCAGTGACGGGCGACGCGCTCGAGATCGCGGTGGCCGCCATCCACCGATCGCTGCGGGACCTGAAACCGGCCGGCTGGGAGCCCGGTCCCGTCGACGTCGTGGTCGAGAACGACTACATCGTGCGCGTGCTCGGTTCGACGGTGCGCGTCGTCGATTACATCGGGGGGCGCAACGTGGAGGCGTGGCGCTTCACGACGCACGAGGACTTCCCGTTTCCGCTCGTGCCGCTCGCGCCCTGCACCTCCGTACCCGGGGCGACGCCGTGGGCCCAGAGCGTCTTCGAGACGGTCCCCTGCTCGGTCCTGCTCGTGTGCGTCGAGACGGCCGGGTGTGCCGTGGCGCCCGGCGTCCACGTCGGACCGCAAATCACCGCGCACTGGTGCCGCGAGAGGGCCTACCTCCGCGCCGAGGAGTGGTTCTGCGTGCGCCGCGAGACCCTCGTATCCGTCGACGTCCTCGTCGACGCGCGCGTGGGCGTCGCGGCGCGCCGTGGCGACGACGAGAAGCTGCGCGTGGCGCGCGAGGCGCATGTCCGCGCCGAGAAGCGGCGGCGGTGGGTCGAGGAGCGGCGCCGGTGGGTCGAAGCGAACAGGGAGGTGAGACGTGGGCCGTGAATACGTGGCGAAGAGTCCGCACCGGCGACCGTGCGACGGCTGTGGGACGCCCATCCTGCCCGGCGATCGTGTGAGAACCTGGTGCTGGATGGACCCGGACGGCATCGGCGGGAACATCATGCGCCTGCACGTGCCCTGCACGGAGGCCGTGGACGAATTGGGCATCGAGGAGTTCGTGCCCGGGGACGCTCTGGCGGGTCACGACGAGTACCGGCGCCAAGCGCTCCGGCTCGTGGAAAGCGAGAGGGTGGCAGCCCTTCCCGCGCACGTGCGCGCCGCGCTCGAGTACGCGAGCGCGTGCGCTTTCCATCCGCAGGACGCCGACCGGCCGGCGGAGTTGTCCCGTCTACTGGACGCGTTCGTGAAAGCGCTCAACGCGCACGACCACGAGAACTGGTTCCCGGAGAGGGTGACACCACCAGGAGGTGCTTCGTGATGCTCCATCCAACGCCACGTCCGGGCGGTCGCCCCGAGTGGAGGTTCCTCTGGATAGCGACGTGGAACGTGCGGCTCGGCACCGGCGACCACCACGTCATCGACACGAGCCAGGAGGAGCGCGCGTTCGTGGATCTCGAGGCGGTGCAGGCGATCGTGGGCAAGACCCTCGTGGCCACGCGGGCCAGTGGGTTGACCAGTGGTCGCTACACCGGCACCGCCATCCACTTGTCCGGGGTGACCCTCTACACGCACGTCGACCGCCAGGCGTTGGCCGAAGCCGTCGAGTACTACCGGGGGATCGGCAACCGAACGCAGCTTCGCAGCGAATTGGAAGCGCCGGCGCCGTGGGTTCCGAAGGCCGCTCCCGGGGGTGCCAAGTGAGCGTCCGAGCGGTCCGACTCCCGATATGGCAGATCCTCGGGCAGCGGGAGGGCGTCCCCGTGCTCGACGGCGAACACCAGGGCGACCTCTGGGTCGAACTCTCCCGCGTCGACGCCATCGCGCGCGCGAGGGCCTTCGTGTCGCCGCAACTCCGACCCGACGAAACCGCTCCCGACCCTCGGGACTGGCCGGTCCGCGAGGTGACGGTGCTCCACGTGGGGTTCTCCGTGTACTACACGCACCTCCCCCCCGGCAACGTCGCCGCCGCCGCATTCAATCACAAGCCCGAACTCCTGTACCTCTGCATCAACCAGCACGCCGTGTGGGACTGGAGGGGCCAGAAAGCGGCCGCGCGCTACCACGCGGCCGAGATGGAAGCGCGGCGGCGGGGCCGTGAGTACGCCGAACAGGACGGGCGAAAGGACGAGGGGGTGGCCGATGGGTAGGTGGACGGGGAGATTGGCGCGGATCGACGAGCACGGCGTCGTGCGGTTCGACCGGGAAGTGCTCGTGTGCCTCGACGTGAGATACCTGGTGTCGCTCACCTTGGAGGATCGGGAGTACGTGCCACGGGATCCAAGCCCGGCGCGTCTGTGGGGCCAGTGTGTCGTCCTCCATCTGTGCCGAGGTTTCCGCGCGTGTCCGCCTGGGACGTTCCAGGAGGTACTCGACGAGATGATGGCGGCGGGCTGGGGCCGCGACCGCGTCGCGGAGAACCTCGAGCGCATCGCCGGGTCGCTGCGCAAGCTGGCCGACGTGTTCGAGGAGGAGTTCCCTCCGGTGTGCGAGAGCGCGTACGACGCAGCGGGGACCCCCCGGGCGGCGGGCGATTCCGACCCGGCATCGCAGGAATGAACATTAGGCGGAACCGTGGTGGCCAGCCGTAACTCTTTATTCGACAGATACTTACGTCAAATGGAGCGTTCGCACGCTCTCACTTTGGCGCGGCGCTCGAGGGGGGGAGGGGAGTACGTGACAGAGGTGGTGCCACGGGTGGGGCTCAAGCTCTACCAGTTCCAGCGGGTCGGG
>Ga0214471_10003397_pt1 | contig 12364 bp, 10 predicted proteins | sample RVTome_5_FD_207665 | JGI IMG/M metagenome (GOLD analysis project Ga0214471, IMG submission 207665) | Soil microbial communities from uranium-contaminated site in the Upper Colorado River Basin, Wyoming, United States - RVT142D155 | ecosystem: Environmental > Terrestrial > Soil > Contaminated >... | reverse complement strand
GCGTTCGCGCGGATTTATCAACGGCCGCGCTGCCACGCTCGCCCAGCTGCGCGCTGCCGGCGAATTCCTCGTTGACATCCACGGTCAGCACCAGCACCAGTCGTTGCTGCGGACGAGTGCGCAGCGCGAGTTGCTCGACGCCTTCGGAGCGCTCACGGTGCAGTCGCGACGAATGGCGGTAACTTATCGCGAGTGGCAGGCGCGACGCGAGCGGCGCATCGCTTTCGACAATGATGCAGCCGCCTTTGCCGCCGAACGCGAACAGCTCGAATGGCAGGCTCGCGACATCGATGTGCTGAAATTCACGGTGGAGGAGTGGCAATCGCTCAACGCCGAACACGCGCGGCTTTCGAATGCGTCGAGCCTGATCGAGGCGGCACAGTATGCCCTGGAGGCGCTCTCCGAGGCCGAGGACGCCTGCCTCACCCGCGTGAACGCTGTCATCACGCGGCTCAATAATGTGCTCGACTACGACCCGCGCTTGAAGGAAATGCTCGATGTCCTGGAGCCGGTGCGGATTCAACTGCAGGAGGCATCCTACGCGCTGCGGCGCTACGGCGAACGGCTCGACGCCGATCCCGGGCGGCTGCGCGAGATCGATCAGCGCCTGGAGGCGGTGCACGCTGTGGCGCGCAAGCATCGCGTAGCGCCCGAACAGTTGCCGGAGACGCTCGCGCGTGTCCGGGCGCGACTGTCCGAGCTGGCCGAGGCCGGAGACGCGGACGCAATGCGCCGGCTCGAGAACGAAGCGCATGGTGCGTGCGTTGCCGAGGCAAAGACGCTGTCCGCTGCGCGGAAGAACGCCGCGAGAAAGCTCTCGGAGCAGGTCACCGCGGCAATGCAGACGCTTGCCATGGCGGGCGGCACGTTCGGCGTTGCTCTGGATCCGTTGCAAGAACCGGGCCAGCACGGGCTGGAGCAGGTCGAGTTTCTGGTTTCCGCGCATAAGGCCATGGCGCCGCAACCGCTCTCGAAAGTAGCCTCCGGCGGCGAACTCTCACGCTTGAGTCTCGCGATCCAGACCGTAACGAATCGGGTGGCCCAGGTGCCAACGCTGATCTTCGACGAGGTCGACGCCGGAATCGGCGGGCGGGCGGCGGAAATCGTCGGCCGCATGCTGAAGCGGCTCGGAACGCGCCATCAGGTGATGTGCGTGACCCATTTGCCGCAGGTGGCGGCGTCAGCCGATCATCAGTGGCTGGTCAACAAAGCGGCCGCCAACGGAAAAGTATTGAGCAACGTGACGGTGCTCAATGAAGCGCAGCGCGTCGAAGAGATCGCGCGCATGCTGGGCGGCGTGAAAATTACCGAAACGACGCGCCGACACGCCGCGGAAATGCTCGGGATGAAAGGCTGAATCAACAGCAGCGCCACCCGCGCCGGAACGGTTGAGCACGACTATCCCCTTGGGGAAGCGGGCTCTTATGCCCTCGGCGAGCAGACGCGCGACGATGTCGACCATGCCGCCGGCAGCATAAACGGAGAGCAGCGTGAGCGGCCGGTCCGGATATTGCGCCGTGGCGGGAAGCGAGCAAGCGAGGCACAGCAGGCCGAACAGGGCGATGCGAATCATGGCCACCCTCTTGGGTGGTTCAACTTTTGGGTTTATTCGGGCAGTTCCGCCGGATGCAGTCGGCGTAGAGATGAAGAGAATGGTCGTGAATCCGGAAGCCGCGTTCCTCCGCGACTTTGATCTGCCGCTTCTCGATTTCGGCGTCGTAGAATTCCTCGACGAGCCCGCACTGGATGCAAACCAGATGGTCGTGGTGCCCGCCCTGGTTCAACTCGAACACCGCCTTGCCGGTTTCGAAGTGGTGGCGCATGAGCAAGCCCGCCTGCTCGAACTGCGTGAGCACCCGGTAGACGGTCGCGAGGCCCGTATCGGTGCCGTCCTTGAGCAGCATCTTGTAGACGTCCTCGGCACTTAAGTGCCGCACCGGGCTTTTCTCGAACAGCTCCAGGATGCGCAGCCGCGGAAGCGTCGCTTTGAGGCCGATCGTTTTGAGATCGCTGGGCGAGCTCACTATCAATCCTCGTGCAAATGGGTGACAACTCATTTGCACCACAAATCGCCCCTCGCCCTCCGGGAGAGGGGCGGGGGTGAGGGCTGAGCGGAGTGGGGCATTCTCACGACGCTCAGTAAATTCCCTGTTGGGGTGCGTCGGTCTCAGCTATCATATTGGCTTTTTCGGCCTTTGGAAACCGCGCGCCCGGCAGGGCTGTACAAGGCGGCGACCCGAGTTGGTTCCGGATTATTTTCATGCTCAGAATCATCCTGATGATTTTCCTGCTTGCCGGCTGCAAGCAAGTGCCGATGCTGCCATCGCTTACGCCGTACAAGATCGACGTTCAGCAGGGAAATTACGTGAACCAGCAGATGGTGGCGAAACTCAAGCCAGGAATGACGCGCGCGCAGGTGCGGTTTATCCTCGGCACGCCGCTCGTCGTCGATCCGTTCCGCACCGACCGGTGGGACTATGTCTACCTGCTCAACAAGCGCGGCGAGGTGACGGAGCAGCGGCGCATCGCGGTCATTTTCGAACAGGACAAGCTGAAGCGCATCGAGGGCGATGTCGTGGCAGCGGGCGCCGGCGCCGTCAAGGATGAAAGTGGAGCGCGGCCACCCGCGCCAACGGAGGCGAAGCCGCAGCCAGGCGCTACCCCGGCAAAGTCCGAAGAAAAAAAATCTGAGCCGGGCGCGCCATCCTCGGCAGCCCCGGCGCCTGCGGCGAAGGCCGACGAACCGGTGCAGTCCGGGTCGCGATGAGCGCCCACGGCGAACTCGGGATCGGTGTTTTCCCTGCTGATGATTGCTGAAGATCCGGACACGGAAGACGGGATCCCGCAATGACGACGATGAACGTTGCAGTGGCGGGAAGCGCCGGCCGCATGGGACGGATGCTGATCGAAACGGTGCTGGGCAGTTCCGATCTGCGCCTTGCGGCGGCGCTGGAGCAGCCGGGACATCCGCAGCTCGGAAAGGACGCCGGCGAACTGATCGGTTTGCCATGCGGCGTGGTGATTGCCGAGAAGGTTGAACCGGCCCTGAGCGGATCCCGGGTGCTGATCGATTTTACGCGTCCCGAAGGCACCTTGTCGCATCTTGCGGTGTGTCGCCGATTGGGCATCAATATGGTGATCGGCACGACCGGTTTCGATGAGGCGCAGAAAAAAATCATCGGCGTCGCTGCCCGTGAAATCGCGATCGTGTTCGCGCCGAACATGAGCGTGGGTGTCAACGTAATGCTGAAGCTGCTCGAGGTAGCGGCGGCAACGTTGGGTGATGCCTACGATGTCGAAATCATCGAGGCGCATCACCGGCATAAAGTGGATGCACCCTCCGGCACGGCGCTCAAGATGGGCGAAGTGGTGGCGCAGGCGCTGGGGCGATCTCTCGCCGAGTGCGCGGTATACGAGCGGCGGGGCGTGACCGGGGAACGGCAGAAAGGCGCGATCGGCTTTGCCGCAGTACGCGGCGGCGACCTCGTCGGCGAGCATACCGTGCTGTTCGCCGGCACCGGCGAACGGATCGAGATCACTCACCGCTCGACGAGCCGCGCCACGTACGCGCAGGGTGCCATTCGCGCCGCGCGTTTCCTGGCGGACAGGGATAACGGTCTGTTCGACATGCAGGACGTGCTCGGGCTCAAGAGTGCGATAACATAGGAACGCATGCCGCGCTGTATGAAACGCGTGATGCGCTGTACGTTTGGCTGAGGGCATCAGAACGCAGCGCGCCGGAATGTCCTGAGCCGTCGACACGGCGGCGGCAGGGAAATGTCCGACAGTCCCCGCCGGCCAGCGCTTTGCGGCGATATTCCCTTTCGCGTATAATTTCCGCTTCAAGCAGCGGGACGGGTCGACAGCCTGTCCCGCTTTCCATATCCGCTCCGTAAATCAAGAGGTTATTTGTGCCGTCCACACCGCCCGCCGTTCTCGTACTCAGGGATGGCACGGTGTTTCGCGGCACCGCTGTCGGTGCAGAGAAGGGTATGGCCGTGGGCGAAGTGGTATTCAATACCGCCATCACCGGTTACCAGGAAATTCTCACCGATCCTTCCTATTGCCGGCAAATCGTCACGCTGACCTATCCCCATATCGGCAACCATGGCACGAACTCCGAAGACGTGGAGTCGCACCGGGTATTCGCCGCCGGCCTGGTGATCCGGGATTTGCCGATCCGGGCGAGCAACTGGCGCAGTAGCGCCACGCTGCCGGAGTACCTCAAGCGCGAGAACGTGGTGGCGATTGCCGGCATCGATACGCGCAAGCTCACACGAATGCTGCGGGACAAGGGCGCGCAGGATGGTTGCGTCATGGCCGGCAACATCGACGAGGAGGCAGCGCTCGAGGCGGCGCGCGGTTTTCCGGGACTGGTCGGCATGGATCTCGCCAAAGTGGCGAGCTGCAAGGAATCCTACGCCTGGGACGAGAGCACATGGGTGCTGGGACAGGGCTACGGTCGCCTGGCGAATCCGCGCCACCATGTGATCGCCTACGATTACGGCATCAAACGCAACATCCTGCGCAAACTCGCTTACCGCGGTTGCCGCGTCACGGTGATCCCGGCCGAGACCACCGCGCAAGCCGCCCTCGCATTGAAGCCTGACGGCATCTTTCTTTCCAACGGGCCCGGCGATCCCGAACCCTGCGATTACGCCATCCGGGCGATTCGAAATCTGCTCGAAACCGGCATTCCGATTTTCGGCATCTGTCTCGGGCACCAGTTGCTCGCACTGGCGAGCGGTGCGAAGACCGTCAAGATGAAGTTCGGTCACCACGGCGCGAATCATCCGGTGCAGGATCTCGATACGGGGCGCGTCATGATCACCAGCCAGAATCACGGCTTCGCGGTCGATGCCGCGACACTGCCCGCGAATGTGCGGGTTACGCACGTATCGCTGTTCGACGGCAGCCTGCAAGGGTTCGCCCGTACGGACCGCCCGGCATTCTGCTTTCAGGGGCATCCCGAGGGAAGCCCCGGGCCGCATGATGTGGATTACCTGTTTGACCGCTTCGCGGCCTCGATGCAAAAGCACAAGGAAGAACGGGGCGCGGTGGCGGAAGCGGTGCTTGAACGATGAACGAGGAACGCGGAACGATGACATTCATCGCCAAGGCGTATGCCGAAACGCACTGACATCAAGTCGATCCTCATCATCGGCGCGGGTCCGATCGTGATCGGCCAGGCCTGCGAATTCGACTATTCGGGCGCCCAGGCGTGCAAGGCGCTGCGGGAGGAAGGTTATCGCGTGGTTCTGGTCAACTCGAACCCGGCGACGATCATGACCGACCCGGACATGGCGGATGCCACCTATATCGAACCCGTCACCTGGCAGATGGTCGAAAAAATCATTGCGGTCGAACGGCCCGACGCCCTGCTGCCCACCATGGGGGGACAGACCGCGCTCAATTGCGCGCTCGATCTCGCCCGTGAAGGGGTGCTCGAGAAATACGGCGTCCAAATGATCGGCGCCAGCAAGGAGGCAATAGACAAGGCCGAAGACCGGGAAAAATTCAAGGCGGCGATGGCGCGCGTCGGGCTGGCGAGTCCCCGCTCCGCACTGGCGCACAGCATGGAGGAGGCGCTGCAGGTGCAGGCGATGGTCGGCTTTCCCACCATCATCCGGCCCTCGTTCACCCTCGGGGGTACCGGCGGCGGCATTGCCTATAACCGCGAAGAATTCATCGCAATCGTCGACCGCGGCCTCGATGCCAGCCCCACCAGCGAGGTACTGATCGAGGAATCGGTGATCGGGTGGAAGGAATTCGAGATGGAGGTGGTGCGCGACCGCAAGGACAACTGCATCATCGTCTGCTCGATCGAGAACCTGGACCCGATGGGGGTGCATACCGGCGACTCGATCACGGTGGCGCCGGCGCAGACCCTCACCGACAAGGAATACCAGATCATGCGGAATGCCTCGATCGCGTGCCTGCGCGAGATCGGGGTCGATACCGGGGGTTCCAACGTGCAATTCGCGATCAATCCCGCGAATGGCAGCATGGTCATCATCGAAATGAATCCGCGCGTGTCACGCTCCTCCGCGCTCGCATCCAAGGCGACCGGGTTCCCGATCGCCAAGGTCGCGGCCAAGCTTGCGGTCGGCTATACGCTCGATGAGTTGAGAAACGAGATCACGGGCGGTGCGACTCCGGCGTCCTTCGAGCCGACGATAGATTACGTGGTAACCAAGCTGCCGCGCTTTGCCTTCGAAAAGTTCCCGCAGGCCGACGACCGCCTCACTACCCAGATGAAGTCGGTGGGCGAGGTGATGGCGATCGGGCGCACGTTCCAGGAGTCACTCCAGAAGGCGCTGCGCGGACTCGAGACCGGGTCCGATGGTTTCGACGAGAGGACCACGGACATCGATACCATCGAGAACGAACTGGGCGACCCCGGTCCCGATCGCATCTACCATGTCGCCGACGCTTTCCGTTGCGGCATGAGTCTCGAAGAAGTGCACGGACACACGCGTATCGACCCGTGGTTCCTGGCGCAGATCGAGGACATCGTGCGGCAGGAGAAAGCGCTCGACGGAAAAACGCTCGACATGATCGAGGCGCAGGCGCTGCGGACGCTCAAGCGCAACGGCTTCTCGGACCGGAGGCTCGCGAGACTGCTGGCAACGGACCAGAGCGCGGTGCGCAGCCGTCGCCACGCGCTCGGGCTGCGGCCGGTGTACAAGCGGGTGGACACCTGCGCTGCGGAGTTCGCCACACGCACCGCCTACATGTATTCAACTTACGAGGACGAGTGCGAGGCACAGCCCACGGCGCGCAAGAAGGTCATCGTACTGGGCGGCGGGCCCAACCGCATCGGACAGGGCATCGAGTTCGATTATTGCTGCGTGCATGCCGCGCTCGCGCTGCGTGAAGACGGGTTCGAGAGCATCATGGTCAACTGCAACCCCGAGACGGTGTCCACCGACTACGACACGTCCGACCGGCTGTATTTCGAGCCGCTCACGCTCGAAGACGTGCTCGAGATCGTGCACGTCGAGCAACCCTTCGGCGTCATCGTGCAGTTCGGGGGGCAGACGCCGCTCAAGCTCGCGCGCGACCTGGAAGCGAACGGCGTGCCGATCATCGGCACCTCGCCGGACTCGATCGATATCGCCGAGGATCGCGAGCGCTTCCAGAAACTGCTGAACAGGCTGAAGCTCAAGCAGCCGCCCAATCGCACTGCGCGCAGCCCGCAGAAGGCGCTCGCGGTGGCCGAGGAGATCGGCTACCCGCTGGTGGTACGCCCCTCTTATGTGCTGGGCGGGCGCGCGATGGAGATCGTGTACCAGCAGAGCGATCTCGAACGCTACATGCGCGAGGCGGTCAAGGTCTCGAACGACAGCCCGGTGTTGCTCGACCGCTTTCTGAACGACGCGATCGAAGTCGATGTGGACGCGGTGTCCGACGGCACGCAGGTAATCATTGGCGGCGTGATGGAGCACATCGAAGAAGCAGGGGTGCACTCGGGCGATTCGGCGTGCTCGCTGCCGCCCTTCAGCCTCTCGCGGGAACTCCAGGACGAGTTGCGTCGTCAGACCGTAGCGATGGCACAGGCGTTGAAGGTGGTGGGCCTGATCAACGTGCAGTTCGCGATCCAGAACAACACGATCTACGTGCTCGAAGTAAACCCGCGTGCGTCACGCACCGTGCCTTTCGTGTCGAAGGCGACGAGTCTACCGCTGGCGAAGGTCGCGGCGCGTTGCATGGCCGGAAGGCGCCTCGCCGACCAGGGGATCGACGCCGAAATCGTGCCGCCCTATTACTCGGTAAAGGAAGCGGTGTTCCCGTTCATCAAATTTCCCGGCGCCGATACGATCCTCGGTCCGGAAATGAAATCGACCGGAGAGGTCATGGGAGTGGGAGCGAGCTTCGGCGAGGCGTTCGTCAAGTCGCAGATGGCGGCGGGTGAAAAGCTGCCCGCGGCAGGCAGAGTCTTCATCAGCGTGCGCGATGCCGACAAGCCGCGCACGATAGACATCGCCCGCGCCCTTGCGAAACTCGGCTTCACGCTCGTCGCGACCCGCGGCACCGCGGCGGCGCTCGGCGCGGCCGGGCTCAACGTGACGGCGGTCAACAAGGTGGCGGAGGGACGGCCGCACATCGTCGACATGATCAAGAACGGCGAGATTGCGCTCATCGTCAACACCGTCGAGGAAAAACGCACGGCGGTACGCGACTCGTACTCGATCCGGCGCGCCGCGTTGCAGGGGCGGGTGACACTCTATACGACGCTGTCGGGCGCGCGTGCGGCGTGCAACGGCATGGAACAGTCGCAGGAGCTGCGCGCTTATGCGGTGCAGAGCCTGCACGCAAGGTTGCCCGAGGTTGTCAACTGAATTGACGGACGAGGAAATCGAATGACCAAGGTTCCTTTGACAGTGGCCGGCGCCGAAAAGCTGCGCGCCGAATTGCATGAGTTGCGAACCGTGCAGCGCCCATCGATCATCAATGCGATCGCGGAAGCGCGCTCGCACGGCGATCTTTCGGAAAACGCGGAATACCATGCGGCCAAGGAACGGCAGAGTTTCGTCGAGGGGCGGATCGCGGAAATCGAGGCAAAACTTGCCAACGCGCAGATCATCAATCCGGCACTGCTCGATGCCGACGGACGCTGCGTTTTCGGCGCGACCGTCGAGCTCGAGGACGTGGCCAATCGCGAAGTCGTGACTTACCAGATTGTCGGCGACGACGAAGCGGACATCAAGCACGGCAAGATTTCGATCAGTTCGCCGATTGCGCGCGCGCTGATCGGCAAGTATTCCGGCGATGTCGCCGAAGTCGAGGCGCCGGGCGGCACGCGCGAATACGAGATCCTCGACGTCAAGTACATTTAGTGCAGAGTGCGGAGTGCGGAGCGCAAAACCGCCAGTTGTTCAGTTCTGCACCCCTCACTGCATTTGATAGCTGCGCTTCGAACGGCGTCTTTCCGTTCTTTTTTTGCGCGCGGGCGGCGGCGCCGGCTTGACCTCGTCCGGGCGCGGCCGATATATGACCAGCATTTTGCCGATCTGTTGTACCGCACCCGCCTTGAGCGTGCGGCAGATCTCGTGGATCAGCTCTCTGCGGTGTTGGCGGCCGTCGCCAAGAACCCTGATCTTGACCAGTTCGTGGCTTTTAAGATTGACGTCGATTTCGTTCAGAACGGCCGGCGTCAAGCCCGCTTCCCCGATCATGACGACCGGATGCAAGTGATGCGCCCGAGTTTTGAGAGCGCGCCGCTCGGCAGGAGTAAGATCGGCCATGCTTGAATTTTAAACCAATGGCGCGCACGAAGAGCAGCAAGGCCTGGCTCCGCGAGCATGTCACCGATCCGTACGTCAGGCGGGCGCAGGCGGAAGGGTACCGTTCACGCGCCGCCTACAAGCTGCAGCAGATCGCAGTGCGGGACCAGCTCTTCAGCGCCGGCATGACCGTCGTCGACCTCGGGGCTGCGCCCGGAGGATGGTCGCAGATCGCGGCCAAAGCGGTTGCGCCGGGCGGGCACGTATTCGCGCTCGACATCCTCGAATTGTCCCCGCTCCCGGCGGTCACCTGCGTGCGTGGAGACTTCAGCGATGACGCAACGCTGGCGGAACTGGACCGCCTGCTGGCGGGACGACCCGTCGACCTTGTGCTTTCCGATATGGCACCCAATATGAGCGGTATCGCGACTGCTGACCAGGCGCGGGTGATGGTGCTCGCCGAGGCGGCGCTCGACTTCGCGCTAAAGCATCTGAAACCGCAGGGAAAGCTGCTGGTCAAAGTGTTCCAGGGCACGGGCTTCGAGGCGTTTTTGCGGACGATGCGCGAGCGCTTCCGTCAGGTGATGGTGCGCAAGCCGGAAGCATCGCGCAGCCGGTCGAGCGAAGTTTATCTCCTGGGAAAAGGCGTGCGGAATGGCTGATGGGGCCGCAGGCCTTCGTTTGCTGCACCGCAAGCAAAATGGGGTTAGAATGCAAAATCTAACGCCGAAACAGCATATTTGGGCGCGTAAGGAGCATTCTTGAACAATCTGATTAAGAACGTGGCGATCTGGCTGGTGATCGCGCTCGTGCTGATGACGGTCTTCAACCAGTTCAGCACCCGCCAGACGACACAGAAGGCGATGGAGTACTCGCAGTTCATCGATGAGGTGAAGCAGGGTCGCATCGCCAAGGTAACGATCGAAGGCCGCGTGCTGAAAGGCGTGAAAACGAGCGGCGAGCGCTTTACGACTTATTCGCCGTCCGATCCCTGGCTCGTCAGCGATCTGCTCAAGAACGGGGTCATCATCGAGGCGAAGCCCGAGGATGAACCCTCGCTGCTGATGAACATTTTCGTGTCATGGTTCCCGATGCTGCTTTTGATCGGCGTGTGGATCTTTTTCATGCGCCAGATGCAGGGCGGGGGCCGCGGCGGCGCCTTTTCGTTCGGCAAGAGCCGCGCCCGCATGCTGGACGAGTCGAACAACACGGTCACCTTTGCTGACGTCGCGGGCTGCGAAGAAGCGAAGGAAGAGGTCGCGGAGCTGGTCGAGTTCCTGCGCGATCCGTCGAAGTTTCAGAAGCTCGGCGGGCGCATTCCGCGGGGCGTGCTGATGGTGGGGAACCCTGGAACGGGGAAGACGCTGCTCGCGCGAGCGATCGCCGGCGAAGCGAAGGTGCCGTTTTTCTCGATCTCCGGTTCCGACTTCGTCGAAATGTTCGTCGGCGTGGGCGCAGCCCGCGTGCGCGACATGTTCGAGCAGGCGAAGAAGCATGCGCCGTGCATCGTGTTCATCGACGAGATCGACGCCGTGGGCCGTCAGCGCGGCGCCGGCCTGGGCGGCGGCAATGACGAGCGCGAGCAGACGCTCAACCAGTTGCTGGTGGAGATGGATGGCTTTGAGGCCAACATCGGGGTAATCGTGATCGCCGCCACCAATCGTCCCGACGTACTCGATCCGGCGCTTCTCAGGCCGGGTCGATTTGACCGTCAGGTTGTCGTGCCCCTGCCCGACATCCGCGGCCGCGAGCAGATTCTGCTGGTGCACATGCGCAAGGTTCCGGTCGGGCCGGACGTGAAGGCCGACATCATCGCGCGCGGCACGCCGGGATTTTCGGGCGCGGACCTTGCCAACCTCGTGAATGAGGCGGCGCTGTTCGCGGCGCGGGCCAACAAGCGCCTCGTGGACATGGAGGATTTCGAACGCGCCAAGGACAAGATCATCATGGGCGCGGAGCGCCGCTCGCTCGTGATGCCCGAACACGAGCGCCGCAATACCGCTTATCACGAGTCGGGCCATGCGGTGGTGGCAAAGATCCTCACCAGGACCGATCCGGTGCACAAGGTAACGATCATTCCGCGCGGGCGCGCGCTCGGCGTCACGATGCAGCTGCCCGAACAGGACCGCTACAGCATGGACCGCGAGCAGATCCTGCAGAATATATCGGTGCTGTTCGGCGGGCGCATTGCCGAGGAAATCTTCATGGGGCAGATGACGACCGGCGCCTCGAACGATTTCGAGCGCGCGACGGAAATCGCGCGCAACATGGTCACGCGCTGGGGCATGAGCGACAGCCTTGGCCCGATGGTCTACGGCGAGAACGAGGGCGAGGTTTTCCTCGGCCGATCGATCACTACGCACAAGAACGTCTCCGAGTCGACCATGCAGCAGGTCGATTCCGAGATCCGCCGCATTATCGACGAACAATACACGCTCGCGCGCAAGATCATCGAGGACAACCGGGACAAGGTCGAGGTGATGGCAAAGGCGCTGCTCGAATGGGAAACCCTGGACGCCGAGCAGATCAACGACATCATGGATGGCCGGCCGCCACGCCCGCCGAAGCCGGCGCAGACTCCGCCGCAGCCGACGCCGAAGGACAACACGCCGAGCGCGGCGGCGACGACTACGCCCGCCCGCGAAGCCTGACGACCGCGAGGGACGAAGGCTGAATAAAGCGCGGGAGCGCGTGATCGAGTTTTATCCTTCGGCTTTCCGCCGTCATCGTTATGCCCGGCGTTCTTCGCTGCGGTAGTTACGCGTTATCGCTTGAACGTCCTCTCATCATGGGGGTGGTCAACGTGACGCCCGATTCCTTCTCCGATGGCGGCACGTTTGCTTCTGCCCCGGCGGCCGCTGCCCATGCCCGAATGCTGCTGGATGAAGGCGCCGATATTATCGACGTCGGCGGCGAGTCGACCCGGCCGGGTGCGCTGCCGGTAGCGGTGGACGACGAGCGGCGGCGCGTGCTGCCGGTGCTCGAAGCGCTCGCCGATTGCGGTGCCCCGGTTTCGGTCGATACCCAGAAACCGGATCTGATGCGCGAAGCGATCGCCGCCGGGGCGAGCATGGTGAACGACGTGAACGCACTTGCTGCCCCGGGCGCGCTTGAAGCGATTGCCGCCACGAGCGCGG
>Ga0214471_10003396_pt1 | contig 12365 bp, 10 predicted proteins | sample RVTome_5_FD_207665 | JGI IMG/M metagenome (GOLD analysis project Ga0214471, IMG submission 207665) | Soil microbial communities from uranium-contaminated site in the Upper Colorado River Basin, Wyoming, United States - RVT142D155 | ecosystem: Environmental > Terrestrial > Soil > Contaminated >... | reverse complement strand
TCCATCGCCATCAGCGCGGGGTGCCGGAGCATGATGGGGACGACCCCGGTTCCGAGGCGGATCCGCTCGGTGTGGCGCGCGTAGTGGCCGAGGACCTGAAGCGGCTCGCGCCTCGCGATATGGGTCACCCAGACGCTCTCGTAGCCGAGCGACTCGGCCAGCCGAACGCGCTCGACCCCCTCGTTGAGCGAGCGACCGGGGTCCAGCGAGCAGGCGATGCGAGCCACGCACCCATCGTAGACGCGGCCGCGCGCCGCCGCTCCCGTCGGATTGCCCGCGCGGGCGGGCGCGGCTACCCTCGGCGCTGATGGCCGACCCCCCCGAGGAGAACGGAGCGGGCCGACACCGGCCCGCCCTCCCCACGGCCGTGGTGGCCGTCTCGGTCATCGTCGCGCTCGTCGCGGTGTCGGGCCTGCTCGTCGTGCTGTTCCGGCGCACCACGGGCCCGGGCGAGGTCCTGCGCGACTTCGCGCGGAGCCTGGAGGCGGAGGACTGCCCCGAGAGCTACGCCCTGCTCGCCGCCGCCATCCGCGAGCGGCTCGACGAGGGGTCCTGGTGCGAGCTCCTCCCCGAGCTGGTGCCGCACCTCTCGCCGGCGTTCTCGATCGGCCAGCGCACCTTTCACGAGGGCATCGCGACGATCGAGGTCTTCGGCGAGGACACGACCCCGGCCACCTGGCGCCTGCGAAAGGCCGGACGATCGTGGGAGATCCTGGGCGTCGAGGAGAACGCGGTGCCGATCCCGTTCCCCGACACCTGAGCCGTCCGCTACAGGACGGGCAGGCCCAGCGTCTTCGCGACGTTCGAGCGGAGGATCTCCGAGGTCCCCTCGTAGAGGCGCATCGCCCGCACGTCCCGGTACCAGAGCTCGAGGCCCAGCTCGGTCATGAAGCCGTTCCCGCCGTGCACCTGGATCGCGCGGTCGGCCACGCGGGCAACCATCTCGGTCGCCACGAGCTTGGCGAGCGCCGCCTCGCGACGTCCGTCGGCGCCGTCGTCGATGTCGGCGGCCAGCTTCTGCACCAGGAGTCGCGCCTGCTCGAGGTCGGCGTAGGAGTCGACGAGGTGGCCCTGGATGAACTGGTTCGCCCCGATCGGTCGCTCGAAGGCCACGCGGTCCTTGGCGTACTCGATCGAGCGCCCGAGGAGGTCGGCCGCGATGCCGAGGGCGGTCGCCGCGATCTGCAGGCGCGCGCCGTTGATCCCCTTCACCGCGGAGTAAAATCCCTTTCCCACCTCGCCGAGCACGTTCTCGGCCGGGACGCGGCAGTCCTCGAACGTGATCTCCGCCGGGTTCTGGATCGGCGACATCGTGCGCTGAAGGCGCGTCACCGAGTAGCCCTCGGAATCGGCGTCGACGAGGAACGCGGTGATCCCGCCCTGCGGCCCCTTCTCCGCGTCGGTTACCGCGAACACGAGCGCGAAGTCGGCCTCGTCGCCGCCGGTGATGAAGTGCTTGCGCCCGTTCAGGAACCAGTCGCCGTTCCGCTGCTCGGCCCGGGTGGTGATGCGGGTGGCGTCGGACCCGGCGCCCGGCTCGGTGAGCGCGAAGCACGACGACTTGTCGGCCGCCATGAGGGGCGCGAGGTACTTCTCGCGCTGCGCCTCGGTGCAGTCGAGGTACACCCGCGTGGGGCCGGTCACGATCGGGAAGATCGCCTCGTTGTGGGTGAGGATGAGCCCGCGGGAGGTGGCCTCCTCGATCAGCAGCACCTGGCCGATGAACGGCAGGTCCATCCCCCCGACCTCCTCGGGCATGTGCAGGCCCCAGAAGCCGAGCTCGGCGGAGCGCTTGCGGATCTTGCTCCGCTCGTCCTTCAGCGGGGCGTAGTCGCCCTCGAGGATGCGCTGGCGATGGGAGTCCTCCACCGGGACGATCTCGCGGTCGATGAACTCGCGCAGGGTCTTCTTGAGCTCGATCAGCTCGTCCGGGATGCTCAGCAGCGGCATGCGTTCGTCCTCCTGTGCGTGTGTGCGGAACCTACCCGCGCGTAGGTTACATCAACCCGCCCGGCGGCTACCTCAGCACGAGCAGGTCGCGGGGGGCGTGGTTGAGGCGGGCGACGCCGTCCTCGGTGACGGTCACGATGTCCTCGATGCGCACGCCGAACCGGCCCTCGAGGTAGATGCCGGGCTCCACCGAGAAGCACATCCCCGGGCGGAGCGGCTCCGCGTTCCCCGCCACGATGTAGGGGTCCTCGTGCACCTCGAGCCCGATGCCGTGGCCCGTGCGGTGGAAGAAGCGGTCGCCGTACCCTGCCTGCTCGATCACCTGCCGGGCGGCCCGGTCGACCTCCTCGGCCGGGACGCCGGGGCGGACCGCGCGGACGGCGCGCTCCTGCGCCTCGGCCACCACCTCGTAGACCTCGGTGAACCCCTCTGGGGGCTGCGCCACCGCCACGGTCCGGCTCACGTCGGAGTAGTAGCCCCCGACCGTGCCCCCGAAGTCGAGCACGATGCCGTCGCCCGCCCGCACGCCCCGATCCCCCGGCTCGTGGTGGGGCGAGGCGGCGTTCGGCCCCGAGCCGACGATCGTGAACTCGACGCGCTCGGCTCCCGTCTCGAGCAGGAGGTCCCCGAGCCGACCGGCCACCTCGCGCTCGGTCAGGCCCTCGAGGCGCTCCTCGACGATCCGGTGGAACGCCTCGTCGGCCACCCGGGCCGAGCGGCGGAGCACCTCGAGCTCCTGGTCGTCCTTGACGGCTCGCAGGGGCCCGAGGACGGGCGAGGCCAGCCCCGTCCCTCCCGGGCGCACGGCCCGCTGGATCCGCAGCAGGTGCGCCGCCCACATCTGATCCGAGACCCCCAGTCGCTCCGCCTTGCCCACCACGGCGGCCGCGGCCGCGTAGGGATCCTCGGTCTCTCGCCAGCCGCGGATCTCGGCGAGCCCCGCGGGCACGTGCTCCTCGGCGAGCGGACGCTCGAGCTCGGGGACGATGAGCACCGGGTCCCGCCCCGGCCGGATCACCAGGCACGTGAGCCGCTCGAGCGGCGGCGGGTCGTAGGCGACGAGGTAGCGCAGGTCGGCGGAGGGGGTCACGAGGAGGGCCGACAGGCCGGCCTCCCCGGCGGCCTCCGAGGCCCCCGCGAGTCGCTCCCGGTAGCGCTCGTCCATCCCGACAGCATACGCGGGGGCGGACCTCCCTAGAATCCGAGCATGCGAGAGCTCTCGGCGGCGACCCGGCTGCGCGACCTCGAGGCGATGGCCGACCGCGAGCTCGACGTGCTGGTGGTGGGCGGCGGGGCCACCGGCGCCGGCGTCGCCCTCGACGCGGCCGCCCGGGGGCTCTCGGTAGCGCTCGTCGAACGGGACGACTTCGCGTCCGGGACCTCGGGGCGCTCGTCGCGCCTCATCCACGGGGGGCTCCGCTACCTGCGCCACGGCGACGTGCGGATCGTGCGGGAGTCGCTGCGCGAGCGCGGCATCCTCTCCCGGGTGGCCCCCCACCTCGTCCGGCCGTTCCCCATCCTCATGCCCGCTCGTGGCGCGGTCGACCGCTCCATGCTCCGCGCCGCCCTGACGACCTACGGCCTGCTCGCCGGCGGCGGGCCGCTCGGGAGGTTCCGACGCGTGGGCGGACGCGACGCCGCCCGGCTCGCCCCGGCGGTCGAGCGCCCCGCCGGCTTCGTCTTCCCGGACTGCAAGACCGACGACGCGCGCCTCACGATCGAGGTGATCCGCCAGGCGTCCGCGCGCGGGGCCCTGGTCGCCAACCACGCCGAGGTCGTCGACCTCATCGGTGAAGCCACGGTCACCGGGGCTCGCATCCGCGATCGCGCGGGCGAGGACTCGCTCGAGGTGCGAGCGCGCGTCGTGGTGAACGCGGGGGGCGCCTGGGCCGACCGCGTGCAGGCGCTCGCCCACCCGAGCCCCGCCCGCCTGCGCCCGAGCAAGGGCGTGCACCTGGTCCTCGACCGCGCCCGGCTGCCCATCGAGGCGGGTCTCTTCGTCCCGTCCGTCGTCGGGTTCGCCTCCTTCGTCTTCGCGATCCCATGGGGGCCGCGGGTCTACGCCGGCACCACCGACACGCCGTTCGAGGGGGACCTGGACCGGCCCACCGTCGAGCCCGAGGACGCGGGGATCGTCCTCTCGTCGCTGGAGCGAGCCGTCCGGAGGGACCTCACGGCCGACGACGTCGTCGCCTCGTGGGCCGGCGTCCGCCCGCTCCTCGACCGCGGCGGCGCGTCCACGCGAGACCTGTCACGCCGCCACGTGGTCTGGGAGGACCCACCCGGGCTGATCAGCGTCACCGGGGGGAAGCTCACCACCTTCCGAGCGATGGCCGAGGAGGTGGTGGACCGGGTCGCCCAGAAGCTCGGACGCGGCGAGCCCTGCGCCACCGCGCGCCTCCCGCTCGGGCTCACCCGGCCGCTGGACGACGCGATCCGACACGCCGAGGCGGAAGCCGGCGCGCTCCACCACCCGCCGGCGCTGGGGCGCCGCATGGTCGCGCTCTACGGCGACGACGCCGCGGAGGCGCTGCGGCGCGTCGCCGACGATCCGGGCCTCGCCGAGCCGCTGGCCCCGGGCCTCCCCGTCCGCCGGGTCGAGGCCGTGCTGGCGCGCGAGCGAGAGATGGCGCTCACCGACGAGGACGTGCTCGTCCGGCGGACGCGCCTCGCCAGGATGGACGAGGCGGCCGCCGAGCGGGCGCGCTCGACGCTTCCTCCCTAAGCCTTCCGCAGCAGGCCCAGCTCAGAGCTTGAGCTGGAGGAGCTCGGGGAGCACCTCGAAGCGGGCCGGGGTGGTGCCGAGCACCTCGCCGTCGGCCTCGATCGGGAGCGGCCGGTCGGCGTCGACGGTCACCACCGCGCCCTTCATCTCGCGGATGTGCGGGTGGGGCACGTGGTCGCCCCGGTAGATCTTCGGGAGCAGGGTGAAGGCCTCGGACTTCGGGCCGGTGCTGACCTGTACGTCGAGCACGCCGTCGGCGGGCAGCGACCGCGGCGAGATGCGCATCCCGCCGCCGAAGAACTGGCAGTTCGCGACGACGACGTTGGTCGCCTTCCCGGAGAACTCGCGGGCGTCAGCACGGACCCGCACCTCGCCCGCGCGGTAGCCGCCGATCGAGAGCCAGAAGCCCAGGAAGTACCGTCCCCGTCCCAGGAGCCGCGGGAGGCGCGCGGCCCGGCCCACGACCTTGCCGCCGAACCCCGCCTCCGCGATGTTCACGAAGTATCGCGTGCGCTCCTCTTCGCCGTCGCGATAGGTGAGCCTGCCGACGTCGAGCGGATGGGTACGATCGCCGAGCAGGTGCCGGACCGCGCTCGTCACCTGGTTCGGCATCCCGAAGGTGCGCACGAAGTCGCCGCCCGAGCCGGCCGAGACGACCCCCAGCACCGCGTCGTCGCGCACCAGGCGGTCGCCCGAGACCATGCCGTTCACGACCTCGTGGATCGTGCCGTCGCCTCCCACCGCCACGATGAAGCGATCCCCCGCCTCCAGGGCGTCCCGGGCCAGGCTGCCTGCGTGCCCGGGCCCCTCGGTCTCGACGATGCGGTGCTCCAGCCTTCCCGCGAGGAGGCGCCGTTCGAGCTCGGGCATCTCGCGCGACACCTCGCCCCGCCCCGCGCGGGGGTTCACGATGAGGACCAGGCGGCCGAACGGGCTAGGCATCGGGCAGCAGCTTCCCCGGGTTCATCACCCCGCGTGGGTCCACCGCCCGCTTCACCGTCCGGAGCAGCGCCAGCCCCCCGCGGCCGAGCTCCGCCTTCATGAACGCCGTCTTGAGGAGCCCGACGCCGTGGTGGTGCGTCACGGTCCCCCCCGCCCGGTGGCAGGCGCGCGCCGCCGCCGACCAGCTCTGGAGGTAGGGCTCCTCCACGGCGCGGTCGTCCTCGGCCCGCACGAGGAAGGTGAAGTACAGCGACGCGCCCGAGCGGTACGGGTGCGACAGGTGACAGCCCACGGCCTCGGCGTGCTCGGCGAGGGCCGCTCCGACGAGACCGTACAGCTCGGGCATCCTCGACCAGAGCGCGGCCACCTCCATCGTGTCCACGACGACGCCCTCGCCCAGCATCCGCTCCTCCCCCATCACGCGCCGGTACAGGTCCACGGCGTCGAGCCGATGCTCCCACCAGTGCGTCCCGTAGGCCTCGGGGAGCGGCTCGGTCCCGGCCTCCCGTGCGATGGCGCCGAGACCGGCGAACCGGGCCTCCGCGCCGGGCCCCTCCTCGGGCATCGCGGCGATCAGGACGCAACCCCCGGCGTCTCCCAGCGCGCCGAAGGTGAGCGCCGCGTCGGCCTCGTCGTAGACGCGGAGGACCAGCGGACGCAGATCTCCCTGCGTGACGCGTCGGGCGAGGGTCATGCCCTCGGCGAACCCGGGCGGGCGGACGGCGAGCCACCGCAGGCCCGACGGGCGCCGGGACACCGACAGCACCGCCTCGGTGACGACCCCGAGCGTTCCCTCCGACCCGGCGAACAGCTGCCGAAGGTCGGGGCCGGCCGCGGAGCGGGGCGCGGGGCGGAGCGAGACCACCAGGCCGCCGGGGAGGACCGCGGTCAGCCCGAGGATCAGGTCTTCGATCGCGCCGTAGCCCGCGGAGGCCTGCCCGGCCGAGCGGGCCGCGATCCAGCCCCCGACGGTCGAGATCATGATCGACTGCGGGTAGTGGCCGAGCGTGAGCCCTCGCTCGCCGAGGCCGTCTTCGAGGTCGCCGCCCAAGACCCCCGCCTCGACCGTCACGGCGAGCGACTCCTCATCGATCGAGATCACCCGCCGCATCTCCGAGAGGTCGAGGACGATCCCGCCCGACGCCGTCACGGCGCCGCCCACGACCCCCGACCCGCCCCCGCGCGGCACCACCGGGGTCCGGGTCTCCTCGGCCCAGGCGAGCGTGGCCGCCACCTGATCGGTCGTCCGGGGGAACACCACCGCCTCCGCCCGGGGCGAGGGATCGCCGCGACGCTCGCGCAGCATCGCGAGGGCCCACCAGTCGCGGGAGCGCTTGGCGATCTCGGCAGGGTGGACGCTCACGGTGTTGGGGGGGAGGCGGCCGGTGAGCGAGGCGAGGTCCACCGGCCGATGATAGGTCTTCCGCGGGGCGCCCTCCGGCTCAGGCGGGGGCCACGCCCGTGTACGAGACCACGCTCCGGTTCACCGCGCCCCGCGCCTCCCGGGCGACCGCCGAAACCGGAGGGTCCGCGACCTCCTCGATCTGCCGCAGCATGTCGAGGAGCTGCTTGCACGTACGGACGAAGTCGCCCGGCGCCATCGGGGCGTCGGCCAGCACGTCCTCGAGCTGCTTGCCCTCCGCCCAGTGGAACGCCGCCGCCGCGAAGCCCGCGTCCAGCTCGCGGCACAGCTCCACCTTGTGCGACCCTTCCGCGCGCCGGATCCGCCGGTAGATGGCATCCAGCTCGCGCAGGCGGTCGCGCAGGTCGTTCGTGGGGATCACCGGCCGCCGCGGCTCGCGCTCGCGCGAGTCGTAGACGAGCGCGGAGACCAGGGCCGCCATGGCCGGGGCTCCGATGCCCTCGAACACCCCCTCGCCGAGCGCCTCGGCAACCAGGATGTCGCCCTCGCCGTAGATCCGCGACAGACGCTCCCCCTTCGGCAGGAGCGTGAACCGCTCGACGTAGCCGAGCTCCTGCAGCACCGCCAGCACGCGGTCGAACTGCCGGGCCAGGGTCTCGGTCTTCGAGCGGATGCGTCCCTCGAGGCCGTCGATCTCGCGGCGCAGCTTCGACCACCGCCGCGCCCACCGCTCGTGCTCGCCGCGGTCGGGGCACCCGTGAACCGCGTGCCGCTCGGCGCGCTCATCGAGCTCGGCGGCGCGCCTGACGGCCTCTTGCGACGGCCCGCGGCGCCGGCGCTTGGTCGGAGGGGCGTTGACGGCGGCGAGCCGCCCGGCGATGTCGCGACGGAATCGTGCGCTCCGCGTGCTCCCCGATCGCGGCATCGGCACCTTCGCTACCGGCACGGGAGGTTCCTCGAAGTCGCGCACCGTCGCGCGGAAGACCCGGCGGTCCTGCGTCAGGAGCGTCGGCCTCCCCTCGCGGACCGAGATGACCACGGCCAGCCCCCGGCGACGGGCCCGCGGCATGAAGACCACGTCCCCGGCACGCAGCCGGCCCATCGCCTCGCGCACCTCCGCGTCGCGGGCGCGCTCGGTCTCCCGGACGGCGTCGCGACGCAGTGACTCGGCCTCCTCGCGCAGCGCCCAGTACTCCTCGAAGTCGCCGAGGTGGCACACCAGCCGCTCGCGGTAGCCGCCCAGGAACGCCTTGTCGCGCTCGAGCTGGCGTTCGAGGGCCACCACGCTCCGGTCGGCCTGGAACTGCCCGAACGAGGAGTTGAGCAGGTGCCGCGCCTCCTCGGGCGAGTAGTTGCGGACGAGGTTCACGGTCATGTTGTACGAGGGCTTGAAGGACGAGCGGAGCTCGTAGGTTCGCTGGCTGGCGAGGCCCGCCACCCGCTCGAAGTCGACCCGCTGCTGGTGCAGCACGACCGCGTAGCCGTTCTCATCGATGCCTCGGCGGCCCGCGCGCCCGGTGAGCTGCGTGTACTCCCCCGGCGTCAGCAGCTCGTGCCGCTCACCCGAGAACTTCCACAGGTCCTCGATCACGACGGTCTTCGCCGGCATGTTGATGCCGAGCGAGAGCGTCTCGGTCGCGAACACGATCTTGATGAGCCCCTCCGCGAACAGCTCCTCGACGATCTCCTTGAAGACCGGCAGCATGCCCGCGTGATGGGAGGCGACGCCGGCCGCCATCGCCTCGCGGAGCTCCCAGAAGCCGAGCGTCTCGAGGTCGTCGTCGTCGATCCAGGCGACCCGCGACTCCACGACCTCGCGGATGCGCTTCTCCTCCTTCGGCTCGGTGAGCCGCACCCCGGACTCCATCAGGTATTCCACGCTGCGCTGGCACCCGGCGCGTGAGAACACGAAGTAGATCGCCGGAAGCATGCCCTCTCGGTGAAGCACCTCCGCGACCTCCTCGCGCCGCGGGACGTAGACGCGGCGGTGGCCCTCCCTCGGGCGGCCGCGGCGCTCGTACTGCCGCCGGCCGTCCCCCCGCCGTCCGTACTCCTTGACCCGCAGCTCCCGCTGCGACAGCGAGACGAGGTACGGGTTGGGGACGACCTGGCCCCTGACGTCCGCGTACATCGGGTGCAGCTCTCTTCCCGCCATGTAGAGGTGCTCGAGCGGCACCGGGCGCCGCTCCTCGACGATCACCCTGGTCGTCCCCCGAAGCGTGTCGAGCCACTCCCCGAACTCCTCGGCGTTCGAGACCGTCGCCGACAGGCACACCATCGCGACCGAGAGCGGCAGGTGGATCAGGATCTCCTCCCAGACCGCGCCGCGATACGGATCCTGCAGGTAGTGGACCTCGTCCATCACCACCACCTCGAGCCCGTCGAGCGTCGAGCTCTGCTCGTAGAGCATGTTCCGCAGGATCTCGGTCGTCATGACGACCACCGGGGCCTCGCCGTCGATGCTGTTGTCGCCGGTGAGCAGCCCGACCCGTCCGGGTCCGTAGCGCGCCTTGAAGTCGCCGTACTTCTGGTTGGAGAGCGCCTTCAGCGGGGTGGTGTAGAAGGCCTTGCGGCCGTGATCGAGCGCCCGCTGCACGGCGTACTCGGCCACCACGGTCTTCCCCGACCCGGTCGGGGCGGCGACGAGCACCGACTCACCCCGCGAGAGCGCCTCGATCGCCTCGGTCTGGAAGTCGTCGAGCCGGAACGGGTAGGCGGCGGCGAACCGCCGGGGATCCATGCCTAGCCGACCCGGCCGAGGAGCCGTCGCAGGGCGTCGAGGAACGGCCGGGGGGCCTCGAGGTTCGAGAGGTGCCCCGCTCCCTCGAAGACGGCGAGCTCGGACTCGGGGATCTCGGCCGCCATCATCCGGGAGAGCTCGGGAGGCGTGAGCGTGTCATCGGACCCGACGGCCACCAGCGTCGGCACGTCGATCCCGGCCAGCAGCTCCCGGGAGTCGGGGCGACCGGCCATCCCGAGGGAGGCCGCCGCGATCGCCTCGGGGGGCTGGTCGCGGATGATCGACTTCACGCGGGCCCAGAGCTCGTCGGGCGCGTTCGCCGAGAGGAGCGGGGGCGGGTTGTCCGCGACGGCGTCGGTGCCCCGGGCCAGCACCAGCTCGGCGGCTGCCAGGCGTCGCCCGCGGCCCTCCTCGTCGTCGGCCTCCGCGCGGGTGTCGATGAGCCCCAGCCCGGTGATGCGATCGCGGTGACGGCGCCACATCGCGAACGCGATGTATCCGCCGATCGAGCACCCGGCCACCACCGCTCGGTCGACCCCCGCCCGGTCGAGCTCTGCGGCGAGGAAGTCGGCTGCGGCGTCCATCGAAAGCACGTCGCCGGTGGGCGGCGTCCCCCCGAACCCAGGCAGAGAGGGTGCGAGCACCTGCGCATCGCCCGAGAGCGCCGTCACCTGCTCGTCCCACATGCGGGCGTCGAGGGGGAAGGCATGGACGAGGAGCAGCGCCGTCATGAGGTGAACACCTTCAACGCCCGGGGCACGACGGTGAACGAGGCCGGCAGCGGCCCCATCGGCTCGCCGTCGGCGTACACCTCGAACGGCCGGGACGACTCGACCTCGACCTTCGCGCCGCGGAGCATCGTGACCTTCGGGTGCCCCACGTGCCGCCCCTTGAAGACCTTCGGGAAGGTCGCGAGGAAGCGGAGCTTCCACATCGCCTCCACCACGCACACGTCGGCGAGGCCGTCCTCGAGCGAGGCGTCGGGGCAGACCTTCATGCCGCCGCCGTAGGAGCTCGCGTTCCCGACCGCGATCAGCATGCCGCGGAGACGGGACTCATCGCCGTCGACCCTGATGGTGAGGTCGGCCGGGCGGAAGCGCACCAGCGTGCGGAGCGCCGCGTAGACGTACTTGGCGGTGCCGTGCAGCCGGTGCACCCGGTTCGCCAGGTCGTTCGCCTCGGAGTCGAACCCGGCGCCGGCGACGCACACGTAGTGGCGCTCCCAGCCGGGTCCCTCGGCGCGCACGACGTCGATACGCACCGACCCGCCCCGCCACAGGACCTCGAGGGCCGACGCGGGGCTGCCGGTATCGAGCCCCAGGTGGGTCGCGAAGTCGTTGCCGCTTCCCGCGGGGACCACCGCGAGCGCGGTCTCGGTTCCTACGAGCGCGTCGGCGCACGAGCCCACCAGGCCGTCGCCGCCCATCGCGACGACCACGTCGGCCCCGCCCTCCGCCGCTTCCAGAGCCGCCCGTCGCGGATGGCCGCCGTCCTCGGTGATCACGACCCGGTGCGCCTCGCCCCTCGCCTGGAGGCGCTCGAGCACCTCGGGGATCAGGCGCCGGCACCGGCCGCCTCCCGACGTGGGGTTGGCGACGAGGACGATCACGGGCTAGCCCTGGGGCGGGACGCCCGGGATGCCCGGGATGCCGCCCGGGATGCCAGCGGTGGGATCGACCAGACCGACCTCCTGACGGATCGACTGGTACTGGAACATCCCCTGGTCGAACGCCGAGGTCGCGGCGGAGAGGTCGGTCTGGATGGCCGTGACCGCGTCGGTCATCTCCTTCTTGTCGAGCCCGAGTGCCGGGGCGACCTGCTCGACGACGTCCACGAACGAGGCCAGGGCGTCGCGGATCGACCCGATGGTCTTCTCGAGCTTCGTGTTGGTCGTCGAGATCTTCGCCAGCCGCTCGTCGGCCTGCTCGAGCGACGTCACCCAGTCGGCCGCGTCCTCCTCGATCCTGCCCTCGTTCAGCTTCGGGGGCTCCTGGTCCTCGGCGGGGGTCGGCGTCGGGCCGGGGGTGGGCTCGTCCTTCGAGCCGTCCTTGCCCGTGTCCTCCTCGAAGGTGGCGAAGGTCTGCATCTGGGCGAGGGTGGCGCTGAGGTCCGGCAGCACCTGGAAGCCGATGCCACCCGGCAGCGGGTTGCCGACGAGCCTGAGCGCGCCTTCGACGAGCGCGCCGGTGCGGGCCACCTCGTCCTGGGCGGCCTGCGCCGCCTGGGCCTCCTTCCGCTCGTCGAGCCACAGGAGGCCCCAGACCGTGACCGCCGCCAAGAGCACCCCGATCAGCGTGAGACGGAACCAGAGCCGCTGGAATAGCTGCTTCTTGGGGATGACCATCTGCGGGCGAGGGGGCCGAGTGATCCGCCGCGCCCCGCCGCTCCCCTTGCGTCGCTTTCCCTTGATCGGCATGTCAGCTCACCGTTTGAAGAGTCGGGCCACCAGGATGGCGATCTCGTAGAAGAGTATCAGTGGAACCGTCATGAGCAGCATCGTGTAGGGGTCCTGGGTCGGGGTGATGATCGCCGCGAAGATCGTGAGCCCCAGGTAGACGTACCGGCGCCACCGCCGCATCTGGACGGTCGTGATGATGCGGGCCCCGGCCAGGAAGACCATGAGGATCGGGAACTCGAACGAGAGC
>Ga0214471_10003395_pt1 | contig 12367 bp, 9 predicted proteins | sample RVTome_5_FD_207665 | JGI IMG/M metagenome (GOLD analysis project Ga0214471, IMG submission 207665) | Soil microbial communities from uranium-contaminated site in the Upper Colorado River Basin, Wyoming, United States - RVT142D155 | ecosystem: Environmental > Terrestrial > Soil > Contaminated >... | reverse complement strand
TGCAGCGCGGTCGAGAGGCCGTGGATGCCGGCGCCGATGACGACGGTGCGGCTGCGATCGGGAAACGCCATGGGGACTCCTCCAAGGGGCAGATTTCGTTGGCAGACTAAGGGGCGCCGGGGCGCCCGGGCGGACAATCGGCGAGATCGATGCCCCTCCATCAGCCGGCGCGATGAAGCGGAAATTTGAGAGAGGAAAGGTCGCTTTGGCGCCAATCTGCGGCGCCATCGACCCGCGGATCAAGTCCGCGGGTGACAGTCTGGAAGGACGCAGGACTCTCGCCCCACCCCCCACTGTCGTCCCGGGGCTTGTCCCCGGGACCCATTGGCGTCAGCGGCTGGCATGGATCCCGGCAACAAGTGCCGGGATGACAGCGGAGTGTGGTGTGGGAGCGAGGGTATCGGGCCTCCATCACCCCAGCCGATCCTTCCCATTGAATTCTCCGATGCCGGCCGGCGGTTCTGGACGCCACCCCTGGTCTGCCCCCTAATGGCATCCGCCTTCATCCGCGGGATTCCTCCATGGCGCGCTATTCGGCCTTTTCCCTTCTCGCCAACGCCCTAACAGGCAACAAGAAGTGGGAGCGTGTGTGGCGCTCGCCGGAGCCCAAGGCGGCCTATGACGTGGTCATCGTCGGCGGCGGCGGGCATGGCCTTGCCACCGCCTACTACCTCGCCAAGAACCACGGCATCACCAACGTCGCCGTGCTGGAGAAGGGCTGGCTCGGCAGCGGCAACATCGGGCGCAACACCACCATCGTGCGCTCCAACTACCTGCTGCCGGCCAACACCCACTTCTACGAGCACTCCATGAAGCTGTGGGAGGGCCTGTCGCGCGACCTCAACTACAACGTCATGTTCTCGCAGCGCGGCGTGCTGAACCTCGCGCACTCGCCGGGGCAGATGGACAGCTACGCGCGGCGCGGCAACGCCATGCGCCTCGCCGGCTTCGATGCCGAGCTGCTCGACCGCGCGCAGGTGGCGAAGATGGTTCCCGGCCTCGACATGTCGCCCAACACCCGCTTTCCCGTCGAGGGCGGCCTCTTGCAGCCGCGCGGCGGCACCGCGCGCCACGACGCGGTCGCCTGGGGCTTTGCCTACGGCGCCGACCGCCAGGGCGTCGACCTCATCGAGAACTGCGAGGTGACCGGCTTCCTGCGCGAGAACGGCGCCATCACCGGCGTCGAGACCACGCGCGGCACCATCCGCGCCGGCAAGGTCGGCGTCGCCGTCGCCGGCAGCACCTCGGTGGTGCTGCAGAAGGCCGGCCTCAACAACCTCCCCATCGAGAGCCACGTGCTGCAGGCCTTCGTCTCCGAGGCGCTGAAGCCGCTCATCGACACCGTGGTCACCTTCGGTGCCGGCCATCTCTACATCTCGCAGTCGGACAAGGGCGGCCTCGTCTTCGGCGGCGACATCGACGGCTACAACTCCTACGCCCAGCGCGGCAACCTGCCGGTGGTGAAGCATGTCATGGCCGCCGCGGTCACCATGCTGCCGAACCTCGCCCGCCTGCGCCTCTTACGCTCCTGGGGCGGCATCATGGACATGTCGATGGACGGCAGCCCGATCATCTGCAAGGCGCCGGTCCCCGGGCTCTACGTGAACGCCGGCTGGTGCTACGGCGGCTTCAAGGCGACGCCGGCCTCCGGCTGGTGCTTCGCCTCGACCATCGCCAACGACGCGCCGCATGCGCTGAACGCCGCCTTCACCCTCGAGCGCTTCTGCCAGGGCCGCGTGATCGACGAGCGCGGCGCCGGTCCGCGCCCCGAGCTGCACTGAGGAACGACCGATGCTGATCCCCTGCCCGCACTGCGGCCCGCGCGACGTCGGTGAGTTCACCTACGGCGGCGATGCCACGAAAGAACGGCCCGATCCCGGTAGCGCCAGCGCCGCCGACTGGTGCGACTATGTGTTCTACCGCGACAACCCGCGCGGCCGGCATCTCGAGTACTGGCATCACGGCCAGGGCTGCCGCCTGTGGCTGAAGGTCGCCCGCGACACCGTCACCCACAAGATCGAGTCCGCCGAGATCGTCGGCCCCTGGGCCGCCGCAGCGCCGAAGCGGGAGCGCGGCGCGGCATGAGCGGCTATCGCCTTCCAAGCTTCAAGGGCGGCCAGCCGCTCTCCTTCACCTTCGACGGCCGGCGCTACCAGGGCTTCGCCGGGGATACCCTCGCCTCGGCGCTGCTCGCCAACGGCGTCGCGCTCTACGGCCGCAGCTTCAAGTACCACCGGCCGCGCGGCCTGTTCTCCGCCGGCGTCGAGGAGCCCAACGCCCTGGTGACGCTGCGCAGCGGCGCGCGCGCCGAGCCCAACACGCGGGCGACGGTGGTCGAGCTCTACGACGGGCTCGAGGCGACCAGCCAGAACCGCTGGCCCTCGCTCGGCTTCGACCTCATGGCGGTGAACGGGCTTGCCGGGCCGCTCCTCTCCGCCGGCTTCTACTACAAGACCTTCATGGGGCCGACGCGCAAGGCCTGGATGTTCTACGAGCACTTCATCCGCAAGGCCGCGGGGCTCGGCGCGGCGAGCTTCGAGCCCGATCCCGACCGCTACGAGGAGATGCACGCCTTCTGCGACGTGCTGGTGGTCGGCGCCGGCCCGGCCGGACTCATGGCGGCGCTGGCAGCGGCCGGCAGTGGCGCGAGGGTGATCCTCGCCGACGAGCAGGCGGCCCCCGGCGGCAGCCTGCGCGGCGATGCGATCACGCGCGACGCCGTCGCCCGGCTGTCGGCGCTGGACAACGTCACCCTGCTGCCGCGCACCACGGTCTACGGCTACTACGACGACAACACACTGGGCGCCGTCGAGCGCGTCGCGGATCACTTGTCGGTGCCGGCGGAAGGCCAGCCGCGCGAACGGCACTGGACCATCCGTGCCCGCCAGGTGGTGCTCGCCGCCGGTGCCATCGAGCGGCCGATCGTGTTCGGCGACAACGACAAGCCCGGTGTCATGCTGGCCGATGCCGCGCGCCTCTACGTTGAGCGCCACGGCGTCGCGCCGGGCCGCCAGGTCGCCCTCTTCACCAACAACGACGGCGCCTACCGCAGCGTTGCGGCGCTGACGGCCGCCGGCGTCACCGTTGCGGCCATCGTCGACGCGCGCCGCGAGATCAGCGCCGAGGCGCGCCGCATCGCGCAGGCTTCCGGCGCCGAGCTGCTGCTGGGCCACGCGGTCATCCGCGCGCTCGGCGGCCAGCGCCTCAGCGGCATCGCGGTGGCACCCTACGATCCCATCGCCGGCGCCAGCGACGCCGCGCATCGCACCCTCGCCGCCGACTGCCTGCTGGTGAGCGGCGGCTGGACGCCGACCATACACCTGGCGAGTCAGGCCGGCGGGACGGCGCGCTGGGACGACACCCTTACCGCCTTCCTGCCCGGCGAGGCGCACCAGCCGTGGCGCGCGGCCGGCGCCTGCACCGGCGCGCTCGGCACCGCCGCCGCGCTGGCGGAAGGCGCGCAGGCCGGCGCCGAGGCGGCGCGTGCCTGCGGCTTCTCGCCCGCGCCCGTTGCCCTGCCCGAGACTGGAGAGGAACCGCTGGCCGACACGCCGCTGCCGGTGTGGGACGCGCGTCCCCCGCACGGGAAAGGCAAGGCCTTCGTCGACCTGCAGCACGACGTGACTGCTTCGGACGTCAGCCTCGCGCACCGCGAAGGCTTCCGCTCGGTCGAGCACCTGAAGCGCTACACCACCCTCGGCATGGCGACCGACCAGGGCAAGACCTCCAACGTCATCGGCCTCGCCCTGATGGCGCGTGAAAGACAACTGTCCATCCCCGAGGTCGGCACCACCCGCTTCCGCCCGCCCTACACGCCGGTCGCGCTCGGCGCCCTCGCCGGCCAGGGCGTCGGCGCCCATTTCCACCCGACGCGCCGCACGGCCATGCACGGCTGGCACGTGACGCAGGGCGCGGAGATGATGCAGGCCGGCCTGTGGGAGCGCCCGCGCATCTACGGCCGTCCGGGCGAGACGGTGGAGCAGGCCTACGTCCGCGAGGCGCGCCAGGTACGCGCGGCGGTCGGCATCGCCGACGTCTCGACCCTCGGCAAGATCGACGTGCAGGGCCCCGACGCCGCCGAGTTCCTGAACCGCGTCTACTCCAACGGCTTCCTGAAGCTGCCGGAGGGCAAGGCGCGCTACGGCCTCATGCTGCGCGAGGACGGCTTCCTGTGGGACGACGGCACCACCTGGCGCCTCGGCGAGCACCAGTTCCTCATGACCACCACGACGGCCAACGCCGCGCCGGTGCTGTCGCAGCTGGAGTTCCTGCTGGCGGCGGTCTGGCCGGAGCTGAAGGTGGCGGTCACCTCGGTCACCGAGCAGTGGGCCGGCATGGCGGTCTCGGGGCCGAAGAGCCGCGAGGTGCTGGCGGCCGTGCTCGACGACATCGACGTGAGCCGCGAGACGCTGCCCTTCATGGGCGTGCGCCGGGGACATCTCGCCAGCGTCCCGGTGCTGGTGGCGCGGCTCTCGTTCTCCGGCGAGCTGGCCTACGAGGTCTACTGCGGCGCGCACCACGGCGAGGCGGTGTGGACGCGCATCCTGGAGGCCGGCAAGCCCTTCGGCATCATCCCCTATGGCCTCGAGGCGCTCGGCACCCTGCGCATCGAGAAGGGCCACGTGGCCGGGCCGGAGCTCGACGGCCGCACCACCGCGGAGGATCTCGGCCTCGGCGGCATGGTCTCGACCAGGAAGCCCTTCATCGGCTCGGCCATGCACCAGCGCGAGGGCCTCACCGACCCGAAGCGCCTGAAGCTGGTCGGCTTCGTCTCGGCCGACGGCGGCAAGATCCGCCCCGGCGCCCACCTCGTCGCCGCCGACGATACCCAGAAGCCGCCGCGAAGCCTCGGCCACGTCACCTCGACCGCCTACAGCCCGGCGCTGGAGAAGTACATCGGCCTCGGCCTGCTGGAGGACGGGCCGAACCGCATCGGCCAGAAGCTGGTCGCCACCTACCCGCTGAAGAATGTCGACGTCGCGGTCGAGGTGGTGTCCTCCCACTTCTTCGACCCCGAGGGAGTCCGCCAACTTGCTTGAGATGCTCTCCCCGCTGCAGGGCCACAACGGCCCCCACGTCGTCCAGCGCGGCCCTGAGGAGCCCGGCGTGACCCTCACCGAGCGCCGCCTGGTCAGCCTGGCGCAGGTGGCGGCCTGGCCCGACACCAGGGACCAGGTGAGCGACACCGTCGCTTCGCTGCTGCGCTGCGCGCCGCCGCAGGGGCCGGCCGGCTCCTCGGGCGACGCCGAGGGCGCCATCCTCGCCCTCGCGCCCGGCCGCCTCATGGTGGAGAGCCGCGATCCGCGCCTCGCCCGGCGCCTCGCCGAGCAGATCGGCCCGGCCCTGGGCGCCGTCACCGACCTCTCCCACGCGCGCATCGCGATCCGCGTCTCCGGCCCGAAAGCGGCCTGGGTGCTGGCCAAAGGCCTCGCCCTCGACCTGCACCCCCAGGCCTTCCCGCCCCTGCGGGTCGCGCAGTCGGCCGTCCACGGGGTCGGCGTCATCGTCAGGCGCCTCTCGCCCGACAAGCTTGGGGGCGACAAGCATGGGGGCGACAAGCTTGGGAGTGACAGCTTCGACCTTTATGTCTACCGCGGCTTCGCGCTATCGTTCTGGGAGTGGCTGACCGCGGCGGCGGCTGAGACCGGCTATCGGGTCGACCCGCCCGGCAGCGCCTGAACCCGGCCGCCTTCGCGCGGCCTGCTCGCCTGGGGCCGCAGAAGCAACATGGACCTGCCGCAGAGCTTCGACCTCCGGTCGCTGCGCGTCTTCGTCATGGTGGCGGAGGCCGGCGGCATGACCTCGGCGGCAAGGCAGCTCGGCCTCACCCAGTCGAGCGTGTCGCAGATCGTCGGCAATCTCGAGGAGGCGCTCGGCAGCGAGCTGTTCGACCGCTCGGTGCGGCCGCTGGCGCTGACCGCCGCCGGCACCACGCTCTACGAGCGCGGCCGCGCCATGCTGGCCGAGGCGGGCGACCTCTACCGCGAGCTGCGCGACTGCGACCTGCGCCAGCTCTCCAGCCTGACCCTCGCCATGGCCGAGAGCATCGCCAACACCGTGGGACCGCTGCTGGTCGCCGAGCAGCGCGCCCTGGCCAAGCGCTGGCGCATCTGGGCCGGCATCTCGCCCGACAACCACGCCGCCCTGCTGAACCACACGGTCGACGCCGTGGTCACCACCACCGACGAGCTGGACGGCGTCGAGGGGCTGGAGAGCCACGCCATCCTGACCGAGCCCTTCGTGCTGGTGTTCCCCGCCAGCTACACGGGCCCGAGCGCGCCGCTGGAGGCGCTGGCCGCCATGCCCTTCGTGCGCTACTCCCTGCGCTCGGCGATCGGCCGCCAGATCGAGGGCCAGCTGAACCGCCTGCGGCTCAACGTGCCTATTGATGCGGAATTCGACACCGCCAGCAGCCAGCTGTCGGCGGTCGCCAACGGCATGGGCTGGAGCCTCTCCACGCCGCTCTGCCTGCTGCAGGAGGTGCGCCAGCTGGATCGTCTCAGGGTCGAGCCGCTGCCGCGCGGCCGCTTCACCCGGCCGATCTCGCTGGTCGCGCGGCGCGGCGACCTCGGCGCCACGCCGGAGCTGCTCGCCGCCGCCATCCGCGACATCCTGAGGCGCCGCCGCCTGCCCGAGCTCTACGCCACGCTGCCCTGGCTGAGCGACCTCATCGCCTGGCCGGAAGAGATCCTGCCGCCGCTGAAGAGCATCGAGGGGCGGCGGTAAGGCAATACACGCGCCTGACCCTTTCGCACCTCTCGCTCAACCCCATGACTGTCGTCCCGGGGCTTGACCCCGGGACCCATCGGCGTTGGCAAGCGGAACACCGATCGCCCTGACCGAGCGGTGGCGAGGGCATTGGGTCCCGGCAACAAGTGCCGGGACGACAGCTTAGTGTGTGGCGAGGATGGGAGGGAGTCACTGGTCGACAACCCGGTGGAACCGGACTAGAACGAAGCTGCGTCCGCCCTGCGGTGCGCCCGATCGCTTTCACGCTTTCTCCACATCCCTGGCACAAGCTCCGCCTCATGGAGATCTATCTTCCCATCGCCGGCCTTTCCGAGGACCTCTTCCTCATCCTCGGGCTCGGCGGCGTGGTCGGCCTGCTGTCCGGCATGTTCGGGGTCGGCGGCGGCTTCCTGCTGACGCCGCTTCTCATGCAGATCGGCATCCCGCCGGCGGTGGCGGTCGCCTCGGCCGCCAACCAGGTGGTCGGCGCCAGCGTCTCCGGCTGCATCGCGCACTGGCGGCGCGGCAACGTCGACGTGAAAATGGGCGCCATCCTGCTGGGCGGCGGCTTCGCCGGCTCCACCATCGGCATCTGGGTGTTCAGCCTGCTGCGCGCGCTGGGCCAGATCGAGCTCACCATCTCGCTGTGCTACGTCATCCTGCTGGGCGCGCTGGGCACCCTCATGCTGGTCGATGCCCTGAAGATCTACGCGCGCCGCCGCAAGGCCGGCGGCAAGCTGCCGACCCGCGGCGCCCACCACCACACCTGGATCCACAACCTGCCCTTCAAGGTGCGCTTCCGGCGCTCGCGGCTCTACATCTCCGCCTTCGCGCCGGCGGGGGTCGGCTTCATCGTCGGCTTCCTCTCCGCGATCATGGGCGTGGGCGGCGGCTTCGTCATGGTGCCGGCGATGATCTACCTGCTCGGCATGCCGAGCGGCGTGGTGGTCGGCACCTCGCTGTTCCAGATCACCTTCGTCAGCGCCAACGTGACCATCCTGCAGGCGACCACCAACCAGACCGTCGACGCCATGCTGGCCCTGCTGCTGCTGGTCGGCGGCACCATTGGCGCCCAGCTCGGCGCGCGCATCGGCGCCCGCCTGCGCACCGAGCAGCTGCGCATCCTGCTCGCCCTCATGGTGCTGGCGATGGCGGTCAACGTCTTCGTGGAGCTGACGGTGACGCCCGGCGATCTCTACTCGACCAGCGCCGCCCTGGACTAGCGCGCTGGGACTAGCCGCGCAGCCGCGCGATCTCCCTCAGCAGGCCCGCCGTCGAGCCGTCGCGCCCCTTTGCCGACGCCTCGCCCTTCAGCATCGGCAGCAGCTCGCCGGCCAGCTGCTTGCCCAGCTCGACGCCCCACTGGTCGAAGGAGTTGATGCCCCAGATGCGGCCCTGCACGAAAACCTTGTGCTCGTAGAGGGCGATGAGGCGCCCGAGGGTGCGCGGGTCGAGCCTGCGGTAGACGAGGGTGTTGCTCGGCCGGTTGCCGGGAAACACCTTGTGCGGCACCAGCGCCTCGACGGCGGCCTCGTCGAGGCCGGCGGCGGCGAGCTCCGCGCGGGCCTCCTCCGCCGTCTTGCCGCGCATCAGCGCCTCCGACTGCGCCAGGCAGTTGGCGATGAGCTGCAGGTGATGGTCGCCGAGGCGCTCGTGCGGCTCGGCCGCCACCAGGAAGTCGCAGGGCACCACGTCGGTGCCCTGGTGCAGCAGCTGGTAGAAGGCGTGCTGCCCGTTCGTGCCCGGCTCGCCCCACACCACCGGCCCGGTCGCCTCGGCCACCGGATGGCCGGTCAGCGTCACCCGCTTGCCATTGGATTCCATGTCGAGCTGCTGCAGGTAGGCGGTGAAGCGCTCGAGGCGCTGGTCGTAGGGCAGCACCGCGTGGGAGCCGAAACCCCACACGTCGCGATACCAGATGCCGAGCAGCGCAAGGATGACCGGCAGGTTGGCCGCCAGCGGCGCCGAGCGGAAGTGCTCGTCCATCTCGTGGGCGCCGTCGAGAAACTCGCCGAAGCGCGCGGGGCCGATGGCGATCATCACCGGCAGCCCGATGGCGCACCACACGGAGTAGCGCCCGCCGACCCAGTCCCAGAAGCCGAAGATGCGACTTTCCGCGATGCCGAAGTCGGCGACCTTCGCGAGGTTGGTGGAGATCGCGGCGAAGTGATCGGCGACCGCCGCCTCGCCCAGCGCCTCGACCAGCCAGGCCCGCGCCGAGCGCGCGTTGGTCATGGTCTCCAGCGTCGTGAAGGTCTTCGAGGCGACCAGGAACAACGTGCGCTTGGGATCGAGCCGCTTCAGGGTGTCGCCGAGGTGCGCGCCGTCGACGTTGGAGACGAAGTGGCAGGTGAGGTCGTCGCGGCCGTAGGGCGAGAGGGCGCGGGTGACCATCGCCGGGCCGAGGTCGGAGCCGCCGATGCCGATGTTCACCACGTCGGTGAAGCGCTCGCCCGTGGCCCCGCGGAGGGCGCCGCTGCGCACGCCCTCGGCGAAGGCCGCGGTGGCGTCCAGCACCTCGCGCACATCGGCCATGACGTCGCGCCCGTCGACCAGCACCGGCCGGTCGGAGCGGTTGCGCAGCGCCGTGTGCAGCACCGCGCGGCCTTCGGTCACGTTGATCTTCTCGCCGGCGAACATCGCCTCGCGGGCATCCTCGAGGTTGGCCGCGCGCGCCAGGTCGAGCAGCCTCTCCAGGGTCTCCGGCAGGATGAGGTTCTTCGAGTAGTCGAGCGTGAGGTCGTCGAGGCGCAGCGAGAAGCGCTCGAAGCGTCCGCTGTCCTCCGCGAAGAGATCGCGCAGGCGGCTTCCCTTCATCTGCCAGTGGTGGGCGCGCAGCGCCTCGAAGGCCTTTTCCACAGCCGCTGACATCTGCCTCAGATCCTTCAGGGTTGGAGCCCGGCCGCGTCGCGCGACGCTTTGAGTTGCGCGGCGTCGCGCGCGAGGGCCTCGATGTCGTCCCAGGCGCCGGCAGCCACCTTGTCGCCCGGCGCCACCCAGGAGCCGCCGACGCAGATCACGTTGGGCAGCGCCAGGTAGCGCCCGGCGGACTCGCGGGTGATGCCGCCGGTCGGGCAGAAGGTGACGCCGGCGAGCGGCTGGGACAGCGCCTTCAGGTAGGCGACGCCGCCGGCCGGCTCGGCGGGAAAGAACTTCTGCACGGCGTAGCCTTGCTCCAGCAGGGTCATGGCCTCGGAGGCCGTCGCGGCGCCGGGCAGCAGCGGCACCGGGCAGTCGCGCACCGCCGTCAGCAGGTCGAGCGAGGCGCCGGGCGACACCATGAAAACGCAGCCGGCGTCGACCGCCTGGTCGACCTGCGCTGCCGCCAGCACCGTGCCGGCGCCGACCACGGCGCCCTCGACCTCGCCGGCGATGGCGCGGATCGCCTCGAGCGCCGCCTTGGTGCGAAAGGTCACCTCGATGGCCTTGAGGCCGCCGGCCACCAGCGCGCGGGCCAGCGGCACCGCCGTCGCTACCTCGTCGATCACCAGCACCGGCACCACCGGCGCCAGCCGGAGGACGACCTCGATGCCTTTCTGCCTGGTGGGCTGGTTCACAATCCGCCTCCGAAGATATGGGCGCCCTGGTCGGCCGGGCCGGCTGCCGCCCGGAAGGCGGCGAAAAGCTCGCGGCCCAATCCGAAGTGGCTCGACGTCAGGTCCTCGCTGGCGAGATCGCGTGCCGCCCACTCGGCCTCCGGCACCAGCGCGGCGAGCGTGCCGGCGGTTGCGTCGACGCGGATCACGTCGCCGTCGCGCAGTCGGGCGATGGGGCCGCCGCTCGCAGCCTCCGGCGTGACGTGGATCGCCGCCGGCACCTTGCCCGAGGCACCGGACATGCGCCCGTCGGTCACCAACGCCACCTTGAAGCCGCGGTCCTGCAGCACGCCGAGCGGCGGCGTCAGCTTGTGCAGCTCGGGCATGCCGATCGCCTGCGGGCCCTGGAAGCGCACCACGGCGACGAAGTCCTTCTCCAGCTCGCCCGCCTTGAAGGCCGCCATGAGCGCGTCCTGCGAGTGGAAGATCACCGCCGGCGCCTCGACGACGTGGCGCTCCGGCTTCACCGCCGAGACCTTGATGACGGCGCGGCCGAGATTGCCGTGCAGCATCTTCATGCCGCCGTTGGGCGAGAAGGGCTCCGCCAGCGGCGCCAGCACCTTGGCGTCGTGGCTGCGCCTGGCCGCCGGCTGCCAGACGACGGCGCCGTCCCTGGTCAGCTTCGGCTCCTGCCGGTAGTGGTCGAGGCCCTGCCCGGCGATGGTCATCACGTCGGGATGCAGCAGGCCGCCGTCGAGCAGCTGCGAGATCAGGAAGCCCATGCCGCCGGCGGCGTGGAAGTGGTTCACGTCGGCCAGGCCGTTGGGATAGATGCGGGCGACGAGCGGCACCACGTCGGAGAGGTCGGCGAGGTCGTCCCACGTCAGCTTGATGCCCGCCGCCGCGGCCATGGCGACCAGGTGCAGGGCATGGTTGGTCGAGCCGCCGGTCGCGTGCAGGCCGACCACGCCGTTCACCACCGCGCGCTCGTCGATCATCTCGCCGACCGGCGTGTAGGCGTTGCCGAGCGCGGTGATGGCAAGCGCCCGCCGGGTCGCCTCGGCGGTCAGCGCATCGCGCAGCGGCGTGTTGGGGTTGACGAAGGAGGCGCCCGGCAGGTGCAGGCCCATGATCTCCATCAGCATCTGGTTGGAGTTGGCGGTGCCGTAGAAGGTGCAGGTGCCGGGCGCGTGGTAGGACTGCGACTCCGCCTCCAGCAGCTCGTCACGGCCGACCTTGCCCTCGGCATAGAGCTGGCGGATGCGCGCCTTCTCGTCGTTCGCCATGCCCGAGGGCATCGGCCCGGCCGGCACGAAGACCGCCGGCAGGTGCCCGAAGGACAGCGCGGCGATCACCAGGCCCGGCACGATCTTATCGCAGACGCCGAGGAAGACCGCCGCGTCGAACATGTTGTGGGAGAGCCCGACCGCCGCCGCCAGCGCGATGACGTCGCGCGAGAACAGCGACAGCTCCATGCCCGGCTGCCCCTGGGTCACGCCGTCACACATCGCCGGCACGCCGCCGGCGACCTGCGCCACGCCGCCGGCCTCGCGCGCCGCCTGCTTGATGAGCTCCGGGAAGCGCTCGAAGGGCTGGTGCGCCGAGAGCATGTCGTTGTAGGCGGTGATGATGGCGAGGTTCGGCACCACGGCGCCCTTCAGCGCCTGCTTGTCGGAGAGGCCGCAGGCGGCGAAGCCGTGCGCGAGGTTGCCGCAGGACAAGGTCGTGCGGCGCGGCCCCGCCTCCGCCGCCCGGCGGATGCGGTGAAGGTAGGCCCCCCGCGAGGCCAGGCTGCGCTCGCGCAGGCGCTCGGTCACGTCGTGCACGCGGTCATGCAGGGTCATTTGAACTCTCCTTGCCGTCCGCCGGATTTCGAGGATGCCCGCCTCATCAGGAGTTCAGGGGCACCAGAACACGTCCACGGGCCGGGCGCGCAGCACCGCGCGTACCGGCATTGCCTCAGCAGGACCGTCCCGCAAGGCCGCGGCCAGCACCGCCGCCTTCTCCGCCCCCTCGATATGAAGATAGACCCTACCCGCCCGGAGGATCAGGGGCAAAGTCAGGGTGATGCGCGGCTCGCCGGCGCCCGGCGCCCGCAGCGG
>Ga0214471_10003394_pt1 | contig 12368 bp, 7 predicted proteins | sample RVTome_5_FD_207665 | JGI IMG/M metagenome (GOLD analysis project Ga0214471, IMG submission 207665) | Soil microbial communities from uranium-contaminated site in the Upper Colorado River Basin, Wyoming, United States - RVT142D155 | ecosystem: Environmental > Terrestrial > Soil > Contaminated >... | reverse complement strand
GGTCGGCACCCAGCCGACGAAGTGGAACCGGTCGCGGAAGGGGCAGCTCAGGGAGCGCTCGCGGAAGCGATGAAAGGTCAACTCGTCATGGCCTTCGATCATACCTCCGGTGGAGACGAAATGGAGGAGAGGGACCTGCGCCATGGCGGCGGTCAGGGCCTCGAAGAGCAAGCCCACGTCGGTCCAGGTGTTGTAGCCCCCGGCCCAGAGCGCCACGAAGGCGTCCTCCGGCACCACGACGCCGCGCAGCACCCGCGACGAGTGCGCGTACTCGACGTCGGAGATGGCGTTGGGAATCCGATGGACGAACGGGTAGCCGAAGCTCTTCCTGCCCAGGCGGCCCCTCACCGCCAGCTCCCCGATCGTCGCGTGAGCCTGGGCCTGGGAGACGGTGGAGATCACGTCGGCGCGGTCGAGGGCAAGCCGCTCCATCTTCCAGAAGTGGGAGAGGTAGCGGTCGTCGTCGTAGACGTAGGTCTTGGCCTGGGCCTCGGCCATGACCCAGCCGTTGAGGTCGCACCAGATGGGCTTCGGCGTCGCCAGGCGAGCCGCCCGGGAAGCGGGATAGCTGTTGACGCCCACGATCGCGTCGGGGTCGAGCCCGTCGCAAAGCCGTTGAATGAAGCCCGCGTCTTCGAAGACCTCGCCGGAGAGCGAGTAGTACTCGAAGCCCCTGTCGGTGGTGAGGTGGATCGGCTCCATCTCCGGCGGGCAGGTCTCGGGCAGGCGGCAGCCCAGAAGGCGGATCGTGTGGCCGTCGGCGAGGAGCGGTTGGGTGAAGTGCCAGGTCCGCAGGTTCGCCGCGTATTGCCGAAGCTGGGGCTCGAAAGGGAGGGGGGCGGCTCCGAGGATCAGGATCCGAGACATGTCTGACTCGCACGCGGGGTGGAGGTCCGGGTGACCCGGAGTGTATCGTAACCCCGACCGAAGAGCAGCTCGCCGGTAACGAAATCCGAGCCGCGACGACTAGGTACGTGGAGGCTGGCTTGGAGATGACGAACCGCCCACACGCACCGACCAGCGACGCCGCGACCAGCCACTGCCTGGCCGGCCGGCCGCTGACCTGCACGGACGCCGTTGAGCTCCTCCCCTGGCTGCTCAACGGCTCGCTCGACGAGAACGAGCGCGAGCGGGTCGTCGCCCACGTGGCGGGCTGCCCAAGCTGCCAATGCGAGCTCACGGAGACCGTCCGAGCGTGGGGCCTTTTCACCCGTCACGTCCCCACGCTCGAGCTGGCGAAGTACGCCCACGGCCTGCCGACGACCGGCATCGATTGCGGATCCCTGGAGCGGCACCTGAATCTGTGCGGGTCGTGCCGGCAGGAGCTCGAAGGGATCCGCTCCGACCGAATCGTCCCGGTTACGGCCGGCCAGGCTCGAGCTGCGGATCCGGTGCCGCCGCGCGGTCGCCGCTCCGGCGCCGCCAGGCGCAGGGCGTCCTGGCGCGTGTTGGCTGTGGCGGCGAGCCTCGGCGCCGTGCTCCTCGGCGGCGGCCTGCTCAGGGTGCTCCACGAGCCGGACCGAGGAGCCTCTCCGGACATCGGCCGCGTCTCGTCGATCGACTTCGAGAGCTCGCACGACGCCTCGCGCACGCCGCCGCGGTTGGTCGAAGCACGGTTGTTCACCGACGGCTTCGAGTCCGGCAGCGTCGTATCCTGGTCCGGGGCTGCGCGGCTTACGCCAGAGATCCCGATCGAGCGCCACCGAGAATTTCGGTAAGAGCTCGGACTTCGCTAGAAACCCTAAACCAAGCAATCACACGACGCGGAAGCAAGGAGTAAAGAATGTCGCAAAGACGCCCACTCACCTACGCCACTTTCGTCACGGCCTCGTTGCTGATCGCGGGATCGCTCCCGGCGGCCAATCAGCTCCAAGTCAACAGCGCGGCCGCGATGAACGGCTCCAACTTCGGCCTTGAAGTCGTGGTCGACGGCACCACATCCAAGGCGTTCGTGCAAGATGACAGCCCGAACGGCGAGAAGATCTATCGCTTCAGCTTTTACCTCGATACCAACGCAGTCGCTACGACCTCGGGTAATACGATCCTTTTCGGGCGCTCTTCCGGCGCCAACGCCGCCAACGTGATCCAGATCTTCCTCTCGCCTTCGCCGCGAGATCCCGGACTCTACCTTCTCTCCGCCAAGACGTTGCAGGACAACGGCGTAGCGATTCGCTCGGGCAAGGTGAGCCTGGGCTCCAAACCCTCTTTGATCGAGTTCGAGTGGGTCGCCGGCGACGGCTCGGGCAACGGCTCCATCAGAATGTGGAGGAACGGCAACCTCAAGGCCAGCAGGACGAACATCGCCAACGACTCGTTCCAGATTGACGAAGTCCGCCTCGGCGTCCCCAAGGGAGTTCCTTCCGACACCATCGGCTCCTTCTACCTCGACGAGTTCCAATCGTTCCGTAGCCTCGCGCCCTGAAGAGCGTAAGCGCGGCCGTCGCCTCCTCTGACGGCGGTTAGCCCGTACGGAGCGCATCTGTCCGCTGCCAGCCTCCCGGCAGGGAGGGCTGGCGGCTCCTCTCAACCGAACCACCTTCCCGGGTGGTTCGTTCAGCTTCCAGAGAACGGAACGCACCGTCATGAGCCCCTATCGTAGTGAGACCGTTGACCGAACGTACTGGCAGGTCCTCTCCCTGGTTCTCGTCGTCCTCACAGTCAAGGCCGTCTTCCTCTTGAAGAACATGCCCTCAATGTGGATCTGGGCCGACGAATCCTATTACTACGTCACCGCCTACGACCTCCTCAACCTGGGCCGGCTCGGCGTGCCCCATCCGGGGTTTCTCTATTATCCACCGTTAACGTCGATCTTCATTTCACCCGTTCACCTCTTCGCCCTGCCGGACTCCCTGACGTATCCGTCGTCCCTGATCATCCTGACCGTCCTACACGCTACCGGAGTGGTGGCTGCCTATCTGCTCGTCTACGAGCTTTTCCACGTCAGATCGCGGCTCCTGGTTCTCCTCCTGTTGGTGGGCTCTCCGGCCTACATGAGCCTGTGTCTGATGTCGGAGACACCCTTCATCGCCCTCTTCATGTGGCTGCTGTATTTCTACGTTCGCCAGCTCAAGAACGAACGCGCTCGAGACGCCCTGATCGTGGGGCTCCTCGTGGCGCTCATGATGCTCACACGCAAGTCCGGAGTCGGCGTCATCGCCAGCCTCGTGGTGTCTCTCGTCCTGGGAGCTGTTACCGAGGTCGACCCCCAGAAGAGAAAGAGAATCGTCTATCTTCACAGTTTGAATCTCGTGGTTGGCCTCGGTCTGGCGCTCTCATGGAAGGTCTTCATGGGAGCGGTGCTCGAGGCCAAGCACGGATACTACGACGCGGCCGGGTACGTCGAGCACGGTCTGCTTCCCGCTCTTGGCAGCGTTCGGCGATTCTTCACCCTGTCGATGAAGTTCTTCGCCAACCTCGGCTACTTATCACTCTCGAGCTACGGCATCTGCGTGCCGTTACTTACCTACTTCTTCTTCACCAGGCATCCACGTGACCGTGCCGAGCAGCGGCTGGTAAGGCAGATACTGCTCTTCCTGCTCGTCTTCGCCGTCTTCGCCGCGTTCGTGGCCGCGGTCCACATGTTCATCAACCGCCTGAGCCCGAATCCCCGCTACTACATGTACGGCAGATACATGGAGTACTTTGCTCTACCGTTGCTCGCCCTGACCTTCGGATACCTCGCCACCGGCGTTCGCTGGACGAAGCCGCAGCGACTGGTTTTGGTCCTGATGACCGCCCTGCTGAGCCTCGCCATACTGGTAACACTGCCGATGCCGTTCTATTACGGGACGATCGCGAAGAATACGGTGGTGCCGAACTACATGGGAATCGCCTGGTTGTTCGGCCTCGGCGGCACCTCGGTAGCCCTGATTCTGGGGCTCAGCCTCATCCTGCCCGTCTCCCTCGCCCTGCTGCTGACGTCTCGAGCGTTCCAGCAACGCCGCGCTGTGAAGATCGGCGCCTATCTGGTGGTCTTGCTGCTCGCCGTCACCAACCTGACGATGGCCGCAGCCTCGGCCGCGGAGAAGTCCCGAGCCTACGATGGCAAATTCATGGCTTTCAGGGATTTCATCGACGCGCAGCCGCAACTCTTCACGGCGGGAATGTACCTGGATCTTTATCCACCGGATAGGAAGAAGAAAAAGAAGAAAATGAGGAAGGCGGATAGAACGGACCAACGGTACGTACAGAGGACGATCGCGGAGCGTGCGGACAAGGTCATGGCCGGCAACGACCCCTCGCCGTATCTTGGCGCGATGCCGGTGATGAGTCGACGGGAATATCACGACTACGAAATTCTCTTCACGGCCGCGGACACGGAGTATCGGGTTTACGGCAAGAGAATTGTGCGCGAGCAGTAACGCGAGCATCAGGATGAGCGAAACGACGCCCGGCAACTTCGCCCTTGCCTCTCGCCGCGTGCCGCATGGATACGTTCTGATCGCCATCTACCTCTTGGGCGTCGCCGTCAAGAGCTTGCTCGTCGTCAAGTACCTTCCTTCAATTCGAATCAGCGACGAAGTCTTCTTCATGACGACTGGTTATGACTTCGCGAATTGGGGAAGGAGCGGCGTTCCGCACCCGGCATTCCTCTACTACCCTCCCGTAACTTCTCTCCTCATCGCGCTGGTCTACCTCGTGGGCTTGCCGGCATCGTGGGCCTACACCGCGGTGTTGATTCTCTTCAACGCCCTCCTCACCACAACGATCTTCGCCGCCTACTTGACCTCCAAAGAGCTCTTCCAGCGGCCCTCGCTCTTCCTGGCGGCGTTTCTGGTTTTTGCCCCTCCCTCCTACGTGGCGATGACGGCGATGTCGGAAGCGCCCTTCATCGTCATCTACTCATGGTCGCTCTACTTTTTCGTGCGTATGATCAGGCGTCGAGAAGTAACATCATCACTGGCGGTCGGCCTGCTCCTTTCGCTCCTCTGTATTACCAGAAGAACCGGACCGCTCGCAATCTGCGGCCCCTTTGCCGCGCTTCTCTTGGAGAGCTTCCATCCGCCAAAAGGAGAGGCCAAAGCAAGACGGTTGTACCTCTACGCTTGGTCCCTGCTGCCCCCGATTCCGATCACGATTTTCTGGAAGTGGGCGAGCTTCAAGCTCGTCGGCAGGGGGCCGCTGGGGCTCAGTGTGACCGACTACTGGGAAAAAGCTCTTCTTCCATCGCTCTCGGCTGTCCGGGAGCTCCTCTCGTTCGCGCAGAAGTTCGCCGCGCAGCTCAGCTTCGTTTGGCTAACGACTCTGGGCGTCTGTCTTCCGGTCGTGATCTGGTTCGCTCTGAGAAGGGCGAAAGGCGAACCGGAACGGATCTTGAGAGCTTTCATCTGGAGCCTTCTCGCCTTCATGGTCCTGGCGTCGCTCGCCGCGGCGGCTCACATGTATCTGGGCAGCGGTCGACACCCGACGCTCCCACGCTACATGCTGTTCGGACGCTACGCGGAGTACTTCTCGATCCCTTTGTTTCTGCTGGCGCTTGGTTTGTACAGAAAGGTCGCGACGCAGTTCCGGGCCGCGGAGAAGCTCGGTCTCGTGGTGATGACGTCCGCTCTCGCGTTGATACTGATCTGGGTCGTACCTCCGGCGTTCTACCAGAACGCCGCGGCGGGTCGAATCGCCCCCAACAGCCTCGGCCTGGCCCTGATGATCACCGCGGTCGAAGGCACCGGGCCTTGGCTGCGCTTCTTGATCGCCGGAGGCATCGTCGGATCCGTGGCCCTTTTGACCACCAGGCTCTTCTTTCAGAATACCGCAGTGAAAGCCGCGGCGATCCTCGCTGCCACCTCGCTGGTGCTGGCCAATTTCGCGCTGGCGCTCGCGGCGAGCTCGGAGCAATCCGTTCAGCAAGCGCGCGAGAGCTCCGATCTTTCTGATTTGGTGACTAGCCATTCCTCCCAACTTGGCGATGGGGTGTATTTCGACATGCGTAGGAGGAACGTCTATCGCCGGCACTACTTCGTTGGCTACAAGCTTTATGTCGAGCATATCGACAGGCTCATCGCCGGCGACAATCCCGAGGAATATGTCGGGCAAATGCCGGTCGTGACCAAGGACGTCTACCCCGGTTGGGAAGTCCTCTTCAAGGAGCGAAAATCGGGTTATAAGGTCTACCGCCGGTCACGCGCTCACGTGAAGCCCGAACAATCCGCGGCGGTCGTCTCGGGTTTGGTGGCGGGGGATCTAGACGGCGACGGTCGCGCTGACCTGGCCCGCTTCGATCGCGACGGTCGTGTTTTCTATACTCTCGATTTGAATGAGTGGACCATCGTGGAGGGCACGTCTGGCCGCTCTCTCACCACCCTTGACGTCGACGGGAATCCGGGCGAAGAGCTGGCTGGGGTTTCTCTCGAAGGAGAGCTATGGTACTTGAAGGACCTTTCGACCCGCCGAGCGATCGGCGGCGCTCCTGCCTTGTCGCAAGTCGCCGCGTGCCGGCTCTCGGCCGGCGATCGTTTGGGAATCGCGGCGCTGTCGCCGGCCGGAGAGGTGTGGCACACGAAGGATCTCGAGAGCTGGCGCCGGCTTGGAAGAGGAACCGTTTTGGGAATCACCTGTCTCGAGTCCGGCGATGCTCATCCTGACGAGTTGGTAACGCTGGATTCGAAGGGGCGAGTGTTCAAAGGCGTCGAGAACGGAGTCCTGATTTCGCGGCGCGGCGAGTTCACGGAGTTGATCCAGGCGGACTTCGACGGCGATGGCCGAGAAGATCTCGCGGCCGTGGCTTCGAGCGGCCGGATGCATCTTAGCCTCGATCGGCTGAATTGGCAGCCTACCATGGTCGTCGCCGTCCCCACCAAAGGTGGCGCGTCGAAATTCGCCGGTGGAGATTTCGATGGAGATGGTCGCGCGGAGATCGCTACCGTGCTCGCCGACGGCACCGTGTGGATATCGTCCTTGCCAACTCATTGAACATAGCCCAGCGCGCGCAACTGCTCCCTCAGCTCGGTGTTCGTCTCGGCCGGATCTTCCTCGGAAATCGGCGCGGATTCAGGAAACGAGATGGTGATGCCGGTGGCGGGGGGTACGGACGCCGAGGCCCGCCTGGTCCAGGCTCCTCCGCTCCTCTCGACATGATAGAATCCGGCATCCGCCCGCAGGTCTATCGTCTCTGAAAGGTCTGCCGATCCGCCGCCGTCAATGGTAAGCTTTAGAGTGGCGCTCGAGGGATTGGTCAGGAGGAGACTGTAACTTGTTTCCGCCGGCACTACGAAGCGAAGAGTGCCCTTGCATACGAAGGTGACGGCATCCGGCGGCAACTGCGCGGATTTCACTTTGAAGTGATGGACTTGAGGGCCTTCGAGGTATCCGGAATAGGGGAGGAGCTCGGCGTTGCGGAGCTCGACTTTGATGCCTTGCCCGCTTGCCGCAAGGCGTTGCCGCACGTGCTCGCGGAGCTCTTGGGCTTGCCCGTAGTCCGCTGCGATGTTCGTCTCCTCGCCGGCGTCTCGAGTCAGGTCGTAGAGCTCTTGCTGTGCGTGAACGGCGCTCCATGCCGTATCATTATAGATGTACTTCAACCGGTTGGCTACCCTGAGCGCGATCCCGAAATTGCTCGAGCTGGCGTAAGCCCAGGCTTCGGACGGCACGCTGCTCTCGCCACCCGCGATGAGCGGCAGCAACGACACGCCGTCGATTTTGCCGGGAGGAGAAAGGCCGGCGGCGGCCAGGATCGTAGGCATGATATCGACTATTCTGACCTGCCGCGCGATTCGCCGAGGCTCGGCGCCGGGGGCCGAGATCACCAGTGGAACCATCAGGTTGAAATCGTAGAGGTAGCCATGGGAGGCGAGGTCCCTCTCGCCGAGAGCTTCGCCGTGATCCGAGGTAATCACGACCCAGGTCCGCTTTATGAGGCCGCTGCTCTCCAGGTACTCGAGGAATCCGGCAAGCTCGGCGTCCGTATAGGCGACGCCGCTGTCATAGAGATCCCTGAGCATTGAGTAGTCTCCGGGGGTCACCAGCGCCTCCGGTGGAACATCGGCCTCCCCTTTAATGAAGAAATCCTTCTTGACGAGGAATCCCTCCTCGCGAGCGATCGGCCGCGGCTTCTCCGTGACGGAAATCGACGCCTCCACGGCCGGTTCGCCGGAAAACCGGCTGAAGTAAGGCTCGCGCACGATGTGGGGGCTGTGCACCTCGAAGGTGTGGAAGAAAAGGAAAAACGGCTCGAGCGTCGACTCCTGCAGCCACTCTACAGCCGTCGACACGCCGTTTCGGAGCTCGCCTTGCACGCCGGCAGTGGCGCGCGGCCAGGGCCGAAAAACGTCAAATCCCTGGCTCAGGCCGTAGTCGTTGCCTATCCAGCCGCCGCCTGTTACGGCCATCGTCTTATAGCCGTTCTCGCGCAGGATTTCCGCCATGAATCTCAGGTTCGGGGGTGCAGGGTAGTTGAAATTGACGCCGTGGGACAGGGCGTCCAGGCCTGAGAAGAGAGAGACGTGTGAAGGAAGAGTCCATGGCGCCGGCGCGACTGTATTCTCGAAAACGACCGCGTGGCGTCGCGCCCAATCGTCGAGGTTGGGGGTCGTCGGTCTTGAGTGGCCATAGAGGGACATGCGGTCGGCGCGCAGCGTGTCGATTGAGATCACCACGACGTTGGGCGCCTCTTCTCGCCGACGGCTGCGAACGATCTGGGGATTCGCCCAGAAGGCCAGACCGGCGGCGGGATCGACCGCCGCGTCGGCTTCCGTCACGAGCGAGACGACCCTTGCAGGTCCGGCAAACCGGCGCAGGTCGACCGCCTCCTCGTGCCAGGCGTCCACCTGATCCTCGTTCGCGGGATCGATCGTCGACGCGAAGGCTGCTTGCGCCACGCCGCTCGGACCCGTGACGTTGACGAGGAAGCGCAGGGGCACGGTGACGCCCGACTGCACGCCGAAAGCGAAGCGGAGGGTCGCGTCGGGCGGAATGTCGACCGTACGCTCCACGGGGATTCCAGGCAGGCCGACGACGGCGTTCCTCGTTTCGTCGTTGAGAATGACTTTCCAGGCCTTGTCGAGCACCGCCGTCAGACCGTCCGTCGATACGGCCGCTCTCAGAGCAGAGATCCTCTTCAGGTATGCGACCGTTTTCGAGGGAGAGCGGAAGTCGATCCGGATCTTTTTCACGTCGCCTGACCAGAGCGCGTGAGAGGAAAGATCGAGGATTTCCCTTTCGACGTCTCCCCGCGGCTCTAGCTTCTTGGAGATGCTCCTTTCCGGTGAGAAATCCTCTCCCTCCCGCGCCCAATAGACGGCGACATGGACCTTCTCTTCGTGATCGAGCTCGATTTCCAGAGCAGGAGCCGAGGCGGTATTGATGGCGACGGCGCGAGCCAGTTTCACTTTCCCGTGGGCCAGCGAGATCGCCAGGCCTCGCTCTCCCAGGTCCATCTTGCCGGCGCCCGCGTTTACGCTCCACGAGCCGAGCTCCGACGGGTCTTCGAACGACCAGGTGAGGACCTCTTCGTAGGAGCGCCAGGCGTGGTCCTCGAGGTACGCTTCCGGCTCGCTCGGGATGAATCTGTAGTCCAGGCTCTCGTACGGGGACCCCGAGCAGCCTCCGATGAAGAACGCCGTCAGAAGCATGGCAACCAGAGGACAAGGCAGAGCCCCGCGCTCGTTGTGGCACGGGATTTGATTCATTGGTCTCATCTCATCGTCTCTCAGATGGCCCGGCTGCGCCGGGAACGAGGGAAGAGCCGGCCGCCGGTCGCGATTATCGCCAACGTGAGATAGGCTGTAAAGGCTCTCGCCGGACGGTGGGCCGACGCGGCGCCGTGGTCAGGGCGTGTGTTGGATGGAGCTTCAAGGGATATCGACATGAGAGCGAAGATCTCTACCTGGTCCCGCCTGGCGATCCTGGCGGCGGTCGCGCTCGTCGGGTGCGGCGGCGGGCCCGCCGTCCTCCCGGCCACCCGCGGCTACCTGCTGATCTCCATCGACACCCTGCGCGCCGACCACTTGGGCTGCTACGGCTATCAGCGCGACACCAGCCCGTTCATCGACAGCCTGGCCGCCCGCGGGGTGCTCTTCGAGAACGCGTTCGTGCAGCTTCCCGGCACCCTGCCCTCCCACATGTCGATCTTCACCGGCCTCTATCCCGCCGAGCACGGCGTGATGCCGCCGGCGGGCGTGCTCTCCCCGGACATCGAGACGCTCCCGGAGGCCTTTCAGCGTTCCGGGTACCGCACCGCGGGCCATACCGAGGGCGGCTACATGCACGGCGGCTACGGCTTCGCCCGCGGCTTCGACGAGTTCAGCCACGAGGCCAAGAAGATCGAGACCGATGTCGAGCGCACCGTGGCGCGCGGCCTGGACTTCCTGCGCCGTCTGGACGAGGACGAGCGCTTCTTCCTCTTCCTTCACTCCTATGTCGTCCACGACCCCTACTTCCCGCCGAAGGAGTACCGCGAGCGTTTCTGGCCGCGGCCGGAGCCGGATACCTTCCCGGCCACCGGTCCCAACCTGGTGGCCGTCAACCGTGGCGAAAGGACCCTGTCTCCCGAAGGGTTGGAGTTTTTCCGCGCCTCCTACGACGCCTCGATCCGCTACATGGACGACGTCCTCAGAGGATTCTTCGCGGAGGTCGAGCAGCTCGGGCTGCTCAACGAAACGACGGTGATCCTCACCTCGGACCACGGCGAGGAGTTTCTCGAGCACGGCGAGTTGACCCACGGGCAGATCTATCCGGAGACGCTGCGCGTCCCGCTGGTCGTGTTGCATCCCGCTATCGGGAGCCCGCGGCGCGTCGCCACCGTCGTCCAGAGCATCGACCTGGCGCCGACGCTCTACGCGATCGCCGGCGTCGAGCCGGCGACGCACCCGTCGGGCCGAAGCCTGGTAGGACTCCTCGCGGGCGCGGACGAGAAGGAGTCCGAAGCCTTCGCGACCAGCTTCGGCGAGCGGAACCGGGCGCTGATTCGACGGCGAGGAGAATCCCTCCACCAGCTCGTGCTCTCGCAAGCGGCCGCCGCCGGCGAAGCGGTCTGGGTGAGCGGCGCGCAAGTTTTCGACACCTTCGAGGGCCGTCTCGAGCTGGAGGTCAAGGGCTTCTACACTTCCGACCGGCTTCAGGTCACGGTCGACGGCGAGCCGGCGGCCGCGGTCGATCTGGCGCCGGACGAGTGGACCGCCGTCAAGCTCGACCTGAGCGGCGGGGCGGAGAAAAAGAGGATCCGATTGACCAGCAGCGGCTGCACGGTGCCCAGGGACGTCGGTCTGGGAGAGGATCGGCGCTGTCTGTCCTTCATGATCCGCGGCGTGCCGCTGCGCCTTCTCGAGCTCTACGACCTGGCGCACGACCCCCTGGCGTCCGACGACGTATCCGTCCGCGAGGAGCACCTGCTGAGGCGGATGCTCCCCCGGCTCGACGACTACGACCGCGAGCCCATCGCGACCTCGGAGGTCCAAAACATGGATCCTGAGCTCGAGCAGCGGCTGCGGGCGCTCGGCTACCTTCAATGACCCGGGCGCGTCAACCGGTCTTCTCTGCGGCGAGGCTCTGCAGGAGTCGATCCCGCGACGCCAGGGCTTGCCGCCGGCACCGCAGCACGCGCGCCCGCAGCGTCCCCGCGGCGAGCCCCAGACGCCGGCCCATCTCCTCGTACCTCATGCCCTGCTCCAGCATCCGCCACAGCTCCCGGCACGACTCCGGCATCTCCTCGAACACGCGCAGCGCCAGGTCCGTGGCCTCCGCATTCGCCAGCGCGTCGAGCGGCGACGGTGACCGCGACGGCAGCTCCAGGTCGTCGACGTCCACCCACTGGCGCCGGCTCATGGCGCGGAGCCGATCGATGCACTTGTGATGGACGTAGGTCCGCACGTAGGTGCGCAGGCGGCTCCTGGCCTGGAACCTCTCCTGTCTCAGGGCCTGGGTCAGCTCGAGGAGGATCTCCTGTTCGAGGTCCTCGAGGTCGTCCGCGAGCCGCGTCCGGTAGGGCGTGAAGGTGGCGCGCATCCAGGCGCGCACCAGCGCGACGGTCTCGGGATCGCCGGCGAGCAGGCGCGAGATCAGGGCATCATCGTCCACTGCGGCGATGTTGGCACGCGGGGTCCGATCTGGCAACGCCCGCTCACCGCCCGGCGTTCGCCTCGCGGGCGGCGCGGAACCACTGCGCGGTCGCCCGCAGCCCGTCCGCCAGCTCGGTGAGCTCGCCGACCCCGAGCTCGGCGGCGAGCCGCGACGCGTCGACCACCGAGCGCCGCTGCTCGCCGGGCTTGGCGGGAGCGAAGCGGGGCTCGAGCTCGACGCCGGCGGCGCCCGCCAGCAGCCGGTAGAGCTCGACCACCGAGGTCTCGCGCCCGGTGCCCACGTTGTAGACCGCGAAGCCGCGGCGGCCGGCCGCCGCCAGGTTGGCGCGCACCACGTCGGCCACGTGGACGTAGTCG
>Ga0214471_10003392_pt1 | contig 12378 bp, 9 predicted proteins | sample RVTome_5_FD_207665 | JGI IMG/M metagenome (GOLD analysis project Ga0214471, IMG submission 207665) | Soil microbial communities from uranium-contaminated site in the Upper Colorado River Basin, Wyoming, United States - RVT142D155 | ecosystem: Environmental > Terrestrial > Soil > Contaminated >... | reverse complement strand
CATAGCTTCGCGAGAACCGACGCGAGCATCGGCAGAAATCCCGCGGTCGATCCCATCTTCTCCCGAGAAGCCAACCAGGCATCTATGTAGCGCGTAATGTTTACACCCAAGAGGCGTCCCTCCGCGGCCGCGCCCAACGCACCCAAATCGCCGAGTATGCTTTCCGCCTCCGATTTCGAGATTCCCCAATTGTCGAACACGGCATCGGCCTTGAGATGAATCGCGTTCGACACGCCGATCTCCCGCAACAGCGCTTCGGAGTCTGTATCACGCACGATGATCAGCTTGCATCGATTGCAAACGTAACGCGCAAAGGCTCTTCCGGACTTGCTGCGCAGCGGACCGACGCCGACGTTGTAGCAGATCACGGGCTTGCCGAGCATGTTTGCCCACGGCACCAGGAAAATCAGCGTAATCAGGAAATTGAACAACGGATTGAAGAGCTTGACGTCGAAGATGATTCCATCCGTTATCAGAGTAACGTCCGTGCTCGCAATGCTCTTTAGCGTGGGGATTCCGAAAAGCCGGATACTGCCGGTCCACGGCATGACCGACAGCGGCTTTACGTTGAACATTTCACCGTAGTTCTCGGAAATGAACGCGGGATGGGTCGTCGGGACTTCGAATCGAGTTGCGGCGCCGAATCGGTCGGTCAGGGTCTTCATGATCGATGCGAGGATTGCCGCATCTCCCGCGTTTCTCCCGGAATAGGAGCCCAGTATCGTAAATGAGTGCGCCATGGTTTTTCCGCCGTGATGTAGGCCTCGGTGATCCTCGATAGTTAGCAGCTGGTGATTCGGAATGCCTCGAGCAGAGCCCTCAAGACGAGCTTCTTGAGGAGAACACCGCTTAGGCGAAGGCCCGGGGAGCGTGGGCTCAATAGCCTACCGGACAAATGTCGCTGCGGCTAGACCGAGGCTGCCCGCGCAGATAACCCCGGAGACAAAATCCGGCCGACGCGCAAAAACAGTGCTCCGGCAACGATCCTTGACTATCCGAACTCGACCCGCACAATCCTCCCAAGACGAGTCGCGCCGGGAACAGGAGCAACGAGTGGCTGAAATCGACCCGAGGGAAACGGGCGGCGGCACGGGCGTGAACGGCAACGAACGAATCGTCGGCAAAGCCGGGAATCGAGGGCTCACGCTCGCCAAGCTCGGGTTCGGTCTCGGCTTGCTCGCGCTGCTCGTGGCAAATGTGCCTCTGAGCGAGCTTCGAGCAAGCTTCGGTTCCGTCGACTTGTTATACCTCGCGATACTATTCATCTTGCCGTACCCGTTGATGGCGCTTGCGACCGCGAGGTGGCGGCTCTTATTGCGCGCTTTGGGACTAGACATAGGTTTTTTCAAGCTAGTGTCGCTGAATCTCATCGGCCGATTCTTTAGCAACTTCCTGCCCACGGCGATTGGCGGGGACGTCGTGAGAACCTATCAGCTCAGCCGAGACACGAACGATGCTTCGTCGGTTACCGCAGCTACCGTTCTCGACCGCCTCGTCGGGCTCGTGGCGCTGGTCTCGCTGCTTCCGATCGTGTTGCTCTCGGATGTCCTCGTCACGGCATTCCCGGTCATCCGCTTTCTCGTTCCCGCGGCGCTCATCGGATTCATGGCCGCGATCAGCCTCGCTCTCTCCTCGCGCTGGAGCGCCGTCTGGCAAATGATTCGCGGTGCTCGCTTCGAGCGCCTCACCGGTTTCCTGTCGCAGACTCGCAAAGCGGTGGCTCAAGGCATGCGCTCCATTGGCGCGCTGCTGAGCTCCTTCGGAATTTCGATCGCTTTCTACGTCGGCGCCGCCCTCAGCACATGGGTCGCAGCAAAGACCGTCGGCGCCGACGTCGGCTTCCCCTATCTCATGGCCATCATCCCCATGGTATTGCTGGCCGCCGCGCTCCCGATCTCGCTGAACGGACTCGGCGTCACCGAAGCGGGATTCGCGCTGTTTCTTCAGCTCGTCGGCGTGTCTTTGGCTGACGCCGTCACTATCGGTCTGCTGTTACGCGGCACTTATATCGTGCCTTCGATACTGGGCGCCTTCGTATTCCTGAGGTACCGGCCGGCCGGTCCGGCGCCGCCGGCCGAAGCGCCCGTCAACCTCCCTTGACTCCCGGCCGCTCCGCGCTTCCCGGCGTCGCGGCTGCGATCCCGTCCTCCGGCCCGAGGCCCGACGCGGCCAGATGAGACTCCATCCAGGGCGTCATGTCCTCATAGTGTAGCTCTTCGGTCATCATCCGGTACCAGATCTCGACGCACAGCAGCATCCATAGACGAACATAGTGATCTACCACGCCGCGGCGATGTTCTTCGAGAAGCCGATCGATGTACTCGCTGCGAAATATGCCGTGCTCGACGACCAGAGACCGCGCGAAAACACTCTGCAAGAACGGATATAGCGCTCCGGCAAAAAGCTGCGCAAAAGGAAACCGCAACCCCGTTTTCTTGGCTCGCACGATTTGCTCCGGCAGCATTCTGCCGGCGAGAATCCGCTCGATATGCTTTGCTTTTCTGCCGCGAAGCTTCATGTTGGCAGGAATCGCGCCGGTGAATTCGACGAGCTCCTTGTCGGCGAACGGACAACGCACCTCGACGCCATAGGCCGCCCCCGTTCGGTCCCCGAGCATCAAAAGGTGCTCGGGGAGCCGCGTCATAAAATCCGCATACATCAGCTTCTCGATGGGATCGTCAGCATCGCTTTCGAGGACTTGATCTACGAGGAGCTTGTGGCTGTCGGCTCCGGAGACCTCTTGCCACACGCGCTCGGTGAACAGATTGCGCTTTGCGTCAGGGCGGAATCGTTGGGCCGCGATCGCCTGAGCATAACGCTCCGGAAGCTCACCCGCGCCCGCTATCTCGACCAGCAACCCGATCTTCCCGATGAAGGTCCTGATGCCGGCCCGTCCGGCCAGGCGTTCCGCGAGCGGAGCGATGATTCCATTCCTCAGGGCCGCCGGAAGGCTGCTCAAGTAGCGCGCATCGCGGACGCCGAGGTAGCGCGGGAAACCGGCGAATAGCTCGTCGCCGCCGTCACCTGACATCACCCGATCCACGAGCGAAGCGGCCATACGCGCGCCGAGATACTTGCTCACGACGACTTCATCGGAGGGCTCGTCCAAGTGCCAGATCATCGCCGGCAAGGACCGGATGAAGTCCGCCTTTATGTATTCTTCGTGTGCAATGGTGCCGAACTTCCGAGCGACGAGCCGGGCGTCCGGAACCTCGTCCGTTTCGTCGTCGACGCCGAGCGAGAACGTCGGGAAAGGCTTCTGCAGGATGCGCGCCATGTTGGCGACGATGAGGCCGGAATCGAGGCCTCCGCTGAGAAAAGCGCCCGTGGATCCGTCGTCGTGGTGCGCTTGCACGGTTTCCCGCAGCTTTTCGTCCAAGCCCTCCACGATTTCTTCCGCGCGAAGATCGTGCTTGCGCTCGAAGCTCGGCGCCCAAAAGCGCCGGGTGACCGCGCCGCCGTTTCCATATGCCAGCGCATGGGAGGGCGCGAGCTTGATTACGCCCTTGATAAGGGAATGCGGCGCCTGAACATAGCGAAACGACAAAAAATGCGAGAGTGTCTCGAGGTCGACCTCGAACGGCACGGCACGCGCGGCCAGCAATGCTTTCGTCTCCGAGGCGAAATAGAAGCCTCTGACGGTTTCCGCATAAAAGACCGGCTTGTGGCCGAGATGATCGCGCGCCAAAATGAGCTCACGCCTCTTCCCGTTCCATATCGCGATTGCGAAGGGCCCGCGGAGCAGTCGAAAACAATCCAAGCCCGACGACTCGAAGAGCTTGGCGACGATCTCGGCATCGCTCTGCGAGCGAGTCTCCAGGCCCTGTTGCGACAACGATGCGCGAAGCGGTTTCCGATTCAGGATCGCGCCGTCCAGAACGACATGAGTCTGCCCGTCTGCGCTGGTATACGGCGCCGCTCTGTCCTCTCTATCGTGGACCGCGGCGCGGCCGGATCCCAGAGCGACTTCTCCCTGGACCCAGTGATCGGTTACCCCATCTCCCCGATGGGCGAGCGCTTCTGCCATCTGCGTCAAGCAGCGAGGGTCGGGACCGTCCCTCTTGACGCATCCATAGATGGCCGCCATGTTACCTCCGAATTGTGGCGCGGGCTTCGCCCGAAGCTTAACACTTCGAGCAAATCCTCATATGTACTACAGGTCCGAATCTGACCGGACCGCAGGCTCCGTCAAGGCGCGATCTCCAGGTGGTTTTCGAATCGGAGCTTATTGAAGGGATAGGCGATCGCGAAATTCAGAACCGACCGTCTCTATATTTTCTCGCTCACCGATTGATACTCGGTGCGGTTCCGGCCGCCGCGCTTGGCACGATACAAAGCTTCGTCGGCCGCTTCGAGAAGTTGCTGGCGTCGACGCGGCAATCTACCCTCGATAGTCGTTACACCTATGGTGATCGTTACCCGTTCCAGCTGCGTCTCGCGATGCCCGATGGCAAGGTCCGCCACGCCCATGCGCAAACGCTCCGCCGCGGCGACGGCCTCATCGGAATCCAGCTCCGGCAGCAGCAGCGCGAACTCGTCGCCACCGTAGCGTCCGGCTCGGTCGCCTTGTCGCCGGCAGAACATTCTCAGCGCCGCGGCGATCCGAACGAGCACGGCGTCACCGTGGCCATGGCCGTAAGCATCATTGTAGTGCTTGAATGAATCGATGTCGCACAACAACAGTGCGAGCGGCCGGCCTGTCCCGCTCGTCGAGCAAGTCGCCAAATCGATAGCGGAGTCAATGTAACGCCGGTTGCCGAGGCCGGTGAGCGCGTCGACGAAAGCCTGTTTCGCGAGATACTCGGCGTTCAACTGTAGCTGCTGGTTCAGGATTCTGAGCGCGCGGTTTTGTTCCTCGAGCCCCGATACTCGCTCCAACAATCCCGCAACCTGGCCGGCGTCTGCCAGCCGCCGATGGTCCTCGTCGCGGACCGGCAGAGGGTGCGAGACCTCGATTGCGGTGACGGCGAGCGAGCCCTGTGACATTGCGGTTCTCCGTGACAAGGGGGCTATGCCGTGCCCCCGCAGCAGGCGCCGACGCCTGCTGCGAGATTCCGAGCAAGTTTTGTGCCACGCGGTGAGGCACGTTACCGCGCAGGGCTACGGCAACTGTGTAACGTTCCTCGGACCGTCGTGCGCGGACATCTGCTCGGCCGGCTCTTCGCTCAGCGCGCTTGCGCTCTCCTTCGCGGCCGGTCCCTCTATCACCGAGCGGATCGCGTATTCTTTCATCTGGGTTGCATGCGTAAAAATGATCAGCTCCCCGATGAGCCCGAGCGCAAACGTCTGAACGCCCAGCACGATCAGCAAGGATCCGAGCAGCAACGCCGGCCGGTCAGCAAGCGCCACGTCGAAAAACAAACGTTGAACGACCAGGACCGCCGTGAACAATCCGCCGACGCTCGCCGCCAGAAACCCAATCGTGCCGAAGAAGCGCAGCGGCTTTTTGGTGAAGCGCACCAAAAAGAACACCGTGAGCACGTCGAGAAAACGATGCAGATACTCGCGAAGGCGGTAGCGCCCCCGAAATACGTCTTTCGGCGACTGGTGAAGGTCGAGCTCGCGAACGCGGAATCCGCGCCGACTTGCCAGCGCCGGCAGGAAGCGGTGCTGGTCGCCGTAAAGCGGAATCTCCGATGCTATTTCGCGCTTGAACAAGCGCACCCCGCAGCCCAGGTCACGAAACGTCATGCCGCTCGTGAACTCGAACAGTGCGTGAAACGCTCCGCGCCTCAGCTTGTCGAAGCTTCCGCCGGTCCGCGGCCATCGCACGGCTATCAGCATGTCGTCATCCGGCCCGGCCTGCTCGAGCAGCTTCGGAAGCTCGCTCGGCGTTACCTGATAGTAAGCTGGAAGCGTCACGAGCAGGTCCGCGCGTGCCGCGTCGAACCCGGCCGCGAGCGCCGCCGATTCTCCGAATGTCTTGGCGAGCTCGATCACGCGCAAACGCTCGTTCGAACGCGACAGCTCGCGCAGAATCTGAAGGGATTCGTCCCTTCGCCCGTCCAGCACCGCGATGATCTCGTAGGCTTTGCCGGTCGATGCAAAAGCCTCGTCGTATTCCGCAATGAGCGTGTCGAGCTCGTCGACCCGGGCTCCGACCGGAATGACGATGCTGTATCGCGGCCTTGTCGAGCTCTCAGACATCTTCCGGCTCCGCCGAGACATTCCTACGGCGATGCACGGCCGGCACTCGATCGACCGCAAGCAACCTCGAGTATTCGGACAAGTCGACATTGCCGGTCGTGTAGATCAATTCCCCAACGGCGCCGCCCATTATCAGGAACAGCGCCAACGCGCCGAACAGCACGCCCGCGCCCGCTATCGGCAGAATCAAAGTCCCGGATGGCGTGAACAACGGCAAGATCGAGGCGATGATCGCAATCGCGCTCACGATCATGAAAGGCGCAGCGAGCAATCCGAACCAGAGCAGCGGCCGCTGCGCGAACCCGACTATGGTCTTGATCGTGAGCAGATCGAGCAGCACTTTGTAAACGCGCGACAGGCCGTACTTGGAAGCGCCAAACCGCCGCGCGTGGTGAGTGACTGGCACTTCCTTGACACGTGCTCCGGTCATCGACGCCATGGCAGGGATGAATCGGTGCATCTCGGAATACAGCGGGACGCGCTTGATGACGTCCGCGCGATAGAGCTTGAGCGAGCAACCGTTGTCGCGTATCGGCACGCCGGTCACCTTGCCGATCAGCCGATTGGCGATCCAGGACGGCACCTTGCGAGTCAGCAGCTTGTCCTGGCGGTTCTTGCGCCAACCAACCACCATGTGAATATCGTCGTCGAATTCGCGCAGCATCGCGGGAATATCCCTCGGATCGTTCTGCAAGTCGCCGTCCATGGTTGCGATGATCGCTCCTCTGGCCAAATCGATTCCGGCCGCCATCGCGGGCGTCTGCCCATAGTTGGCTCGAAACTCGACCACGCGCAATCGAGGATCCCGCCTCGCGATCGCAGCCGCGCGCTCGAGAGTTTGATCCCGGCTGCCGTCATCGACGAACAGGATCTCGTATTCGAGCCCAGTGCCTTGCAGAGCATCAGAAATCCTTTGATGCAGGAGCTCGACGCTTTCCTCCTCGTTATACAGCGGCACGACGACTGATAGCTGCATCGAGCTCATCTGACTGGGGCCGGGCAATTCACGGGCAAGGGCTTACGGGTTTCCAGTATATGACGCTCGGCCGGCAAGGACCGAGGCGCGTTCCACGTTTTTCATAGCAATGTATCGGCCCCCGGCTCACGGCACGACGACGACGTCGCCGGCCTGCAGTTGGATATTCTGCTCCAGATTGCGGCCGCGGATAACATCCGAATAGCGGAACGGTAGCGCCGTTTGACCCGACGCGCTGCGCCTCAGGACTCGTATATCGTCCAAGGCGGCGAACGGAGTGGTGCCGCCCGCCATGCTCAAGGCCTGCAGCACATCCACGGCCGGATTCATCACGAACTCGCCGGGCCCGTTGACCTGACCGATCACATAGATCTTGTTGCCGTTGATCTGTGCGATGGACACGGTGACCACCGGAGCCGAAATGTAGGCACCGAGCCTTTCGGTAACGGTTTGCTGCAGCTCGGCGGCAGTCCTGCCCCGGGCATCGACATGTCCGACCAGCGGGAACGCGAAGGAGCCATCGGGAGCGACGAGCACCTGTCCCAGCAGCTCGGGCTCGCCCCATACCGCGATGTCGAGCAGGTCGCCGGGCTTGATGGCGTATCCTTCCAGATCGGCAGCCTGGGCGCCGCAAACGAGAGGACCGATCGCAAGTATCCATCCGGCGATCAATGACAAGGCTTTCTTTCGTCGCATGCGGGCTCCTTACACTATGCCGTCCCGATATCCTACACAGGCGTCCCGCTCCTCGCGACTCGGCCCTTTGCAGATACACCGGTTGCGACCCAGATCACATTATGGCGAATTCCTTGGAGGAGCGCGATTGGCCTATCGGTATACTGATGTGATCACTTCCGCCACCGACGGCGGCGGATGACTCGGACGGGCCGCGCTGACGTTTACCCTTGGACCTTCGAGCTGCGCTACGGCCAGATTGGCATAAGGACTGAATTGGGGCACGATATCACCCCATGTGCCTCAGGACCGGAGCGGAGCGCCAGCGGGCGCGCCGGTGTCGGCCCGCCGCCGCGACCGGCTTCGGGTGTGCAGTCACCATTGTGCTTTAGTCCTCGAAGAGGAATGCCAGCATGAGCAAGATCGAGATGGCCCTTCGCAGCGCCAAGCTCGCTAGGAACCGCCGCTACGCGATCACGCCGCCGCCTCAGCAGTTTCGCGAGAGTGATTTCGACAACATCCCGATCGTCGCTCCGGATGCCGATATTCTGTTCGAGAACCGGGTGCTGACGCCGGCGACGGACTCGCTGGCGCATGCGGCGTACAAGATGCTTCGCACGCGGGTGCTCCAGAGAATGCGCTCGGACGGGCTGACCAGCCTCGCCATCACGTCCTGCGCTGCGGGGGACGGCAAGACGATCACCGCGGTCAATCTGGCAATCAGCCTGTCGGAGGAAATGAATCAGCGTGTCGTCCTGGTCGATTTGGACCTGCGTCGCCCAAACCTGGACCAGCGGCTGGGTCTGTCACCCAAGCACGGCTTGAGTGACTACCTTCGCGGAGACGTGTCCCTGGCAGACATCCTGCTGCGGCCCTTCGAACGGCTCATTCTCGTGCCGACCACTACGCCTGTCTGGAACTCGTCCGAGAATCTCAACTCTCCCCGCATGAAAACGTTTACGGAGGAAATCCAGTCGATGGACACGTCGGCGCTCATCGTATACGACCTTCCGCCCATGCTCGCATCGGACGATTTTCTCTCATTCTCGCCTCAAGTGGATGCGGTATTGCTGGTTATCGCCGAGCGCAAGACCCCCCGCAGCGCGTTGAAGGAAGCGCGGGGAATGATCGACGCGGCAAAATTGATCGGCGTCGTTCTAAACATGTCCGACGCGAAGCTTGCGGCCTACTACTAGACCGGCTCGCGAAGTTCTTCCGGTACACCAGCCCAGGCGCACCTCCGGCGATGGTCGATTTCGGCTCGTTTTTATGATTGGATCGAATCAATGGATGTAAGCATATACGGATTGGGCTACGTCGGCGCTGTATCCGCCGCCTGCCTTGCAAAGGAAAATCATTCCGTCATCGGCGTTGATACCAACCCGACGAAGGTGCAGCTCATCAATGAGGGACGCAGCCCGATCATCGAGAAAGACGTCGGTGATCTGATCCAGGATGCCGTTGCCGCGGGAAAGCTCAGAGCCACGCCCTCGGCGGAGGAAGGCGTCGCCGGCTCCCAGCTGTCGCTGATCTGCGTGGGCACGCCGAGCCAGGCCAATGGCTCCCTGACGCTCGACTACGTGGAAACCGTTTGCCGGGATATAGGCCGCGCCCTGAAGAATCACGGCAAGTGGCACGTCGTCGTCATGCGAAGCACGGTTCTGCCGGGCACTATGCGGGAGATCGTGATCCCGACACTGGAGCGAGAGTCCGGCTTGCGCGCGGGAGAGGACTTCGGTGTTTGCAACAATCCGGAGTTCCTGAGAGAAGGCTCCGCCGTGCACGATTTCTACAACCCTCCGAAGACTGTCATTGGAGAGACGGACGAGCGCAGCGGCGACCTGGCGCTCGAGCTCTACGCGGGCCTCGATGCCCCCGTCATACGGACGTCCGTGGAATCCGCGGAAATGGTGAAATACGTGGACAACGTATGGCACGCGCTCAAGGTCGGCTTCGCCAATGAGATCGGCAACATCTGCAAGAGCCTGAAGCTCGACAGCCACGAAGTGATGGATATCTTTTGCAAGGACACCAAGCTCAATCTGTCGCCTTACTATCTGAAGCCCGGATTCTCCTTTGGAGGCTCCTGTCTGCCGAAAGACGTGCGGGCGCTCACCTACCGGGCGCGCACGCTCGATCTGGACCTGCCTATCCTCAATGCGATTCTGCCCAGCAACGATCTACAGACGCAGCGTGGGCTGGACCTGATCATGAAAGCAGGGGGGAAATCCGTAGGCGTTCTCGGCTTCAGCTTCAAGGCGGGAACGGACGACCTGAGAGAGAGCCCTATCGTCGAGCTGATCGAGCGCCTGATAGGCAAGGGCTACAAGGTCAAGCTGTTCGACCGCAACGTGAATCTCGCTCGGCTCATGGGCGCAAACAAGGACTACATCGACAAACATATCCCGCACATCGCCGAGCTCATGGTGGCATCCCCGCAAGAGGTGACGAATTCTTCGGGCACCATCGTGATAGGCAACAACGACCCCGAATTCAGGCAGCTCCTCACTGCGCTGAAGCCGGGCCAACGCGTCGTCGACCTCGTCAGAGCCATGCACGACCGGCGCAGCGACCAGGTGTATCAAGGCATCTGCTGGTAGCCGTCAGCGTCGGCAATCCGCCAGGCGCGCTCGGCACGAACCTCCCGAGCTGCCGCGGGCAGGCCGGAGGGGGACGCATTGCTCAGCGGCCGGGACGCCGCTACGCCTATACTGATCCGTATGGGGCAAACGTTCCGACATTGGAAGGTGGTACTGAGCAAGCGGCTCGCGCGCTTCAAGTACGACTACCGCGAGGAGTGGCTGCGGCTCATCGACAGCCTCTCCTCGACGACGACGTCGCTGCCGTTGCCGGAGCGCGGCGTCAAGGCGCTTGCCGAGATCATCGAAAGCCCCGGCGGGCTGTTGTTCGTGCAAGAGCACGACCATAGCCTGTACGTGCCCGCCGCGTCATGGAGCCGGGAAACCGAGTTCTCCTTCCCCTGGCAGGAGCTGCCCAGGGACGCGCTCATGGCGCATATGGAAGCGAAGGCGTGGATCGTCGATAGCGACGAGCCGCCGCCGTCTACGGCAGGCGAGCATTTTCTCGGTAAGCTGGCCGCGTATTTGAACATCAGCGTATGGGTCGTCCCGTTGCTGCTTCAGGACAAGCTGTTCGGCTTCGTAGTTCTCGAGAAAAGGAGCCCCAGCGACAGGCTCAACTTCGAGGATATCGATCTACTGCGCACCAGCGGCCGGCAGGTCGCCAGCTATCTCGCGCAACACTACGTGTCGCAGCGTCTGGCCGAGGCCCAGCAGTTCGAGACCTACGGCCGCATGACCGCGTTCTTGATGCACGATCTCAAGAACATCATCGCTCAACAGACATTGCTGTTGCACAATGCGGCGCGCCATCAGCGTAATCCCGAGTTCATGGATGACGCCATTACGACGATCAAGGTTTCCGTGGAACGCATGAACGCGACGCTCAAGCAGCTCGGGCTGCGAGCTGCAACGAGCACTCCGAGCCGAACCGACCTGCGCGCCGTGGTCGGAAATGCCGTCGAGCGCTGCCGGGTCTTCTCGCCCACTCCCGAGCTCCAGGCACCGGATGCCGCGGTCGACGTCCTCGCGGATGCCGAACGTCTGGCCTTCGGGATCACAAATCTGATCCGCAACGCGCAGCAGGCCGCGTCCGAGACCGGCTCCGTGCGGGTCAGCCTCGGCAGGGAGCTGGAGACTGCCGTCATCGAGGTCGCCGACGACGGCCCGGGTATGTCGGACTCATTCGTCAAATACCGGCTGTTCCGCCCGTTCTACAGCACCTCCCCGGAAACCGGCATGGGGATCGGCGCGTTCCAGCTTCGGGAAACGGTCCGTGCGATCGGCGGAACGGTGACAGTGGAGACGGGCGAGGGCCAGGGCTGCCGGTTTCGCGTGCGCATTCCGCTGTCGCTTGGCGAGTCCAAATCTGTACAATGTCCGCAGAAATGAATCGCGCCGGCGGTAACCCAATCATGATTTCGACTCTCAGTAACTCTGGACGCCTGACATTCGTTCTATCCTTCCTGCTCGCGGCGGTGCCGACGACCGCACGCGCGGCGTGGGAAGCCGTTCCAGACGTCCGCTTCGGCATCACCAGCAACGACAACGTCCTGCGCACTGAGGAAGACGAACGGAGCGCGTCGCTCGGCGTGCTCGACGCGGCCGTTACGCTGTCGAACTTCAACGAGAGGGGCAATATATTCTTGGCTCCGGGGATTTCGGTCGACGCCTATTCGGACTCGCAGTACGAGGATCTCGAGAGCGAGGACGTATTCCTGCGCGCCGGCGGCGAATACGACTGGCAAGACGTCAGCGCGGGGTTTCAGTCGAACTATGCCGAGGAAAGCGTTCTCAGGGCCGAGTTCGCGGATGCCGTGCCCGAGGATCCGGATGCCGAGGCTCCCATCGACCCCGACACCGGACGTATCGTCGCCTTCGATGAGCAACGAAAGCGTGTGGACTTGGGCGGCAATCTGGATTTCCGCCTGTCCCCACGCAGTCAGTTGCAGTTGGCCGTTCGGCGGCTGGACGTCTCTTACTCCGAGCTGAGCGCAACGA